>Ga0265300_10004505_pt1 | contig 11074 bp, 5 predicted proteins | sample AusTroGonzalo_MG_FD_193482 | JGI IMG/M metagenome (GOLD analysis project Ga0265300, IMG submission 193482) | Bovine rumen microbial communities from tropical cattle in Woodstock, Queensland, Australia - Gonzalo_03 | ecosystem: Host-associated > Mammals > Digestive system > Stomach > Rumen ... | reverse complement strand
GGTTTTTACATCAACGATCTCAATAACAGGAGGATCGTACAGAAGTTTACGGTTATTGTCCATAAGGCTTTACACTAAAAACAGGCGAAGATACGCAATTTTCAATGAAATATAAACCCGCCAGGTACAAAAAAACCGGCCCGGCCGCCCGCCTGCAGGCGGGGTCGCTTTGCTCCAAGAGCACAAACAACATACAGATTTGGCCCGGTACAACGGCCTCCTCTGAAACTCGCTATATATTTCCGGCGCTTTGCAAGCGGCGGTTTTTTTTTTATTTGAAATACCAATAACTTTTTCTAACTTAGTCACTTGAAACCTGTGCCAAGTGCTGTAAAAATGAACATGTTCACCCAGTATAAGTCCGTCATTCGCTTTTCCGCCATCCTCTCGGCCTGTGTGGTGCTGAGTCTTTGGCTGTCCAGCTACATTCCGGAAGCTCTTTTCAGCAGCCAGCTGTCGCCCATTCTGTTTGCCTGTACGGTGGCGGTTGCCCTTTCGGGCGCCTGGGTCATTTTTCGGCATGCCGACAACCTCCGTTTCCGCAAGGCCTGGGGCTGGACGATGCTGGTATGGGGCGTAGTGGACAGTGCCTACCTTTTTTTCTATATAACCGCTCCAAAACAGGTCATGGATATGGGCGCGGCAAATCTTACCACTTTGGAACTGCTTCTTGGCAACATCTTGGGCTGGGTACTGCTGCTGTATCCCACCGAGGCCCTGCGCCCCGGCTGGATGAACTGGAAGAAAGCCCTGTGGCAACTGTTGCCCATGTTTGCCCTGGTGGCCCTGGACTACGCCATTCCGCTCAACCTGCAGCCTGTCATCAGCTTGTATCCGGTGGTGCTGGTAGCGTTTCTTTTCACCCACGTGCGTGCCTATAACAACTGGTGCGAAGAGAATTACTCTACGCTGGACGATATTGATGTCCAGTGGATTCTGCGCTTTATGGTGATGGGTGTCCTGGTAGGACTGGTCTATATGTACATATGCCTGATCCATCATCCCACCAGAGGTTTCACACAGCTCTGGTTCACTATATTCATGTTCGTGTACAGCACGGAGCAGATTCTTTTCCGGAAAGACCCGTGGTCCATGCTTCGGCAGCCGGGCCAGGAAAAGCCTCAGGAGAATATCGACTGGCCCAATCAGCAGCTTCGCAAAAAGTTGGAATATTGGATGGAGAAGGAGAAACCCTATGCCAACCCCGACTTCCAGCTCTCCGACCTTGGAGAGGTCCTGGCCATGAACCGCACCTACCTTTCGCAGTTCATCCATTCCGAATACGGCTGCACCTTCTACCAGTTTGTGAACCGGTACCGCATCCAGGAGGCCAAGCGGCTTAGGAAGGAGCATCCGGAACTGAAGGTTCAGGAGATATCGGCCCTGTGCGGCTTCTCTTCTCCTGCCGTTTTCTCCCGCACTTTTGCCAGCATTACCGGCATGACGCCCCGCGAATGGGCCCGCAAAATTGATTCTGCGTAAATTTTTACGCCCGTTTCTTGACATTGCATAAAAACCTGCTTCCGGACTATTGTCCGGGGGGTATTTATTGTATCTTGTCGGCCAGGGAAGTCATCCCGCGCAGTGGCTGCAGGAGAATTCTTCCAACCTTTTTGATGTGTCTTGCGTCTAAATAATAGCTGCACAGAAAAATTTTTAAAAAAATATTTGCAGGTTCAAAATATTGTTGTACCTTTGCGGTGTACTATTAAACTAGAACACTAGAGAAACATGAAGAAGTTAGTTGTTGTTATGATGATGCTGATTGCCGCCCTCACGGCCAGCGCCAAGAAGGATTGGAAAGGTAAAGTAGTGGACGAGAAGGGTGAGCCGGTGGCTTACGCCAATGTGGCCGTGCTCTCCAGGGCCGACTCTACCGTAGTGTGTGGTGCCGTTACGGAAGAAGACGGTACCTTTAATATAGTAACGCAGGAAACCGACGGCATTATGATGGTGGCCATGCTGGGCTACAAGACCGTGTATCTTACCCCTGTGGACGGCATGATTGTTACACTCAAGGACGACACGGCCATGCTGGAAGGCGCCATTGCCACCGCCATCATGCCCAAGACCCAGCTCACGGGCGAGGGCCTGCAGACCAACGTACGCGGCTCCGTGCTGGAGAATGTTGGTACGGCCGATGACGTGCTGGCCAAAACGCCCGGCCTCATCAAGGGGCAGAACGGACTGGAGGTAATCGGCCGGGGCAGCCCGCTGGTTTATATCAACGGACGCCGCGTAACGGACGCCAGCGAGCTCAGCCGCCTGCAGAGCAACGAGATCCAGAGCGTGGAGGTAATCACCAACCCCGGGGCGCAGTACGACGCCAGCGTGCGGGCCGTGGTGCGCATCAAGACCATCAAGCGCCAGGGCGACGGCTTCGGCTTCAACCTTACCGCTTCGGACGCCCAGTCCCTCCGCCGGGCCAATTTCAACGACCCTTACGCCAACGTGAACATGAATTACCGCACCGGCGGCGTGGATATCTTTGCCGGTGTCAATTACAACATGGGGCATTACTCCCAGATCAGCGATGCCGAGAAGGAGACTACCGGAAAGCCGAAGTTCCTGGACCAGGCTACCATCGACGGTGCCGGACAGTCCCAGGAGCTGGGCGGAAACGCCGGTATCAACTGGCAGATTGCCGACAATCACTTCCTGGGCGGCAAGGTGGAATGGGGCCGTCAGCTCAGCCTCTCCGACTACACCGTTATCACCGACAAGGTGTCCCGCGACGGCGAACTGCTGGACGACATCTCCACCCTCACCGAGGACTTCATGGGCAATGTGGCCCCCTATAACATCGGCACCAATATCTACTATAACGGCACGGTGGGCGGAAAGCTGAACATCGACTTCAATGCCGATTATTACACCAACGCCAGCACTACCAACTCCTTCTCTACTGAAACCAGTACCATGACCCACGATGCTACCGTGAGCACCCATTCCGACAACCGGAACCGGCTGTATGCCACCAAGCTGGTGCTTTCCTATCCCATCTGGATGGGTCAGTTGCAGGTGGGTACGGAGGAAACTTTCTCCCGCCGCTCCGACAACTATACCCTTACCGGCATCTCTGCACCGGCTTCATCGGCCCGTGTGAAGGAGAATAACATCGCCGGTTTTGCTTCCTACGGTGTCTATGTGCCCAAGGTGGGACAGATCAGCGCCGGCGTGCGTTACGAGCATGTCCGCTATATCTATCAGGATGCCCTGGCCCCGCAGAACGACATCGACCGTTCCTATGGCAACTGGTTCCCCACGGTTTCCTATGCCAACGTTTTCGGCCCGGTGCAGCTGCTGCTGAACTACAGTGCCAAGACGCGCCGTCCCGACTTTTCCATGCTCTCCAGCGCCATCCGCTACAACAGCCGGTACATCTGGCAAAGCGGTAACGCCGCCCTGCAGCCGCAGATTTCCCACGACGTGAGCCTTACCGCCCTGTGGAAATTCGTTACGGTCGGCCTCAATTATACCCGCGTGAATAACGCCATTGCCACCTGGTCTTATCCCTATAACGACGAAGGCGTAATGCTGGTGCAGCCCCGCAACCTGGATGTGCCGTTCCGCGCCATGTCGGCCTATGTGAACCTGACGCCTACCTTTGGCCCGTTCAGCATGAACTATACCTTTGTGGCTCAGCCCCAGTGGCTTACCATCAATGCTCCCGACCCCAGCGTTCCCGGCGGCTACCGGGCCACGTCCTTCAACGACAAGCCCCTGTTTGTAGCCCAGCTGTTCAATACCCTGCGCCTGAACGGCGGCTGGCAGTTGGAACTGGGCGGCGTGGTGTACAGCCCGGGTTATACGCAGAACATCCAGCTCACCAACGTTTACTTCGACCTTACCGCCGCCGTGCAGAAGACCCTCCTCAAGGACGGTTCCCTGGTGCTGCGCCTGGAAGGCTCCGACCTGGCGGGCATGGGTCACAACGATGTAGCCACCGACTTTGGAAACTATAAAGTATGGCAGACCAACATCATGGACACCCAGCGCATCAAGTTCACCATCCGCTACAGCTTCAACACTGCCCAGAGCAAGTACAAGGGCACCGGTGCGGGAAGCGACAGCAAAGACAGAATGTAGCAGCGCTGCAAAAACAAATCGGCCGAAGGAAAACCCTCCGGCCGATTTTTAATATAGCCATGCCGAATTACTCGGTATTGCCGTTCAGAGAATACAGGTAGGCGCTTCCGGAAACGGTCTCCGGCGTATTGCCTTTGTAGTTCATGAGCTCGCCGTAGATGATAACTTCGTCACCTAACTGGATGTCCGTCTGTCCCTCGGCAAATTTCTTGTTGCCCAGGTACAGGACGCGGAAGCACTGGAACTCGTTGTTCTCGCTGCCGTCTTCGGAGATGTAGAAAGTGGCGTTGCCATAGGTGCCGCCTTCCGTGAAGGTACCCTTGTTGGCAATACGGCTGATCTTGCCTTTCACATAGAACGGACCCACTTTCTCATATTCCGTGTTGGAGGTCCAGGAGAGGCCGTTAACAGCTTCACAGGCTCCGACGGCGGTGAACGGGGCAACCAGGTTACCCAGGCCGTTGGCCTCGGAAGTGGCGCCGTTCACACTGTACACCCAGGCCTTATTGGCGTTGGTTTCGGCTATGCCGTTATAGGTGGTTAAGGCTCCGCAGACAACTACCTCGTCACCAACGGTAACCTGTGCGCTTCCGTCTGCCCATTTTTGGTTGTTGAACCACAGAACGCGGTAGCACTCAAAATCCTTGGTGGGCTCGGTGGTGCTCTTCTTGTCTTCGCTTACACCGTAGGCAGTGCCGTCATCGGAGATCCAGAAGGTGCCGTTGCCGTAACCGCTGGAGAATTCGCTCTGAACGGCCGAAACAACACCCTTCACATACACGTTGCTGTCGAAGGTGGTACCGCCCAGAAGGAGTGCGGCAATCTCAGATGCCGTGTAGGGATTGGTGGCAGTACCCTTGGGGTTGTCCACGTATTCCACAATCTTGGTGGCAATGATGTTGATGTACTGTATACCGGTGGTCTTGTTGGAACTGTGACCGTTAAAATAACCGGTTACGGTAATCTTCTTGCCGTCGAAGCTCTTGGCATCCAGTGCGCCAACAGGATAGTTGATGGAGCCCTGCAGGCCATCCATGTCGTCCAGCGAAAGGTTGTAGTACTTTCCGTCATCCGATACGGTCAAGGTGCCGGAAAGCTGGATATATTCAGCCTCGGTGGCGGAATAGCTGCCAGCGGTGGCGGTGATATCCTTGGCCTCGGGATAAGAGAAGGTGTTGCCCTGGCTGTCCACGAATACGCCGGTGATATTGGTAAGTTCCGGAACGCCGTTGTAGGTGGTCTTCTCGGCCGATACTTTCACGCCGTCGCCCAGGCTGAGGGCAGCAGCTGCATCGCCATAGGCATAGATGGCCTTGGTGCCGTCGGAGAATACGGCGCCCTTGGTGGTGAGGGCCACCACTACGGTGGAGGGCAGGGTTTCAATCTTGGAACCGTCGGCCTGTGCAATGATCTCGCTCACGGAAGCGCCGGTGGCAGGAACGCCCTTCTGGGTGATGGAAACGCTCTTGCGGGCGGTGGGACCCACGATGGAGATGGTGGCTTTGCGCTCTGCGGTCTTGGGGTTCTCGTCGGCGTGGAGCTGGTAGCTGCCGTCAGAGGTAACACCAATAATCTGCAGCCAGTCGGAATCGCTGGTAAGGAGCAGCGGGCTTTCCTTGGCAGTCACCGTAAGGGTGAAGGTGGTGTCGGCGGCGGGGAGTTTGTCAAACTTGAGTTCGGCTACGTCAATGAGGGACTTCTTGATGGAAACCACGGATGCAGTGCCCTGGTTGGTCTCCGGCGTGCCCTTATAGCTTACGATGATGCCGGTAACAACCATTTCATCGCCGATACCGAATTCGTCGCCAGAGGTGAAGTTGGCGCCATTCAGCCATTTGCCGCGGTAAACTTCCACCCAGTTGGGGTTGTCGTTTCCGGAGCCGTCGGCATTGTAGCTGCCCTTGAAGCTGCCGTCGTCGGACAGATAGAAGGTGGCATTGCCGTAGCTGGGGCTGATTTCGTCAATCTTGCACACGATACCCTTGAAGTAAACTTCCTGGGCGATGGCCTGGTTGGCCTGGACCAGGGCGATAACATCCTTACAGGTAAGGATTTCGGGCTCCTTGGCCTCGGTCATCTGGATTACGTTCATCCGCTGGGTCTTTCCGCCGCATTCAATGGTGAACACGGCATCACGGGTATCGGTAGTGGCCGAAGCGGTAAAGTGAACCGAAGTTTCTCCGGCCGATCCGCTGGAGGGAGTGGCGGTGATCCATTCGGGAAGGCCGCTGATCTGCCAGCTTTCGGTTGCGTTGAGGGTGATGTCAACGGGACCGCCGGCAGGAGGGAAGGCAAGGAAAGAGGAAGATACCTGGATTTCTTTCAGGTATGCACTGTCCTGTTCTTTCTGGCAACCCACGGCAAGGGCCAGGGTGGCTGCGATGGCAGTAATAATATACTTGAGTTTCATATGTCGTGCCGATAATTAGTTAAACAGATACTTGATACCGATAGAAGCATACCAGCACTGGCCGATACCGTGGTTGGAGGTCCAGGTTTCGGTTTTGCCGCTGATGGCGGCAGGAGTGGAGAATCTGGCATAACCGTCGGCGTCAACGCCCTCATACTTGAGGATGCGGGCTTCGGTACCAATCTCGGGATTCAGATACTTGGATACGCCCCAGCTGGAGTTGAACAGGTTCAGCAGGTTCTTTACATCCAGGCTCAGCTGCAGGGTATTGGTGCTCTTGCCGATCTTCACGGTAAAGTCGTGCTTGTAGCTGAAGTCTACGCGGTGCACCCACGGGGAATACACGCTATAAGGCTCGGCATACTGGCCCTGGTGCTTGGACAGGTAGGCGTCCTTGTGCACAAAGTCCATGAAGCGGTTCTGGTCATCGGCCGATACAAAGCGGAATTCACCTTCGGCAACCTGCTTGTCGGTAGGGATGTACAGGGCGTCATAGGTATAGCCGTCGCCGTTCATGTCGCCGGTGAGCATGTAGGAGTAGTTGTAGCCACCGCGCCAGGTCTCATATATGAAGCTGAAGTGGTTGCCGCTCTTGTCATCGTGGGTTGCCGAAACAATCACACGGTCGGGCGTCACGTTGGTGGAGTTGTGCAGCGGAATGTAGTTGGGGCCTTCCGAAGTGGGAACATAGTAGAAGGCCGATTCTGCGTCGGAACCCGGCATGCCGGTAACTTCCTTGGAAACCGTATGCGTGTAGGCGGCCATCAGGCTCAGGCCTTCCACAGGACGGGCGTTGAGGGTAACGCTGGCCGACCAGCCATAACCCCTGGAGGTGTTCTCAAGAACGAAAGCCTTGGTGTTGGTGCGGTATCCGGAAGGATAGAGCGGACGGTTGTCGGCGCCGTTGAGACGGGTGAAACCGCCGGCGTCGGGCATGCTCCAGTCGGTAACGTAAGTACCGTTGACGGTCTTGTTGAAGATGCCTTCCACCTCGACAGAGAACGGGAAGGAAGTGGGGAAGTTGTAGTCCACGGCCAGGGAAGTCTTCCATACCTGAGGAAGCTTGAACTTGGGATCAACGGCCGATACGGAGCTGGGAACGGTTCCGTCCTCGGAAGTGACGTGGGTGGGATAACCCAGGGATTCCAGTTTCTTCATGAGGGCTTCCACGGTGGCGTTACCGTTTTCGTCGGTAACCAGGCCGCCGGCGAACTGGTTCATGTCAATGTATTTATTGCCCTTGGCATCCTCGGTATAGGCGCCGGTGTAGAAAGCAGGAATCTTGGTCTTGGCGTTAAGCTCGGCACGATACTGTGCCAGACCGCCGTTGGTGGGCATGTTGGTGAAGAACACCAGCGGGAGACGGCCCTGGAACAGGCCGGTACCGCCGCGCACCTTCAGGCTCCTGTCGCCGAAGACATCCCAGTTGAAGCCCACGCGGGGGGAGATGATAACCTTGGAGGTGGGCCACTTGCCGGTGTCGATATGCTGCTCGGTGAAGCCGTAGCTCTTGGGATAATACTTCAGGTCGTAAATGGCATTGTTGGTGAGGAGGTCGTTGTTGTTGAAGAACAGACCGTCCAGACGCAGGCCATAAGTGAGTTTCAGCTTGTCGGTGGCATTCCACTCATCCTGGGCATATACGCCAACCTTGGAGTAGCGCACCTTTACGGCAGGGGCTTTTTCACCGTCGTAACCGTAGGTGAGCACCACGATTTCCGGAGCTTGACCGGCAAGGAAGTCGGAGAGGGAATCGTAGCGGTAGTAACCGTTACCCTCACGCATGTAGTGGTTCTCGGCCGACTGGAATTCATAGTTGAAACCGGCCATGATTTTGTGGGAACCCATGTAGTAGGTGAGGTCGTCCTTGATGTTGATGTTGTTCTCGGTTACGGAGTTGGTCCAGGTGAACAGCTCGTAGCCGGCCGACAGGTAGTTGTTGCCGGGCTTGCCGTCTTCGGTGAGGTCTCCGTCACGGATATCGATGAAGGGGAACTCGGCCGAATTGGAGCTGCGGATAGGGTTGTACACCAGGGAATAGGTGGCCAGGAACTGGTTGGACAGGTTGTCGCTGAGACGGCTGTTCAGGTCCACGGACCAGGTGCTTACCTGGTTCTTGTTGGCATACATGGAGTTGGCGTAGGACATGGAATACTGCGAAATACGGGCGCCGGACATACGGGAACCGCCGTCCATGGAAGTGGCGTTGGGCGTATTCCAGGAGTTGGCCAGCGTGAAATTGTAACGCAGGGCCAGGTGATGCTTCTGGGTGATGTTCCAGTCCAGGCGGGCCAGGATCTTGGTGTTGTCCTCGTTGGCAGGGAAATCGGTATAGGAACCGGTATTATAGCCATACTTGGTGAGGAGGTACTCGGAAACCTTCTTCAGATCGGCATTGGTGGTGCGGGAGATGAATTTGTCTGCATCGGCCACGCCATCGTCGGAACCTTTCCAACGGGTTACCACGGTGGGAACCTGGGTTCTTTCCGCATTCACAAAGAAGAAGAGTTTGTTCTTGATGATGGGGCCGCCGAAGGTGAAGCCGAAGGTGGTGTTGCGGTCCTTGTCACGGGCGCCGGCCACCGTTTCGCCGTCCACGGTGTCTCCACGCATGAATTCGTTGCGGTGATAGATGTAGGCCGTACCCTTGAAGGTGTTGGTACCGCTCTTGGTGATGGCGTTTACGCCACCGCCGATGAAGTTGGTCTGACGTACATCGTAGGGGGAGATCACAACCTGCATTTCCTCAATGGCGTCGATGGAAATGGGGCTGCCGCCACCTACCAGGCCGCCGGAAAGGCCGAAGTTGTTGTTGAAGTTGGCGCCGTCCACGGTAAAGTTGGCGGTACGGGGGTCGGCACCGGCGAAAGTCATGCCGTTGCCGCCGTACGGGGACAGGCGGGTGACATCGGTAATGCTGCGGCTGATGGTGGGAATGGACTCAATCTGCTTGTTGTTGATGTTGGTGGCCGAACCGGTCTTTTCCAGGGAGAACTTGGAAGCCGCATCGGCAAAAACAACAGTGCCTTCCAGCATTTCCGTGCTTTCGGCAATCTGGGCATTGAGGCTGAACGTTTCGGCCAGCTGAAGGGTAATGCCCGTGTAAGCAGCATCCTGGTAGCCCAGGCAGCTGAAATCTACTTTATAGGGACCGCCGGTACGCATACCCTGAATAGAGTAGCGGCCTTCGGAATTGGTAATAGCGCCATAAACGGTGCCGGAGGGCTCGTGCTGAGCCATGACGGCAGCGCCTATGACGGGTTCACCGTTCTGGTCCACCACACGGCCGGACAGGGCCGCAGTGGTAACCTGCGCATAAGCGACTACGCCCGCAAACAAAGCGATGCCTGCGAGCAAAAAGCTTCTTAAAGCGTTCTTCATAAAGATTTTAGATGATAAATATTGATACAATACTGTCTTTCTAACCAAAAACCCGGGGCGAAGATACTACCTTTTTTTGACATAAGGAAATTTAATATAAATATAGGTGAGCGTATTGAAAACACGCAAAAAAAAACTTATATTTGTAGATGTAAAGAAATAACACTAAAATATTATCTGCATATGAAAATCAAATCATTCTTTTTGGCTTTTCTGGCCGGCGCTCTGGCGTTGGTAGCGTGCCAGGAGCAGGAAGATTTGGGACCTGCCAAAATTACCGTAAACACTACGGAACTCACCTTCGGGGAAAGCGGCGGTACCCAAGCCATCGAATTACTCGCCACCCGTGACTGGAAGGTTTCCTGTCCGGACTGGATTGGCGTAGATATCGAGCAGGGAGAGGGCCGCACCAAGCCCGTCACCCTGGCTGTTACGGTAAGTTCCAATCCCGGAAACGACCGTGGAGGCAGTCTCATCATCACTATCGGCATAGCCAAGGCCATCATCAATGTGAATCAGGCGGGTACCCTGGGCCCGGTGGTCATCGTCTATGGCTCCGGTACCAAGGAAGATCCTTACACCGTTCCGGGCGTACTCAAGTACATCCAAACCCTGGAAAAAGGCGTGGACAGCCCCATCAAGGTGTATGTGAAGGGTAAGATATCCGGCATCAAGGAGCAGTTCGGCACCCAATACGGCAACGGTACCTTCACCATTTCGGAAACCGGTGAAACCGGTGGAGAAACGTTCACGGCCTATCGTGTGTATTATCTGGGCAACAAGAAGTTCGCGGAAGGCGATAAAGAGGTCGCTGTGGGCGACGAGGTTATCCTCTTCGGTAATGTGGTCAACTACAACGGCACCATGGAAACCTCCCAGAACAGCGCCTTCGTTTACAGCCTCAACGGTGTTAACAAGGGCGGCGACGATGGAGGTCAGGGCACTACGGTAGATCCGGAAGGCTCCGGTACCCAGGCCGATCCGTTCAATGTGGCGGCCGCCATCAATGCCGTGAAGGGCCTCAGCTGGACCTCCAACGACGATTATCAGAAGGTGGGCCCGTTCTATGTGAAGGGTAAAATCAGCAAGATTGCCGATAAGGGCACCTACGGGGAAAGCGGCACCTACGGAAACGCCACGTTCTGGATTTCCGACGACGGTTCCCAGAACGGTGAGTTCTATTGCTACCGTGTC
>Ga0265300_10004501_pt1 | contig 11079 bp, 11 predicted proteins | sample AusTroGonzalo_MG_FD_193482 | JGI IMG/M metagenome (GOLD analysis project Ga0265300, IMG submission 193482) | Bovine rumen microbial communities from tropical cattle in Woodstock, Queensland, Australia - Gonzalo_03 | ecosystem: Host-associated > Mammals > Digestive system > Stomach > Rumen ... | reverse complement strand
ATTCATTTTCTCTGATAACCATTAGACCGTCCCCTTGATGTTCTGTTCGTACTTTAATGCCGTGACGAAGTAATTTATCTTGTCTGCATCGAGGGCGAGAATATGGTTCTCTTTTTCGGTAAACCATCCGAATGTCTGCATTTCGAGCCAGTCCGAAACGGTCGTTTCCAGGTGGTGTTCCTTGAAAAAGCTGATCCAGCCGGATCCGTCCTTGACGGTGCTTGGGTCAAGAGTCGAAAGCCAAACGAGAACGCGCTTTTGCTGGAGCGTGAGCTTGAACGGGAGCCAGGGCTTTTCTTGTTCAAGCGTCTTGAGGTAGTCCGTAAAGATGCCGAGAAGCTTGGGGCTTGGAATCGTTACGGTAACGCCGTCGGCCTGCGGGACGACCATTTTACGACGAACGAGCGTCTTTAACGCTTCTATTGCAGTCGGGATGGGCGTCTTGGTAAGCCACGAGAATTCTTGCAACAGCGCTTGAGCCTGCAAATGTTCGTCTTTGTTGTGGAATTTGCAGAACGTGGCTAAACTTGCGAGTGGATTGTCGGTCTTGGCGGCGTGAATGGACTCGTTGATGCGTCGAGTCCTTGCCGAAATTGCCTTGATGACGGCCAAAAGCCAGACGGGGAGGCTCTTGAGCTCGGATTCCATGCATTCGTCGTTGATGACTGTAATGAAGGAGTCCTTGGTGGCCTGAAAAATATAGCGCACAGGCTCGCGCTCGAGAAGGGCGCCTACGCCCACAAGGTTACCGGGGAGAATCTTGAAAACGACCTTGTTGTTCGCCTTTGGATCGAGGGCGACGAGTTCACCTTCGTTCAAAAGAATGATTTTCTTGTCTTCGTCCTGAGGTGAGGATACAACAAAACCCGCCTTCACGCATAACCGCGTGGGCGGGATAAAGTTTTTTCGGGAATCCCCCGTAATCATCGGGAAATAACCGCCTTCGAAGTCCGGCTAATTAAGCCTGGCGTTCTTCGATACGTGCAGCCTTACCGCGGAGGTCGCGCATGTAGTAAATGCGAGCCTGGTGGACCTTGCCGGAACGTTCGACAACGATGGAGTCGATGCGCGGAGAGTTGACCGGGAAGATACGTTCGACAGCGACGGCACCGGACATCTTGCGGACCGTGATGGACTTGCCGATGCCAGAGTTCTTCTGCTGAATAACGACGCCCTTGAACGGCTGGATACGTTCCTTCGTACCTTCGATAACCTTGACGTTAACGGTAATGGTATCGCCGGCGCGGAATTCCGGAAGGTCGGTCTTCAAATTTTCATTCTGGATTGCTTCAATGTTCAGGGACATAGTGTGTACCTCGTTATTATTTGTCGCCAAATGTAGTATTTTTTTCAAGATTTTTAAAGATGTCGGGACGTCTTTCTTTCGTTCTTTTTAACGATTCTTGGCGTCTCCACTCGGAAATGTTCTTGTGATGCCCCGAAAGTAGCACTTCGGGCACCTTTTTTCCTTCGAATTCTTCGGGACGGGTGTAGACCGGCCAGCCCAAGACGCCTTGCGCGAAGGAGTCTGTTTCGCCGGATTCCTTGTGTCCCAGAGCGCCGTCCAGCAGTCGCACTACGGCGTCCGTGACGAGCATCGCCGGAAGTTCGCCTCCGCTGACGACGAAATCGCCGATGGAAATTTCCATGTCGACCTCGGTCTGACGGATGCGGTCGTCAATCCCCTTGTAATGTCCGCAGACAAGGACAAGGTGATTTTCTTGCGAGAGTTCCTTGGCGATCTTGTGGGTAAAGGGGACTCCGTCGGCCGTGAGATAGATGACCTTGCCGCCATCTTCCTTGACTCCGGTGCTGCGAATCGCCTTGGCGAGCGGTTCGGGGCGGAGGACCATGCCCGGTTCACCACCGTACGGAACGTCGTCCACTTGCCCGTAGGCATTGATGGCGAAGTCGCGCAGGTAGACCGTGTTGAACTCGAACAAGCCTTTTGCCTGGGCGCGGCCCATGATAGAACTCTTCATGGGGGCAAACATTTCGGGGAAGATGGTGATGCAGTCGATCTTCATCGTTCCTCCGGGCAAAGGGATTTTAGATAGTCGCTATCACAGACAATGAACTTTCCGTCTTCGTTGATTTCCTTGACGCAATCGTCAATCCAGGGGGCGAGGATGGACTTGCTGCTGAATTCGGATTGCATGGACAGGTCGAACTTTATATGAAATGCGTTGACCGTCATCAGTTCTTGCACTTCGAGGACTTCGCCGACATCGCGGCCGTCTTCGGTGTGAACGCGGAAACCTTCAAGTTCGTCAAGATAATATTCGCCTTCGGGGAGCGGGAGACGTTCGGATTCGGGAATCATGACGTCGCCATTGACGAGGACTGCGACAGTTTCCGGGGTATCGAATCCCTTGAACTTCAAAAGCCAGATGTCGTTGGCGACCTTGGCATCTTCAAGGGTGAGTTCCACAATTTCGCCGTTTCTCTTTTGGACGCGCACGTCTTTTAGGCTCTTGCAGCGAGTCAGGTCGTGGGTCAGGGGCATTGCCTTGATGTAGCCCTTGACGCCATGCGCACGCATGAGCTGGCAGACGGTGATGTAGGATTCGTTTTGGTCCATTTTCGGGATATTGTGGTGGAAAGACTTGTCAAAGAAAAAAGTCCCGTGCATGCGCACGAGACTCTTCTTTAAAAGCGCAATTAAGCCTGAGCTTCTTCTGCAGCCGGAGCTTCAGCAGCTTCCTTAGCAGCCTTTTCGGCTTCGAGACGAGCCTGAGCCTTCGGGCTCAACTTTCTCTTCTTGGACTTGATTTCGCGAGCGACCGGAGCCTTACCTTCGATGGAGCGGTTGGCCTTGAGTTCGTTGAACAAGTCAGAGATGCCGACCTTCTTGAGGAGGGACTTGACGGTGTCAGACGGCTGAGCACCGACGGAGAGCCACTTGAGAACCTTTTCCTGTTCGAAGCGGATTTCCGGCTGCTTGAGGTTCGGGTTGAAGAAACCGACCTGTTCGATAAAGCTATCATCGCGTGCCTTGCGGTTGTCGATAACGACGACGCGGTAGATCGGGTTGTGACGCTTGCCGAAGCGGGCGAGACGGATAACGGTTGCCATTTTATACCTCTTATTGGGGGTTCCCGGAAAACCGGGGTTTTTGTTCTTTTGATGCCAAATATAGCAAACTCGCTTTTGTGTGTAAAGGACGGCAATGAAAAAAAATCCGTCATTTACATATAAAATAATTAGTCCGTGGGGCGGGAAATGGTAAAAATTGGCGAAATTGAATCAAAAACGGCGATTTAAAAGAAAAATGCCCGCTCGGTGGCGGGCATGCGATTATCTCTTTTTCTTCTTGTTTTTGTCCTTGGGAGGCGTGTAATTCGAACCGATTGTGCCACCGTTGTTCTGCCTCTTGGCAAAATCGCCGACCTTCTTGAACATTTCCTTCATGCCTTCGTACTGCTTGAGCACGGCGTTCACGCGGGCGGCGTCCGTGCCGGAACCCTTTGCGATACGGGCCTTGCGGCTGCCGTCGATGATCTGCGGCTTCTGGCGTTCCTTCGGCGTCATGGAGCTAAGTACGGCTTCCACGTAGACGAGCTGCTTTTCGTCGATCTGGTCGAGCGGGAGCTTGTTGAGTCCCGGGATGAGGCTCAAGATGTCCTTGATGCGGCCGAGCTTCTTGATGGTGCGGAGCTGCTTCAAGAAGTCGTTCAAGTCGAACGTGTTGTTGAGAATCTTCTTTTTAAGGTCCTTGGCGTCCTTTTCGTCGATGACCTGCTGGGCCTTTTCGACGAGAGAGACCACGTCGCCCATGCCGAGGATGCGGCTTGCCATGCGGTCCGGGTGGAAAAGATCGATTTCGTTCAGCTTTTCGCCAACGCCGATAAAGCATATAGGCACGCCCGTCATCTTCTTGATGCTGAGGGCTGCACCGCCGCGGGTATCGCCATCCATCTTGGAGAGGCAGACGCCGGTGAAGTTCAGGCGGTTCCAGAACGTTTCGGCGACGTTCACGGCTTCCTGACCGATCATGGCGTCGGCGACGAACAGGATTTCGTCCGGGTGGACTGCTTCGCGTGCCTTTTCAAGTTCCTGCATCAACTCTTCGTCGATCTGCAAGCGGCCTGCGGTATCGTAAATCACGAGGTCAAAGCCGTTGTCCTTCGCGTACTGGTAGCCGTGCTTGATGATTTCGACCGGATTGCCCTGGCCTTCGTCGTAAACCGGAATGCCGATGGACTTGCCAAGCACCTGCAACTGCTTGATGGCGGCCGGACGGTAGACGTCGGCTGCGACGAGGAGCGGTTTACGCTTCTTCTTGCTGCGCATCCAGAGGGCGATCTTGCCTGCGAAGGTCGTCTTACCGGAACCCTGGAGGCCGACCATCATGATGCCCACCGGTGCGGGACCGGAGAGGTTAATTTCCTTAGTTTCGCCACCCATGACGGCAACGAGTTCGTCGTGGATGATCTTTACAATCTGCTGACCCGGCGTCACGGAGTTGAGCACTTCGGCGCCCAGAGACTTTTCCTTGACGGCCTTGACGAAATCGCGGGTGACATTGAAGTTCACGTCGGCTTCGAGGAATGCTCGGCGGACTTCACGCAGCGATTCGGCCACGTTTTCTTCGGTAAGTTTGCCCTGCCCACGCAGGTTCTTGAGGGTATTTTCTAGAGAATCAGTCAGTTGTGAAAACATAGTGGCACAAAGATAGTATTTTTGCGTGGGGCGAAAAAAGTGGGACTGCTTGCAGGACCATTTTTGTGTCCAGCAAAACGCACTCGACAAGTACCAAAGAGATTGGGGTTCGGTTTTAGGGGGTGGGTTTTAGGTGACGAATTCCCTAAGGCCTTTTCTCTATCGAAATCTTTTGCAGTTCCTCTACAATTGGGTGATACATTTCTGGACATTCAATTTGCATGATGGTGGTAATCTTGTTGCCGGCATCTTTTGATGAAGCCCCGCAAAGAAACAATTTTTCATTTGGCAAACCGTAATCCAAAAACACGTAGCGGTCGTGGAATTTCCGATTCGGACGGTCTATTTTTAAAGAAACATCGGGTCTAGCCTTTTCGTAATCAGCCCTTATTGCCGGTGTAATCTTTTCATCGCCCCATTCCTCGCTGTAAATGTGTACACTCGAATTTTTCGTAATTCCGCGAAGTAAATCTAGCGTTTTCACGCCAATGTAGTTGTCTATAATAACGATGGATTTTTTAGCCATGCTGTATATTTTAGTGTAGGCTATATCGGCTTCTAGTTTCTGCCCGTCAAAAATCAGAAAATGCTTGTAAGTCGTCGGGTCGATAAAATTTTCCATGACTTTTTTGAGATCCGACTGGATAACGGCGATATCTTTAGTATTTCGCTCTGTTTGAACGACATACTGAACAATTCCGTCATATCCCAAGAGATTGCGATTTTCTGCAATGATGCGGTCTTTCATCCGCTTGAAAAGGCGAATCAAAGCCATGCTTTGGCGAGTCGCCAAATCTCCTTTAAGCACCGTCATAAGCATGTAAATGCCTTGCTCGGTAAAGGCATAGGGATTGGATCTACTCATAGAACTCAAATTTGCGGTCAAAAATTTTGACCGCAAATCGGTCATCTCCGAGGCTTTTAGTTGAAAGCGGAAATCTTCAGCGAATTTCTCAATATTATTCTTGACCTGTTGATTGAACGCCTTGGTTGTGTAACCATAAATATCTGCCAAATCGGCATCGAGCATCACTTTGAGGCCACGAATTGTGTAAATTCGCGATTTTAGCAGATTTTCGTCAATTAGGGAAATTTCGGGCTTGATAGTCGGCTTATCTGTGTCTGAAATGACTATTGCGTGTTTTTTCATCTATACCTCCAACCGCCTACATGCGAAAAAGGCGGAAAACGTTCTTTATTTAAAGATAAATAATTGTAGTGTCAAAATATGACGAAACGATGCCTTTTTTCGCCATTTCAAGATTATTTCCTTTTGTGGAAAAAATTAGCCCAATAGGGGTTTTCCTTGTCGAATAAGGCTTTTTCTTTTGGTGTAAAATTATGAGGATAATCTTCAAAAAGGAATAAAATCTTTTTCTTGTCGAAAGAAACTGCATGAAGGCCTGTTTGGTCAATGTAATCGACCCACCAAATCTTATCGTCTTCGTTTTCCTTATAGAATTCGATTCTTCCTGTTTCGTCTTTGACCATGATCATAGCAAACCTTGTTAATTTTTCCCGGTACTCTTAATTTAAATTCTTTATCTGTCATAATATGACATTTTGAGATACGGCGGGAAAATTTTCTATCTTTGCGCGCCGTGGTTTTAGAATCTGTCATTTTATCGGCGTTTGGGGCGGTGTTGCTGGGCTCGCTCCTGTTCCATGTCAAAATTGTTTATGCCTTGTTGGTGGGACTTTGCCTGTTTGAGGGTTATGCACTTGCGCGTTCGTTTTCGTGGAGAGAGGTGCTTTCGATGTGTTGGCGGGGCGTTAAGACGACTCGTGGGCTGCTTTTGTTGTTCGTGCTGATTGGGCTGTTGACTGCGCTTTGGCGGGCGAGCGGGACAATTCCCGTTATCGTCAGTTATGCATCGAACTTGATCCATCCGCAGAGCTTTATTTTGGTGGCGTTTCTGCTGAATGCGGCGATGTCGCTTTTGACAGGTTCTGCGCTTGGAACCGCGGCGACGATGGGCGTGATTTGTGCGACGATGGCGCAAACGATGGGGATTAACCCTGCGTGGGTGGGCGGTGCGATTCTTTCGGGCTCGTATTTCGGGAACCGACTTTCGCCGATTTCCTCGATGGCTCTTTTGACGGCGAATATCACGGGAACGGAAATTTACAGCAATGTTCGCAATATGCTTCGGACGTCTTGGTTTCCGTTGCTGTTGAGTTGTGCTGTGTATTTGGTGGTGGGCTTTTGCTTTTCTGGCGAATTGGGCGAGGTTGCGCTTTCGTCGGCGAAAAGCGTTCGTGAACTTTTTGCGCAGGAATTTAGCCTTTCGCTTTGGGGCGTTCTCCCTGCGATTTTGATGGTGGTGCTTTCGATGTTGCGAGTAAAATCCTCGCGGGTGCTGTTAAGCAGTGCGCTTTGTGCGCTTGTTATTGCGTTGCTTGTAGAGTACCGCGATGTAGCATCGCTTTGGGAATTTCTCGTTTACGGTTTCCATTCGCAAATGCCCGATTTGAGCAAAATGATTAATGGGGGTGGGCTTTTGTCGATGGTAAATGTGTTTTTGATTGTGTTTATTGCGGGGTGCTTTGGCGGAATTTTCAAAGGTACGGAGTTGCTTTCGCCTCTGAAAAAGTGCGTCTGTTTTTTGGAAAAAAGCACGAATTCGTTTGTGGCGATGCTTGTGGCGTCTATCGTGGCGGCCTGTGTTTCTTGCAACCAGACGCTCACCATTATTTTGACGAACCAGTTGACTTCTTCTGCGGAACGGTCGCCGGAACATCAGGCGTTGGATCTTTACGATACGGCGGTAACGGTGATTGCGCTTGTGCCGTGGTCTGTAGCGACTTCGATTGTGCTTGTGGCAGCCCAGGCTCCGTCAATTTCTGTTTGCTGTGCCTGTTTCTTGTATTTGCTTCCGTTGAGCAGGCTTTTTACTTGCAGGCATAAAACCCAAAAATAAAAAAGGGACGGTTGAATAACCGGTCCCTAATTGCAGTTCTTGTAGTGAACTTTTAAAGCTTTTGGCCTTTGTTCCAGTAATCGGTGGGCTGTTCAACACCGCAATCCTTGGCGATGTAGACGGGTTCAAGCCCTTTCTTTCGCTGGTCGGTGTAGTTCTTGAGTGCCTTGATCGCGATTGGCGAAAGGATCAAGATGACCGGGATGTTCACGAGGACCATGAGGCCTTGGCAAAGGTCTGCGCTGTCCCAGGCGAACGATGCGGTAGAAATCGCTCCGAGGAAAACGATGAGCGTGGCGATGGACTTGAAAATGTTGCGTGTTAATTTGTCCGGGCGCTTGTTCATGATGAAACGGAGGCAACCTTCGGTATAGTAGTAGTTACCGATGAGCGTCGTGTAGCCAAAGAGGCACATCGAGAACGAGATGAAGATAGCGCCGTTTGCGCCGAGAACGGAGGCGAGGGACTTTTGAACGTAAATGATGCCGGAGATGTCCTTGGTCGGTTCGATGTTGGTCGAGAGGCACATGAGGGCGGTGGCCGAGCAGATGAGGAGCGTGTCGATGAACACGGAAAGCGACTGGACGAACCCTTGCTTGACCGGATGCGAAACGCTGGCACTTGCACTTGCGTTCGGGGCAGAACCCATACCGGCTTCGTTGGAGTAGAGGCCACGCTTGATACCGTACATGATGCAGCTTCCGGCGAATCCGCCGAGTCCTGCGTCAAACGAGAAGGCGTTTTTGAAAATGATTCCGAACATCGCCGGAACGTTTGAAATGTTGTAAATCACAATGCCGAATGCAACAAGAACATAGATGGTTCCCATAAACGGCACGAGGTAACTCGTAATGGTGGAAATCTTCTTGGCGCCGCCCCAGATGCAGATGGCGAAGGCGATTGTCAAGATGATGCCGATGATAATCGGGGTCGTGGTTTTATCGTAAAAATAGTAGCCGGAGAACGAATCCTGGATGTTGTAGGAGGCGAGGAGGTTGTAGCCGACGATGTAGGTGATGAGCACGAATGCGGAAAAGAGAATACCGAGCCAACGCATGCCGAGTGCGGTCTGGATGTAGTAGGACGGTCCGCCGTAAGAGTGCCCTGTGACATCGTCATGGCGCTTGTAAATTTGAGCGAGCGTCGATTCTACGAATGCGGAGGCTGCGCCGAGGATGGCTATAAGCCACATCCAAAAGATGGCGCCCGGGCCGCCGAGGCAAATGGCGGATGACACACCGACGATGTTGCCGGTGCCTACGCGCGAGGCGGTCGAAACCATCAAGGCGGCGAACGACGAAATGCCGTGCTTGTGCAATGGCTTTTCTCGGGTGATGCGCAGAGTCTCGGCCAAGTAATGGACTTGCGGGAATCCCATGCGGACGGATAAAAAGATGCCGGCTACAATCAAGAATAGCGGAATGATGTAGTAGTCGTATAGGGCGGTGTTGAATATCGAGACTATCGAGTGAATAAAATCAGTCATGTCATTCTCCTGTCTATTTAAAGTATAATATTTTTTAAATTTATCATGCTATGCAACCATTAAGTCAACGCACCGAAACATTTACTGATTCCGTTATCCGTCGAATGACCCGTATTGCCAATGCGTGCGGGGCAATTAATTTGTCGCAGGGGTTCCCTGATTTTGATCCGCCGGAGGCGCTGACGAAACGCCTTTCGGAAGTCGCTTTGACGGGACCGCACCAGTATGCGATTACTTTTGGCGCGCAGAATTTCCGTGAAGCGTTGAGCGACAAACAGTTCCATTTTAGCGGGCTGCGCTACGATCCGCAAAAAGAGATTGTGATTACTTGCGGCAGCACCGAAGCGATGATGGCTTCGATGATGTCGGTGTGCAATCCGGGCGACAAGGTGGTGCTGTTTTCGCCGTTCTACGAGAACTATTCTGCGGATACGATTCTTTGCGGGGCGACTCCCGTTTATGTGCCGCTTTCGCCGGTGGACTTGAGCTTTGATGCGAACGTGCTTGAAAGTGCGATGGCGCAGCCGGGCGTGAAGGCGCTTGTGCTTTGCAATCCGGCAAATCCGAGCGGTAAAGTCTTTACGCACGAGGAACTTTCGATTATCGCATCGCTTGCCATCAAGTACGATTTGTATGTGATTACGGACGAAGTTTACGAACATATCGTTTTTGCTCCGCATCGTCACACTTACATTGCTACGCTCCCGGGAATGTTCGAACGCACGATTGAATGCAGTAGCTTGAGCAAAACGTATTCGATTACGGGCTGGCGCTTGGGCTATGTGCTTGCTGCAGAACCCATCATGGAACGCATCAAGAAAGTTCATGACTTTTTGACGGTCGGTGCGGCGGCTCCGCTGATGGAAGCGGCTGTGACGGCGCTCCGTTTTGACGACTCGTATTATGCGGAATTGCAGGCGCATTACACGCACATGAAGGATGTGTTTACGAACGGACTTCGCAATCTTGGGTTGCGCTTTACCGAACCGCAGGGTGCTTACTTTGTGCTGATCGATATCAGTGAATTTGGTTATGGCTCCCGCAGTTCCGTGAGCGATTCTCGCGATTGCGCGGCATCCGGTGATAAACCGGACGAAAAATTCTGCATCGATATGGCTCAGAAGGTCGGTGTCGCTGCTGTTCCGGGCTCAAGCTTCTTCCGTGAACCGGTGGACCATCTTGTGCGTCTTCACTTTGCGAAGAAAGACGAAACGCTTTACGAAGCGCTCAATCGCCTTGAAAACTTGAAGAAGTTGAAAAAATAGTTTGTCTTATTTAATTTATTTAAAAAGTGTGGCGCAATGCCGCACTTTTTTTGTTTTGTTATAAAAAAATGTATCATCCGTAATGAAATAATAGTATTGGACAAACGCCTTTGCAGAATCTATCATTGAGCCTGTTCAAAAATCAATTCAACAACGGAGGATTCAATGAATATCAATAAAAATCGTACAAAACTCTCGACTATCATTTTGGCTTCTATCCTTTCTCTTTCGGCATGTTCTGATGACGATTCAAACTCTGTCGCAGCCCCAACCTCCGATGAACATCATGCTGCTGAAGAACATTCTAGCTCTACCGATGAACATTCCCATCACGCTACGGAATCTGGCGAGCATAAAACAGAATCAAGCGGCTTGACGCTTGGCGATGAAAATATTAAAGACGGCATCATCTTGTTGCAAGATACGACGATTGATGGCGTTTTGACGGTAAATGCTTCAACGCCCGGCGCAACCGTTCTGAAAAATGTCAAGGTTACGGGAAACCTGTTGATTAAGCGTTCCGGCCGTGTTGATTTTTCGGGCAGTGCCGATGTTGTTCATGTGGGGAGCAGCAATACCGATGTCTACGCTTTTGAAGATGTCGCTCAAGTGAATGGCCATCATTTTATGGGCAAGAACAATACCTTTACGACCAAGAGGTTCTCAGATTATCAAGAAGTCGACTGGACCGAAAAGGCTGCGCATTTGTCTACGGGAATTCATTTGTCTTACACGGTCACTGGTG
>Ga0265300_10004499_pt1 | contig 11081 bp, 7 predicted proteins | sample AusTroGonzalo_MG_FD_193482 | JGI IMG/M metagenome (GOLD analysis project Ga0265300, IMG submission 193482) | Bovine rumen microbial communities from tropical cattle in Woodstock, Queensland, Australia - Gonzalo_03 | ecosystem: Host-associated > Mammals > Digestive system > Stomach > Rumen ... | reverse complement strand
CCTGCTGGATGTTGCCCTGCACCTGACCCTTCAGCAATAGGGGCCATTCGGGCAGGTGGCGGGTGTCGATGCCATCGTAGAAATGTGCCATATCCTCCTTGCCCACCTGTGCGTCGAGGGTGACGTCCATGAGTCCCTGATTCAGGGAGTCGGCAATGCTGAAGTCCACGTCGGCCTTACCCTTGATGCTGGTATAGGGGGTGCGAAGCAAGAGCCAGGGCAGGCGGATGCCTGTACTGTCGATGGTCACAGGACCTTTCAACTCCTGTACGTCGAGTCCGCAGGCCTCACGCATAGAGGCGTGGCGTATGTTAAGCTTGGTGATGGGGTCGAAATAGAGAATGCTGTCGATGGTCCAGTTGATGTCGCTGACATCCAGGTGGCTATAGTCCATCAGCTGGGGATGCAGCAGGTCGCGGCTATAGGGCTCGTAGGGCATGTCGAACAGCAGGTGGCCGTCCTTCCACTGGAACGAGCCTACCTCGTAACGGCTCTCGGCCAGGTCGATGCGTCCGTCCTTAGCCTGCATCGATGCGGCGGCAACGCCAATGAGCATCGAGTCGCCAGGCAGGAGTAAATCAACGGAAGAACGTTCGATGTTAACGGCATCGAAGCCGATGCGCCAGAGCACGGAACCTGTGTCGGTGGTGTCGACAGCGGCGGTGTCGCTGAGCAGGATGGTGACGTCGGCATCGGCCAGCGTGACCTCACTCAGGTTGACGTCGCCATCGTTGATGTTTATCTTGCTGGGGTTCAGCTTCAGCAGACCCATCTGACCCTTCACCTGAAGGTCGGAAATCATTCTGAGGGTGTTGATGCGGGCTTCTTGTATCGACAGCTCGTCGATAACCACGTTGCCGTCAATCAACGGCAGCAGTTGCACATCTACCACGGCCCTACCAATATCGGCCAGTGTGTCACCCTCTTGTTTTACCAGCACACCTTCCAAGCTCAGGTCGAGTGGGAAACTCAGGTCCACACCCTCTATGGTGATGTCCATGCCTGTCTGCTCGGAGGCTATCTCGGTGGCCTGACGTACCAGCCATCGCTGCACAGGAGGCACGTAGATAAGCAGCGGCAGCGCCAGGATGGCGAAGACTGCTACTACAGCGGCGATGGCAATATACTTCAGGCGTGTCTTCATTTTCAATTATCAATGAGTGATTGCAACTGGCCCCACAACGGGTCGGGGGGTAACGGGGCCTCGATGTCTATGGGCGCCTTGCTCACCGGATGGATGAATGATATGCGGTGGCTCTGCAGAGAGATGCTGCCGTCGGGGTTGGAGCGCTTGGCACCATATTTCAGGTCGCCTTTTATAGGGCAGCCCATCGCTGCCAACTGACAGCGAATCTGATGGTGACGACCCGTCATCAGCTGTACCTCCAGCAGGGCATAACGCTCGCCGATGGCCAGCACCCTATATCGCAATTGGGCCTTCTTGGAGTGGGGCACCTCGTGGTCGTAAGCATAGCTTTTATTCTGTTGTTCGTTGCGTGTCAGCCAGTTCTCCAGCATCTGCCACTCGCCACTTTCTTCTTTGACCTTTAATCTATCCTCTTTCCTCCTTCCACTTTCCTCTTTTAACCTTCCACATTCCACAATCGCCCAATACGTCTTGTGTACCTCGCCCTCTGCAAACATCTTGTTCAGGCGGGGCAGGGCTTTGGAAGTGCGTGCAAAGACCACCAGCCCTGATACGGGACGGTCGAGCCTATGCACCACACCCAGAAACACCGCTCCGGGTTTCTGGTATTTTTCTTTGATATAGTCCTTGACAATATCAGAAAGGGGGCGATCGCCAGTCTTGTCGCCCTGTACGATCTCCCCGCTCTGTTTGTTGACTATAATAATATGGTTGTCCTCGTAAACGACGTCCATAGTTTTTCTTATCGAAAGCCCCTCCCTTGGGGAGGGGTTGGGGTAGGCTTTTTACATGTTCATGCCGCCATCAACCTGGATGACCTGTCCGCTGACGTAGCTCGACATATCTGATGCCAGGAATGTAGCCACATTGGCAATATCCTCTACCTGACCGCCACGGCGCAGGGGGATCTTATTGCACCACTCCTTGCGGATGTCCTCAGGAAGGGCTGCTGTCATAGCTGTCTCGATGAAACCAGGGGCGATGGCGTTGGCACGGATACCCTTGGGACCCATCTCCTGGGCGATGCTCTTTGCCAGAGCAATCAAACCAGCCTTTGAGGCAGCGTAGTTGGCCTGACCAGCGTTACCGTGAACACCAACGACAGAGGCCATGTTGATGATAGAACCGCCACGCTGACGCATCATCACAGGCACACAGGCATGGATGAAGTTGAAAGCGGACTTCAGGTTCACGGCAATCACGGCGTCCCACTGCTGCTCTGTCATACGCAGCATCAGACCGTCCTTGGTAATGCCGGCGTTGTTCACCAGTATATCGATGCTTCCAAACTCTTCCTTCACTGCCTTCACCACTTCCTCGGTCTGAGCAAAGTCGGCAGCGTTACTTGCATAGCTCTTGGCCTTCACGCCCAGGGCAGCAATCTCCTTTTCGGTCTCCTCGTTGATCTCGAGGTCGGTGAATGCAATGTTACAGCCCTCAGAGGCATACTTCAGTGCGATAGCCTTTCCGATACCGCGTGCTGCACCAGTAATCAGCGCAGTCTTACCTTGTAATAATCCCATTTGTTTTCTTTTTACTTTATAAAAATAATGTATTAAATCTTCATCTTTTTACCTAAAGCACCATATACAAACTTAGCCACCTGGGGCTTCGTGTCCTCCTCGCGCATGCCGTGCGCAATACGTCCGTAAATATAAGGAACCTCCAGACCTTTGATACAATAGTGCGTGATGTCGGCCACCAGCTCCACATTGTCTATGTCGAACTCGCCGTCCTCCTTGCCTTCGGCAAATACCTTGCGGAACAGCTCCACCTCGGCATCGTCAAAGTGACGGCGAACCTTCTCCACCATCCAGATGTTACGGAAGAACTCTGCCCTGAGGTTACCATTTCTCACTACCGTCTCGCGAATCATGCTCAGGTGGGTGTAAATCAGCTCTATCACCTTGTCCTGAGGACTGATGCGGCGTGCTGCCACCTCGTCAAGCTTGTCGCTAAGACGCTCCAGCTCCGTCTCGATGACGGCATAATAAATATCCTCCTTCGACTTGAAGTAGGTGTACAGCGTGCGGCGACCCTTGCCGGATGCCTGCGCAATGTCGTTCATCGTGGTGTTCTCAAGGCCGTTCTTGGCAAACAGCTGACGAGCTACATCCACTAACAGTTGTCTTGTCTTCGATATTGACATAAATTCGTTGCACACATTGGTTATCGTGTGCAAAAGTACGCTTTTTATTTCAAATGACCAAGGTTTTTTGCTTAAAAAGTGCCAAAAGGCAAAAAAGATGCATGAAAATTTGCATATCTCGAAAAATAGTCGTACCTTTGCAGCCGCAAAACAGGGAAGGCCTGTTAATTGGTTTGATTTATATCGCGGAGTGGAGCAGTTGGTAGCTCGCCAGGCTCATAACCTGGAGGTCGCATGTTCGAGTCCTGCCTCCGCAACTCAGAAGCCCGATTTTCATCGGGCTTTTTTCGTATTGCTTCGGCAGTACCCTTCACATGCTCCCGGTCGCAGTTGTGTTTACATTCTGCCGCCGAAGCCGCCGCCTCCACCGAAGCCTCCGCCTCCGCCAAAGCCACCGCCGCCTCCGCGACCTCCTCCGAAGCCACCACCACCGCGTCCTCCGCGGTTGCCACGACCTTCGCCTTCGCCTCCGCCGAAGCCGCCACGACCTTGGTTGTTGCCTCCAAAGAAGTTGAGGCGATAGCTGACATGCAGCATGGCGTAAGATGTAATGGCGTTAACCTCACGATCGGTCCAGCCATTGGCATTGATGGTACGTGAGAAGTTGGTCTGCTCGTGCAGGATGTCGTACCACTGCAATATGACGGTGAGTTTCTTGCCGCGCAGGAAGCTCTGCGAGAGCTGTGCGTTCCACAGCATCTCGTTGGTGTTGAGGGTCTCGTCGGCATAGCCTCGCTTGCTATAGACGTGGAAGTCGGTAGAGAGGTCGGTGCCCCAAGGGAAGGTGATGCGGGTGTTGCCGCCGTAGTTGAAGTTCCACGTGTCGAGATTACGCGAGGCCTGCAGTCGGTTCTCGGTGCGTGCATAGGTGGTAGATGCGTTGAGTGACACGTTGAGCCACTTGTTGCGGAAGCTCAGCGAGACATCGGGTGACACGTTGATGCTATGGGTGACGTTGCGGTCGGGTGTCTCCGTGCGGTTCTGGTTCACATAGCTCACCTGATGGCGGTAGTTGGCCCGCAGGCTACCGCTGAGGTCCCAGCGATTGAGGGTGTCGAGACCCATGTTGAAGGTGATGCCGCCGTTAGTGCTCCAGTTACCGTTATAGTTGTCAGGACGACTGATGCGGCGACCTGTGAGCTCTTCATAGGTAACGATGTTGCCGATGCTGTTGGTGGTAACCTGGAAACTGGCGTTAGAGCTGAAGCTCCAGTGGCGCTGGTTCTTTGGTACCTGGAAGCCCATGCTGTCTTCTACAAGCGTAGGCTTGCGCTGCATCTGGAAGTTGGTGGAGAAATTATAGTTGAACGAGGGCTTCAGACCAGGGTTACCCATGGTGACTGACAGCGGGTTGGTGTCGTCGTAGATGTCGAGCAGCTGTGTGATGCTGGGCTGCGACATGTTACCTCTGAACTGTACCTGCAGGTTGGTGTACTGGTCGAAACGATAGCGCAGGTTGAGGGTGGGGGAGACGTTGACAACGGTACGTACGGTGTCGACGGGCTTGCCCAGATACTGCTGGATATAGTGCGACTTCTGTGGTTGCAGGTTGACACCCACGTTCATATTGTATTTCTCGCGGTTCAGACGAATCTGTATGTCGGCATTATGACTATACTCCGTACGCTCAGAATAGCGGCTGAGGCTGGTAGAGAGGAATGTCTCGTAGTTATCGGGCAGGAAGCCGAAGTCACGATAGTCGTCGAGGGCGCGCTGGAACTCCTCCTCACTCATGCCCAGCAGGTCGTAGGTCTGCGGGTCGCTTTTCTGATAATTATACCTGAAATTGTAGTTCAACTGCAGGAATATACCCTCCTGTCCCACCATCCTTCGACCACGGTTGCCGAAGGGACCACGTCCGCGCTGGGTGGTGTCCACAGGCTCCTCCTTACGTGGGAAGATATAGACGGGCTCGGTGTAGGTGGTACCTATCTGGAAACTGTAGTTCTTGGTGTCGCTGGTGGTGTAGCGGTTGGTCTGGTAAACAGAGTCTTGGCCCAGCTTGTTTTTCTGCAGCCAGAGGTGTACACCCGAGAGGTTGGCATTGCGGTTGTCGCCATCGCTATAGTTGACGTTGCCGCTGAGGGCGACGTTACGTCCATTGCTGTTCAGACGGCGGTATATCTGCACCTGCGAGCTGAGGTTCCTGTTATTACCATAGCTCAGCGACTTGTTCTCGCGGCTGTTGACTACCAGGCTGTCCTTGCTCATCGTCTTCAGACCGTCGTTGCTGAGGGGGTCGGTGACGTAGTCGAAGGGGTCGGCATTGAACGATGCCGAGGTAGAGCCGTTCTGGTTGTCGTTGCTGGAGATGCTGACGTTAGGACGGAACGAGAGGTTGGTGACCGAGTCGATCTGCCACTGCAGGTTCATGTTGCCTGTCCACGAGTTGTTGCGGCTGTAGCTCTGGCTGACGCTGTTGGAGAAAGCACCGCCACGTGTGTTGACGAAGTTCTCCGAGCCAGTGCGGTTCCAGTTGTTGGTGTTGTTGTGAGTCCAGGTGACACGTCCGCTAAGCTTCAGGTCCTTGTCGTTCTCGTAGCTGATGTCGAGGGCTCCCGTCTTGGTGTGACGCTGTCCCTGTCCGTTGCCTCGGCCTCGTCCGCCACGCCCCGAGAAGTTTCTGTCGTTGACGTTGTTGGCGTTGCCCATGAAGGTATAGCGCATGGCGCCGAAGGGCTTCATGGCGGTGAGACGCACACCATAGCGTTGGTCGGTACCAATACCTAAGTCGGGGTTGGCCTGTATGCCGTTGCGTGCGCTACGCTTGGTGGTGAACTCGAGCACGAAGTCATCGTTGCCGTCGTCCACACCCGTCATACGGCTCAGGTCACTCTTCTCGTCGTAGGCTTTCACCTTATCAATAACGTACGAGGGCAGGTTCTTCATCACGGCATCGTTGTTGCCCGTCATGAAGTCGCGACCATCGAGCTTGAACTTCTTTACCTCCTTGCCGTTGACGGTAATCTTACCGTCGTCGTCAATCTTGGCACCAGGCAACACCTCGACTAACGCCTCGATGACGGAGCCCTCAGGCACACGGAAGGCGTCGGCATTATAGACTACCGTATCGTCCTTGATAACCATCTTGGGGATGTTGGCCACAACGATGGCTTCTGCTATCTCCACCGTGTTGGGCTCCAGCGAGATGGTACCCAGCGACTGGTTGCTGCTGGTCTTATTGATGTTGCGGGTGTAATCCTTGTAACCCAGGAAGGTGATCTTCATGAAATAGTTGCCAGAACGGACTTCGCTAAACGAAAAAGCGCCGCGTTCGTCGGAGAGCGTGCCTCCCACGAAGGTGGTGTCCTTGGCGTTGTTTCTACGGGTTGAGATACGATAAAGCTGTACGGTGGCTCTCTCCAGAGCCTCACCATTGTCTTTGTCGATGACGCGACCAGAAAGGGTCTCACGCTGGGCATTCGCGCTCATGCTCAGCATCAGGGCCATCAGCAGTAGGAGGTGTCGTAGGTCCATTTGTCTAGTTTGTATTATTAGGGGTTTACTAATTGCTTTGATGCCTTGTGGCGCAGATGGTTTAACGATTTAAGACTTTTTATGTTTTTGTATCATTAAAAAGTCCGGTCGCAAGGCTTTTAACCCTGCAACCGGACTTGTATGCGTTTTGTGATTCATTGTTGAGCATGAAACTTACTTCATGCGTCTTAGTACTTTCTGATAATAACGGTTTGTAGCACGTACACTGTAGTTAGGTCCGCCATTCCATAAACGTATTGCTTTCTCTACGTCATTCTTGGCGTTGTACTTAGACTGAATCAGAAGGAACATCTCTTTCGACTTGGCCACATCGTATCTGTCGGCCAAAGTGTAACGCAGTTCACTGCCGCGAGCCTCGAGGATGATATTGCATTCCTTGACGGCAATAGGAGTAATCTGCATCGCGCCTACCGAGTTCCCACTCACGGCGTTTGGATTTCCTTCGCTCTCTACCAGTATGATGGCCTCTATCACAGGGGTCCAGTCAAACTGCTCTGGGTTCGTCTTTTTGGCTGCCCCAGCACTGAGGGGCCTCAGGATTAAGATAGACAAGCCCAGACAAAATAGTTTTGCATATTTTACCATAGACTTTATTTTATGGGGCTTTTCACAAGCCTTTGAATGAATATTTTTTCTTGCCCGATCTCATCACGAGAGTGATGGGCTATCCTGATTCTGGTTGCAAAGATAATGAAATTTTTGCAAGAGTGCCAAATAAATTTAGTTTTTTTTGCTTTTATTTAGACGTCAATTTAGTCGATATCAACCACCGTTATGCCTGCTCCGCCGAACTGCACATGCTCGTCTTTGCAAGACTTTACGTTGGGTACGGTGCGCAGATATTGGCGTATCAGCTGGCGCAGAATGCCGCTGCCAGTGCCATGCAGAATACGCACTCTCGACATGCCAATGAGGATGGCATCGTCGATGAAGTGCATCACGGTGTCGATGGCCTCGTCGCCACGCATGCCACGCACGTCGATGTCCTGATGGAAGTTCTGTTTTCTGTCCTCCATTGTGGCACGTGTCATCTTCGAGGTCTGGATGGCCAGCTCGGCATGCTTCTGGGCGGCATTTCCACTTTCACCTTTCAACTTTCCACTTTCAACTTTCTCCAATTGCTCAACCTTCACCTTGCTGCGTACGTCGCCGAAGATCACGGAGGCTTGCTTGCCTTGTATGCTCTCTATTGTGCCAATGGTGTTAAGACCTTTTATGCGCACGCTGTCGCCCTTTTGGAGCTGAGCGTTTGTCGCCGCTGAGCTATCCTCTTTCCACTTTCCACCTTCCTCTTTCCTCTTTTCACCTTCCTCTTTCCTCTTTTCACTTTCCTCTTTCCTCTTTTCTTTTCTCTTTTCCTTGCGAGCCTTACGCTCCTCCATCTGACGAAGCTTCTTGGCAAACTCCTCCTCGCTCATCAGGCCGCGGGTGTCGTCGTTCTGCACCTGGGCACGGAACTCCTGTAGCTCCTCACGAATCTCGCGGGTGCGCTCCTTCTCGGCCTGTGCCTCACGAATCTCGCGGATGGCGTTCTCTATCTTACGGTTGGCCTCGGCCAACAACTCTTCAGCCTGCTGCTGGGCGCGCTGTATGATTTTCTTTCGTTCGCGTTCTATCTCCTCCAGGTTACTCTCGTAGCGCTGGATATGTCCCTCCAGGTTCTTCTCGTGCTGATGGATGGTCTGACGCTTGCCCTCCCAGTAGCGCTTGTCGCGCACAATGTCCTGCAGGTATTTGTCGCTCTGTATGTACTCCGAGCCTACAATGTCCGACGCATCCTTGATCACCTCCTCGGGCAGTCCTGTCTTGCGGGCTATCTCGATGGCGAAGCTGGAGCCTGGCTGTCCTATGCTCAGCTGGAACAGCGCCTGCATCTCATGACGGTCGTAGAGCATCGCACCATTCACCACACCCTCGTGGTCGTCGGCAAAATGCTTCAGGTTCTGATAGTGGGTGGTGATGATTCCGAAGGTCTTCTTCTGCCAGAACTGCTTCAGCACGGCTTCGGCAATGGCGCCGCCAATCAGAGGCTCTGTGCCGCCTCCAAACTCATCTATTAATAATAAGGTGTGGGCGTCGCAGCTCTTGATCATCTGCTTCATATTCATCAGGTGCGACGAGTAGGTGGACAAATCATCCTCGATGCTCTGCTCGTCGCCGATGTCAATCATGATATTCTGGAACAGGCCGCAGGTAGAGCGCTCACTCATGGGCACGCTGAGTCCACATTGCAGCATATACTGCAACAGACCCACCGTCTTCAGGCATACCGACTTTCCGCCCGCATTAGGTCCTGAGATAATCAGCAACCGCCCAACATTTCTCTTTCCACTCTCCTCTTTCCTCTTTCCACTAAGTTCTATGTCCAGCGGCACCACTTTCTTCCCCTGTTTCTCCAGCGAGAGCTGCAGTAGGGGATGACTGGACTGAATCCAGTCTAGATGCGGTTTCGACAGCACAACAGGCTCAATGCCCTTGATGAGCTTTGCCAGTTCCGCTTTGGCGTGTATCAGGTCGATAGTGGCCAGGAAGTCGTACGAGCTGAGTATCTCGGCGTAGTGCGGTCGCACCTCGTCTGAGAATACTGTCAGTATGCGGATAATCTCGCGACGCTCGGCCGCCTCCAGCTCGCGCACCTTGTTGTTGGCCTCCACCACCTCTGCCGGCTCAATAAACACCGTCTTTCCTGTAGCACTCTCATCGTGCACAATGCCGTTTATTTTCCTCTTCAGTCCTGGTGCCACAGGAATCATCAGTCGTCCGTCGCGAAGTGTGGGTGCTGCATCCTTATCTACCAAGCCATCGCGCTGTGCCGAGTGTAATATAGTATATAAGGTACGCGAGATGCTGCCTTCCATCTTCGACAACTCATGACGGATGCCAGCCAGTGTCATCGTTGCGCTGTCTTTTATCTTTCCGTATTTATCCAAGATAGAGTCTATGCGTCGTATCATGGCAGGAAATGTCTGAACATTTTCCGTCAGCTTCTGTAGCGAAGGATATTTGTATTCTGATACGGCTATGTGGGCAATAGGGTCGCCAAAAAACTCTTCTGCATCGTTGAGATATCTCACTATGTTCGTGATTGTCTCCAGCGAACGGCGCAAATCCCACACCTCGTTTTCTTCAAGATGAGTACCTTCCAGACGGATGCGCTTAATACTTTCGCGAACATCGAAAAAGTACTGCATGGGGAAATCGTCCGCCGTTTCCTGTAGTTTACGGAACTCGCGCACCTGTTCCAGCCACTCTTTGATAGTGTCAGCATCAGTAGAGAAAGCTATATTGTCCACCTTCTCCTTGCCCAGCGAACTGAGGCAGCGCTGCTTCAGCAACGTACGTATTTCGCTAAACCCTATCTTCTGTTCGTAGTTATTCGGATAAATCATGCTGCAAAGGTACGAATAAGCGAGTAAAATGCAAAAGGAAAACTTGTTTTTCTTTTCATTTTCGAGCGAAAGTACCTTCGACCGAAGGTCAGAGGTAGTGCAAATCGAGCGAAAAACCCGCTCGAGCTTGCTCGCTTGCTACCAAAGGGACGCAAGAAATTAATTTGAGTTTTTAATACCTTTAATGTTAAAATTCTTTAAGAATAGATATTTTCTTATTTCATAATTCTTAATTCTTAATTAATATTCGTACCTTTGCACCCGCTTTTCAGGCACTCAAGGAGAGATGGTAGAGTGGTCGATTACAACGGTCTTGAAAACCGTCGTGCTGAGAGGCACCGGGGGTTCGAATCCCTCTCTCTCCGCAACAAGAAACGTCAAGCTTTTGCTTGGCGTTTTTTGTTGCGTATGCGAACCATGTTCTCACGTTCTTTTAGTCGCTATGCTTGGTAAAGGCGCCCCTTCGGGTCGAGCGCGAATCCCTCTCTCCGCAACCATCATTACGATGATTGCGTTTTTTCTATTTCATTTTCCACTCGCCGTTACGTTCCACCATCGGCACCAGGACTTCCTCCAGCGTGCTGTCGGCATAGCATACCATGAGGAACACCTGCATGAGCTGAAGCGTGCTGTCCATCTGGGCACGCGAAGCGGTGACGGAGGCAATGTCGCCATGCTCCTCTTTATGCTGTACGACGAACTGCTTGTATGTGGTGATGAGCTGCTGGCGATAGCTGGCAGGCATCTGCTCCACATCGGCACGACCCGCCAGGAACGATTCGTAGTCGCCCTCCAGCAGACGCTCATAGCTTTGCTGGGCTGAGGCCATGGCTGCAGCCTCGGGGGTGGGCTCGTCGCCACAGGCCATGAGGCTTATGAGGCCGAGGAGCCCCATGAG
>Ga0265300_10004497_pt1 | contig 11081 bp, 13 predicted proteins | sample AusTroGonzalo_MG_FD_193482 | JGI IMG/M metagenome (GOLD analysis project Ga0265300, IMG submission 193482) | Bovine rumen microbial communities from tropical cattle in Woodstock, Queensland, Australia - Gonzalo_03 | ecosystem: Host-associated > Mammals > Digestive system > Stomach > Rumen ... | reverse complement strand
CGTCTCCACAGGCGGCGGTGCTTCGCTCGAGTTCCTCGAGGGCAAGACTCTCCCCGGCGTCGCGGCTCTCACCGCGAAGTAATCGAGTTGGTGTTCAATGGGGCTGTCGCAGTAAAAGCGACAAAACGCCCTTGACGGCAGGCGCGTGGTTTTGGTAAACTACGCGCCTGTTGTCATCTAAGACACATGGCGAGGTAGCTCAGTCGGTAGAGCAAAGGACTCATAAGCCTTGGGTCGAGGGTTCGATCCCCTCCTTCGCCACCACCCAAAATACCCCCTTGCGCCAGTCGGCGCGTTTTTGATATACTATCCAAGTTTTCGCACCAGACGGGTGGCCACTTTAGCTCAGTAGGTAGAGCACATCCTTGGTAAGGATGAGGTCGGCGGTTCGATTCCGCTAGGTGGCTCCAGAAGGTGCGAGGCAAAAGAAGAACAACTACTCACAGGAGTCAAAAAAATGGCAAAGGAAACATTCGATCGCGGCGGAAAGCCGCACGTGAACGTCGGCACCATCGGCCACGTCGACCACGGTAAGACCACGCTTACGGCCGCTATTACGCACGTCCAGGCTCTCAAGGGCCTCTGCGAGGAGATCAAGTACGACCAGGTCGCCAAGGCGTCCGAGTCCGCTGGCCGCCGCGACGCGACCAAGATTCTCACGATCGCCTCCTCCCACGTCGAGTACGCGACGGAGAACCGTCACTATGCGCACGTCGACTGCCCGGGACACGCCGACTACGTCAAGAACATGATTACCGGCGCGGCCCAGATGGACGGCGCTATCCTCGTCGTCTCCGCCGTTGACGGCCCGATGCCCCAGACGCGCGAGCACGTCCTTCTCGCCCGCCAGGTCGGCGTGCCGAAGATCGTCGTCTTCCTCAACAAGTGCGACCTCGTCGAGGACGCCGAGATGCTCGACCTCGTCGAGATGGAAGTCCGCGAGCTCCTTTCCAAGTACGACTACGACGGCGACAACGCCCCTGTCATCCGCGGCGCGGCCTATCCCGCGACCCAGGCTTCTGCGGCGACCGACGATGCCTGCAAGTGCATCGACGAGCTCATGAACGCCCTCGACACCTACATCCCCGAGCCCCAGCGCGAGCTTGACAAGCCGTTCCTCATGCCTATCGAGGACATCTTCTCGATCGAAGGCCGTGGCACGGTCGTCACCGGCCGCGTCGAGCGCGGTGTCGTCAAGGTTGGCGACGAAGTCGAGATCGTCGGTCTCAAGCCGACGGCCAAGACCGCCGTCACTGGCGTCGAGATGTTCCGCAAGCTCCTCGACCAGGGCCAGGCCGGCGACAACATCGGTACGCTTCTCCGTGGTACGAAGAAGGAAGAGGTTGCCCGCGGTCAGGTTCTCGCGAAGCCGGGTTCCATCACCCCGCACACCGAGTTCAAGGGCCAGGTCTACGTCCTCACCAAGGAAGAGGGTGGCCGCCACACCGCGTTCATGAAGGGCTATCGTCCCCAGTTCTACATCCGCACGACGGACGTGACGGGCGACATTCAGCTCCCCGACGGCGTCGAGATGGTCATGCCCGGCGACAACGTCGAGATCACCGTCAAGCTCATCGCGCCTGTCGCGCTTGAGGACAAGATGCGCTTCGCTATCCGCGAGGGCGGCCGCACGGTCGGCGCCGGCACGGTCAGCAACGTCATCAAGTAATAAAGAAGAGAAGTCCTGTGAGATGCCCGGCCGGAAGTGGCCGGCCGGGCTCTATCTCCAACAGGGCGGAGGTATCAGAAATGCGAGATCTCGCTATTTTGGCCTGTGGTGAGTGCAAGAACCGCAACTACACGACGACCCGTAACAAGAAGACTATGACGGAGCGTCTGGAGAAGGTGAAGTTCTGCCCGCACTGCCGCAAGCGCACGACCCACAAAGAGACGAAGTAAGTCTCGCCATTAGGGTAGTAGCACAATGGCAGTGCAGCGGTCTCCAAAACCGCCTATGGGGGTTCGATTCCCTCCTACCCTGCCAACAGAACAAGGAAGAGTAAGATGAGCTTTTTCAAGAAGACGAAGGAATATCTGGTCGGCGTGTCAGCCGAGGCCAAGCGCGTTACGTGGCCCGGCAAGACCGAGCTTTGGGAGTCGACGCTCGTCGTCATATCGTTCATCTTCATCCTTGCGGCTACGACGCTCGTCTGCGACAAGCTGATCGAAGGGTTCATCAAGGTCGTCCACGCAGGGGCGTGATTGGCCGTTTGTGACTGACACAGGGGACTGAAGGGGTATAAAGATGGTCAAGCAGTGGTTTGTGCTTCACACGCTCACCGGCCAGGAGAACAAGGCCCAGAAGTCGATTGAGGCGCGCGTAAAGCTCGAGCGCATGGAGGAGTTCATCGGTCGGTGCGTGATCCCGACCGAGCGCGTCACCGAGAAGAAGGACGGCAAGAAGCGCACGATCACGAAGAAGTTCTTCCCGGGCTATGTGCTCGCAGAGCTTGCGCTCTACGACGAGGCGAAGGGCCTCGATGAAAACGGGAAGAAGGCGATTTTCGAAAGGACGTGGCAGTTCCTCCGCGAGACACCCGGCGTGATCGGGTTCGTGGGCGGGGACAGGCCGCAGCCGCTGAAGCAGAGCGAGGTTGATTCCATTCTCCTCGACCGTCCTTCGGCTGGCGCGATGGCCGAGCGTCCGAAAGTGGATTTCAGCGTCGACGAGACGGTGAAGATAAACGATGGCGCGTTCATGGGCTTGACGGGCCAGGTGTCAATGGTTGATCCCGACAAGGGCAAGCTCAAGGTCGAAGTAGCAGTCTTCGGCCGGAAGGTCCCTGTCGACGTCGAATACTGGCAGGTCGAGAAGGTTCCGATCGAGGACACTCTCGAGCCGCTTAAGTAGTAGACAGGTTTTGCGGTCCGAAAGGGTTGCCTTGAAAGGCAACCACCACCGGGAGGGATCCTCGGGAGGAGCCGCACGAAAGAAGGAAAAGGCAAATGGCCAAGAAAGTAACTGGAGTCGTCAAGCTCCAGATTCCCGCCGGCGCCGCGAATCCCGCGCCGCCCGTGGGCCCGGCCCTCGGTTCTGCTGGTGTCAACATCATGCAGTTCTGCAAGGAGTTCAACGCCAAGACGGCCAAGGACTCAGGGCTCGTAATCCCCGTGATCATCACGGTCTACCAGGACCGCAGCTTCTCGCTGCAGTTCAAGTCGCCGCCGGCGTCGGTGCTCCTCAAGAAGGAAGCCGGTCTCGCCAAGGGCAGCGGCGTTCCCAACAAGAACAAGGTCGGCAAGGTCACCAAGGCCCAGCTTCTCAAGATCGTTGAGATGAAGAAGGCCGACCTCAACACCGACGATCCCGAGCAGGCGATCAAGATGATCGCTGGCACGGCTCGCAACATGGGAATCGAGGTGGTCGAATGAGCAAGCACGGAAAGAGGTATTTCAACGCGCTGAAGAAGGCCCCCAAGAAGGAGGTCTCTCTCGAAGAGGCGGTCAAGTTCGTCAAGGACAACGCCGGCGCGAAGTTCGACGAGACGGTTGACGTCTACTTCCATCTCGGCAAGGAGCTCACCAAGGGCGACACGGCGGTGCGCGGCACCGTCAAGCTCCCCAACGGCTCGGGCAAGACCGTCAAGGTCGCGGTGTTCGCCGGCGGCGACCACGCCGAAGAGGCGCGCCAGGCCGGTGCCGACTATGTCGGCCTCGCAGACCTCATCGACAAGGTCACGAAGGAAGGTTGGTGCGATTTCGACGTCGCGATCGCGACTGTCGAGGCGATGAAGGAAGTCCGCAAGTGCGCCCGTATCCTCGGTCCGCGCGGCCTCATGCCCAACCCCAAGACCGGCACCGTCACCGACGACACGGCCACGGCCGTCAAGGAGGCGAAGGGCGGCAAGGTCGATTTCCGCATGGACAAGACGGGCAACATGGCCGTCGTCGCGGGCAAGCGCTCGTTTGACGCCGACAAGCTCGTCCAGAACATCAAGGCCATCGTCGCCGCCGTTCAGGCCGCGAAGCCGGCCACGGTCAAGGGCGTCTTCATCAAGTCGATGAGCGTTTCCTCGACCATGGGCATCGGCGTTCCGGTTCAGGTCGTCGGTGATGCCGAATAAGGAGGGTGACTAAAATGAGAATCGAAAAGATTGCAATCCTCGACGAAGTCATCGCCCGCGTAAAGGACTCTGACTACTGCTTCATCATCGACCACGGCGGCGTTACCGTCGCGCAGTTCGCGAAGCTCCGCAAGGCCCTCCGCGCGCTCGACAGCCGTCTTCTCGTCGTGAAGAACACCTTCCTCGGCAAGGTTGCCAAGGAGAAGGGGTGGAGCGAAGAGGTCAACGCGATGTTCAAGGGCAACTCCGCGGTCGTCACCGGCCACGGCGAGCCTACGGCCGTTGCGAAGGCCATCATGGAGTTCGTCAAGGACTCCGGCGGCAAGGCGTCCGTCAAGGGCGCTGACTACGACAACAAGATCGTTGACGCCGCGATGGTCGAAGCCCTCTCCAAGGTTCCCGGCAAGGATCAGCTCCGTGCGACGCTTCTCATGCTCCTCAAGGAGCCTGCGACTCGTCTCGCGCGCGTCCTCTCCGAGAAGGCCAAGAAGGGCGGAGATGCCGCACCTGCAGCCGAGGCGCCCGCCGCCGAGGCCGCTGCACAGTAAACAAAATTTCCCTGGCATGAAAAACGGCCAGGGTTGACAAGTAAAACAAAGGAAACAAGACAATGACTAACGAAGAAATCATCAAGGAACTGTCGGGCAAGACCGTTCTCGAAATCAACGACCTCGTGAAGGCCCTCGAAGAGGCGTGGGGCGTGAGCGCCGCCGCTGCCGTGGCCGTCGCCGGTCCCGCCGCTGGTGGTGCTGCCGCCGCTGAGGAGAAGACGGAGTTCGACGTCATCCTCAAGGCCGCCGGTGCCAACAAGATCGCGGTCATCAAGGAGATCCGCGCGATTACGGGTCTCGGCCTCAAGGACGCCAAGGACATGGTCGACGGCGCTCCCAAGAAGGTCAAGGAAGCCATCGCGAAGGACGAGGCCGAGAAGATCGCCGAGCAGCTCAAGAAGGCCGGCGCCGAAGTCGAGGTCAAGTAATCTCGCTTCGACCTTCCACGGTCACGAAAAGGAGCGCGGCACATTCGCCGCGCTCCTTTGTCTTCTCCGCTTCAAGATGGAATGGATTTTGACATGCAAAAAATTTTCAAAAAAATTTTTTCTGTTTCCACTTGCGCTTGAAGAAAAAAAATTGTATCATTCAACCAGAAGCCGCGGTAGTTGCGATCGTCTGACCGCGCCGACGGTTTCTAAATTACAAAAGGATCAAGACATGGCTACTACCAAGAAGGCGGTTAAGAAGGCGGTTAAGAAGGCTCCTGCGAAGAAGGCGCCTGCTAAGAAGGCCTGCAAGAAGTGCTGCGCGAAGAAGGCGGTTAAGAAGGCGCCCGCCAAGAAGGCTGTTAAGAAGGTTGCCAAGAAGGCCAAGAAGTAAGAGAGGCGGTTCTGAAGACCGCACTGCGGCGCTTGAGGTTCGAAATGCCTCAAGCGCCTTTTTTTTCCACGGTGTGTTTTGGTATAATATGAACAAATGAACGGCGAGAAAGAGTGGTATGTGAGGATGAGCGACGGCAACGTCTACGGACCGGCAGACGTCGCATCGCTCGTGAGCTGGGCGGAAGACGGACGCATCGATCCGTCGTCGTCGCTTTCGAAAGACAGAATCAGGTGGACGCCTGCGCAGCTGATGGGCGAGCTCGAGATGAAGTGGCTCGTCGAGCTCGAGCCCGGGAAACCGCTCGGTCCGTACAACAGGAAATATCTTGTTGCGTCGAGCGCGGATGGTTCGCTGCCCGCGGACGCGAAGGCGTATCGTCTCCATGAGTTCCCGATCGACGAGGATCCTCCGCCGACGATTGTCGAGAAGGAAGTGATAAAAGAAGTTCCCGTGGAGAAGATCGTCGAGAAGGAAGTGATCAAGGAAGTCCCCGTCGAGAAGATTGTAGAGAAAATCGTGGAGGTCGAGAAGCGCGTCGAGGTTCCGGTAGAGAAGATCGTCGAAAAAATCGTGGAGGTCGAGAGGCCGGCGCGTACAACTGTCGTAGTGCCCGAGGTTGTCGAGCCAGCGGGCAACGAACCGCCGCGTCGCAAAGGCGGCACCGGAATGTTTGGCGACGTCGGCAGGTCCGGGCTCGAGGCACTCGAGCAGGCGGCGCGTCGCGAACTTGCAGCGGCCGGCAAGTCAAGGTTTGGATTTTTCGGGAGGAAGAAATAATGAGCCAGTGGTACCTCAGGACACAGGACGAAACCTTCGGGCCTGAAAGCGAAGAGAAGCTTGCCGAATGGGCTCGCCTCGGCAGGATACAGCCGGGGCAGGAAATATCGGAGGACAACGAAGTGTGGCGTCGCGTCGAGGACGTGCCGTTTCTCGACATGCGTTTTTCAATCGATCTTGGCGACGGGAATCCGCGCGGGCCGTTCAATCGCGCCGCTGCGGAGGCGCTTCTCGCGAGCGGACGTCTCCCGCCGACGGCGACGATGGTCGAATCGCGCGAGCCGTTTGACGCGCCCGCGCCGATCGACGAATCCGAACCACAACCAGAAATCGCATCGCAAGTCGAGTCCGAGCGACAACCAGAGCCCGCGCCGCAAGTCGCCACGTCGCAAGTCGAGTCCGAGCCAAAGGTCGTCGAGAAAATCGTCGAGGTGCCTGTTGAGAAGATAGTCGAGAAGATCGTCGAAGTCCCTGTCGAGAAGATAGTGGAAAAGGAAGTCGTCAAGGAAGTCCCCGTCGAAGTTGAGAAGATCGTCGAGAAGGAAGTGATCAAGGAAGTTCCAGTAGAGAAGATCGTAGAGAAAGTCGTCATCGACGAGACGCGCGTGAAGGAGCTCGAGGAGATGCTTGCCGCCGCGACGCGCGTCGCAGGCGAAAACGAAAAGGCGACGAAAGACGAGAAGGCCGTGAGCGAGAAGCTTCGCGAGCAGGTGCGTTCGCTCGAGGACGAGCTTCGGCGCCTCCCGCAGACGGCGAGCGAGGTCGCCGACATCCAGGCCGCAGTGTATTCGATAATGACCTCCGAGGCCGAGGAGCTTGCCGCTGTCATCGAGGCAGAGAAGAAGGAGGCCGACGAGTTCCGTCGCCGTCATGAGGAGCGCGCAGACAAGCTCTTGGAGCGCCGCCGACTGCTGCTGAAGCGCGCTGGCACCAACATCGAGGACATGACGCGCCGCGCGCTCGTGGAGCGTCCCGAGGATCCGCGCATGGCGCAGATGCGCAAGGAGTACGACGCGTTCCGCCAGCATGCCGAGAAAACGGCGCTCGAGTCGGAGCGCAAGATACGCGAGCTTACCGATCAGCTGAGGACCAGCAGGGCCGAGACTGCGCGCGTTGCCGAGGGGATGCGCGACATCACCCAGATGCGCGCAGAGATCGAAGACTTGCGGCTTCGTCTCCAGCAGCGCGAAAAGGAGCTCCTTGAGTCGAAGCAGGCGAACGAGGTGCTTCGCCAGCACCAGGCTGCGAGCCAGCAGGCGCTTATGGCGCGCCTCGCCTCGCTCGAATCGCCGTCGATAGGCACATCTTCCACGCTTGCGACTAACCAGAGCAGGGAGGCGAAGCTCGTCAAGCTTCCATCCTGGATGCGGATTGGCAAATGACGGCGGCGCTCCTGCCTTTTCTCGCGGTCCTCTCGATATGGGACTATCCCGCGCGCCAGCCACAGCACGAACTGCTGCGCGCCGAGTTTGTGCAGGCGGTTCGCGCCGGCGACACTAAGAAGATGGAGGAGTCGTCGAGGAAGGGAACCGAGCTTCTTCCAGACGACCCGACGTGGGCCTACAATCTTGCGTGTTCGCTCGCGTATCGCGAAAAACCGGACGAGGCGCTCGACCAGCTTGAGAAGGCGATCGACCTCGGCTTTCGCGATGCGAGCGCGATTGCTGTCGACAGCGACCTGAGGCGCATCTCGTCGAACCGCCGTTTCAAGGAACTCGTTGAATATGCGAAGGAGAGCGCCGGCCGTCCGATCATGCTTGGTCCGCTCGCCGTCGCAGACGCAACGGGGATAGTCGGCGAGTCGCTTGCGCTTGGCGAGCAGAACATGCTATGGGATTTCGACAACGGCTGCTTCGTCGCCAAAATGAAGCTTGCGCCTGGAGTCGTCGACGGCAACTCTGGCGACCTCTACATGAACCGCGACGGCGGGCATTCGCGCCTCGTCGTCACGAACTATCCCGGCGTCACCGAGGTGAAGCTCGACAAGACCGGCCGCGAGAAAAAGCTCGATCTCGACTTCCCGAACGTGCGCTTCCCCTATCCAGTGTTCGGAAACTGCAGCCGCGCGTATCTCGGCGACGACTTCTGGCGCTCCATTCCGCGCGCGATGATGACGACGTCCGCGCGTAACCTTCGCACGATGGTAACGCTCTACATGGACAACCAGGTGTGGGTGTTTCCTGCGAACGCGGACTTCCCGCCCGTAGGCACGAACGGAGACGTGTTCGTTTCCGTCGCTCCGTACTGGCTCGTCACGCAGGGACGCAGCTGGAGCGACCAGTACTACCTTCGCGCCGCGCTTGACGCGAGCCGCTCGTTTGACCAGGCGGTCAAGCGCGAGATAGTCGGGCGGCGTCTTCTCGCCCCGACGATCATGACTCTCATTAGGAAGTCGCTGAAGGGCGTGAAGGACGAAGGCGACTATCTAACCGAAAAGGCGCATCCTACTTGCCTCCCGCCGAACGGGCTTGACTTAGCGCGGCTCAAGAAGCTCGCGGCCGACATGCGCGCGACTGCGATTCCGCCCGTCGTGCGCATAGCGAGGTTTGGCGCTCCGGTGGAGAAGAAGCCGGAAATCCCAGAGCTTACTTACCTCACGCCTTTCGCCGCGGCGTTTGTGCTGCGTTCGCCTGACGTGAAGCGCTCGTTCGCCTTTGTAGTAGACGGAGCTCCCGAGGTTGCCTATCGAATCGTTCACGATCCCGCCGGCGCGGCGAAGATCGAGGAGCAGAAGGGCGTCGCTGCGCTTGTGTCGATCGATCGCACGAAGCTGTCGGGAACGACGCGCGTCGATCTCGCAGTGTTCGGTCGCAAGCCCGGCACCGGCTGGGGCGCGCCGACCTACGTGTCCTTTTCCGTCGTTGACATGGATGCGCCATACTACGATCCGGCGCTCGTGCCGCGCACGGAGGCGAAATGAAATTTGTCCTCGCTCCGCTCGCCGGCTTTACCGACGCTCCATTTCGGCGACTTTGCTTTGAGGGCGGCGCGGATCTTTCCTACACCGAGATGGTTTCTGCCGCGGGGCTCGCGCATGGTTCCTCGCCGACGCGCCATCTCATGGAGACGATGCCCGGTGAGGGCCCTGTCGCTTGCCAGCTTTTCGGCGCGCGCGAGTCAGATCTCGCTTTCGCCGCGCGCGAGGCGACGGCATGCCGCGCGGACGACGGCTCGCCGCGCTTCGTCGAGCTAAACCTGAACGCCGGCTGTCCGATGACGAAGGTGACGCGCGAAGGTGCGGGGGCGAAGCTTGCGGAAGACCCAGAGAAGGTCTACCGGCTTCTCAAGGCGATGGTAGAGAACACCGATCTCCCTGTGACGTTGAAGACGCGACTTGGGCCGCATCCGCGCCGCAGGACTGTGTTCGAGCTCCTTGACGCGGCGGAGCATGCGGGTGCAAAGGGCTTCATCCTCCACGCGCGCTACACTTCTCAGATGCATGGCGGAGAGGTTCATCTTGACGAACTTGCCGAAGTCGTCGGCCGCGCGAAGATTCCCGTTACCGGCAATGGTAGCGTCGTAGACGCGAAGAGCGCGGCGGCGATGGCGGCGACGGGTGTCGACGCGATTATGGTGGGACGCGCCGCGCTTGCCGCCCCGGCGATTTTTGCCGCGCTTAAGGCGGGCGGCGATGTGCGTCGTGCGGCTTGCGACGAGCAGAACGAGATCGTGCGGAAGCATCTTGGCTATTTGCTGGAATTCCGCCGCCAGCTTGCCGAGCGTTTCCCCCGCGACCATATTCCTTCCGAGGACGCGTTTGCGTCGGTCAAGATGCATGTCCATCTTTTCCGCTATTTCAACGGCCGTCCTGGCGCCGCGGCGCTTCGCGCCCGCCTCAATTCCGTCCGAACGCTTGCCGAGATACACGACGCAATCCAGAATTTCTGACATGCGGCGCGAGCGCGCGTTGTTGCTTCGCGTTGATAGGTGGCTACTTTTTGCTGTCCCGTGAGCGTGTGTGTTTGCCTTCCAGTGTGCGGTCACGGTCGGGGCAACGGTGCTCGCCCTCGATAAACGGCCGATTACCGCGTCCTTGCGACCGCTCGGCGTATACATATACGCCTTCGGGCCGCAGTCCTGCGCTACTCGTCTCGTTTTCGAGGGTTCCGCCCCGCTGCGGCCCCGACCGTGACCGCGCTTGGCACCCTCGGGTGCTGGGCTAATGGCGCAAGTGTTCGTCTCTCGCTTCGGGGAAAAGCGCGACTCCTCCCGCGCGCTGCATCCACAGTCCGCAGCGCGATACTTCGTCGCCGGAATACCGGCTCCTCGTCTCGCGCGCGTCCTGTGGCGCATCACGCGAACTGTCGTCGCGCCGTTCCCCTGCGCTCGCTCCTTACCCATGCGCCATTGGCCCGACCTCCCGCTTTGGCGCGTTTTTCTTCGTAGCATCTGCGCTCGCCGACATTCCGTCGACTCGCTTAACAGTTGGGGACAGACCCCGCGAAACCGTTGTAAAAGGCCTATTTGCGCGTTGGTGACGGCTTGCGCGTCGGATTTGCCGCGCTTCGCGGTATGGGGATTTGTGATATAATACGGCGTAGCCATGCCAGTGAATGTCCTTAACGCCGCGACGCAGCCGAGGCGCGGTTCCTCGAAAGCCGCGATTGCGGCCGTATTGCTCTTGCTGGCGCAGGGGGTGGTGTTTGGCGCCCTTGCATGGCTTTCGAGCGCGGAGTATCCTGATTTTTGGATATCTGGAGGCATTGCCCTGTGCTGCATCGTTTCGGCCGTGGCGCTGGCAAAGAGGCGTGTCGCATTTCCACTCGTGTTTCAAGGGTGCTTGATGCTTTTCGTCGGGTGGATTGTCATAGAGGGAATCTCTTACTTTACCAATGACAGGCACGGAAGTGTATGGGATTTCATG
>Ga0265300_10004495_pt1 | contig 11088 bp, 11 predicted proteins | sample AusTroGonzalo_MG_FD_193482 | JGI IMG/M metagenome (GOLD analysis project Ga0265300, IMG submission 193482) | Bovine rumen microbial communities from tropical cattle in Woodstock, Queensland, Australia - Gonzalo_03 | ecosystem: Host-associated > Mammals > Digestive system > Stomach > Rumen ... | reverse complement strand
ATTCCATTGAAATAGAGAAAGAGGAGAATTTCCATGATGAATGTCTTGATTCAATTTCTCATGAGATATGAAATTTCCATGAGCATTTGAAGGATGAAGTTTCTGACCATGAATGGGAAGTGGAGATAGTATAGATTATGATTCTCAGTTACCACTATTTATCAGATTTGACAAATATACAGACCAAACATATCAATGACATACAATGGTTTCACTTCGTGTCGGATGAATGTGATCTGATGAAACACTTTTAGCTGAACCATACTCATATGAACTTTATCAAGAAGCTGGACAGCCTGCACCAGATTCGTCTTATTGAGCAGTGCAAATAGATGGAAAAGATGCAAAATTATTTATCATCAGCGAATTACCAGAAGATAGTTATTATGTACAAAAACGATTTGGAGATGATAATGGAATCTTGTACAAAGCATGAAATTTCGTAGATTTCAGTTATCAATGAGAAGATCCTACTTTGTACGCAGATTCTTTTACTCAAAAAACCAGAGTAAATGACTATGATCTCGCTCCATTGATCAGAATGTTGAAGTTTGTGACAGAGTCTAGTGATGAAGAATTTGAGGAACAAATAGATGATTATATAGATGTAGAATCTGTCCTTACATTATTGGCAATAGATACATTTGTATGAAATAATGATTCATTTGGATGAATGGGAAGTAATTATTATCTTTATTATCACCTTTGAGAGCAGAGATTCTATCTTTTGACATGGGATCAAAACTTAGCATTTGGTGGCATGTGATGATGAATGTGATGATTTGGTTGAATGGGATGATTTAATATGTGATCTTGAATGAATACAAGGTCATTCTGAACAGGAGGTGAAGAATCTAAAAATGATAATCGTCCACAAATGGGTTCTTGATTTCAAGCACCTGATGGTAAAAATATGCCAAATATGTGATGAGGAAATGGTTTTGAATGAATGCAAATGCCATCAGAATTTCCATGATGATGAGAATTTTCATGAGAAATGCCAAACTTCCAATGAGGAGAGTTCCCATGATGAGACTTTAATTTTAACTGAGAGATGCCAGATTTTGGATGAGATATGCCATCTAATTTCCAATGATGAGGTAATGATTGAAATTGAAAAAGATGATTTGGTATGTGAAGTAATACTTTAAAAACTCGTCTATTGGCAAACGAAAAATTCAAAGCTATGTATGATGAAATTTATGCACAAATAGAGGAGATTGCTTTAAATACTGATTTTTCAGAAAATTTCTTTAATGAATGGACTAGTGCATTCTCTGACTATGATGGAAATGAAAAATTAGTTTCTTCAAGTTCTTACTCTCAATGAGTAGAGAAGTTGAAAAGTTATTTGGAAAACAAGAAAAAGTAGTTAATCTTCGTAAATAAACTAAACAAAAAATTAGTAGGTGCTTCGGTGTATCTGCTAATTTTTTAAATTATATTGAAAATTTTGATGGAATTAGTATCGTAATATTTGCGATACTATTTTAAAATACTTATGTAAAACTCTTTTCAGATAAAGAGAACGGTTTGTGATTGACCCACTAATCGTTCTCTGAAAGGAAACATTAAGTGTAAAATAGTATCGCAACTTGGTCAGTCATAAATCGTTCTTTTTTAGTAAAGAAAAATATGGCTGGCATTTTAGTTGCGATACTAGAATATGCCAAACGAAAACAATAAAATTTTTCGTAAAAATAAAAATTTATGACAAATTTTTACACCGAAAAATATTGTAAACCATATATTAGACTCTGTTAATTACACAGAATGAAATATTTTAGAAAAGCACATAATTGATAATAGTTGTTGATCTTGAGCTTTTTTATGTGAAATAATAATCCGTTATATTGAAGAATATAAAAGGGAAAATAATGATTTAAATGGTATAGAATATCATTTATCTAATTTTATACACGGAATTGAACTAGATCCGGAAGCCTATAATGATTGTTTAAAAAATTTAAATGATATATGTACATCTTATGATATTGATCAAGTTAAACGAGATATAATAAATTGAAATTCATTACACATAAAAGATTATAATTGAAAAATGGACTTTGTCGTATGAAATCCACCATATGTAAGAGTTCATAATCTAAATGAATGATATGAAGATGTAAAACAATATTCCTTTAGTCAGTGATGAATGACTGATTTGTATATTGTTTTTTTTGAAATTTGACTGAATATGCTAAAAAGCAATTGATATATGTGATATATTTCACCAAATTCATTTTATACAAGTATAGCATGAACTGTTTTAAGAGATTATATAAGACATACTATGTCTTTATACAAATTAATGGATTTATGACATTATCAACCATTTGAATGAGCTACTACATATACAACAATTAGTTGTTTTAAGAAAGATGAGAAATTTAATACAATACAATATCATTCATTTTCAAAAGACACTGGGAATCCAAATTTTATTACAAATATAGATTATGATAAGCTTTTTATAGAATGAAAAATTATATTATCTAACCCAGAAAAAAATAATAAATTCTTTGAAATTTATAATGCTGATTTAAGAAATAGTAAAATTTATGTAAAAAATTGATTTGCTACATTAGCCGATAAAATATTTATACAAAAAAGTTTTCCATTTTCTGAATATATAATTGATATAATTAAAGGAAGTACATGAGAATGGAAAAAAGCAATATTTCCATATAAAAATTGAGTGTTAATAAAATTTGAAGAAATAACGGATGAATTACTAAAAAATTATCTTTTAGAAAATAAAGATGATTTAGAAAAAAGAAGTTTAGATAAAAAAACTTCTTGGTATGGATACTGAAGATCTCAAGCGATTAATGATGTAGATAAATATAAAATTTCTATTAACACAACAATAAAAGATAAAAATAGTATTAAAATTCATGAATTACAACCATGAACCTGAATATATAGTGGTTTATATATTATTTCAAAGTATCCTATTGAAACCATAAAGGATGTAATTATTTCCGATGATTTTGTATCATATATACAAATTTTAAACAAGTGTAAAAGTTGATGATATTATACATTTTCATCAAAGGATTTACATAAGTTTTTATCGTATAAATTAGAAAAAAATGAACAACAATGACTTTTTGGAAATATTAAGTAAATCATTTAAGAGGTGTTTAGAAACTAGTGAAAGAAGTAATGAAAAATTAAAGATTTTACATTGAGCTATCGCAAAAGATTTATCTAGTAGACTTTGAAATAATTATAGTATTATGTCATTGTGATTTTGAGAATGAAAGGAAGCTAAAATAGAATGACATTATATGGAAAAAGCTGTTGATATTTCTGTATATAGATGAGATAAATCTTTATGATGAATTGCTGTTAAATTTATAATGAGTAATTATTCCCAAAATTCTAATAATTATTTTGAAAATATGTTATGAGAAACAGCAAACTTAAGGTGTAATGATAAAAAATATTTTCAAATAGTTATTTTACCAAAGCATATGCCATATTTTAAAAAATCATGAGAAATCTCTAAAATTGAAGAAGTAACTGAACATAATATTGATAAGTATATAATACTATCAAATGATCAACCAATTTTTTATATGCATACACCAGAAAAAACATTGTTCATATTGGTTGATATACCTATGTTTAATGAAAGTCAAATTGATACAAAAGAAAAATATATTGATTATTATTCATCATTAGATTTAAAATTTGATTATTCAAATGATAGCTATAATTTTTGAGACTCCGTAATTTATAATGACTATAATTTATTTATAGAAAAAATTTGTTATCAGTTTATGTGAATGTAGTTTTTTAATGCTGTTAAAAAAATGCGGAAAAAGATTCTTATTTTTTAAAATTTTATGTTGTAGTTTAAAAACTTTTTCTTACTCTGAAATTTAGATTTATATATTGATTGAATTATGAAAAAAATCTGATTAATAATCCTATCTATTATTTGTTTAGGATTAATAGTTTTTTGAGCAGGTTTTTTATTGTTGTCATTAACTTCATGTGATAATGATACAGAAGAACAAATAATTGAAGAACTTGATGAAGAAAATGTTTTAATTGTTCAAGAAGAAAATATGAATACAGATAATGTTATAAATCTTAAAATCTGAGATTGAGTTTATGATGTAATTTTGGAAGATAATTCTGCTACAAAAACATTATTGGAGAAACTTAAAGAATGAAATGTAATTGTAAATGCTCATGAATATTGAGGATTTGAAAAGGTTTGAGATTTAGGATTCTCTTTACCTAGAGAAGATAAACAAATAACAACTCAGTTATGAGATTTAGTTCTATACAATTGAAATCAAGTTTCATTATTCTATAATAGTAATTCATGGTCATATACTAAGCTATGAAAAGTCCAAAATATTACTGAATCTGATTTATGAGACTGAGATATAATATTAATATTTTTATTAAAAAAATAAGTTTTAATTGTTAATCATAAAAAGAATGAAAAAAATCTGACTTTTTGCTACTTTATTATTTGGTAGTTTGTTATTCGCAGGATGTAATTTAAACAATCCTGGAAATGTAAGTTCTAATTTTGATTTACAGACTGAAATTGGTCGTATGGAGGCCTGTGCAGACAGAGTTGGTTTCTATCTAAACATCAATGATTATGCTATTGACCGAGATGAAGAATCTGAAGGTTGAGCATCATTTATCAGAAATGGACATGTAACTTACGAAAAGCAATGAGAATCAGCTGAAGATGATGTACAATGTATTGTTGATATGGTTGACTCAAGTATAAATATAGAATTTACAAACCATATATACAATGGAGAATTACAAAATGAGGAAGAAGGTAAATCTTTGATTTTAGTTTTCTCTCCTACAGGAAATACAAAGAGAATGGCTGGATACATCTCAGAATTGACTGATATAGAGATGATAGAAATTATGCCAGTAGTTCCATACACAGAAGAAGATTTGAACTGGAGAAATGAAGAATCAAGAACATTCAAAGAATACAAAGATAACACTATCAGACCAGAAATCGAGACAGAAATCAATATCGATGACTATGATACTATCTATCTTTGATTCCCTATCTGGTTTGGAATCACACCAAATCTTATCTTAACATTACTAGAAAACTATGATTTTTCTAATAAGAATGTTGTATTATTCTGTACTTCAGAACATGTATGAATCGAGAAAGCTGTAGAGTACTTAGAACCATACAAACTAAATGTTATAGCAAGTCATAGATTTGCTCAAGATACGACAAAAGAACAAGTTCAAGAACGGTTAGAATCATTGTCTTTGGAATAATAGAGTAGTTAATAAACAAAAAATTAGTAGGTGCTATATGTATCTACTAATTTTTTTTATATTATTTATTCACTTTATATCCAAACCCTTTTACGGTTTCGATAATATCTTTATCTAATTTTTTCCTAATCGTAGAAATATAAACATCTAATTTTCCATCATCATCAAATAGTGAATCTCATCACCAAACTTCTTGAATAATATCTGTTCTTGATAGAGGAATTCAGATGTTTTTTACTAGACATTCCAAGATATTATATTCTTTTACAGTTAATTTTACTTCTTTACTTCATTTCAAAACCTTCCTATTTTGTATATCTATTGTAATATTTCATTTTTTAATTGCCTTATTGTCTCATTGTTTTCTTTTTGTTAGCACTTTGATTCTGGCTTCCAATTCTTCCAAATCAAAAGGCTTTACCAAATAATCATCAGCTCAAACATTAAATCATTCCAATTTATCTTCAAGCTGTCACTTTGCTGTAGTCATAATAACAGGAATATCTTTTTCTTTCTTAATCTCAGCACAAACTTTTTCTCATTCCAAACCAGGTAGCATTAGATCAAGTACGATTATATCAAAATCATTTTTTCTGGCTACTTCGAGCCCATAAAGTCCATTTTCAGCGATAAAAACAGAATTATTATCCAATTCTAGATATTTTTTTATGTTGTTTGCTATGGTTTTATTGTCTTCTATTACCAAGATTTGCATGAGTTTTATTAAATTGTTAAATATTAGCCTCCCTTATTAAGGGAGGTGCCCCGATTAGTCGGGGCGGTGGGATTAAATCCCCCTGTCGCTACGCTCCTTCCCCCTTGATAAGGGGGACTCTTTTACCATAATATTTTAAATTCACTTCATTTTCATTTTGTACTATTTACTTGAATATCTCGCCCGTGCTTTTCTACTAATAGTTTTACTAAATACAATCACAAACCAAAACTTGTTGTATCTGTTTTTGAGCTGTCTTCTTGCCAAAATCTATCCCAAATTTTTTCAATATTCTCTTTACTAATTCAGATTCAACTATCTTTTACACTAAATTCATTTTCGTTCAATGTGATTTTAATTGTTCATTTTTCCGTGTACTTAAAAGCATTTTCAATCAGATTTTTAGCTATAATTTCAAAGCTACTATTGTGGACTTTCTTTTCTACCTTATCTAATTTCATATTTAATTTTAATCACTTATCTTTGTACTTTTTTTCAATCATATTTGATACTGAAACAACTACTTGACTCACATCTTTATCAGTCTTGTTTAACTCAGTACCAGAATCTAATTTGCTTATCAATACTAATTCATCCAATAAGTTGTTGATATTTCCAATTTCTGATTTTACATTTTCCATTCATTCTTTGTACTTTTTTGCCTTGAGAGAGTAGTCAATCTCTGAATTTATACTCATTAATGGTGTCTTTAATTCATGCGAAGCATTGGAAATAAAATCTTTCAAAGCTAATGTTTGTTGATTGATTCTATCTGTTACAGCGTTTATTTTGCTTGCTAAGATATTGATTTCATCATCTTCACGACCTACAATTTCAAACTTTTTGTCCAAGTTATTCAAGTTCAATCACTTTACATATTCAATTAGATCGTTTAATTTAGTAAACGATGTTTTTACAAAACATAATGAAAGTAAATACGATAATATTCCAAAAAATACAAGCAAATATAGCGATGTAAACAAAAGATTTTTTTGTGCTTGGATGCTTGATGTGATATCTCTTACGATCACGATATTGTCCACAGCATTATAGTAAAAATACGAACTTCAGAGTTTACTAATTCCATATCATTTGAAGATTTCATTTTTTTGTAATTCTTGATATTCTTCTGAATTGGTAGTTATTGAGAGATTATTTATAAACCTTTTTCTAAAATCTTGGGCTGGTCATTGCAGTATAGGCTCTTGTAAAAATCTTTCTTTGATTGCCATTTTATCTCATTGAGCTTCAATATTTACAGTTCTTCGCCACATCCTAAAAAACACAAGATTTGCTAAAATTCCAAACAATAGAATTATTGCTATGGTAAATAGTGTAAATTTTAGACTGATTTTTGTGGATGTTTTTAGCCCTTTTTTCATGTCCTTTGGTTTGTAATCTGATAAAAATTATGAAATCATTTGTTGAAATTCATGTAATTCATTTTTGTTGATTCATAATTTAGCCATCTTTTCTCTAGTATCTAAATATATACTATACATTTGAATAAATTTTTCAAAGTCTTCTCGATTATTTACTTTTCTATTGATACTTCGTCACTCAGTCAATTGCTTCCATGCTACATAGTCATGGTTTTGCATGGCATCTTTTAGCCTAGTAGTTTCTTGTCTAGTCATTTTATATTTTTTAGGATATAAAAATTTTGACTATGTGCATTATAATCATAGACCTTAAATTAAACTTAAAGAAAAATTATAATTTTGAATATAAGTTTGATAGCTTTTTAAAATCTATGGTAGTATCAATATTTTCTTCAATATATTTCCCATCTTTTCGATATGTTTTCTTTCAATATGCTTTCCCAGCTGGATGATTTGATGCATCACTAGTTATCAATCTATATTCATCATCCACAATTTCCAATGCTGCACAATTTGACAATAACAATCATATCTCATAGTGTTCATTTTTTAATAAATCTTTTATGCTTTCTTGTCTACCTGGTTCATCAGAATGTGGAACAAAAAATCATTTAACAAATCCAAGACAATCCATTCAAATTAATGGCTGATCTGGTCAATACATTATTTTCAAAGAATCAGTAGAACATTTGTTAAACCGGCAATTAGCTCATGCAGAAACTCCACACATCACTTTCCCGCCTTCCCAAGCTTTTCTCAATATTTCATCAAATCATGTCTCTTTCCATAGTTTTATCATATTCAACGTATCTCATCATCATTCATATATGATATCAGCCCAATCAATAATATCTTTCACATATTTTGCATCAGTTAATTTATCGCTTTTTAAATCTTTACAATCACAGCCATACTTTTCACCATAAATATCTCTCATTGTAGTAAAGTAAAATTCCTGGCGTTCAAGTGGCTGAGAATGAGCCAACAGTAGAAAATTTGGATGTTTTTTCCTAGTCAATCTAATGATTTCTTCATCCATTGGAGCTGTTTCATAAGGAAGTCTTGTTCATTCCTTTAATCTTCAATTTTCTCATCATCAAATTGCTACAATTTTTCTAGACATTATTATTGAAATACTAATGTAAATTTATTTTTTCCAATCTGATTTCAAAGCTTCCATCAAAATTAAATCATACCGTTTTCAATTACAATATTCACAGTGATGTCTTGTTCAAATTTCTTTGAATCAGCATTTTTTGTAACAAGCAATTCAATTCTTGTTGAACGATTTTGCTCACAAGTATATATTATATAAATTTAATGTGTTAAATCCAAAATCTAAGAGAGTAGTGATAGCATCAGTTCAATATCATTTATTGTGTTCATCTTTTTCTCAAATCATTATACCTAATTCTGCTGTCTGATTGATATGATTTACATCGAAGAGTCCAGTTGTTCAGATTAATTCACCTCATTCCTTTTTTATTATTGCAAATTGAAAATCCTTTCATTTTGAACTTTTTTCCAATCGCTCTTTACATTCTAACAATCAAAAAACTTTTGGTGACTTGTGTGTTCAATTGGTTATTTCCATATCGTTCATCCATTTTGCCAAAATTTCAGCATCATCAGGATTTAAAGGAGAAAGGTAAACTTTTTCTCAGATTAATTTTGGGAAATATTTCATTTTGTAATGAAAAATGGTAAAACTATTATTGTAAATAATCTTTTTTTTAATTTTTGCAAATAAAAAAAGAGCCGATTGGCTCTTTTTTAAATACTATTTAATTTAGAAATCTTCGTTCATTTTTACATAATATTCTTTTTCGTGTCAGCAAGATGGACAAGCCATTGGAGGTTGCTTTCATTTCCAAACATATCCACATTTTGTACAAACTCGATATATTTCTTCATCTCTATTGAAGACCTTATCATTTTTTACTAAATCATACAATTTCTTGTACCTTTCTTCGTGGTGTTTTTCAGCAACCATTATAGATTTAATTCTAGCTGCGAATTGAGGGTATCATTCTTCTTCTGCTACTTTTGCAAATTCTGGATACATTGAAGTCCATTCTTCATTTTCTCCATTTATTGAAGTCTCCAAATTCATCAAAGTATCTCCAAATTTTATCATAGTAGTAGTTTCTACATCTATACTAGGTATTTCTCATCATTCTTTCGCTACAAATTCTTGCATCATTTTGAAAAATCGTTCTGCATGTTCTTTTTCTTGTTCGGCTGTTTCCAAAAATACATTTGCAATTTGTAAATATCATGCTTTTTTAGCTACACTTGCATATACTGTGTAACGATTTCTAGCTTGAGATTCTCAAACAAAAGCTTTTGCCAAATTTGTTAATGTCTGTTTCATGAGTGGATTAATTAAAGTTAAAAAATTTTTTCAAATATAATATAAAACAAAAAAAAATCAATTGGAATTTTTTTCAAAATAGATTGATAATTTTATTTTTTTGAGTAAAAGAAAGAATGGTTAAAGATAAATTTTATTTTTTATCAAAGCCATGAAACTAAGACTTGAATGATTTAATTCTGAGTGCTTTGGCGCTTCAAAGGAAGAATCGACACCAGCTGATTTAGCTGTGGATGAACTTAATAGTGTGTTGTTGAATGATTACTATTGAAAGCTTGATACAAAAAACTGAGAATTGCGATTACGAGATTTTACTTTCAAGAGATTAGCTCCAGAATTAGAAGACAAAATCGTAAATGTCTTGAAAGCGATGGATGCTAAGCCTGATCAAATTGCTGCAACAAAGCAGCAAATCCAAGAGCTGTTAGAGTGATTACCCCAAAATTAAGTAAAAATATTAAAGAATTATACAAATGTATGGTTCTTTTTGTAATTGGTAAATTTCATGCAAATTACTTTTGCTTTTTATTTTGATATTCATATAATATGTATTGGATTTTTGTTTGTAGGGAATTTAGGTACTTAAAAGAGTAGTTACTTAAGTGTGCGACTGTTCTTTTAAGTTTCTAGTTTTCTACCACAAATTTCCAAAATTTTATATTTTGTACTTTTTTGAAATGACAGTTTACAAAAGAGAAGTAAAGACGATTGAATTTTCGTCTGAGTGGGCTGGTAGAAAAATTTCATTTGAAACATGAAAATTAGCACCACAAGCTGATAGCTCAGTTAGATTTCAGTATGGGGACAATGTAATACTCAATACTGTATGTATGTCCAAAGATCCAAATTTGGACTCAGATTTTTTACCTCTTCTTATCGACTTTAGAGAGAGTTATTCTGCGGCAGGTAGGATAGCATGAGCAGTTTATAGGAGGAGAGAATGAAAACCTTCTGAAAGCGCTATATTGTACTGTAGGATGGCTGATAGAGCATTGAGACCTATGTTTCCAAAATGACTCGTAAACGACATCGTAATTTCACTCACACCAATGGCATTGGATCATGAAATTGAATTGGATGTGATGACAATTATCGGTTCTTCAGTAGCAATTATGGCTGCTTGAATTCCATTTGATGGTCCTGTATGAGCAGTACAATTGGGATACAAAGATTGAGAATTTATCGTAAATCCTACAAAACAGCAAATTGAAGAATGAATTTTGAACTTACTCGTAGCATGAAAGAGATGAAGTATCAATATGATTGAATGTGGATCAAAAGAAATCCCAGAAGATTTATTGAAAGAAGCTTTCGTTTTGGCTCAAAAA
>Ga0265300_10004494_pt1 | contig 11091 bp, 10 predicted proteins | sample AusTroGonzalo_MG_FD_193482 | JGI IMG/M metagenome (GOLD analysis project Ga0265300, IMG submission 193482) | Bovine rumen microbial communities from tropical cattle in Woodstock, Queensland, Australia - Gonzalo_03 | ecosystem: Host-associated > Mammals > Digestive system > Stomach > Rumen ... | reverse complement strand
TCCAGTTGACCTTCGTGTCGGGTCCGTGGATGCCGAGAAGCGCGATCCTGCCGCCGGTGTTCATCGTCTCGATCATCTGGTGGAGGCAGGGCGCGGCACCGCTCATCTCAAGGCCGACGTCAAAGCCCTCGACCATGCCGAGTTCCTTCATCACGTCCTCGAGCTTCTCGTTCTTCGCGTTCACCGTGCGCGTCGCGCCGAGGCGCCGCGCGAGATTGAGACGGTAGTCGTTTACGTCAACGACGACGACATTCCGCGCGCCGACGTACTTCGAGATTCCAGCCGCCATGATGCCAATCGGGCCCGCGCCAGTGATCAGGACGTCCTCGCCAACCATATTGAACGAAAGCGCGGTGTGCGTCGCGTTTCCGAAGGGATCGAAGATGGAGTAGAGCTCGTCGTCGATCGACGGGTCGCAGTGCCAGACGTTCGTCTCGGGGATGCAAAGATACTCCGCAAAAGCACCGTCGCGGTTCACGCCGACGCCCTTCGTCTCGCGGCAGAGGTGGCGCTGCCCTGCGCGGCAGTTGCGGCAGTGCCCGCACACGATGTGGCCTTCGCCGCTCACGCGCTCGCCGACCTTGACGCTCTTTACGTTCGAACCGACTTCGACGACTTCGCCGACGTATTCGTGGCCGATGGTAAGCGGCGGCTTGATCTCCTCCTGCGCCCATGAGTTCCACTCGTAGATGTGGACGTCCGTTCCGCAGATCGCTGTCTTCTTGATCTTGATGAGGACGTCGTTTATGCCCATCTCGGGCATGGGCTTCTCGACCAGCTCGACGCCCTTCTTGGGCGCAACCTTTGCTATGGCTTTCATTTGTCGGCGGCTCCTATGAGGTGTTTCAGCGTAGTATACCACATCGCGAGAACCTGCGGCAAGTGGCGCGCGGACGCGGAGGGCATGAGTTTTCTGCCGCAAAGCTATCACCAAGCCGAGCCGATGGTCGCGGGTGAGGTAGGCGGAAGGCCGCAGGCGTAAGAGTGACTTGCGTACGCAACCAGTGATAGATGCCGAGGCACGGCAGGCTAAACTCGGCTAATTGTCTGATGTGCGAAAGCCGTCGCGGGCCTGAAGCCGAACGAGAGCCCCGCGGTAACCGCCGCTTGTCGGTGGCTTGTGCGGTGCACAAGCCAACCCGAAGCGAAAGCGAGGGCGAGCCATCGGGCGGCGCGGCGATTTTGCAACCTAAGCCGAAACACGCCCCTCCGCGGGCGGGACGCCGCGATTACTTGGTGAACTCGATTTCGGTGCAGTCGCCGTTGAAGAGAGCGCCGGCGACGAGTTCCTGCGCGTGGTCCGAAAACGCAAACTGGCGAAAGCCGTGGATGTGCCCCGCGAGAACAGCCCGGACAAGCGGCTCGCGGCGGACGCGTTCGACAAACTCGCATGAAACGGCGTCGCCCTTCCTGCCCTTCACTCCGCAGGACGCACCTCTGTTGAGCCCCACGTCCTCCGTCCAAAGCGGCACATGGCATACCATGACGATCGGAAGCCCTTCCTTGACCGTCTCCTCGAACGCGGCGGCAATGGACTCCGTCACCGTTCCGAACGAATCGTCGAACACGAAAAAGTTCGCCCCGCCAAGACGCACCGTTGACGCGGGGATGCCACTCCATTCGCCCTTGAGCTTCGGGATTGTCGCCACCTTGTAAGACTCGACTTCCTTCTTGCCGGCGTCAAGCCAGTACTCGTGGTTGCCCACGCACGCGACGATGCCGTCTGTGCGGATGCGGCGAGCGGCATGCTCGATATTCGCAACGCTCACAAAATCCATGAAGTCGCCCGTGTGGACGACCTTGATCCCTCTGGCGCGGGCGTGGTGGATCGCCTCTCCGAGATAGTATTCGCCAAGCTCCCTGCCCTTGCGCGAACGCGACTTCGCGAAGGCGTATGTCGCCTCTCCGTCGCGGCTGTCTATGCGGGCGATGTGCGAATCGGAGACATGCAGAATCGAAAACGGCTCGTCGACGCCAAGGGGAATGGAGACCTTTCGTACCTTGAGTGCGGGTATCGGGTCGTAGGCGAGCCCTCGCAGCGGCGCAGCACAGGCGGCGAACCCCGCGAGGCGCAGGAACTCACGCCTGCCGAATATCGTCTGGGAATCGGACTTCATGGCGCCCGAGGCCTCGTCAGAGCCCGCCCATTATGAGCGAGCCAAACGTGGAAATGGGGGTCGTGTCGCGGTAGTTGTCGAGAACCTGCCGGACATCCTTGATCGCGCCCTGCACCTCGTCGTACATCGTGGAGTCGGTCGCGAGCTTGCCAAGCGTGCCCTCGCCGTTCTTAAGCTTATCGGAAACTTCGTTCAGGTTCGCGAGCAGCTTGTTCGCGCCCGTCATTATCTCTTCGACGTCCTTGTCCATATTCTCTGGCAACTTTATCTGCTCACACGCCTTCTTGAACGACGCAACGGAATCCTTTAGGTCGGCATAGAGCTCCGCATCGGACGAAAGGAGCTTTCCGACAGTGCCCTCGCCCGCCTTGATCCTCTCGGATATCTCCGCGGCGTTCGCGAGCATGCGCCTCGCGTCGGCAACGGCGTTGGTAGTCTCGGCATAGATCGGATCGTTCGGGGAGAGGAGCCGTCCAAGCATTCCCTCGCCCTGCTCAAGGCGCCTCGCCACCTCCTTCGCGGAAGCGCTAACCGCCTCGACGTTCGTTATGATCGTATTGACGTTCTCGCTGCTCGTGAGCGACTTCAGGTTCTTCGCTATGTCGGCCATGTCGCGCATCCAGTCACTCGGAGTCTCGCCTACGAGCGTCTGCGCGGTAATGTCCACGATCTCGCCCTCGCCCTCCTCGAGCATGAGGAACTGTCCGCCGAGCATCGAGAGACTGCACACCGAGATCCTGTAGCTCTCGCGCAGGACGACCGACTTGTCGATTTCGATCTTCACGATCAGGTTGGAGGGCGTCACGAAGATGTCCTCCACGCCGCCGACCTTCGTGCCGCGGTACATGACGTTGTCGTGCTCCTTGAGCCCGCCGACGCCGTTGAACGCTATGCTGGCGACGACCTTCTGGCGCCCCTTGAGGACATCGACGCCGGAGATAATGATCGTGAAATACACGAGAAGCGCGAGGACCGCGATCATGAAGAGACCCACGATCGCCTCGGAGAAAACGTCGTTCTTCCTTCTTCTGCTCATAGCGTTTCGCCTTTCATCGCCGCGAGGAACTCCCTCACGTCGGGGTTTTGTGACTGCGTGAATTCGGCAGGCGTCGAGCATTCGACGGCCTTGCCGCCCTTCAGTAAAAGTATCCTGTCGGCTATCGCAAGCGCGCCCTGGAGGTCGTGCGTGACGACGATAGAAGTGATGCCAAGCTCCTTGTTCAGCTTCTTGATGAGCCGGTTGATCGTGATCGACGTCACGGGATCGAGCCCGGACGTGGGCTCGTCGTAGAGGACGATGTCGGATTCGCGCACGACAGCGCGGGCGAGCCCCGCGCGCTTCTGCATGCCGCCTGAGATCTCGGTCGGGTACTTGTCGGCCGCGTCGACTAGCTCGACCGCCCTGAGCGCGTGCCGAACGCGAACGGCGATCTCACGGTCGGGAAGCTTCGTGCACTCCTCGAGCGGCAGGGCAACGTTCTCGGCGACGGTCATCCATGCAAGGAGCGCGCCGCCCTGGAAGAGATAGCCGATGCGGTCGCGGAGCTTGACGAGCTCGTCGTCGCTACATGTCGCGACATCGACGCCGTCGACCGTTATGCTGCCCGATGTCGGGGTAAGGAGCCGGACGAGGTGCTTCAAGGTGACGGACTTTCCCGTTCCCGACGGGCCAACGATGCAGAGCACCTCGCCTTTCTCGACGGAAAAGGTCACGCCGTTCAGGACGGGAATCCCGTTGAACTTCTTGACGACGTCGCAAAACTCTATTAGCTTACTCAACCCTTCAACCTTTCAACCCTCAACTTTTTAACTTTTCAACTTTTCAACTCTTCAACTCTTCAACTTACCTATAAAACACCCTCGTTATCATGTAGCCGAACATGAGGATGAGAAGGAAGTTGACAATGACGCTCTGTTGCGTGGAACGGCCGACGCCAGTCGCGCCGAGTTTCGTTCCAAAGCCCTCGGCGACGGAGACTGTGCCTATGAGCATCCCGAAGACGCCCGCCTTCAGCAGCCCGACGAAGAGATCCTTCGTCTCCGCGATGCTGAGCGCGCTCGAGATATACTGCTGGAAGAATACGTTAAGCTGCGTAGAGCCCACGATACCGCCGCCAAGCGTTCCGACCACACTGCAGTAAAACGCAAGGATCGGCGCCATCACGATAAGCGCAAGAAGCCGCGGTGCCGCAAGATAGCGTATTGGCGAAATCGACATTATCTCGAGCGCGGCAATCTCGTCGTTTACCTTCATCGTGCCGAGCTCCGCGGCAATCGCGGAGCCAACGCACGCGGCAAGACTTATGCCGCACGCAAACGGCCCCATCTCGCGAAGAAGCGTCAGCATCACGGCGGCGCCAAGGTAGATTTCCTGGTTGAAACGCCTAAGCTCGAGCCCGACCTGCAAGGCGAGGATCATCCCGATGAAGAGCGAGACGACGGTGATGACGGGGAGTGTCCTTATGCCGACGATGTAGAGCTGCGCGGAAAAATCCGCGCGGCCAGAACGCCGCAGCAAAACAGACGGGAAGGCCGCGACCGACGAGACAAGAATCCTTGCCGTCCAGCCGAGGGTCGAGAGGAACTGGAGCAGATGACGGGAGAGCGCCTGCGTTCGAGAGCGCGGCGCATCGTCCCACATCGGCTCTCGGACAATCGTCATTCCGTCTTGGCCGGTGCCTCAGGCGCAGCTTTCGCCTCGGCCTTGGGCGTTTCGGGTTCCACCTTCTTCGCCGCCTCCTTGGCGGCCTCTTCCTCAAGCTGCTTCTGCGCCGCGTCGGCGGCCTCGAAGAGCGAGCGCTCGGCGCGCTTCTCGTAGCGCTTCACGAGCTCGATCGTGGATTCAACGCGAGACTTGTCGAGATCGTCTTCGAGCGTCGCCTTGAGCGCTTCAAGCGTCTCGATTGCCTTGGCGCGGTCGCCACCCTGGGCGACGCAGCGGGCGGAACCGAGTTTCGCGGTGAGCGCGAGGAAGGACTTCGGGTTCGCCTCCGCGAAAGCATCGAACGCAGCGGCGGCATCGGCGTACTTGCCGAGCGCCTCGAGGCACTGGGCCTTGCCGACGACGGGCACGTCCGCGAAGCCGTCGGGCGCCTTGCCGTCGAGCGACTCGTAGATTTCGAGCGCGGACTCGTAGTTCGCCGAGTCAAAATAGCTCTTGGCGAGTCGAAGCTTGAGAACGCCCTCGACGTTGGCGCCCTTGAACTTGGCCGCCGCATCCTCGAGTTCCTCGGTCGTGTAGGCGTTCGACACGACCTCCGCGGCGGCGGCGCGCCTGTCGGCACGGTACTTCCGGATGCCGTGGTAGCCGGCGACCACGATTCCTGCGGCGAGAAGCCACGGAAGCAGGGACTTGATTTCCTGGATGAGCTGTTCGAGTTCTTCGTTCATTTGCTGTTGCCTTTCTCTTCGTAGAGGTCCGCCCATTCGTTTAGGGCGCTTTCGTCCTTTTTCTCCGCGCGCAGGACTATGCGGTTGTAGTCGAGCGCGTCGAGGAAGTCTCGGTTGTGCACGAACCGGGCCTTGCCCTTCTGGGGGCGGGCCGTCAGTCGCTTGCGGCTCTCCATCAGGAGAACCGCCGTGAAATAAGTCGCCTTTGGAATCTTGAGAGCCGACATCATCGTCTGCATGATGCGCCGCCCCGCGCCATCCTTCGAGTCTGCCTCAAGCATCGTCGTCATGAGGACGGCGGCCCTAAGCCCGTTCGAGACCTCAAGTCCCTTCTCCGACATCATCGTCTCGTACTTGTCGAGTGCGGCGAGGTATTTCCATATCGAGCACTTCGCGCTGCCGGCGCGGTCGATGTGCGCCGAAAGCTCAGGAAGGAGGTCGCCGAGAAGCCCCGTCTCCCACATAAGCTTGAATGCCTTTGCGCTCTTGCCGTACGGAAACATGCGGAACACCTCTTCGCATACCCTCGGCGTCGCGGCCGTGAGGATGCAGGAATGGTACTTCTTCATCGCCGCAAGCGTCTTGCGCTCGATGGTGAAGCCGAGACGGGCGGAGAACTTCACGGCGCGCATCATCCGGACGGGATCCTCCTGGAAGCGGATCGCCGGGTCGCCGATGGAGCGGATGACCTTGTCCTTGATGTCCTTCATCCCCCCGACCCAGTCTATGATGCTGAAGTCCTCGATGTTATAGAAGAGCCCGTTGACCGTGAAGTCGCGGCGGTAGGCGTCTGTCTCGGGAGTGCCGAAGGCGTTGTCCTCCTGGGGCCCCTCGGCGGCATGTTCGATTATCTCGCCAACCGTCTGGGAGTTGCGGCGGAATGTCGCCGTCTCTATCACCTTGTCGCCGAACCTGACATGCGCGAGACGGAAGCGCCGCCCGATCAGAAAGCAGTTGCGGAACGCCCTCTTGACTTCGTTCGGCTTGGCGGACGTCCCAACGTCGAAGTCCTTTGGTTTGCGGCCCATCAGAAGGTCGCGCACGCCGCCGCCGACGAGATAGGCGGTATAGCCGAGATTGGAGAGGCGATAGAGGACCTTCAGTGCGTCGGGATCGATGTTTTTGCGGGAAACGCAATGATCCGCCCGCTTGTAGACGGTCGGCATCTTGCTTTTCCTCTTCAAAAAACTGAACATTAGGGGCTATTATACCATAATTTCACCGCTGGCGGTAGAATAGCCACCCCCCGAGCGCAAGAAAAACCGCATGGGGGAGAACCGCCGCGAGGATTGGATGGAGCCAGCCGACGTCCGAACCGACCATTCCTCCTATGACAAGCCAAGAACGAAAAGAACATGACAAGCGCCCCGACGATGCCCTTGAAGACGCTCTGCCGCCCCGAGGCGATGCCGGCGGGAATCGCAAAAAGCGTAATTACGAGGCAGGCGAGGGGAGCGAGCATCTGAGCCCACGTGTCGTACTCGTATTTCCTGCGCATCTTCTCCGAGAGGTCGGGATGGTGCCGCAAGTGCCGCAGACGGTCTGCGACGGAGTTGTACGCCCAGTCCCTGTTCTGCATGATGAAGTCGCTCGGGCGCTCCCCGAACTGCGGGAACGGCCTCGTCGAGAGCGCGTCCAGCTCGGGCGTAGGAGAGGCAATCTCGCCGCCCGCCGCGTCGTAGTGCTGAACCGTCACGCCCGACATCCACCACTCGCCGTCGAGGTAGTCCGCCTTCTCCGCCACGATGTTCATGAGCCGTGCGCCATTGGGCCTATCGATGGTGACGCGCACGTCCTTCAGGTGCTCGCCCTTCACGTCGAGCATCTGGTCTATCGACCACGTCCTGTCTGCTTTCGCATTGCGGTATACGATGTTATCGGCGCGCGCGGCCTTGGCAACGTCGAACCTCTCGTTGCGAAGCTGCTTCGCCCACTGCGCGATCCTCGGCACGTACCACTCGTCTACCCACGCGACGAAACACGCCATTGCGAACGCGACGACGAGAAGCGGCTTTACGATCGTGAAGAACCCTATGCCGTTCGCCCGCATCGCGACAATTTCGGAGTGGCGGCAGAACGTCCACATGGTGTAGAGCGTCGCGAGCATGAGCGCGGCAGGCGCAAGGTACTGGAAGAACGGTGCGAGATATCCGCAGAAATACTTCAGGATTGTCAGCGCCGGCGGCTTTGCGTCTGCAATGCGCGAAAACGATCCCGAGAGCTCGAAAAGGACATAGATAGAGACGAACCCGCACAGACAGTAAAAGAGCGGGACGAGGAACTCTCGAAAGACGTATCGCGTCAGGATTCGCATACGTGGATATTATATCATATTAGCGAAGTGGCGGCGGACCGTCGTGGCGGCGGCCGAAGGCTCCTCCTCGGGGAGCCCTCGGCGAATACGCCGAATCCCCTCGCTCGGACCTTCGCTCCGCCGCCACTCCGATCCTTGCACTCCTAATCGGGATCCTCGGCGAGGACGCCGTATCCATTCGCTCGGGCCTTCGCTCCGCCGCCACTTCGCTCCCGCGACCCTAAAAGACCCTAATAGACTCTAATCGACCCTAGTGGACTCTAAGACGCTAATCGACTCTAACCGACTCTAATTGACCCTAATCGACCCTATGACGCTAAAGCTCCCGTCAAGTCGGAAACAGAGGCAAAGCCGTGGCGCTCGCAGTAGGCGACGACGCCATCATAGACTTCTGCGACGACGCCAGGATTGGAGAAGGTCGCCGTGCCGACCGCGACGGCTGTCGCGCCAGCAAGGAAGAACTCGATCGCGTCCTTTGGCTCATAGACGCCGCCCATCGCCAGAATCGGGAGCTTCGTCGCCTTGTGCGCGTCGTGAACGAGCTTCACGGCGGCGGGGTGTATGCCACGCCCCGAAAGCCCGCCAGTCACGTTCGCAAGCACCGGCACGCGCTTTTCTATGTCGATTACCATCGCGGGGATCGTGTTGATCATCGAAAGCGCGTCGGCGCCAGCATCTTCGCATGCCTTGACATACGGAACGATTGACGGCACATTCGGCGCGAGTTTGACGATAAGCGGAAGCTTCGTCGCCTTTCTGACGGCCGAGACAACCTCGGCAAGCACCTTCGGATCCTGTCCGAAAGTGTGTCCGCCCGCCTTGACGTTCGGGCACGAGACGTTCATCTCGACGGCATCGACCGCATCGCCCATTTTTGCCGCGACTTCGGCGTAGCCCTCGACGGACGCGCCCCAAATGTTGGCGATAAGCGGCACGCCCTTAACCTGCTGGCGATACCACGGCACAGTGTACTTGAGGAAGTGCTCGACGCCAGTTCCCTGAAGCCCAATTGCGTTTACGAGGCCCCCAGGCACTTCCGCGTGGCGCGGAATCTCGTTCCCCGGCCACGGCTCGACACGAATCCCCTTCGCCGTCACCGCGCCGAGCTTCGAATAGTCGACCGCGCCAACATACTCGAACCCATAGCCAAACGTCCCGCTCGCCGTGGCGAGGAACGTCGGCATCTCAAGCCCGCCAAGATTGACCTTAACGTTTACCATACGAGATCCTCCGCTGCGAAAACCGGGCCCTCGATGCAGCAGCGAGAATTGCCGCGCACCGTCTTCTGTATGCAGGCGTAGCACGCGCCGACGCCGCAGACCATGTGCCTGTCCATCGAAATCCACCCCTTCGACTTCGTTCCTGTCGCGCGAAGCGCAACGGCCTTGAGCATCGGGTCGGGACCGCAGGCGAACAGCTCAAACTTCTCGCCCGCAGTCTTGATGCGGATAAGCTCGTCGTCGAGCGGATCGGTAACAAGCCCCTTTGTGCCGAAGCTGCCGTCGTTTGTCGCAGCGTGGACTTCGACGCCAAGCTTCTCAAAGCGGTCGAGGGCGAGAAGGTCGTCTTTCGTCCGGCCGCCGACAAAGAGACACGGCTTCACGCCGACAGCGAGGAGCCGGCGGGCAAGGAAGTAGAGCGGCGCAACACCAAAGCCGCCGCCAACGAGAAGTGCCGCGCCGTTGCACTTTAGCGGGAAGCCGTGCCCAAGCGGGCCAAGCACCGAAACGACATCGCCCGGCTTCACGGCATTGAGCGCAGCGGTGCCACGGCCTATCGTCTTGTATAGAAGCTCAAGCCGCCCTTCCTCAGCGTTGAAGATGGAGAATGGACGCCTAAGCGCACTCGGCTCAAGCGCGGGCACACGCACATGCACAAACTGCCCGGGTATCGCACCCTCGGCGATCTTCGGCGCATCGAACGAGATGAAGCGGTAGCCGCTTCCAAGCTCGCGATGCTCGATTACCTTGCATTTCTCGTCAATCATAAGTTACCTTCCTAAAAGTTTTTAACGCAGAGACATTCATTTTGAGTGTCCTATTCTCTGCATAACCCCTTTCAAGCTCGTCCACATTTCTCGCTTGAGCTTCATAAGCGCAGGCGTTGCCGCGCCAAAGCGAAGCAGATATTCCGGCGAATAGGTCATGAGAACATCCTCGCCGTTCCTCCCACGAAGCCACTGTCCGGGTGCCCCATGCATACCGGGGTACCACTTCTTCATCGCCCCATCGCCAAGGACAACATACATCTTCGCTGGCGGCCTCTCTCCTGTAAACACGATCGGCGCAGACTCCGGCGTCTCGTGCATCGCCGTCACAATCTTCGCCATCATCTCTATGCCGCCAGGCGACAAGGGCCTGTCATGAAGAAAGGCAAAAGAGAGTGAGGGAGTCGGGGAGTCGGGGAGTGAGGGAGTCGGGGAGTGGGGGAGTGGGAGATTAGGGGATTGAAGCCGTGTAGAACGTGTAGAAGGAGAGAGTGGAGGAGTGGAGGAGTGAGGGGGCGAGGCCAGCAGCGTCCTATCAAGCTCGACGACCCTGACGCCAAGCTCTCGCTCAAGCTCGAGCTCGGCCTCAAGGCCGTCTAACAGATATTCAAGCGCTGTCACGCCACCCAACTACTCAGCCATTTTTCTTTGGCTTGTTGTACCCGTAGGGGTTCTTCTTCTGCCAACGCCATGCATCGGCGCACATCTCGTCAATGCCGCGCTCGGCCTTCCAGCCAAGCTCCTTCGCGGCCAGCGACGGATCGGCCCAGCACTCCGCGATGTCGCCAGGGCGGCGAGGGCAAATCTTGTAGGGCACTGGGCGCTTCGACGCCTTCTCGAACGCCTTGACCACCTGAAGGACGGAATATCCGTTGCCAGTGCCGAGGTTGTAGATCTTGAGCCCGAGCTGCGGGTTCTTCTCAAGCTTCTCGATCGCCTTTAGGTGGCCGATCGCGAGGTCGACGACGTGGATGTAGTCGCGGATTCCCGTGCCGTCGGGCGTCGGATAGTCGTTGCCGAAGACATTGAGCTCGGCGCGGCGGCCAACTGCGACCTGCGCGACATACGGCAGAAGGTTGTTGGGAATTCCCGCGGGATCCTCGCCGATAAGCCCCGACTTGTGGGCGCCGATCGGGTTGAAGTAGCGGAGAAGAACAACGTTCCACTCGGGGTCTGCCTTCTGGACGTCCTTGAAGACCTGCTCCATCATGAGCTTCGTCCAGCCATAGGCGTTAGTGCAGCCGGGCGTCGGGAAGTCCTCGCGGATCGGCACGCTCTTGGGG
>Ga0265300_10004488_pt1 | contig 11098 bp, 11 predicted proteins | sample AusTroGonzalo_MG_FD_193482 | JGI IMG/M metagenome (GOLD analysis project Ga0265300, IMG submission 193482) | Bovine rumen microbial communities from tropical cattle in Woodstock, Queensland, Australia - Gonzalo_03 | ecosystem: Host-associated > Mammals > Digestive system > Stomach > Rumen ... | reverse complement strand
CCTTCAACGGAGCCTTCCCGTCACTTTACAATCCTTCGCTGGTTGTTGCCGCCAATTCGGCCGATAACGCCGCGCGTCTGCTGCAGGCCGTCCGCCGGCACCTGGACCGGCTTCCGTATTGATTTAAATTAAAACGTTATGCACGCTGTTGGCAATATATTCTGGCTCATTTTGGGAGGCATACTCATTGCTTTCCTTTACTATATCGTGGCCTTGCTCATGTGCCTTACCATTATCGGCATACCCTTTGGTATTCAGTTGTTTAAGCTGGGTACGTATGCCATGTGGCCGTTCGGGCACCAGATGGTGGACAGGCCCAACGAGCCGGGGTGTGTGTCTATTGTGATGAACTTGATCTGGATTCTGACGGGCTGGTGGGAGATTGCCCTGCTGCATGCGCTGTGCGGGCTTCTTTTCTGCATTACCATTGTGGGGATTCCCTTAGGCATGCAGCATTTCAGAATGGCTCTCGCTTCCATTTTCCCCTTCGGCAAGGAGATCCTGTAAAATCTCCGAAAATACTTATCTTTGCTGCATGAAAAGGATTTATTGTATTATTGTTACGCTCATTTGGGCGTTTGCGGCCTTCGCCCAGAATCCGGAAGAAATTGTTAACCGCATGACGGAAGTGTGGGAAGAGCATGAAAAAGAAGGCATTGTAATGACCATGGACACCAAGATACCCATTGTGGGTACCGTGACCGCCACGGAATATGCCTTGGAAAACAAGTCGCGTACGGAAGCAAAAATACTTGGCAGCCAGATAATTACATGGGATGACGGCGTAACGGAATGGGAATACTCGTCCAAAGACAACAAGGTGACCATCAAGAGTATTGCCACGGATTCTTCCGCTTCCGTGGAGAGTGACGACGACAGCATGTTCGGCGACATAGTAAAAGGCTACGATTTCTCCCTGAAGAAAGAAACGGCCGATGACTGGACCATAGAACTCAAGAAAAACAAGTCCAACAAAGATAAGGATGCGCCCAAGACCATGGAGTTCAAGATTGCCAAGAAGACCTATTACCTGATAACTCTCAAAACCAAAATGTCCGGCATCAGCGTCACTATGCGGGATATCTCCTTCGGCGTGAAAGAGGAGACGGTAACCTTCAACATCAAGGATTATCCGGGTGCCACGGTAGTGGACGAGCGGAATAAAAGCAAGTAGCGTACTTCCCTTATTTTAAATAGCCGTACCGAACCAGGTCCTCCCGGCAGTGGACGGGGCTGGTGTAGCCGTCGGCTATAACAAAGAGATTATCGGCCACGCTGGAAATGGCGTCGTAATTGTGGTCGGTAACAATGATGCCGTGGTCCTGGCTGCGCTCCCGGATGAGCTTCTGCACGGCTTCTATGTTTACGGGATCTATCTGGGAAAATGGCTCGTCAAGAATGTAGAACGGCGATTCGCTCAGGAGAACCAGGCACAGTTCGGCCAGCCTGGCCTCGCCGCCGGAAAGTTCCCAGAGGGCCGCGTCGTGATAGCGGGAATACCTGGGAAAGCGGTTGATAAAGCCCCAATAGTTAACGCCGTACAGTTCGAAGGCCCGCTTCAGCGTGATGCCGTCGGGCAGCAGTTTTCCCTGCGGCAGGTATTTGATGGACCGGCCGATAATTTGCCTGTCTACAGGCACTTCGTCCATGCTGACCATTACGTTCTCCACCTTCAGGCCTCCCATCAGGGCGCGGAACATGCAGGATTTGCCGGCGCCGTTCCTTCCCAGCAGTCCCGTCACCATGCCGGTTTCGGAGGTGATATAACCGCCACTCAGCACCGTTTTTTCTCCAAAACGGACCACCACGCTGTCCACTATCAGTTTATGCTTTTCCATACAGCAGAAGGACGGCGGTTAACAGAATGGCAAGGGTAAAGAAATCCACCAGGAGCACACTCAGCTGCAGTTTACGGCGGGAAAGCCCCAGGTTGATGTAGAAGAAGACAGCATCCCGTTCCCGGAACTGCTTCACCAGAAATAGCGTAATGGCATAGACGGCGGTCTTCAGGATGAACGCATCCACAAAGAAGGCATAGGAGAACCCGTCGGCAAGCAGCTTGGTGCATACAAGGTTATACACGCCACCCACCAGAAACTGGGTTTTCCCGTAACTCCATGTAAGATAAATCCGGTCCCAAATGGTCATCAGTGGCCTTATTGTATCAATTATTATGCCTTACTCTCTGTGCTTTCGCCTGTTTTGCGTAGAATGGAAATAACTGAAAGCCAGTGCATTAAACAAATCTCCCTGTGCATTTTTACACAGGGAGAAATGCGTATGTGCTTATATGTGAATTAGTTGCATTTTGCGGCCGATTACGGGGCTACGTAATCCTCTTCATGCCAGGTGTCAGGCAAGCCGGCAGCCAGGAGCCGATTTATTTTGCAATTTCCAATTTTCCTGCTATCTTTGCATTCCCGTTTGGTACTATGGCCGAGTGGTTAGGCACAGGTCTGCAAAACCTGCTACAGCGGTTCGATTCCGCTTGGTACCTCCAAAAATGCCCCTGGACGCACTCCAGGGGCATTTGCTTTTCCAAAAGTTGGCTACATCTTGGCTACATTTTTTGAGTTGGCTCCCAACTATGCGTAGAGAGGAATCATATCGATTATTTTTTTAATTCATTGTTTTCATGTTGCAGCTCGGCTATGCGGGCTTCATCTTTATAAAATGCCTTCTTAAGTGACCTGACATGCCGCAGGGTGATAAACAGGGTGCCAAGGAGGATGATGGTCAGCAGCACTGCAATCCAGATCGTAGTCCGCGTCACTTTCTGAGAAGCTTGGGCCAGGTCATCCCTCAGGCGGTTGTTCTCATACTCGGCCGACATCTGTCCCAGCCGCTGGCGGTTGATGTGGTAGATGTCGTTGGTCAGTCTTTCCGTATATGCGAACAATGCTCTGGAAGCTGTTTCCCACTGTCCATGCTTTGCCGCAAGCCGGGAAACGAAGATTGACTGCTGATGTGAATACAGGGAATCGATGCTGCTTTGGAACGCCTCTGTACGGGAATCTCTGAGGATGTTGTCGATGCATTTGAAAACATACGGTCCATTGATTATCAGGGCAGGGAAAGAAGGCATTGACAGGCAGTAATCTTTATAGCGCCGGTATTCTGCATGGTCACCATCCCAGGCTGACAGCTGAGCTTTGAAATAATAGACCTTTATAGAATCCTGCCTGGTCAGGATGGATTGTTCCGCTTTAGAAAAGTTTATTCTCGCTGAATCAGAGCCGACCGGATAGGTACATGCAAGGTCGAGATACTGGGCAGCCATCCCTTGGCGGGTAATCGTCGGGTCAGAAGATGTCTCATATATATGCATAACATCCCGCAGGTACAATTGAGTATTTCTCATGTCTCCGAAACGCTTATACAGCAGTGAGAGGTATATCAGCGATCTCCACATACCATATTCGTCGTTATTGATCCTGGCTTCCTGCATCATGGCTATGAGCATATCGCCGGCAATCACATCTTGTCCTGTGTTGAAATAATAGGTCTGGCACAAGTCTGAAGCATAATAGTAATACTGGAGGTATCCTGTCGACTTGGCTATGCTCTGGGCGGTTTCCCTGTCCTGTTCAACCAATTCGTTCCAATATGCGGCGTCCCATTCTTTTTTATTCAGCTGACTCTGTTTCCTTGTGTAATAACCATAGTGGCAAGTCCTCTTGAGCTGCTCTATATAATAGAGGGTCTGGGCTTTAGTGTCCTTCCTGCGCAGGGACAGCTCGAGAAGGTTCTTCTGAGCCTCGTCGAAGGCGTCAGAGTTGAAATCGTCCACGGAATTCTCTGACTGGGCAAACCAGACGAAGCACTCGTCGTCTATGGCGTACGAGTTGTTCTGGCCGGCGGCAATGAGGGCTGATGTCAGAAGTGACAGTATCAGGACTATTCTTTTCATTGTTTTTGCTCAACTGGATTGCACGGCACGGCGAACACGAAGCGTGCGCCACCGGCAGTGTATGTTGTATCAAGATATACTTTGGCGCCCATGCGGCTGGCGATGTCACGGCAGATGCTCAGGCCGAGGCCGGTGCCCTGGACAAATTCGTTCAGCTTCGCGAAGCGCTCGAAAATTTTCTCCGCCTGCTCCGGCGGCACGCCCGGCCCGGTGTCAGTGACAGAGTACGTGACGAAGCCAGGGGTCTCGGTCAGCGAGCTCACCAGCTTTATCTCTCCGGCGGTAGTGTGCTTGCAGGCGTTGGTCAGCAGGTTGATCAGGATCTGCTGGACGCGTCTGGGATCGGTGCGGAAGGTATACGGCTCGGGGCTCTCAGGTGCGTAGTACATCCTCACTCCCGGCTGCAGGCGGTGCTCAGCGCTGGAGATGGCAGACTCTGCCATGTAGTTCACTTCGCCGTCTTCGTAGGTGATGCGGTAATGGCCGCTGTCCATTGCTGAGGCGTTGAGAATGTCGTCCAGCAGCATCGTAAGCATCTTGGTATTGTTGACGATGTGGCCTGCGAACTCTTCCTTCTCTTCTTCGGGGAAACTGCCATCCGGAAGGCTGAGGAGCTGAGAGAAGCCGACAATGGCATTCAGCGGTGTTCGGACTTCGTGGCTCATGTTCTGCACGAAGCGGGTCTTTGCGGCGTCTGCCATCCGCACCTTCTCATTGGTCTTGCGGAGGTTCCTCGTGTAAATCACGAAGAATACTATCACCACGATGAGGATTATCATCAGCAGTATCACAGAGAGGCGGTATGCTTTCTTGGCGCGCATAGTCTCCTGGCTGACCTGGGCGGACAAGACGTCGTTACCGAGCTGGGCCTCCACCTCTGCAAGCCTGGACTGGTTGGATTCGGCGAGGACTTTCTCCTCATATGCTACCAGATTTTTTTCTATATTGAAAGCGAGCTCCTTGCGGCCGTATTCTTCTGCGATGTTGGCGATGTATTTCACCTCCCTGAGGTGCTGCGACATGGTGATGATGTCAAAGTCTTCTATCTCCTGCCCGTACACCAGTTTGTCGATGTAGCTGAACATCATCGGGGCGGTGGCGCTGATTATGGGAAGGGAGGGGTCGGCAAGGCAGTAGTCCCTGGCGGCTTCATAATTTGCTATGTCGCGTTGGAAAGCGGCCAGCTTGGCATGGTGATATTCGCAACGGAGCGAGTCCAGATGCTGCAGGCGGGCGGCGTCTGCCTTGGCCAGGTAAATCGGGACGGAATCGTTGCCGATGGGATATGTGTCCGACATCTCGCAGTACAGGCGCGTAGCTGACTCGGCCTTGATGGCGGGGTCGTCCGAAGTCTCGTGAACGCGGATTGCTTCGGCGATATACTTCTTTGCTGAGATATAGTCGTTCTGAGCTATGTAGAGGGAAATGATGTAGCGGTTTCCCATCCAGATGCCGTAAGGTTCATTGCGTTCGACAGCCTGCTCCCTCATGTCTTTCACCAGTTCCATGGTCTGGTATAGTTTGTCATGGGAGAAGAAGTAGTTCTGGGCGATGTCGTAGGCGTAATAGAAATACTGGGGCTGGTCGAGGTCGGTAGCTACCCTCTTGAGGTCTTCCATGTATTCCAGCACCTGGTCGTCTTCCTTCTGGGTAGTGGTTTTCTTTTCTGCCAGACGTACCGTAAGGTCCTTGAGACGTTCTACATAGTAAAGCGTCTGGGCCTTAGTGTCTCTCTTCAGTATGGCTGTGCTGATGAGCCGGTTGTTTTCCTTGTCGAAGTTGGGCTTGCCTACAAGCTGTTCTACATTGTAGTATATCGCATAGCATTCGTCGTCAAGACCGTAAGGGTTGTTCTGCGCACCGAGCACCAGAGACACGGCCAGGAGAATAGTTATGAGTTTCCATCTTTTCATACCCTTCAAATATACACAAATTTTTTGTATATTTGTTAAAATCATGTTACGACATGATGCCTAAACCCTTTTGGATATGATTAAAACGGTTAGATTCTTCTTGATTGCGGCTCCAGTTCGGCTTTCAAGTGCGTCTTCTTTCGAGATCGTGATACCCAAGTCCGGTGCTCTGCAGAGCGCTTTTACCCTCGCGAAATGAAAGTTTCGTTGCCGTATTGACACGCAGAAGTGCATAGAAGGCCTGTTTTCTGTCGACACAGCAACGAAATCGGCTTTTTTACCCAAAACCATTGCCGTATTGACGCACAGAATGCACAGAATGGTGATTCTGTGTCAACACGGCTCTCTTGGTGCAGAGGCCAGCTTGGTGAAGGGGGCGGGAAACGACGTTCGTCGCTATGGCGGTGTTCTCCGCCCCTTCACCAGACTGGCGACACAAGAAAGGCCGTCACAATCTCTCAACTGTCGCAGGTAACTGCCCAAAGCGCAGCAGGTCTGCAAAAAACGGCCGACCTGGGGCACCAACCGGCCACCGACGCGTTCTACCGCAGCAGGTCAGCAGAAAAATGCAGACCTGCGGCACTTCGCCTATTAACCTGCAGCGTTATATAGATAAACCTGCTGCGAAGCACCTGTGACTTACGCATGATGCCGGGTTCCGGGAAAAGGTCCGCTCAACGGCTGGCTGTAACCAACCATTTATGTCAGGGTCACCAACCAAAAATGTCAATTATACCAGTTTTTGGAAGCAAACCTGTTCCACCTGTTTCGGAACGGAACAGGGAAAGGTATGCGCACCAGTTTCCGTCCCGCCCCACTTTCAGAATTTGCAAAAGCGTTTCAGGATTTGCAAAATAAGCACGCCCCTGCCGCTCTCCATTTTGTTTATTCGGGGAAGAAAGGTAAATTTGCTCTGTTCAAACAGAATAAACACAAACCACATATGTTGTCTATGAAAGAAGAAGGCAAATTCTTATACGAGGCCCCTGCGACTATCGTCGTAGAGGTGAGGTCAGAGGGAGTCATCTGCCAGAGCTTGGAAGATTACAACTGGAACAATCCCATCGAAGAGTAGCCACCCACATTAATACGAAGAAAGCCATGAAACAGACAATGAAATATCTGAGCATCGCCGCCCTCGCAGCAGTGGGCGCCATCATGATGGGCTGCAACGAGGTTGAGATTAGCACCGAGCAGCCTCAGCAAGACGAAGAACTTGTTACCAGCAACACCGTAACCCTGACTACGACAGTAGATCTGGACGCCACTACCAAGGCCCTCACCTCCGGCGGCGTGAAGACCTTTGCCGAGGGCGAGACGATGGCCGTCATTTATGATGATGAATACGGTGAAACACATAAAGCCGTGAGCACAGCACTGACTGCCGGTGACATCACCAACGAAGGTAAGTCGGCTACGTTCACCTTCGAACTGACCGATCCCGACAAATATGAAAATGTGACCTACATCTATCCCGCAGCCATGGCCAACGACAACGGCTCGGTAAATTACGGCGCACTGGACGCGCAGGATGGCACCCTCGCCACCCTCGCCAGCACGCTGGACTTAGCGACTTACACCTCAGCATGGAACGGCGATAACCTGCCTTCCGCCACGCTCGCTAACCAGCTGGCCATCCTCGCCCTGACGCTGAAGGACGCTGACGGCAGCAACGACCTGACGAGCACCATCACGGGCGTGACCGTGAGCGACGGTGCCAACACCTACACCGTCACCCGCTCGGCAGCCGCAGGCCCCATCTATGTGGCCATCCGCCCCGTCACGACCGCTACCGACATCGAGGTGACCGCCACCGACGGCACCACGGACTACGCCAAGTCGCTGACAGGCAAGACCTATGCCGCAGGCAACGGCTACTCGCTCAGTTGGAGGATGGCTACCGCTCCAACCTACACGCTGCTCTCTGCTGCCACTACGGCAGACTATGGCATGGTGGTGTGCGCAGCAGGCCATCTGCACGACGCGAAGACCGCCGTGCCCGCAGGCTGTACTGCCGTTGGCATCATCGGCAAGGTCACCGAGACCGGCCACGGACTGATTCTCGCCCTACAGGACGCAACGTCGCAGACGTGGAACACCATCGACGGCTGGGCATCCGTGACAACCTACGCCGGGACCACGCTGAAAGTGCTGCCCGACGATGCCGCACGCGGCACTAACCTGACGAGCTACACCACGCTTGGCGCGACCACCGTGTCGAACTGGGCCGTGGCGCAGAAGAGCGACTACGAGGCGATATTCACCAACCTCGGCTCGACGGAAGCTGATAAAGACGGCACGACCTACGATGCCAACGTGAATGCCTTCATCACAACCGGCGTCGGAGGCTCGGCAATATCTGGCAGCTATTGGTCTACTACGGAGGTCAATAGCGCAAACGCTTGGCGCTTCAACAGCTATTATTGGAACTACGACGATAAGACGGTTAGCTATAGTGTCAGGCCAGTGCTGAGCTTTGGTGACGCCCCGGGCGTGACCTACACACTGCTCTCTACTGCCACTACGTCAGACTATGGCAAGGTGGTGTGCGCCGCAGGCCATCTGCACGATGCGAAGACCGCCGTGCCCGCAGGCTGTACTGCCGTTGGCATCCTCGGCAAGGTCACCGAGACCGGCCACGGACTGATTCTCGCCCTACAGGACGCAACGTCGCAGACGTGGAACACTATCAACGGCTGGACATCCGTGACCACCTACGCCGGGACCACGCTGAAAGTGCTGCCCAACGATGCCGCACGCGGCACCAATCTGACGAGCTACACCACGCTTGGCGCGACCGCCGTGTCGAACTGGGCCGTGGCGCAGAAGAGCGACTACGAGGCGATATTCACCAACCTCGGCTCGACGACTGGTGATAAAGACGGCAAGACTTACGATGCCAACGTGAATGCCTTCATCACAACCGGCGTCGGAGGCTCGGCAATATCTGGCGACTATTGGTCTGCTACGGAGCGCATTGGCTACGACGGCCCTTGGTACTTCCGCGACTATTGTTGGTTCGACGGCTTAAAGTCGGATATCGATAGTGTCAGGCCAGTGCTGGGCTTCTGACCTATTTCTAATTATACCATCAATAAGCACTAAAGCGGTCTTCGGGCCGCTTTAGTCGTTTCTTACCCCAGCCGGCAAGGCTGACATCCAGCTGTCCACTCCGTCCACCGCGTCCACTTCGGCCCCGCCCCACTTTCAGAATTTGCAAAAGCGTTTCAGGATTTGCAAAATAAGCACGCCCCTGCCGCTCTCCATATTGTTTTTTCGGGGAAGAAAGGTAAATTTGCTCTGTTCAAACAGAATAAACACTAACCATATATGTTGTCTATGAAAGAAGAAGGCAAAATCTTATACGAAGCCCCTGTCGTAACCGTAGTCGAGGTAAAGACGGAGGGAATCGTCTGCCAAAGCCCCACGGGCCTCAATGACCCGGATGATTATATCCCTGGTGGAAATCCGTTTGGCGATTAATTATAAGGAGGACTGTCTGATGAATAAATCCATTTTCAAGAAGTCATTGGGTCTCATGGCCCTGGTTTTCACCCTGGCCTCCTGCAACAAGGTCGTCGAAGAGGAAGTGATAGTCCAGCCCGAGGAAAACGAGGGCATTACCATTACCGCCCAGCTTGCCCCCAAGACGGCCGTGAGCAAAGCCGTGGCCGACAACGGTGACGGCAAAATCACCTCGACTTGGGCTGTGGGCGAGTATCTCGACATCCTCTATGAGATAAGCGGAACCAAGTATTCGTCCCCTGCCAGAATCACAGCCGTTGATGGTACTACAGGTGCAGCTACAATCGAGTTTACTGTAGAATCGAGCACCCCCGACAACACCTCCTGCACGTTGATCTATCCTTTATATGCATCCAAGGGTGACAACACTGGCGTAAAGGATGCGTCAACCCTTCTGGCCGAGCAGAACGGCACACTCAGTATATACTTGGATGTCCGCGTAGGCGCAGGCACCATCCAGACCACAACGCCTGGCCTGACTGTCACCACCCAGCCCGCCGCGCAGTTTGCCATCTTTAAGTTCACTACCAAGAATGCCACCGGTTCTGCCAACATAGACGTAAGCCGCTTCACTATCATTACGGGCGGACAAGACTACGCCATTACGCCAGACTCGGCCACCAGCGAACTCTATGTCGCACTGCCGGCCATCTCCAGCCAGTCAGTTGTCTTCACCGCCGCGGGCAGTGACAACAATGTATACCAGGCATCATTTCCCAGCATATCCTTTGCGGCAGGTTACTATTACCAGTCGCCCATCAAGATGACGAGTATGCAGACTACACCACTGACGATGGAGGCCACCACAAGCGGCAACATCAGAGTGAACATGTCAACCGGCAATATCAAGACGCTCGACACGGGCATGAAATACGCAGTGAACGGTGGAGAGAAGACCCTTATCACCACAACCACGGAAATCTCCGTGTCTGCAGGCGATAAAGTACAGTTCTACTGCAACGGAACAAGCACCAACTGCTATGGTGGCGACACAAGAGTCGTCTTACAAGGCACGGCACAGACCAGGGTATACGGCAACATCATGAGTCTCCTGAACGAGGAGGAATATGCCACGATGACCAACATGCCGGATGTGGAATCTATTTTCAGATATCTGTTCATGGATAATACCAATCTTACCGATGCCAGCGGTTTGCTTTTGCCAGCCATGACATTGAGGGACAATTGCTATTGGTGCATGTTCTACGGATGCACAGCTCTAAAGACAGTCCCGGATCTACCAGCCACTATGCTGGCCGAAGCCTGCTATTTCTCCATGTTTGGTGATTGCACCTCTATAAAGACGGCGCCCAAACTTCCCGCTCCCACGCTGGCCGATTATTGCTACGAAGAAATGTTCGATGGCTGCTCCAACCTCGAAACGGTCATCTGCCTGGCTACTGACATTAGTGCCAATCACTGCACAAGAAATTGGCTCAGTGACGTGGCCGAGTATGGCACCATCGTCTCGCCCACAAGCAGTATCTGGACGTTCAACAGTGACAGCAGTGTACCCACAGGCTGGTCAGTCGTTATATTAGACTAACGAGCGCCCCTCGCAAAACAAGCAAACCACAATAATCATGCAGGAGGAAAACACCGGATTCCCGGGTATTCCTCCTGCTTTTGCTGTATTACCCTGAAAAAAGTTGACTGTTAAAAACAACAGTTATGTATTATCACAGACCAACTAAGGGTGATCAGTATTATGACATTGCCGTAGATCTTTATTTCAACAAAGGAGTAGGAG
>Ga0265300_10004485_pt1 | contig 11103 bp, 10 predicted proteins | sample AusTroGonzalo_MG_FD_193482 | JGI IMG/M metagenome (GOLD analysis project Ga0265300, IMG submission 193482) | Bovine rumen microbial communities from tropical cattle in Woodstock, Queensland, Australia - Gonzalo_03 | ecosystem: Host-associated > Mammals > Digestive system > Stomach > Rumen ... | reverse complement strand
TTAACAAATAGAAGGAACTTGAGCATGAGTTTGAAAATTATAGAACTCGTACACGTGAGGACTTAAAACTTGCAAAGCATGAAGGTGCCAAAAAGGCAATAGAGAATATTCTTCCGTCACTTGACAGTTTTAAAAAGGCAAAGCAAATTGTGTCGGATCCTAGGTGCAAAGAGGGCATATGCTTAATAGAAAAGAGCATTCTCTCAGCACTAGAAAAACAAAGCGTGAAACCTATTGAGGCAATTGGCAAAGAATTTGATCCTGATCTTCACAACGCAATCATGACGGTTGAGAAAAAAGATGCAAAACCAAACACAGTTGTTGAAGAAGTGGAAATGGGATTTACCATGGGCGATAAGGTGATAAAGTATAGCAAGGTTATAGTTGCAAAATAGTTAAAATTTGTTAAACATTTTTGCTAAAAACAAAAAAAACAAAACGATTGTTTTTGGCAAAGTTTAAAATTTTTGTCTTAAATAAATAAGAGGCAAAAAGTATATAAAAATAACACAGACAAAAAAAGGAGATAAAAATATATGTCAAAAGTTATTGGTATCGATTTGGGAACAACAAATTCATGCGTGGCAGTTATGGAAGGAAATGAACCTGTCGTTATTGCCAACGCAGAAGGAGAGAGAACAACACCATCTGTTGTTGCTTTTTCAAAAGGAGAAAGGCTTGTAGGGCAAGTTGCAAAACGTCAAGCAATTGTTAACCCTGACAAGACAATTCTATCTATCAAACGTGAAATGGGAAGTGACTACAAAGTCAAAATTGATGATAAGTCATATTCACCACAAGAAATCAGTGCAATGATCTTGCAAAAACTAAAAAAGGACGCAGAAGATTATCTTGGAACAAAAGTTACTCAAGCAGTTATCACTGTTCCAGCATACTTTACAGATAGCCAAAGACAAGCAACAAAAGACGCTGGAAAAATTGCAGGGCTTGAAGTTTTAAGAATTATCAACGAACCAACTGCTGCATCTCTTGCTTATGGTCTTGACAAAGCAGACACAAGCAAAAATCACAAGATACTCGTTTATGACTTGGGTGGCGGAACATTCGACGTTTCCATCCTTGATATAGGTGAAGGCGTATTTGAAGTTATCGCTACAGCCGGTGACAACAGACTTGGCGGTGATGACTTTGATAAGAGAATCATGGACCTTATCGTTGAAGAATTTAAGTCAAGAGAGGGCATAGATTTGTCAAAAGACAAACTTGCTATGCAGAGAATAAAAGAAGCCAGTGAAAAGGCAAAAATTGACCTTAGCAGTGTTACAAAGACAACAATCAATCTTCCATTTATCACAGCAGACGCAACTGGCCCAAAACACTTTGAATATGATTTGTCAAGAGCAAAATTTGACTCAATCACTCAAGACTTGGTTGAAAGAACAAGCCAAGCAGTCACAAAGGCTTTGAAAGATAGCAAACTAAGCCTTAGTGAAATCGACAAGGTTATTTTGGTTGGTGGATCAACCAGAATTCCAGCAGTTGTAAACGAAGTTAAGAAAATAACAGGCAAAGAGCCATTCAAGGGCATCAACCCAGACGAATGTGTAGCACTTGGTGCTGCAATTCAAGGTGGTGTTCTTGCAGGAGATGTAAAAGACGTACTTTTGCTTGACGTGACACCACTTTCACTTGGTATTGAAACACTTGGTGGCATCTTTACAAAACTTATCGAAAGAAATACCACAATTCCTACAAAGAAATCTCAAATCTTCTCAACTGCAACTGACAATCAACCAGGTGTTGACATTCACGTTTTGCAAGGCGAAAGAGAATTTGCTTCAGGCAACAAAACACTTGGCAGATTTAGTCTTGTCGACATTCCACCAGCGCCAAAGGGTGTTCCACAAATTGAGGTTACATTTGATATTGACGCAAACGGTATTGTTCACGTTTCAGCAAAAGATCTTGGAACAAACAAAGAGCAGAGTATCACAATTACTGCTTCATCAAATTTGAGCGAAAAGGATATTGACGCTGCAATTAAAGAAGCAGAAAAGTTTGCAGAAGAAGACAAAAAGAAAAAAGAACTTTTTGAAACAAAAAATAATGCAGAAAATATGATCAATTCTCTTGAAAAAATGCTCAAGGAAAATGGCGACAAAATTAGTGCTGATGACAAAAAGACTTTGACAGAGGCCATCGAAAAATGCAAAAAAGATATTGATACAGATGATGTTGAGGCTATCAAAAAGGCTCTTGAAGAGTTGTCAACAAATTCTTCAAGTATTATCTCAAATCTTTATGTCCAAGCAAGTAAGGATGCTAAGAAAGACGATCATACAACAGACACAAAAGATGACGAAATAATTATTGAAGACAAAGACAAAAAGAAAGATGAAGACAAGGACAACAAGTAATACATTTTGTTTTTAAAAACAAAAAAGACATAAAGCGAAGAATATTCTTGTATTTATAGTATTAACAAAAAATTTTTGGATATCTTCGCTTTTGTTTTTGTATTACAAAACTTAAAAAAAGTCGAAAAAAGGATAAAAATCATGCCAAACAAAGATTATTATGAAACACTTGGCGTTTCAAAAGACGCAACTCAAGATGAGATAAAAACGGCATATAGAAAACTTGCAAAACTTTATCACCCAGACCTTCATCCAAATGATGCAGAGTGTGCATCAAAATTTAAAGAAGTCAACGAAGCCTATGAAGTGCTAGGTGATAGCAATAAAAGATCAAATTATGACCAATTTGGCTCAGCATCAGGTCCAGGAGATTATTTTGGCGGTGGTGCAAATGGTGGTGGCTTTGGCGGTCACTTCAGTTCGGGTGGCTTTAGTGGCTTTGAGGACATATTTGACATATTTTCTTCTTTTGGCGGTGGTGCGTCTAGACGTGGGCAACAGCAAGTTCAAGGTGAGGACATAACTGTCAACATAAACCTCAGTTTTAAAGAGGCAGTGTTTGGATGCGAAAAAACCGTTAAAATCACAAAACTTGACAAGTGCAAGAGTTGTTCGGGAACTGGGGCAAAAGATGGCCGTGAATACGAAACATGCTCTGAGTGCCATGGTACAGGTCAAGTAAGATACACACAAAACACACTGTTTGGTCAAATGGTCAATGTTGGTCCATGCAAAAAGTGTAATGCAACAGGCAAGATAATCAAGACAAAATGTCCAGATTGCAATGGGCGTGGAAATATAAAGGTTCAAGAAGATGTTAAGATAAAAATTCCAGCAGGTATCGACAACGATCAAGTTATGACTATTCGTGGAAGAGGCAACGCAAGTGCAGTGTCTGGCCCAAATGGTGATCTCTTGGTCAACATCTCAGTTGAACCACACGAAATTCTTGTGCGTGACCATTATAACTTGCTTCTTGATCTTCCAATTCCATTTACAACTGCTTATCTTGGCGGGAAGGTCAAAATTCCACTTGCAGATGGCTTTTATGATCTCACAATTCCAGCACTTACTCAACCTAATACGGTCTTTAAACTTAAAAATAAGGGCATAAAATATCTTCAAAAAGATGTTTATGGTGACCTGATTGTAACAGTGCGTGTTGAAATGCCAAAGGATATAGGAAAGTTCGAAAAGGATCTAATGCAGAAGTTAGATGATAGCATTTCAATTTCAAGTTATAAAAAATACAAAAATTATCAAGACAAATTGTCAAAATTGTAATATTTTGTAGAAAACTTTAAAATTAAACTTTTTTTAATTTGGTTTTCAAAATTGATTGTTAAAATAATAAAAAAACTCTAGGTATCTAACTTAGAGTTTTTTTGTATTAAAATTTTAGTGCGTTTTTTTTATTGCTCAAATTCTTCTTCGTCATTTGGGATGCATTCTGCAGGTTTTTCTTGCAATTTTGCAAAAACCTTTTCATTAAATTGAGGTATATTATATAGTTCACGGCACTCTTTTATGTAGTTATTAAATTCAAACATATTTTGCCCAATCATATCCATGACAGCATTTCCAGCAACTTGTGCTGTCATATCAATTTCTTTTTTTGTAGGATCATTGTTGTCATTTATGTTAAGGTGAACAATTGTGGAAGTTTGTGGTCCTAAGAAATTTGAGTGTGCAACAAGACCAATGTCTTTTTGGTCTGCCTCATAAATATTGTCGCCTATATCAAATCTAACATATGCTGGTCTAAGTCCTGTTTGCTTAAATAGGTCAAGGGCTTTTTCACCTTTGCCCATAATTAGTTCGTATGGGTCGCCCATGCCACAGAGCATAGAGCCAAGTGCCTCACTTGTTGGATCATACTCAAATTTGGCATTAACAAATGTGTGCTGATTTGTTCTGCCATGCAAAATGTGGTCGGTTGTGCAATATACTATTACATCACCATTCTTTTTTGCATAAACTTCCATGATGTTTGGTTTGTAAGGTCCATCGTGTTTAGAAAATTCTTCTTTGTGTGAAAATAGATAAAGTTTTTTGCCTTCAGTACTGTTTCCACCTTTTTGAGATTCAACAAGAGCCTTGTTTTCGTCAAAGCCATGCTCAATATACCTATAATAGTTGCCTTTTATTTCGTTGTACCTAATTTCTTTCCTGTCGGCTAGGGCGTTGTCGTGCGCATCGAATTTTGTCATATAAGGCAAGTGTGCAAAATTTGTGAAAGCATAATCCATGTCAATTAGTGCCATAATTTTTTCTCCTTTTTTGGCTTTTTATATTTTTTAAAAGTTTTTTATATTTTTCAATTTTTTTTGTGTAAATTTTTTGATATTTTTTAAGAATAATATTAAATAAACTAGTTTTTATTGTTCAAGTTCGTCGTCACCTGGTATGACTTCTGCAGGACCACTATAGTCTTGCAATTGTTTTTCAAGTAATAAAAAGTTAATCGGCTCAAGGTTGTGACAATGGCGTGCAACATTTATATGTTCTTTAAAACCATTAAGATTTTGACCGATTATATCAAGCACTTGAGTTCCAGCAAGATCTGAAACATGGTCAATTTGCCATTGCTCAAGATCTTTTGACTCACTTGTGCCATAACAAAACAGGGTAGTCGTTTGTGGTCTTGAAAAATCGTCAAGATTTGTTTCGTCTGCTTGATAAAGAATTTTACCTATTGAAAATCTAAGAGTTGTTGGTACAAGACCTGTTTGTTTAAAAAAATTAACTGTTTTTTCGCCGTCACCCATGAGGTTATATGGTGTGCCGTTTTTGTCAAGCATTGATCCTAGCGCTTTAGGTGTTGGGTCATATTTAAATTTGGCTTGAATAAGCATCCTTTCTTTATCCAAAATGTCTGTTGTGGATACAATTATGTCGCAATTTTTATCAAATTTTACTTCCATGACATTTGGTTTGTATGGCTCTTCGCCTTTTTCAAAATTATATTTGCGTGAAAACATATATTTTTTGTCTAAACCAATTGTAAGATTTCCGCAACCATCACCCATTTGAGAGGATTTAAAAGCATGCTCAGGGCTGTATCCACTATTTATGTAACATTGATAAACTTTTGCTATTTGGTTTTCTCTGCTTGCTTTTAGATTAAAAAGAGAATTCTCTTTTTCAGCAAAATCTTTTGCAATAGAGTAGTTTTTTATATTAGCAAAAAAGTATTTGTTTAAAATTGTCATAAATCATTTCCTTTTTTATTGCTCAAAGTCGTCATCAGGGTTGTTGTCGTCATCTTTTCCAAAATGACCAACAAGGATGTTTGAGCCTTGAGAGTTGTCCTCTTTTGGCTTAAATTCAACTATCTTAGATGTTTTGTGTGTTTTTTCTAAAAAGGCCTTCTCATCATTAGTTGCTAAGGATTTTTCATTGTCATTTAAAGGTTCTTGTGTATCGCTTCTTGGCGAACGCATAAGACTTTTCAAAAATGCCTCTTCTTCAGGGGTGAGGGGATCAGGTTTAAAATCATCATCACCTTTATACCTAAATCCTCCGTCTATTATTATACATGAGTCGTTAAAATTATTTTCATTTGACTCATTTTCGGTGTCTGTGTCAGTTTGTTTTGAAGATGTTTTTAATTCGACAACCTTTGAATCATTAGCCTTTTTAAAATGTCCTTTTAAAACATTTTCCCCTGGGGCTTTGCCTCCTATACAAAATTCGGCCTCAGGAAATTCATCATCCAAAAACTCTACAATGCGTCTTCTGTTTTGTGTCATAACGTCAAAAACCAACTTGTCGCAATTTTCTGCCATGCCACGTGGTCTTGGATCCATTTCCTCAATTGCATTGTGTCCATATTTTTTGAAAACGGCAGGACCATCGTCGTCGTTTCCTTTGCAGTATTCATTTGTTTTGTATACAGTGCCGTTATATACAAAGGTGGTGCTTGTAGGGATTAAATTTGTTTCTCTCCACAACCTGTGTGCCATCTTGTTGCGATTAGTCCCAAACAAAATGTTTCTTTGTTTGCCATCTCTGTGGTTAAGCCTGATGTTTGCCTCTTCTTCATTTGTAACAAGGTCAAACCTTGTTATAATACACGAACTATTAACATCGTCATCGTGAGTGGTGAGGACTACTTTTCCATTTTTTAAACGCCTTATGGTAGAAGCATGAATATCAAGTTCGCTAAAATCTTTTGCGTCTTCGTTGTAACCAAAAATGTTCCTAGCATGACGATAAACTCCGTCTTCTTCTAGGTTGTTAAAAATATATTCGTCTTTAATATCTTCAAAACTATTGTCTGGGGCTTCTTTTAGCATATATTCCATTTGCTTTTCTTCAAGTTCTTTGAGTCTAAGCAAAGATTGATTCATTTTGAAGAGTTCAAGTTTGTTTGATGTTTCATCAATAAACCTCATTTTCAACCTCACAAATTTTGATTATAAATATATTACATGATTTAGTTAGTATAGTCAATACTGAGTTTTTTTGTTTGGCTAAAATTCACCACAAAATTGTGGTGTCAAATAAAATATTTTTGAGTTATTAAGTGTCACATCACATCTAGGTTGAGTTAAGGTTACAAATATAAAATTTTTTTTGATATTACGCTTTAATTTGCAGGAAAGTTAACATAAATACAAATAAAAATGCAAAAAAAAACATGCTTTTATTGAAAAAATAGGACAAAAACGCTACACCATAGGTAGTATCTAGCATATATCAATATTTGAGTTTTAAGAACCAAAAAAGGCCAAAAGAGAATTGACTTGAGAGACCTCTTTTGATACAATGAGTCCCGTTATGGAAAAAAGATTTTATGTCGATTTTGACATTTCAAGTGTTTCACATTTTGTGCTTTCGGGCGATGAATTTTTGCACATGACAAAGGTGATGAGACTAAGAGTAGGCGACACGGTAGAGTGCTTTTTTGACGGTAGCGACGTGTATGAGTGCAAGATTGCAGATATTAAAAAGCAAGAGGCAACTCTTACTGTTTTGTCAAAAAAAGAGTGTCATGCAAATCCAAATGTCTATTTGACGCTTTTTCAGGCACTGCCAAAGTTAGACAAACTTGAATATGCAACTCAAAAGTTGTGTGAAATAGGTGCAACTAGAATTGTGCCATTTTTATCAAAATTTTGTGTGGCAAAGGCAAACGAGAACAAAATTGAAAGACTAAAAAAAATTGTGATTTCTGCCTGTAAGCAATCAAAGCGAACAAAACTTCTTGAGGTTGACGACACAAAATCTTTTGACAAAATGATTGATATGTTATCAGGTTTTGATTTGGTCGTTTTTGCAAACGAAAAGGAAAGTCCAGAGAGGACTGATGTCTTGCGTCAAAAAATAAGTAAACTTAGCAATATGACTGACAAAAAGGTTGCATGTATTGTTGGCAGTGAGGGCGGTTTTGATGACAGCGAAATAGATGTGATTTCAAGGCAAAAAAATGTAATTTCTATTTCACTTGGTAGACGCATTTTGAGGGCGGAGACAGCATCTGTTGTTGTGCCTACAATAGTTTTGTATGAATTAAATGAAATATAGAGGCTTGTAAGCATTTGTTGAAAAATAAAAAACAATTTTAGATACAAAAGTTCACAAACAATACGCACAAGAAGACAATTTTTGAGTGCGTTACATATAAATTTTAAAAGACAGAAGAAAAAGGGGACTTAAAACTTTTTATAGGTAAAAATTATGAAGAAAGTTTGTTTGTTAAATTTGGGTTGCAGGGTTAATCAATATGAAATAGACGGCATCATAAATTCGCTCAAAGACGAGTATGAAACTACAACAAATCTTGAGGTGGCGGATATATATATTGTCAACACTTGTGCTGTAACAAAAGAGGCAGAAAAAAAATCTAGACAGATTTTATCAAAAATTGAAAAGGTTAATCCAAAGGGCAAGATTTATGTCATGGGTTGTGCCTCTCAAAACAATCCAAAGCAATTTTTGGAAAAAAAGCAAGTTGAAAGCGTTATAGGTACTTATGGCAAAGGCAAGATAAAGCATAACTTTGACAAGGCTGGAAATCATGTTTGCTCTATTCCGCTTGAATATGAAGATGATCTTGTGGCAACAAATGTTAGAACTCGTGGTTATATAAAAATTCAAGACGGATGCAACAACTATTGCTCGTATTGCTTAATCCCTTTTGTAAGAGGAAGAAGTAGATCAAGAAATGTAGAAAGTATTGTGAACGAGGCAATGCTTTTGTCAAGAACTTGTCGTGAAATAGTGCTAACGGGCATAAATATTTCGGACTTTAAAATCGACGGCAAATTGGCACTTGCAGATCTTATGGATAAACTTCGTGACGTGCCAAGTAGGCTAAGGATAAGTTCGCTTGAAGTTAGCGTTGTTGACGAGAAACTGCTTACGGTTTTAAAGTCTATGGACAATTTTTGTGACTCTTTTCATCTTTGTTTGCAAAGTGGAAGTGACAAGGTTCTTTGTGATATGAATAGGCACTATAACACAAAGGATTATATGTCAAAAGTCAATTTGATAAGAAAATATTTTCCAAAGGCAAACATAACAACAGATCTTATTGTTGGCTATCCAACAGAAACTGATCGTGAATTTGAAAATACCCTAAATTTTTTAAAGATGGTTAAGTTTGGCAATATTCACTACTTTGCATTTTCATCTCGTGAGGGAACAAGGGCAGGTACTTTGCCACAATTAAATGGAAGCATTATAAAAGCGCGTGAAGAAAGACTTAGAGAAATTGTAAACGAGATGCATGTTGACTATGTGTCGCAGTTTATTGGAATGCCTCTTGAGGTGTTGATTGAAGAAAAAAAAGATGGCAAATTTGTTGGCTTTAGCAAAAACTATATAAAGTGCATAGTTGATGGCGATGTGGAGATTGGAAGCATAGTTAGGGTCATGCCTATAGCCATGTTTGAAGACAAACTTGTATGCAAATTTTAGACAATTTGCACGTTGACAACTCGACCTTATTGGTATATTATTTTCACGATAAAAATATTGTGTTATAGAGGAGGAAGTTGTTTTAAATGCCAAAAATTGACTTTTCAAAACTAAAAAACAGTTTTTCAAAACTCTATCATGGTTCAAAATTAGAGCCAAGATATTTTGCACCAAATTTGGGAACAAAATTGTCTCTTGAACCTTCTTTTATGCACAATTTTAAAAGGCTATATGTAAAGCCAGATGATAACGAAAACAAACATGTGGATTATGCCAAGTTTTTGCCAGAGGAAACTATAAAAGGCTTTGTTGAGTCTATCAAAGAAAATGGTGGTGAAATGGGTAGAACTCACAGTTTGCATCCCGTTGCGATGGGCTTTATTGGTTGCATGCCTTTTGCGAGTTTTGAAAGATTTGGCAACGTTAACCCTATCAAGGATATGGTTATATGTTTTAAAAACGGATACTATGAACTTCAAAAAAATATAAAAGACAACAAAACTCTTATGTTTGAAAAGCATGTTGTTGATGAAGTGGGCATGACTGTTGATTTTGTGGCAAAAGCAAAGAGCGATGGAATCCCTATGGTACACGCAAAATACAGTTGTAATAATTTTGAATTTGAGCAATATGCCGATAGATACAAAAAAAATGGAACGATAAGCCAAAAACTAGAGCAAAATGCCCAACCATCAAAAGAGAGCCGTTTTGCATATGCTGACGCAACAGGGCAGACTATTATTTGTCCTCAAACCGAAAAGGATTTTATGTCATCAAAGTTGTTTTCAACTCTCGACCAAGTCAAAAGACCTATATACAAAACAAGTTATAGATATGGTGAGCAAAATATTGAGACCAAAAAGAGTGAGACTTTGCCTTATATTGTTTCAACTGCTGTTCGCGAGTATGCTGATAGCAATGATCCAACAAGCGAGAAAACACTTGTTAGCGAAAAGGTCATTACTTATGCATATAGTTCCTACAAAACATACAATCTTGGTCATGCACCTTATCTTATACATATGGAAGGTATTGATGGTCGTGAAGGACCAAGCGGAATGTTTAGACTTTTGGATGACGGAAAATACATCGACAACAGCACGTTTTGCCAAGATCAAAGGGGCTTTTATTCATTCTCAAAATTATCAGTCAGTGAAGTTTTGGCAATTCCTGAAAATGAGGGCATGCCAACGGCACTGCCAACTGAAGTGAATGACGCCACACATGGCGAAATAAATGTTCCAAATGAGATATCAAATATTTTTAGTCACTCAAATCATAATATCGAGAGTTTGACAGAACAAATGCTTTTGAATTAAACAATTTTTGTTGACAAACGACAAAAAATGCTTAAAATATCACGTATACTCAGTTTTTATGAAGGAGGTGAGAGTATGTCAACAGTCAAAGTAGGCGAGAACGAAAGTTTGGAAAGTGCTATCAAAAGATTTAAAAGAAAATGCCAAAAGGACGGTATCATAGGTGACCTTAGAAAAAAGGAAGCATACGAAAAACCTTCTGTAGCAAAAAAGAAAAAACAAGCAGCAGCAAGAAAAAAGAAAAAGTAAAAATTTTAAAAAACACTTAAATTTTAATTGTATTTGAAAAACATTGAAATTTAAGTTGTTTTTTTTTAAAAAAAGATGTTATCTTTAAATTAGTGATATTTATCTTATAAAATGCGTAAGAGAGGGTGCAAACGCTGTGTTTAAAGAGTTGAGCAAAAAATTTAAAGAATCTGTCATTTCGGTTGTTCCTATAACAACTATTGTTTTTGTGCTGTTGCTAATATTTGATATAA
>Ga0265300_10004480_pt1 | contig 11108 bp, 4 predicted proteins | sample AusTroGonzalo_MG_FD_193482 | JGI IMG/M metagenome (GOLD analysis project Ga0265300, IMG submission 193482) | Bovine rumen microbial communities from tropical cattle in Woodstock, Queensland, Australia - Gonzalo_03 | ecosystem: Host-associated > Mammals > Digestive system > Stomach > Rumen ... | reverse complement strand
TATGAATATCGTGGTACGCAATGGCAAGGCTCAGAAGATTCTTGTGAAATAATAACATTATAGCCCTGTGCTCTCCAGCAGAGAGCGCAGGGCTTTCAAACAAAACATTCCAAAAACGGAGACAAACCTGGCAGTCCGGAAGGACGGCCCACCAAAAGAGAAAACAATGAGAGTACACCTTATTAATATAAACGCGCACGCGTGAGAGTTGTGCTCCACAATATATAGAATTCAAACCGATAACAGTATATAAAACAATTAATAACTTAAAAATGTATGAATAACCGCGTTACTGATTTGGCTAAGAAGATGTGTATAGCATTTTCTGTTGCCATGATTTGTGGGGGATTCACGGCATGTACTGATGACTACGACCTTGACGATGAAGGCAATTACCCTTCATGGTTGGGAGGTAGTATCTATGAAGCCCTGGAGAATCCAGAATCCCTGCAAAAGTCTGACAAGGTCGTCTTGACAGGTACTTTTAAAAACTACCTGCGCTTGATTGATGATCTGGGCTATGCCGAGACCTTGTCTAAGACAGGTTCAAAAACTGTGTTCGTGGCCAACGATGAGGCTTTCGAGCGTTTCTATGCCAACAACCCATGGGGTGTTAAGTCGTATGACGACCTGACCGTTTCCATGAAGAAGCAGTTGCTTTATGCTTCTATGCTGGACAATGCCCTGCTGGTTGAGATGCTGTCGAACATCTCGGGTACCTCTACTGAGCCCATCGTGCAAGGTATGGCTCTGAAGCACATCACCAGTGCTAATGTCATTGACACCATTACCCACATGAAGAACGAGGCCGACATGCCTCTTAACAATGACTATTGGAAGAAGTACTACACCAAGGGTATCCATCTGGTAATGGACAATACCCGTCCGATGATGGTACACTTCACCGAAGAGCAGATGACCACCAACGGTATCACCACCCGTGGCACCGACAGTGACTTCGAGGTTGTAACTGGTACAGCTTACAATCCTGATGAGCATTCTGCTTATATCTATCGTAACAAGATTGTCAGTGCCGATATTACCTGTAAGAACGGTTATATCCACCAGATGACAGATGTGCTCGTTCCGCCGGGCAATATGGCTCAGGTGATTCGCAACAATAGCGAGTCTTCTCTTTTCAGCCGCATGCTCGACCGTTTCAGTGCACCTTACTATGATGCTGGAACGACGAACAACTATAACGACTATGCTCAGACCAATGGTCTGCCACTCATTGACAGTATCTTCCAGATGCGTTATATCAGTGGCTATTCTCAGGGTAGCTCCTTGATGAAAGATCCTGATGGCGTGACAGCAGAGTATGGTTTGTCCTACGATCCAGGATGGAACAATTATGATAATGGCACGGGCGAGAACGCTCTCTGTGATGTGGCTGCTATGTTTGTTCCTACCGACTCGGCTTTGGCAGAGTTCTTCATTAATGGTGAAGGTAAGTTCCTGATGGAGGAGTTTGGTGTGAAGGAAGGTGGCGTTACAAAGAACGACCTTGCTCACTTGAAGCAGAATATCGACTCTATTCCCTTGCAGAACGTTCAGCAGTTGGTTGATAACCTGATGAAGAACTCTTTCGTTGGTACAGTTCCCTCGAAGTTCGGTCAGGTGATGGATGAGGCCAACGACCCCATGGGTATTTCGTTGGAAGTGCTCGATCGCAAGAACAGTCAGTATAATGTGAAGATTGCCAACAATGGCGTTATCTATATGCTGAACAAGATGTTTGCTCCTCCTTCGCTTGTGGCTGTGTCAGCTCCTGTTACCCTGAAGAGCAACATGCGTATTATGAATGTGGCCGTAAACGATGGTAAGAAGTCAAAGCCTCTGGATTTGAACTTGAACTACTATGCTTACCTGCTTGCCATGAGTGCTAACTACGCATTCTTTATCCCCACTGACGATGCCTTCGAACGCTACTATGTCGATCCCTCGTCACTGGCCGATGATGAGCCTCGTGCTCTGAAGTTCTACTATCAGAACAAGACTCCGTTTGTTTATTGCTCTGCTTGGAAGTGCCTGAAGAATTCTGAGGGCCAGTGGGAGATTGGCGACTCTATCGGTCGTGTAAATGCCAGTGCCTTCAAGTCTCAGTTCCAGGATATCCTGAACTACCACACTATCGTGTTGGCTGAGGGAGAGTCTCTGGGTTCAAATGGTAACAAGTATTACAAGACCAAGCATGGTGGAGAAATCTTGTTCGAGAACGGCGTCGTGAAGAGTGGTGCACAGATTGAGGGCAGTGTTCCTGTGTCTACTGTAACTCAGGTCTATAACCAGAAGAATGGTAAGGCTTATGCTATTGACCATGTCATCCAGGCTCCTCAGCGTTCGGTATTGGCTGTCCTGCAGGAGGATTCTGCTACGACAAACCGCTTCTCTAAGTTCTTGGCTCTGTGCACAGACACTGAGATGGACGAACTGATGATGTTTGCCAGCGATCGTCTGGCAGAGAAGAATGATGTAACCAAGAAGTTCCGTTATGAGGCCTATCACGCATTTGCTAACAAGAATGGTCTGACCGATAATGTGAACTATTTCAACTCATTCAACTATACGGTATATGCTCCCGATGATGCTGCTATGACGAAAGCTATCGCTCAGGGCTTGCCCACATGGGACGATATTAGAGCTATCTATGAGCCAGTGAAGGATCAGTATGAGTCAGAGAAGGCCGCTAAGGCTATCAGTCCAGAAATCCAGGCATTGCGCGATAAGGCATTGGCAATGGTGGAGACCATCAATGACTTCGTGCGTTACCACTTCCAGGATAACTCTGTCTACGCAGACAATGTGATTGAGGCTGGCGTTCATGCAACGGCTTGTACAGATACACTGGGTATTCGTCAGAGACTGACTGTTGGCGGCAGTAATGGTCGTTTGACTGTGACCGACAGATCGGGTCAGACCGTTACTGTTGATGCCACCAGTACTACTAACTTGGTGAATGTGATGACCCGCGACTATGAACTGAATAAGAAGTCGCACGTTATTAATAACTCTTCGTTTGCTGTGGTTCATCAGATCAGCACACCGCTCTATCCTTATGCTGACGCTTCACGTCGTTATGACAGTCGTTGGACAGGCGCAGAATCACGTGCTAAGCTGGCTGCATATCGCAAGCTGTTTGAGAGTCGTTACTACAACCGTTATGATGGGACTTTAAAATATTAAAAACCGAAGACTTATGAGACTAAGAAATATTTTAATACTTGCATTTTTTAATATTTTCTTGTTCACATTAGGTGCACAAGCACAGCAGGTGCGTATCTCGGGTACTGTGAATGATGACATGGGACCCGTCATGATGTGTAACGTATCGGAAATCGACAATAACAACCGTATCGTGTCGAACACTCAGACCGATTTCAACGGTAACTTCTCGATGACCGTAAAAAATGCAAAGAACAAGTTGCAGATTTCGTATGTGGGCTATCAGAAGCAGATTCTGGCCATTGGCACACGTACAAAGTTTAATGTAACCTTGAAGGATGTTACCCGTATTAAGGAGGTAACCATTACTTCAAAGAGAAAGTTTAATCAGGGTGGCTTGGCCATTCCTGAGAAGGAGGTGTCAGTGGCAGCCCAGACCTTTAACATGAGCGAGGTTGAAGGCTTGGCATTTACCTCTGCCGATGAGGCCTTGCAGGGACAGATTGCTGGTCTGGATATTATCTCAAACTCTGGTAACCTGGGTTCTGGTACTACCATGCGTCTTCGTGGTGTTACCTCTATCAATGGTAACTCTAACCCTTTGATTGTGGTTGATGATAATATCTTCGATAACCCTGACGAGAACTTCGACTTCCAGAATGCTAACGAGGAAACCTATGCTTCGCTGCTGTCAGTGAACCCTTCAGATATCGAGGATATCCAGGTGTTGAAGGATGCTGCCGCAACAGCCATCTGGGGTTCACGTGGTGCAAACGGTGTTATCTCTATCCGCACTAAGCGTGGTGCTCGTGGTGATGTAAAAGTGGACTACTCTCTCCGTGTGCAGGCCAGCTGGCAGCCTAAGGGTTACAACCTGCTGAATGGTGATGACTACACCATGATGATGAAGGAGATGTATTACAACCCCACTCAGAGTGCAAATGCTACCACCAATATCAATGAGATTAACTACAACCGTTCGTGGGCTGAGTTTGAGAATTGGAACAACAATACCGACTGGGTTGACGAGGTAACACAGACAGCTTGGAGCCAGTATCACTATGTGACCATCTCTGGTGGTGGTGAGAAGGCAAACTTCCGCGTATCAGCTGGTTATGACCACCAGAACGGTACAATTATCAAGCAGAGTCTTGACCGCTTTACCACAAAGCTGGCTCTTGACTATTTTGTGAGTGACCGTATTAAGTTCAGCACAACCTTCCCGCTGACCTATACCTCTAATAATCGTAACTATGACGATAACATCCTGGGACGTGCTCAGCAAATGGCTCCGAATATGAGTGTTTATCGTCAGAATGCGGATGGTTCCGATACCGATGAGTATTATGCTATGTTACCTCTGGGTGCAAGTGACGCTGCAGGTTCTTCTGTTGCAGGTACTGCTTCCAGCCAGTTGAAGAATGTACGTGACTTGGGTAACCCTGTTGCCATTGCTAACCTGGCTTGGCGTAAGGAGAAGACCTATCGTATCTCTCCTGAGTTTAAGCTCGACTATGAGTTGATGGGTAAGGACGATGAACACACGCGTCTGAAGTATACTGGTCTGGTATATCTGGACATCTTCTCAAAGAGTGAGCCCAAGTACTGGCCTGGTTCTTTGGAAACCAAGGGCTGGACCGATGGTAACTATAACCGTAATCAGGTATATGATTATAACTCTCAGGCAGTGACCACCCGTCACACCCTGACCTTCACTCCCCATTTCCAGAATGAGGATTTCTATGCCACCATGCTGGGACGTTGGGAGATGACTATTGGTAACGATAATAACCAGACGGTGGTGAATAGAAACACCCCCAATGGTATTACTTCTCCAACTGTTGATGTGAATATTGAAAGCATGAGTTCTGGCAATGGTCAGTGGCGCTCAATGTCTATGATTTATACTGGTCACTTGTCTTATAAAGAAAAGTATGTCATTGACTTCTCACTTCGTGCCGATGGTACAACCCGTTTTGGCGATGACAAGAAGTGGGGTTGGTTCCCTGGACTCTCTGCTCGTTGGAATATTGGTGACGAGAAATTCATGAAGTGGTCAAAGAGCTGGCTCAGTATGTTGTCATTCCGTCCATCTTGGGGTATCGTGGGTCGCCCGCCCGGATCAGAGTATGTACAGTATGCTAAATACAATACCTCTGGCGTCTATGGTTCTGTTGGCGATACACACAGTGTAACCTATTTGGAGGGCCTGCAGCTGAACAACCTGAAGTGGGAGCGTACCACGCAGTATAACCTCGGTGGAAACTTCGGCTTCCTGGATGATCGCATCACTGGTGACTTCAACTATTATTTCAAGCGCACCAAGGATCTGTTGATGAGTGGCGTTCGTATTCCTTCTTCATCAGGTTTCTCAAGTCTGGCATGGGCTAACGTAGGTGAGATGACCAATAAGGGTTGGGAGTTGAATATCTCTGCCAACCAGTTTGTGAAGATTGGTAAGAAGTTCTCTATTTCTGCCAACTTCAATATCTCTCAGAACTTCAACGAGATTGTTGATATGGACGAGAGCGTGCTGGAGAGTATTAACACTGAATGGGACTCAAGTAAGCGTGGCCAGTTCATGAACCGTATCCAGAAGGGTAATCCTCTGGGATCTATCTATGGTCTGCGCTATCAAGGCGTTTATCAGTACACCTATGAGTACCTGACAAACATGAAGACCAGCAACGGCTGGACTGGCAAGGAGTTCGAGGACTATATTAATAATGTGTTCCTCGCATCGGGTAAGACCGCTCCTATCGCCATCGACAGTGAAGGTCATGTGATGATGGATTCCAAGGGCAATCCCATCCGTCAGGTCTATAACTTCAGTGATGGTACATCGACCTATAAGTTCCAGGGTGGTGATGCTATCTATGAGGATGTCAACCATGATGGTCAGATTAACTCTCTTGATATTGTATATCTTGGTAACTCTAACCCTCATTTCAACGGTGGTTTTGGCTTCAATATCCAGTATGATAACTGGACACTGAAGACCAGTTTCAACTATCGCGAGGGATGTAAGGTAGTGAATAATGCAAAGATGAATCTGGAGCAGATGTTCAACGCTAACAACCAGAGCTCTGCTGTGAACTGGCGCTGGCGTAAGAATGGTGATGTTACCATTATTCCCCGTGCTATGTACAACACAGGTTATAACTTCCTGGGTAGCGATCGCTATGTGGAGGATGCCTCTTTCGTTCGTATGAGCTATATCCAGTTGTCTTATAACTTCAAGCAGAAGACACTGAAGGCTCTTGGCTTGCGTCGTCTTAATCTGAGCCTCTCTGGTCAGAACCTGCTGTGCTGGAGTAAGTATAGTGGTACTGATCCTGAGCACTCACCTGGCTCTTGGGGCATTGCCTACGATAACTCGCAGACGCCAAGGAGTAAGTCGGTGACTCTGAATATCCAAGTAGGATTCTAAGACCTTGAACGTTGAATAAAGAAAATTGAACATTATGATTACTAATAATATAAAGAAAATCATTGTTGGAGGTCTGACCTGCTTTGGTTTGGCTGTTGGACTTTCCAGTTGCACAGACTTTCTGACCATCTATCCTACAGATAGAATTGTAGGAGAGAACTTCTGGAAGACAAAGGCTGATGTCGACCAGATGGTGGATGGTTGTTATCATAGCATGTTGAGCGGTGACGTTCAGACAAATGCCATCATCTGGGGCGCCTATCGCTCTGATGAGTTGGTTAAGTTGTCTGATTATACTAGCACTACCCTTGATAACATCAGTGCATTGAACTTGTTGCCTACTATGGGCTATTGCTCATGGGAGAGTTTCTACAAGGTAATTAATAACTGTAACATCGTATTGAATCATGCTCCAGAGGTGATGGAACTCGATCCTGAATTCACAGAAGGAGACTACCAGGTGGTGCGTGCACAGATGTTAGCTTTGCGTTCACTGTGCTACTTCTATCTGGTGAGAGCATTCCGTGATGTGCCTTATATTAGCCACTCTATAGAGGATGATACACAGGTGGAGACCCTGCCACAGAGCAGTCCTGCCGAGGTGCTTCAGCACTGTCTTGACGATTTGCAGGAGGCCCGTAAGTATATTATGAAGTCTGGTGGCTATGGTGAGTATGATTGGCGTAACTGGGGTTACATCACAACAGATGCTGTAGATGCTATTATGGCTGACATCTATCTGTGGCGTGGTTCTATGACTCATGATAATGCAGACTATCAGAATGTTGTAGCTTGCGTGGATAGGGTAGTAGCTGCTAAGGATGCCTATTATAAGAAATATCATACCGATAAGATTGGTACAGGTGAGGAAGATCAGTATCACTTGTATACCTATAACACGGGTGATGCTCTCTTTGAGGTGTTCCATCCCAGCTATGGAAACTCTCGTGAGAGTATTCTGGAGTGGCAGTTTAATGGTATCAACAACTCAAACACTGCTCTCGAGAATCACTATTACAAGCGTGATAAGAATGCTACTAACGGTACGATGATGGCTTCAAAAATCTTCAATACCGTTGAGGCTACTGCCAATAAACAGCAGGGACAGAAGGTGTTCTATACGAAGAACGACTATCGCTATTGGAACAATGTCTATGAGGCCGAGAATGCCGAGGCTGAGGAGTTGGCCATTCGTAAGATGGTCTTCGCTGAGGGCTCTAGTCTTTCTATCTTGCTGCCTACAGCAACGGCTGGTATGGCTAAGCGTAGTTCAAGAGACTATGATAACTTCCGTCAGAACTGGATTGTTTATCGTATCACCGACCTGATGTTGATGAAGGCTGAGGCTTTGGTGGCTATGTCAACTGATGCTGATACAGACAACTTGACTAACGCCTTTAATCTGGTTCAAGTGGTCAATAAGCGTTCAATGCTGAAGACTGCTAAAGACACTCTGGTTGTTACTGACTACGCGACAAAGGACGCTATGGAATTGCTCGTTCTGGCAGAACGCGAACGCGAACTCTGCTTCGAGGGCAAACGTTGGTGGGACTTGGTGCGCTATTGCTATCGCGGTATGGATGGCGTAGACATCACCCAGACAATGAAAACTCCTCCTGCAGCCCCTGCTTTGCGCAAGACTATGACGGAGTTTATTACCCGCAAGTATAAGGCAGGTGAAGGTGACGCTGTATCTTACAAGATGGATTCTGAACCCTATTTGTATTGGCCTGTTTCTGAAAGCGAGCTGAAGGTTAACAATCAGCTGAAACAGAACCCAGTGTGGATTCAGGAGAAAACTACGTCAAAGAATTAAAAGATTAAAATTTTGAAAGGTTACAATTATGAGACGAATTAGTATTTTTATATTTCTATTCCTGAATATTTTAATCTTCAATTCCTGTAAAGAGGATATTGATGAGTCTAACCTCTATACTTTTACGGGTGAGACCATCGAAGATTATCTGGAAAATCGTAGTGAGCAGTTCAGTAGTTTCAACTATATTCTGAAAAGGATTAACTACGACAAAATCCTGTCTGCTTATGGCACCTATACGTGTTTCGCTCCTGACAATGAGGCTGTTCAGGCCTATATTGACAGCCTTTATGACGACACGACTAACAAGGATCTGCCCCACAATGGCATGACTAGTCGCAGTCTGGACGGACTGACCGACTCGCTCTGTGAGGATATTGCCTTGTTCCACCTGTTAGGAACAGAGGTGATGAGCGTTTACATGGGTAATGGTATGACAGTGAAGACCATGCTTGGCCGTGAGATCACCACGTCGTTTGACTCTATTTCTAAGACCGTGGCAATTAACCGCGATGCTAAGATTCTGAAAGAGGGTCTTGACGTGGATCTGGAGAATGGCGTGTTGCATGAGATTAGTCATGTGATTACCCGTTCAAACCAGTTGGTTGCTGGTGAGATGGAAGCTCACAGTGATTATTCGATATTCTCAACCGCGTTGAAGGCAACAGGTTTGGCCGATACGCTCACAGAAACCAGTCATACTTTTGGTAAGATTGAGAAGTCTTATGACTTCTATGTTCCAGAGAAGTGTGAGGTTGGTTACACTGTCTTTGCTGAGACAGATGATGTGTTGAAGGCACATGGTATCGTTGATGTAGAGACCATGGCTGCCTATGCGGACTCTGTCTATGCTAATTGTCAGGAGTGGTACGACTATGTACGTAACAACAATATTCCCATTAGCCGCGGTAAAGACTATAAGAACCCCTGGAATGTTTTGAGTATGTTCTTGCGCTATCACGTCTTGAAGTATAAGATTCCTTATGATAAGTTGACCAACCATCATAATGAAATTACGAAGGTAACACTTGTTGAGTACTACGAGACCATGCTGCCTTACACGTTGGTGAAAGTGACTAAGAACAATAGTAAGTTGAGGTTGAACCGTTGGGAGGCCAATAGCTCTCTGACAAATCAGGTTGCTGAACTTGGAACCAAGGATATGCACACGGTGCTTTTCGAGGGAGTTGAACTGGTAGGCCAAAAGAATCAGATTTCTCCTACGAATGGTTATATCCATCCCATCAAGGATATGCTCGTATATAATAAGGATGTACCCCGTGGTGCATTGAACGAGCGTATGCGTTTTGATGATACCGTCCTGTTCGGTGAAATGATGTCAAACTCATTCCGTCGTATTAGCGATGCCGAAGTGAAAGCTCTTAATGGCGGTAAGTCTGGTAACTTTAGTGCGGCACAATTGTCAGGAGACTATATCTGTATTCCTCCAGGCTTTTTCCAGAATCTGAGAGTCTATAATGGCGCATCAACATTGGTGTTGTATCTGCCAGGTCAGAGCAGTGGTTGGAGTAACTATCAGGGTGATGAGCTGATGGGTGAGGGTAACTACGACTTTGCCATGCGTCTGCCACCTGTGCCCGATGGCACTTATGAGTTGCGTATGGGATATACAGCTGAGGCCAAGCGTGGTATGATGCAGATTTATATGGGAACATCTTCCGAACTGAGTTCAATGAAGGCTGTGGATATTCCTCTTGATATGCGTATTATCTCTGCCAACAATGCTAACGGAACCCCTGACGTTTATACTGGTTGGTGTCTATGGACGCTGCTTGACGATAAGGGTGTGGAAAGTGATGCCAATATGCGTAACCTTGGTTACATGCGTGGTCCTCTTTATTATACTGTTGGTGTGGGCTCAGGTAACTATGCTCGCAATAATCCCAAGGACTTGCGCCGTATTATCTACAAGGGTAAGTTGGATCAGGGTGAACACTGGTTGCGCTTTAAGACTGTGATAAACGATGCAAGTGCTCAGTTCCACCTCGACTATATCGAGTTGTGCCCAGAGAATGTCTATAATAGTACTACCTACGTAGAAGATATGTACTAAATCGATAACTGATAACAGAAAAAAAGACTATTATGATTAGTTTCAATATTAAACACCTTGGTTGGAAAGGGATGGCTTGCAGCGCTATTTTAGCTGCAGCCACTCTGACGGCCTGCTCCGACTGGGATGATCACTTTGAAACCAACTCTTCAGTGTTGGATTCTCAGCGTTCGACCTTGTGGCAGCAAATAGAGAAGGCAGATAATCTTAAGGAGTTTGCTTCTCTGGTCAAGAAGACTGGCTTCGATGAGAAGTTGAATGCCTCGCAGACTTACACTGTGTGGGCACCTGTTGATGGCTCTTTTGATTACGACGTTCTGTCGAATTATAGCGATGAGCGTGTGCTCAGAGAGTTTGTCGAGAACCATATTGCCCGTAACAATTATCCGGCATCTGGTCAGATTAACCAGAGAATATACATGCTGAATGAGAAGAAGATGCAGTTTAATGGCTCTTCTGATTATGATATCCAAGGCATCAAACTGGCTGTTCCCAATCAGAGCAGTTGTATTAATGGAACGCTCCATGCGATTAACGGAAAGGTGCCTTTCCTGTCAAGTATCTACGAATCGCTGAATAACTACGACTTTGCCATCGATTCTATCAGTAAATACATTCTGAGT
>Ga0265300_10004479_pt1 | contig 11109 bp, 20 predicted proteins | sample AusTroGonzalo_MG_FD_193482 | JGI IMG/M metagenome (GOLD analysis project Ga0265300, IMG submission 193482) | Bovine rumen microbial communities from tropical cattle in Woodstock, Queensland, Australia - Gonzalo_03 | ecosystem: Host-associated > Mammals > Digestive system > Stomach > Rumen ... | reverse complement strand
ATACTGCAAAAGGTGGGTGCGAGTAAGCATAACAACAGTAACAAGATGTCCTAGTTGCGGATGTGAAATTTATCCACGGAGGTAAATGATGAGTATCTTAATCAAAAACATGGATATGCCGAGCGATGACAAACCTGTCACGCTAGTTATCACGAATGGGCGAGCGGATGAGCTTGTCCCTGATATATTCGGCGCAAGGTATACGACAATGTATCGAGTTACCGAAGTCACTACACCTCATGGTCGGCTGATAGACGCCGACGCACTGCTTAAGAAAACCGCAGATACTGTCGAGATTACGGCGGTCACTGGCACCGAGGAGGACAAGGAGTTCTGTGAGAAGTTCTGGAGGGGCTTTAGTCTTTTCGTAAACAAAGCGCCCACCATCATCGAAGCGGAGGACTAATCATGGACTTAATCAGCAGGGATGAAGCGATAAAAGCGTTAGGTGAAATGCCAGAGATATGGGAGGACGATGACAGAGAAAGCCGTGGCGAACAGAACCAATGGCATAGAGATAAGACCGCCATTGAAGCCATTCCCACCGCACTAAGGTGGATACCAGTAACCGAGAGGTTGCCTGAAGAAGAGGAAAATGTCCTTGTGACAGTGCATTTCAAAGGGCTTAATCAAAAGTTTCCATCGGGATGGAATGACCACATCAAAGAGTGTTGGTATGTAGATATTGCAAACCAGTTTGACGGTGTGTGGAGCAGTTATTCTGACGAGTATAAAGTTGCAAGGTCAAGGCATGAAGTAATCGCATGGATGCCCTTACCCGAACCATACAAGGAGGAGATATGATCGAATTAAAACCCTGTCCGTTTTGCGGTGGGAAAGATGTGCAGATAAACCACGGAGCAATGTGGGGATATGCAGCGCATTGCAATGAGTGCGGAGCGGATGTCATTTTTTGGGGAATGTGTAATCCACTAAACCTAGACGGAGATTACCGAGAGGAGCTTGCCAGAGCATGGAACAGGAGGGCAGAATGAATTACACGCACGAAGAAATAATAAATGCGCTGACGGTGATAAAAGGCATATGCGATGTGTATGCAGGTGAATGTAATAACTGTCCATTTTTCGTTGGCGAGGTGTGCTATCTAACAAAAAGAACGCCGTATACATGGGTGTTTGCGGAAGAAATCTGGAGGGCTTTTCGATGACAGACGAATTTGCGAACAGGATAGCGAACAACGCATACACGAGCGAAATAGCGAACGCAATGTCCATGCTGAAAGATATGTATGACGGAGCAATAGCGGTCGGCTTCACGAAGAACGAAGCTCTGACCCTTATCGCCGCTGTTCTCACGAACGGAGGAACGAAATGATCGTAGTTAGTTTTGACGATGACGACATTCCCATTGAGGTCGCGGCTAAAATAGCCAAAGCCTTTGCGAACAATGGTGTTCAAACGGAGTTTGTCGCCGGAGTTGTAAAGCATCTCGAAGTGTTTGTTGGCATGAAAGAAAGGGGCGGCAATGAAGATTAAAGTCCTCGGCAGTTCGTCATCCGGCAACTGCTATGTGGTCGAGTCATTTTTCGGTCGTCTTATCCTCGATGCAGGGGTGAAACTATCCACCATCATGCGCGGAATTGATTGGGACACAGAATGGACGGCTTGCCTAGTTACTCATATGCACCGCGATCACAGTGAAAGTGCAGCCGACCTCGCTCGGCGCGGAGTAGAGGTGTTTTCGTGCGGAGAAGTGGCGAGCCAGATCAAAGGCGCATACCAGATCGAGCCTCTGCATCTAAGAAAAGCAGGGATGTTCAATGTAGCTCCGTTTGCCGTTCCACATGGCGATACAGAGTGCTATGGGTACTACATACACGACCTTGACGGCAACCATCTGCTGTATACGACAGACTATGAATACTTGCCGTACAACTTCAAGAAGCAACGCCTCACGCATATGCTGATCGAGTGTAACTATTCTGACAGCCAGAACCTCATCCACGAGGAGAAGTACGAACACGTTCTGAAAGGCCACAGCTCATTGCAGACCGCCCTGGGCGTGGTCGAAGCCAACATGACCGATGCGCTCCGATGCGTGATACTCTGCCACGTTTCGGCAACCGAAAACGGCGAAGCCATGCGCGAGCAAGTGCAAGAACTGGTCGGTGACGGCGTGTCGGTGTACGTTGCGCGGAAAGGAGATGTGTATGACTGCTAGTCTGCTGCCTATCGAGAAACTGCACAAGCAGATCAACGAGGATTATTACGAACGGCGCATGACCCTGGACAGAGTTTTATTTAAATATAGGCGGTACGATCCAGAGGCCGTAAAACGCGAGCTGGGCATCTACGATCTTGGCAAGGAGCCTATAAACTACGCGCACTATGATGTGGCGAGCGCAGATTTCCGGCGAGAATGGAACGATGTGTGCAGACGGCTGAACCCGAAAGCGGAGGCATGGAGAAGATGACGGTTAAAGTGGCGATCAAGGACGAGTGCATTTTCGGTGTCAACATTGAGTGCAACGTAGGTGATCTTCTGATTATCAGCAAGGCGCTTCGCCGTGCGTGCATGGACAATGGATGGCACAAGGACGATGTGAGAGCTATGGAGCGGATGCTTGAGGAGATTATGCACTTCGAGGAGGTGGATGCGCAAGCCTAGTGTAGACAAATCGTTTACTTTGCCGTTAAACCGCGCTATACGCCCCAGAAACAGACTTTAGTGGCTCGGACAGGAAAATGTACGTTCGAATGCTAAAATCGATTTCTGGGGCTTCTAGCTGCCTTAAACGCGAAATCAGCTTTTCGGCGGTAAATCTCCGTAGTAGCCATGACCGCGCACCAGGATGGGGTATGCGCCGACCTTAATCAGCAGTTCCGTCTTGTCTGGATGCTTGTGAAACTCTGCTAACGCCTTTGCGCTTGCGGAATACAGCTTGATCGAGGCATCCATAGCTGACAAATTCTGGATTTGCTTGGCGACATCCCACCACTTGCGGTGCGTGAGCGGAAGATAACGTGGGATTTCCGTCACGATTTTCCGATACGGATTGACATAGAAAAAGTGCCACTCGGCATACCGCCACGGATTATCACGGCGGTCAATCGCTTGTAGCACCATTAGCTCCACATCGCCTGTCTTGGCATCGTGCCTTGCGATCTCGCCACAGTAAAGCTCGCCGCCTTTCGGCTCTGGAGGCTCCGGCTGCTCAACCCAATTCCGTTCGGTCACATACACGCGCTTCTCATCAGCCGTCAGCCACAGATCAAGCGTGACAGACTCGTTGAACATCAACTGCGAGTACATCTTCGCCGTCTTGGTGCAATCTCGGACACCTTTCCATCGGAATTTGTCGCCTTTGTAGCGTGGCATTACTTTCTCGCTCGCTCTCGTCCTTCCTGTGCCTGTTCACGCCGACCGCCGGACGCAGTACCGCCTTTTTTCTGGTTCAGATTTCTGCGGTACGCTTCATGCTCGGCTGCGGTCAGCACAACCCACCGATTTCCGTCCTGTACGGCGGTTTCGCCAGGCTGTTTCGCATTGTACGCCGCCCATTTCGTTTTGTAATAGCGCATATTCTGTTTTGACCTCGGACACATAGAAATTATACCACATTTTGCGGTCAGAGCATAGACGGCACGCTACATGATGCGGTATAATATATGGCGAGCGAACAGCAGCGTTTTTCTCCTTCATTCGGCGTTTCATGTTCAATTACCTTCCTGTTTAGCCTCCGGCCTCACCTCACCGGGGGCTTTTCAGTGCATAAAAAAAAGAGGGGCTTTGCGCCCCTCGGAAAACTATTCGTCAAGCTCTCGGATTTCTTCAACGCAAACCGGGTTGTCACCCTCCTCAATGACCGCGATCAATGCGTCTGGATAGTCCTCGCGCTCTTTCCGAAGCATCTGCATTGCCTCGGCGCGGTCGTATGACCCTGTTCCCCAGTCATCCTCGGTATCTCGCTGTACCGCATACCAGTATTTCTGTTCCATGTTTTTCGCCTCCCTCGCTATGTCCTCGCGGATCAGTCGGATAATGTACTGCCGCTTGTTCGGCTGCTTATCCAGATGCTCTAGGATATCGGCATCAATTACATTCCCGAAGCGGAGATTAAACTGCGTCATCTTCTCGCGCTGATATTTCACGTTCTTCTTGGCTCGCTCGCTCCCAGAAATGTAGCTGGGCTTTTTCTTGGTTTCTTCACTCATTTGTTCGTCCTCCTTAAGGCGCGCGTGATCTGTTCCAGGGCTTTGATTGTGTCGGTGCGCTCTATCACTTCGTAGTAGCCGTCATCGATTTCTACAGGGCGCAGAGTATACGCGCTCATTGCGATGTCGTTTTTCGCTTGGTGTTCGGTGCAGATGCGCCTGTAGCCTAACGCATTGCGGAAACTAAAGGTTCCTCCCAGATGCACATCCTCGATAACATTCAGATCCTTGTCGTAAAGTCTTGTCCACGAAACATATCCGTCCTTGCCTTTCTGGTCGTATACTTCGCGGTAAAACATTGTGTTCAGCGGAACATCCGTGTAGCTCTTGATAGTTCTCATGATTATATCCTCCTCATTATATGCGCCTTGTCCGGCATTCTCAAGTTATAAATGCTTATGCGTACAGATCACTTTCTCCGCTTGCTCGGCGGCGTTCTCAGCACTGCGATCTGCTTCAGCAGTTCTTTCGGATACATCGGAACATTTTCACGATGAGCATTAAACTCGCCTTTCAGCCGGACGAGAGCCTCGCCTACATTCAGCGTTTCCGCGCCAGGCTCGTCAATGATAAGACGGCTGTAGCTCTTGGAGATCACGCGCAACGCTACGAAGTTGACCATGTTGCCTTTGATATCGCCAGTGATGATGCTCTTGTATGGAGATTGCGTAGCTAACACGAGCCGAACATTGGCTGCTCTTCCCATGCGTGCGAGCTTCAACAGCAACGGCTGCAAGTCCTTTTTCCCTTCGCTCATCATCTCGGCATACTCATCGATAACAACGTACAACGGACGATCCTGGCATTCTTCGATGTCATTGGCTTCCATGTAGTCATATCTCTGCATCATGATCCTGTCGGCAAGCTCCAGAGCCGGACGAAACTGATCTAACGTTTTTCCGAAAGCAATCACATCCACGGCATCCTTGTACTTCCGAAACTCCACGCCGCCTTTCGGATCAAGCAAAATAAGCTGTGCGTGTTCGAGGATCGCCGTCACGATTAAGCCGTTCAGCACTACGGACTTTCCACTTCCATTCGTTCCAGCCACGAGCGTATGACCGCCACGGTTGTAGATGTTGTAGTAAAACTCGTACTGATTAACCATAAGTTTCTCTGCCATGATTTTCTCCTTTCTCAATCTTTTTCCATCGGCTGAACGATAACTTCCATGAAGTCGTTCCAGAACCGAATGATCCGGCATTTGATCTCGCCCTGCGTGTATTCTGGGCTGAACATCCAGATGCATGACGCAAGCTCGGCAAGAGTTGCTCCAGTTGTCGCCAACCATCTGATCTTTTTCCGCTGTTCTTCGGTCGCCTCTTCCATGAAGTCGTTCGATTCAAAGCACATCACAGCCCAATAGTATGCATCGAACGGCTGAAAGCCATCGTCAAAGATCTGGAAGAGTCCCGAATCCCTCATCTCAATCGGGGATAATGCTCGGTCGTAAAGAACCGCTGTCGTGATGGTTGTTCCGTCATCAAGCTCTGGCATCCGCTTAAAATCGAAGATGTCCAGGATTGCGCCCTGTGGCAAATTGGCGATCCTTACAGGATGGGTAGAGTAGTATGTACGCATGGTTTTATCTCCTTTCTAAAATGCACGCGAGCAGATAACCGCCCGAAACCAGAAGCGCAGCCACCATCGTGATCTGCAATAATTCACTAATCGTAAACATCTAAAAATCTCCTTTGCTTTTTCTGGGCTGTGTTGCCCGATTACCCCTGTCTGGTGTCGCTCCAGATTTCCGTTCTCCGCAGGGGCTGCCCTTTCTTATCTGTTCGCGTTCTGTTCGCGATTGGTTGCCCATTCATTCACGTTGCTAATCCAATCCTCAATATCTAGGGCTTGACTCCATAAAAATTTTGGCGTGCTTTTCCGGCACCTGGGGCATTTAATGTTTCCGAGCCTGTTTATATAGGTTTCGTTTTCGGGGCTAGACTTTCCGCAGACAGGGCAAGTTTCATAAATAATCATTGGCTGTAAACTCCTTTCAAATTTCCGTTTGCGTTGTGTCGTGTCCTGTTCGGACGATTTCCGCGCAAGGTGTCGAGCCTTGTTTCCGTTCTCCGCGCGGATTTCTGTTTGTGATTTCCGTTTAGTGCTCGTCCGCATATGCGCTTTCACCAACCACGCAACCACGGCACGAAGCTTTGCAAATGTCGCAGTTGTTCGGGCATTTGAACATCTTCGAAAATTCCGTATCGGTTATGTCCTTGTTTCCGTCTTTCAGCCTACAAGCGAAGACAGGAAGACCGAACGGATTCGGTGTCGGCATTCCGTCCCAAACCGAGAACATCACATGAAGATTTACAGGCAATGCGCCGTTAGCCGAAATCCAATCATTGACGATCCCGAACATCTTTGTATAAGTCCAAAACGTGAACTCGGGAAATTCGCGAGCGATCGAAACCATTTCGGCAAAGTAGTCCGCGTCTAAGATGTCGCCCGAAACGTGCCACCGAAAATACTTGTTCTTGCGTCTTCTCGCGCACTTGTTGCGGATATCGGCGAAATACTGCGCCCTATGGTTACGCGCCAACAGGCTATTACGAACGCGAGCAGGCAATACTGTATTGGGATATTGTAAATTGGCTTTGATGTCATAGCAGTATGGCGAGCAGTGCGAGCAGTTGCCACAATCCCGAATCGGCAAAAGGGAAACATTGAGAACGCGCCCGATTTTGCGATTCCCTTGCGTAATGCAAGTGCCCAATTTGATAATGTCCGCGTCCGTGAGTTTCGCCGCCATTGCGTCCGCCTGATATTTGAACTTTTTAAGGCTGTCTTTGCTATACATATCGGAATCTCCTTTATTAAAATGTGTTTTACTAGCTACACCATTATAATACATTGTCCTGTATTGCTAGTCAAGCATTATTTATAAGAAGAAACCCAAAATTTTTTAGAACGCGATCTGATAAAAACCGCGCTCGCAGCGCGTCACGAACAACCAAAAAACGCGCCGAAGATCGGACAAGATCGGCATGCTTTACTTTAGCCGGCGAAAGTGTTATGCTTTAGTGTGTGAAAGCAAAAACTGTGGTTCCTGGAATTGCCTAAAATGCGGATTACAACCGAAAGAGGATAGGAAGACATGAACGAACTATGCAAAGTGGAAACCGCTGCGGACTTAATAAAAGCCGTGTGCAATCGGTATGAGATTGAAAACCCAAAGCCCGACGCGCGTCCGTTAGATCGCGCTTGCGTAGCGTGGTATAGGGGCTTGCTACTGTCAATCGGTAACCAATGCAAAGAACTAGACTTGAAAAACGTGAATGATCTTGACGCGCTCTTTCGGCGTGTCTATGTCCCTCTGTCTATCCGCTACGGCATTACCCCAAAGATAAATGACTTTTGCCTAATGATTGGTACTGATTACCCTGTTATTGATAGGTTATTTAATAGTACTAATAACCAATCCTATAAGAATATATATAATAGTTGGTTACTAATATGCCGTGAATCTCTTATATCCGATATGGTTGATAATTATACCTCAAATATTAATCATATATTTATAGCTAAGTCTATATATGGTTTAACTGATAAACCTAATACAGACGGATCAACAGCTAAAACAGTAATAAAACAGGATCGCCAATCAATAATCGCGGAGCTAACCGCCGGAATAGTGGAAAATCCTGGAAATGTGGAAAACTTAGCAAACAATGTGTCCGATAACTCGTTGTAACTCTGCGCGAAACGTTGGTTTTGCGAATAGTAGTACGCTACACAATGAGCCAGAACCCCCACCACCCCTATTTTTCCACATTCCAGGGGCTTACTTAACCCCAAAAGCTATTTTTCGACAAAAGGGCTTGTCAAGATAGTCATGGATACGCTGATCTTAGTCATTTTGGTTATGGATGACGGAGATGGATGACGTTGGCTCAACGAGAGCGGTACGGATGAGGTAAGTGGGCTGTTTGGGACGAGGGTAGTTGATGGGTTTGTGGTGTCCTTATGTAGGGATAGACCACTCCCTATATATAGTAATACTTATATAGAGAGTATCTGGTCACTACAGACAACAACAACCAGACTATAAGATAAGAACTAGACTTTATGAATAACCATCCAGATTTTCCTGTAGAGGGTCTTAAGGGAAAGACTATCACTACATAAGGGCGAGGGAGGGCGAGAGGTCGCTGAATGGTAGATATTAGGCAAGACAAAGAGTATCTGGCGCAGTTAGCGGCGAGTGGGTTGCGAGATGATGTGAGCATCTGGAAGTACAGCGACTACTTGGTTGGCACGATCAGCGAGTACGGTTCGCAATATGCGCGAGAGTTCCTGGGCGAGCTGGACACGTTGAAGTCGGCTGCGCTCTGCGCGTTGTCCACGACCGATGACTTAGCTGGGATGCAAGAGATCTACTGGCAAGCGGTGTTGCACGCGGCTCCGTGGCGGTTTGAGGACTTCATGTTATACATGGAGAAGAACAGGCCGTTCAAGAAGCGGTTCTATGCGCCACGCCGGAGGACGCTGAAGGTCGTTGCGGAAGATTTGCAGAACCTGGAAGATGGGAAGTACGAGTTCTATGGGTTGTCGCTGCCGCCTCGTGTTGGGAAGTCCACGATCTCGTGCTTCTTTATGTCATGGATCATTGGCAAGCGGCCTGGTTCGCACAATGCGATGGGCGCACACTCGGAGATACTGGCTTCCAACTTCTATTCGGAAGTCCTTACGCTGACCACAAGCGCGGACTACACGTTCAACGAAATCTTTCCCGGAGTAAATTTAATACGCAAGCAGGGCAAGCCCGACATGACGCTTGACTACGGCACTGGCGACAACTTCGCCACGTTTACTTGTCGTGGCATTGACGGAACGTGGACAGGCGCGGTGGATGTGTCTGCGGACGGCTACTTGTACACGGACGACCTTATTCGTGACCGCCAGGAGAGTTTGTCGGCGCAGCGGTTGAACAAACGATACCAGGACTACTTGAACGTGATGCGTGACCGAAAGAACGATGGCGCACGCGAGCTGATGATCGGTACTCGGTGGAACGTGATAGACCCTCTTGGTCAAATCCAGGAGATGTTTGGCGATGATCCGCGCTACTTCTTCCGCGCTATTCCGGCGTTGGATGAGAATGACGAGAGCAACTTCCAGTACGATGTGAAAGGCTTTTCAACCGAATACTATCGTGATATGCGAGCGATCCTCGATCCGAACGAGTGGCAAGCGAAGTATATGCAGCGTCCGTTCGTGCGAGAGGGCTTGCTGTTTGCGGAGGACGAGCTTCGCTACTTTAACGGTGTCCTTCCGGCTGGCGGCTTTGTTCGTGTGGTGTCGGCGTGCGATGTGGCGTTTGGCGGAGGCGACAGTCTGTCCATGCCCATTGGCTACGAGTACGAGAACGGCGATGTGTATATCGTGGACTGGGTGTTTAACTCTGGCGCGAAGGAAGTTACGATACCGCTGGTGGCTGGAAAGATTTTGGAGAACCAGATACAGCAGATCAAGTTTGAGGCGAACAACGGCGGCGACATTTACGCTAACTATATTGACGAGGAGCTGAAAAAGCATCGGTATCCGTGCGCGATCACGCACAAGCGTGCCTCGACTAAGACGGCTAAGTTTGAGAAAGTCATACAATGTGCCGGAGATATTAAGCGGCGGTTCATCTTTTTGGCAGACAACGTGACGATCAAGAAAGCCGCAACGGACGATACAAGCAAAACGAAGCGGTTCTATCGCTCACAGGAGTACACAAAGGCGATGGACGAGCTGCTGATGTACGTTCAGATCGGCAAGAACGAGCATGATGATGCGGCTGATAGTCTGGCGCAGTTAGTCCAGGCCATTGGCGGTTCGGTCGATGTTGAAGTGCAAGTGATGAGGAGGTTCTTCTGAGTGAGAGCGAAGAAATATTTGAGTAAGTTTGGCTGGTACGAGGACAAGATACAGCGCAAACTGGCTGAAGTGTACCGAAACAGGGTGCTTGCGGAGAACATCACTGTGGCGTTTGGCGGTGATCGTGTGCAGACATCGGGTACTGGCGACCGCATATCCGGCTTAGTGGCGGCTATCGTGGACACGGAGAGCGATGTGGCTGACCTTCTCCAAGAGTTCCGCGAGTTTTCCAGCGTGGCGTTGGCGCAGCTCGAAGGTCTGTGTTTGTTGGGCGAAAGCGGCATGGCGCAATACAAGGTGTTACACGCTCGGTTCGTTGAGCGGCAAATCTTCGATGACATTGCGGAGAGCCTTAATTACAGCGAGAGGCAAGTGTACAACATCTATAAAGAGGGTCTGAAGCTGTTCGAGGAGCTGTATTTATACGAAGAAAGCGACTAAGCACCGATTTCTTTCAGCAAACTTCCTTGATTTGCAGTTAATTAGCTCCATATAGTTTAAGCTGAACGAGTGGCGAGGTGAAAACTTCGCCTTTTTTGTTGCTTGCAAGGAGCTATCTATGTATCCGTACAACTTACTGACCGGGCGACAGATGATCTTCACGGACTACAAGGAGGTCACGCCCGACAACGTGTTTAATATTCTGACGCAGGGCTTGATCGACCATTCGATTATTCGTGCGGAAATTCTCTGGCTTTTCGAGTACGAGGCCGGAGTGCAGCCGATTTTCTATCGCAAGAAGGAAATCAGACCCGAAGTGAATATCAAGGCGGTCATCAACTACGCACGGCAGTTCACGAATTTCAAGCTCGGCTACAACTACGGAGCTGACTACACGTTTGTACAGCGTGGGCGCAACGACTATGCTCAGTCCAATGCCGGACAGGACGATGTTCGTATCGCTCGCCTTAACGAGATGTGTTACGAAGTCCGCAAGACTAAGGTAGACCAGGCTGTGTTCCGCGACTGCATCATCTGTGGCGTAGGTTACATGGCGGTTCTGCCGAAGCGTGACGATTACTATGGCATGGCTCCGTTCGATGTTCTGCACCTCGATCCGTGGAAC
>Ga0265300_10004477_pt1 | contig 11115 bp, 20 predicted proteins | sample AusTroGonzalo_MG_FD_193482 | JGI IMG/M metagenome (GOLD analysis project Ga0265300, IMG submission 193482) | Bovine rumen microbial communities from tropical cattle in Woodstock, Queensland, Australia - Gonzalo_03 | ecosystem: Host-associated > Mammals > Digestive system > Stomach > Rumen ... | reverse complement strand
TTGTTCTTTCTTTGTAAGGGCTGTATTTATAGCCTTTTCTAATTTTTTATCGAACTCAGCTTGTAATTTAGGGTCTTGAAGTAATACGTCTAGGTTCTGTGTGTCGCTTTCTTGTGGTCTACCTACTTGAGTAGGTGTAGTTGGTTGAGTAGGTGTTTCTACTCCTGTTTGATCATTGTTCATGTTTTGATTCTCCTCCATAATTTTTAATCCTCCTATTAATTTATTTTTATTTTATTTATATCAAGGGGACTGGAGCGTCCCCGTTAATACCATTATTTATTAGGTCTACCCTCTCTTGGCTGTATATTTTTTATATTATTAGTTTTATCTGGCACTGGGTCAGGTGTTCTTGTTTTTACTTCTATCTGGTTATTTGTTTGGTTAGCTGTAGTAGAAGCGGTTGTAGTCTTATCTGTAACCTTATCAATATCATTAGGGCTAACGTACTGTGTATCAGGGCTTACTGTCTCCCATGGTACCTCTGTCTCCTCTTCTTTATTCTTCTTCTCTGTAGCGTAGTCGTATCCTAAGTTGCTAAGAAGAGTCTTTTGTGAAATGATACCGTTTAGGGCTAGTTGTTGATTTATGTTTTCATCTGTCATAGATGGTAAGTTAGTACCAATTGTAATAGTTATGTCATCTATATTATAGTATGTATTAGATATAAGGTTAATTCTTTGGAAAAAATTAGCCCATCTATGTTTTATTAATACTTGTACTCCTTGTCTTATGTCGTCTAGCATTAGCGCCATAGTGTAGAATTTACGGTCAATAGCGCTTGCATTCATGTCTCCTGAGTTAAACGCTGCATCAGAGGTATTAGGTATACCTGATATCTGGAAGATGCTATCTACGTAGTATTTCAAGTATTTCGTTGCATCCTCTGCGTGTATCTCTTTTAGTAGCCAACTCACGTCTCCACCCTCTTGTACGAAGAACGTCTTTGAATTCTCTAAGTATGTGTCCTCAATAACACGGGCTGGGTTTGATATGACGTCTGGATTACTTGAAGAGACTGGCTTCTCTGGGTCGAAGTCTGGATTAGGTATCGTAAGTGGGTTCTCTGGTCTGTAACCACTGATTTTAAGTTTAGCGTCCTTATCATTATATTGATACATATCATTCAAATTATTCATAATCTGTTCGTAAGATGTTACTAGAGAGATGATTGGGTCTATAATACTTACTTGTGGGTCTGGCTCAAAGACTGAGAACGTAGGTATAGAGTGTGTCGATGGTTGTTCTTCTTTTAATATAACTATTTGCTGGTACTTGCCTGTTTCATCCTGTCCAGTAGTCTTATCATAAATGCTGGTAGAGTAATTATTAGTGTATGGGTTGCACTCAATACAATAATATAAGGTATGCTCTTGGTTGTCTTCTGAGTTACGGCTGGCTAAGGTATATCTAGTAACTAGAGCAACTGGGCGCTGTTGATTTATATCATTGATGTCTGTTGGGAACAAGGCAACTGTATTCAAGGCAGATAGGGAATAATATGTGTAATTAGGGTCTGCTGTTGAAGGGGCTGTACCATTAATAGAGTCTTGAAGTGTTGGCGCTAAGTCTAATTGTCTTTCGTATGCACAACCAAACAAGACTGCATCATGAAATAATTGCTTCAACTCTTTTGGGTCATCATTTTTAGAAGAGAGTGTAGTGATTATAAACTTAAGTTGTGCAGCTGTGTCTGGGTCTAGTGGTGCGGAGTTAGATGGATGTAGTAAACGATATGCTGGCTCTTCTGACTGGTCTACTATCTCTGCATTATATGTGATTTCTCCCGATAGATAACCTGCTGCTAAATCTGTTATGAATTTTTCAAAAAACACTTGCACTGTTTGACCTGTTGCTAAATTTGTGGAAGTTATTCCACGAAGATAACGGTCTTGAATATCTGCTCTTTTTGATAAAACAGCGTCTATTTCGCTGAATAAATCTTGTATATGTCCATTATTATATTCGTCTTTTATATTCTTGGTAATCTTGATCAAGTTTATTACCTCCTTTTTTGTTCATATTATATTATAGAAATTTTTTTAGTACAAGTGGAGTACAACTCTTGCTCAATTTGCTTCGCGACTTGAGGTTTACATAATATATTCGAGTTGGTATATGTTTGGAGAGTCGCCAGTCAAATCCTGGTAACGAAAAGAAATACTAAGCCCTACAGCCACAAGGGTTTGCGGGTTTGTGAACAGATCTTAAAAAGTCAAAGGATCTTTTGGTATGTGGTTTAAAATGTTTATAATATATGCTATACTATATATAGAAGTAAGGAAAGGAGGAAAAAAGATATGAATATAAAAGACATATTAAATAGTTATAATGAATTCACTACTAACTACTATATGAATGACCAGGACTTGCTAGATAATAACTACAATAGAGAAATAGCAGAAGCAATAGCAACTAAAGAAGCAATTGAATTAAGTGAAAACAAATAAAAAAAAATGGAGGTATAAAAATATGAATATTTTAAAAGAATATGTAGCATTACACAATGCACTAACAAAAGAGAAACAATTTAATAGAAAAATAGAAATCAATGCAAAATTGAATAATTTAATCAGCACTTATAACATATCACTAAAACAAATGTCTTCAGGACACCCAGCATTTGAATATTATGCATTATTAGTAAACGACAGCAAGCAAGGAATTATACAAATACAAGTTAACACTAAACACATGACTATATATAGAGATTTTATAAATGAAGGAGGTGAATTTTAATATGGACTTTAGAAAATTAGGAATTGAAAAAGCATTTGCAAATTTACTTAAAAAGGACTTTACTGAAAATGAAAAGCAATTTTTAAGAAATAACAAAGACATTATAGGAAATGAATACTTAGTAATTAAACGTAGTAAACAACCAGCAAAATATGCTTTTCCAGAAGAGCAACAAAAAGCAATTGATAAATTTATAGCAGAAAACGGCTTCAAACAAATAGAAGTAGAGCCAGAAAAACCAGATTACAAAATCGAACTTGTAGCAACACCAAAAGCAGAAAGAGAAGTCGAAAGAATGATTAAAACAATAATAGCAAATAGTAACAATAGGGTATTAGCAAAATCAGCTAAAACACTAGCAAACATCAAATAGAGGGGGGGCGGGCAAAATCCCGCTTCTGTCTAAAAAATATATCCCAGGGGTAGGGGGTATAAAATACACCCCATAAGAAAGGAGTAAATATGGATAACGTAATAAAGCAATGCAACCAGTTACAACAAAAGTTAATTGCAAAATACAACCTAGAGGGAGAGCAAAAGATAGCATTTGAAAGGGCTATTGCAACATACGACTATTTGCAAAATGAGGGAGTAATATTCACATGCCTAGACATATTGGAATGCTTCAAATATGACGAGGAGCCTATTGCTCCTAATATGGACACTATATTTGCACTATGCGAGTATATTATAAAGACTATTCAATTTTATGAGCTAGTCTATTCAAAATCAGCATTTACTATTAAAACTAATGCAGATATAAGAGCAAAAGAAATCATAGGAAGCGACAATATGTGGATACTAGAAACAGACCAAATAAGAAAGGAGGTAAAATAATATGGACGAGAGAGAAAACCCAATGATCATGGACGAGTATTGGCCAGAATATAGGTCAAGCAGAGAGGAAGATCCAGCATACCTTGAGTGGTGTGATGAACAATACGAGCGAGAAGCAGGATATTAAAATGAGGAGGTGAAATAATATGGATAACACATTTTGGCAAGATTTTACTATCGCAGACCGCTTCGGAGAAGAAGCAGTAAGAGACACATTTGATAGAGCATTCAAAGAATGGAGAAGCAACTATAAAATGTTAACAGAATTAGTTATAGTATTAAATCATAAAGTATGGCAACACTATGAGAATAATAACAAAAGATATATGGAATTGTACAAACAACTATGGGGAGACTGTGACGAATGGGCTTATACTAATCTAAAAGGAGAAGAATTAACATACTACTATAATACAACAGATTAAAATAGGGTGGGCAAAAAGTCCACCCCTTAAATAATTAAATGGAGGTATAAAAATATGAAACACAAATTATATAAAAAATTAATTTATAAAGTAAATGTATCGTTAAGAGTAGAAAAACCAGAAGATGATTCAGTAATATATGAATATAAAAGTTATAATTGCCCTTGGATAGATATAAAACATAACGTAATGACTATACCAGTTGTAGTTACTGACTATTTAGAAGATTTAGACTTCCAACGCTATGATTTAAGTAATATATACACAATTGATATATTAAAAGGTGAAGACCTTATTCAAATGATAATATGTAATGATCGAGTAGTTACACCAGAAGAAATAAAAAGAATTGAAGAAGAAATGAAAAAAGAAAAGGAGGTAAAATAGTATGAAACATTATTCGCATACAGTTATATTAGACGACTTTGAATTCGACATAATAGTAGACAATTTTAATGATTTTGACATAACTGAAGAAGAATTAGACTTTGCTATTGAAAATGATAATTTAGACATCTATGGTAATAATAAAATGGATAATATATATGTAGATATTGATTGCATATTAAAATTCAAAAACTTTAAAAAGAGCGAGCCATATAATTATCCAGAATTTCATTTTGATATAAAGGAGGTGAAATAATATGAACGATCGACTAAAGATCATAAAATCAATAGAAGATAACATAAAGGCCTTTGAAAAACTAGAGCATGACGCAGGAGACCATACATATTATAAGGCTCTTTACGAAATGAGCAAATCAATGCAGTCCGTAATTAACTATACAAATAATTATCATAAAAATTTAAAATAAGGAGGTAAATAATATGGACGAATTATTTAAAGAATCACTAGACGCACTAGAAAAAACACTTGACACTTTGCCTAAATACAAAAGACCAACTTGCATAAATTGTGAGTATAAACTTATATGTGCAGGTGAATGTGAAAAAACCTTAAATAAGGAGGAGGTGAAATAATATGACTATATCAAAAAGAGATGTAAACAAATTATGTAAAATTGCTAGAATATTGAACAACGCTGATGAAGAAGATCCAGATCTTTATGACTTATGGCAGGAATTGGCAGATATAATCGAACGCATTGAAGAATAGAACTAGGCACGCCCAGGCGGTGTGCCGAACAAATGTTTATAAGTACGCAGGGGCGAGCCCAACCGCTTCCCCGTAGGGTTTAAAAACATATGAAATAGCCCTAAACAATAATATGTTATAGTATTGACTTATAGTTAACAATATGTTATAATTATAAGTGAACATATATGGACAACCCGATCGGGTTTAATCTAAACCATATATGGTAAAGAAAGGAGTTCGTTATGGAACTAAATATATGTGGTAAAATGATAGAGCCACTAAAAGTAAAACATTCACAATTAGACAAAATCTACCCAATAGGTAAAAACCTACTTATCTTTGGTAAGTCAGGTGAAGGTAAAACGCAGTCTTTAATAGACTACGCAAAGAAAGCAGGCAAGAAATTACGTATCATATCACTTGCTATGGAGATGCCAGAGACTACTGGTGGTATTCCTTACGCAACAGACAAAGGCTACTTCACAAGATTACTTGACGAGAGATTACAACCAATACTAGAGTGTGAAGGAGAAGGCTGGATAATATTCTTTGATGAAATCAACCAAGGTAGTCCAGAAATATTCAATGCTCTATATGGAATATGCCACCCAGACCCAGCACAAAGACAATGGAATGGACATAGCCTAGCAAAAGTACAAATAGTTGCAGCAGGTAACTTGAACGACGGTACAGACGGCACAGTCTATTTAAACGACCTACCAGTACCGCTTCTAAACAGATTTTTCATATGCCAATTAGTAAGTGATAAGACAGAAACTATGAAATACTTAAAAGAGAAATGGAAAAACATTCCACAAGTAACTAAGTATATAGACGTCTTACTTAAAGAAGATATACCACCAAGAGACATTGATCAATGCTTAGAGATAATATCTTATGAAATGGACGGACTATTATTACAAATGAAGATAGGCTCAGCCTTAACAGCTAAGTTATATGACATACAAAAGAAAGTTAAGTCAGTAGACCCAGCAGAAGCATTAGAAGCTTGTCGTGAAGGTTACAAGATGTTTAAAGAGAACGGCAAGGTAATGTGGGCTGGAGAGTATATAACAGAAGAAGAAGATTTACTTGAAAGATTTAGAGACATCTTAAATGAAGAAGAAATCAAATCAATAGTGAAAGGAGATGAGTAATATGGACAACATTCATAGAATTATCATTAATAAGAACAGAGGCTGGAGAGGACTAGCACAATTAGAATGTCAAAGTTATACTAAAGATACAATAGACACTATTCACAAAATGATATTTTCTTTCAGTGAGCCAGTATGGAGAGACTTAATTAATCGCCAGTCAATTGTAACACAAGACGAAGATAACTACTATGTAATAAAATTCACAGACGCTGAAGGCAAACTTCCAAGACCTACACAACAAAGAAGTGTATTAATCAAAAGTTTTATGGCTCCAGTAGAATATGTAAACAAGTACCCTAAGATGAGCTGGTCATCAGCTGAAGGAACAGACTGGAACCTTATAATGAATTACTTAAAGAATAGAAACAACCACACAACAAGTGACTGGAATTGTATAGGCTTAAGAGTAATACCAAGAATATAGAAAGGAGTGATTACTATGTATTCAATAACAAAGAGCAAAGGCTCAAATCAAAATGTTATCTTAACTAACACAGATACAATGGCAAACATTAACTTAGGTAAGATAACAATACCAATGCTAGATATGATAAAAGAAGATTTAACTACTGAGTTAACAATGGCTGAAGAATGGACTTTAAATGTATCAGCTGAAGCCGCTTCTAAATTATCTAAACTAGCAATGCCAATGAAGAAACCAATAAGAGATCAAAAGAAGAAGCCAGAAGATAAAGTGAACAGACCAGCACCAGGAGCAGACGTAGACTTATTCAATTTAATCTACGGCTCAGTAGAATAAAATAAAAGGAGGTAATTAATATGAGTAACATATTTTTAGATGATGAAAGAGACAGAGATGTAGAGACAGCTATTATGTTAGAAAAGGCTAGAGTAACAGACATAGGTAATGCAGTAGCATACACAGATGGAGAAAGAGTATTTGTGAACACAGATGAGAACCTTGCAAAATTATTACCAGCATATAATAAGGGTATGCTTAAATGGTTATTATGGCATGAGAGATATCACATGGAATTAAAACATCATAACAGATTTTTCAAATACTTATCAGAGCTTAGAGATAAAGAATGCAAAGACGAGTTCGCACTAAGTAAAGCAGAAGTAAACGTCATAATGGACATATTAGTACATGACTCTTTATCTAAAATGTTTCCAGAATTAGTAGAGACAGCCAAGACTAACTTAGCACAAATGAGAAACAGAAACTCTTTAAAGTATACATTCAAAACATTCAACCTAGAAGATATGCTTGAAGAGTATAGAAAACATAAATACCCAGAAGAAGACAAAGAAGGAGAAGGCAAAGAAGGAGAAAAGAAAGACGGCGAAGGAGAAGGCAAAGGCAAAGGTAAGAAAGGAGACAAAGGAGAAGCAGCAGAAGGTAAGAAAGCACATGAAGCAGGCGGAACACCAAGCGGAAGTCATAGTAAAACAGAAGAATCAGAAAAAGAAGATGGTAAAAGTGAACAACCAGATGAGCACGAGGAAACAGACTGGTCAAAACTAGAAGACCTAGACGAAAACGAATTCATATCTAAAGAAGACGCTAACAGAATTATAGACAGAGCAAACAAACTAAAACGTAAACAAATTAAGTTAGGCAGACTAACACAAAAGTTAAATGGACTAGCCACTACAACTAGACAAAGGACTTATAGAATTCCATCTTACATCCAAGTGAACAAAGGAGTAATCATGAAAGGAAAACTTCCAGGTAAAACAGACCTTTACCTAGTGTTTGACGCAAGTGGTAGTATGGGAGAAGAGTTAGCATTATTCAAAGACTTAATAACTAAGGCTATACCACAAGCATTAGAGTGTCCTTGTGAATGGTTTTCAGGATATAGTATTAAAGAAGAAACAAAGAAATGTAAGAACCCAGCAGGCAGAAACTATGACTACTACAAAGGTAAATTCAAAGACATTATACCAGTAAGAGCAAGTGGTGGTTATAGTGATGACGGCGACCGTACAATTGAGTTATGCTTAGCAGCTGAACAGAAAGGCTTCACCCCAATAGGTGTAACTGACGGTGGTGGTTGTATATACGAAAAAGATGTACTAAAGAAATTAAAGAGAACAATTTTAGTAGGACCAAACGAGAATTGGTTAAACAAAGCTAAACAAATCAACCCTAATATACAAATATTAGAGTTAGATTATTAAAAGAAAGGAGAATAATTATGCCTAATCACATAAAGAATGTATTAAAGTTTAGTAACTTAAAATCAGAAGACAGAAGATTTATATTAGACACTATTACAACAGCAGAAGAAAAAGATGATGGCTTACATCACTACATAGACTTTGACAGAATAATACCTGAACCACGCACCAAAGATGAATGTCCAGACGACTGTTTAGTGAACAAGGATTCACATGTGATGGAAGACAAGGAAAGACCTTGGTTTGACTGGTACAGATGGCATTTAAAATACTGGGGTACTAAATGGAATGCTTATGATGACTATATAATAGCTACACCTGGTACTATCACATTTGTATTTAGTACTGCTTGGTCGACACCTGAACCTGTAATAGAAAAACTTAAACTATTAGGATTTAACTTTGAACTTAAATATGCAGACGAAGACTATGGTAGCAACTGTGGTAAAATGATATATAATCCAAGCAAAACAGGATTCAAGGATATTGTTCACATTACAGCATCAGATATTGCTAATCCAGAGCAATTCGCTAGAAGACTATGGGCAAAGTATGAGTAGAAAGGAGTGGTTATAATGACATATATTTATCAAGCAGTAATAATATTAAACCCAACAAACGAAACAATAGTAAAAGCAGAAATCAAAAAATTCACTGACATACTACAAGGCTTTTCTTCTCGTAAGAAAGTAAAAGTAGAAGACATGGGAGAAAAGAGGTTAGCATACGAAATAAAATCCCACAAATCAGGATGGTACTGTATGTTCACTTTTCAAGCACATCCAGAGGATATAGCTGAAATAGAAAGACAACTTCGTATTGATGACCATGTACTTAAATTTATGACAGTAAAACATAGTGATGAAGACGAAGATGATGATACAATTTTAGAAGATTACCATCCAGAAAGTGAACAGGATCACCCAGATGCAGCAACAACTTCTGCTGTTGAAGTCGATATGTTTGATTTGATATTCGGATCAGATCAAAGAGATCGCTGTTCACTTTAGACAAAATTCGACAAGGAGGAAAGAAGATATGAATAATTATGTTATGGTATTGACTTATTGTTATAAGTATGATATAATATTAAAAGAAAGGAGTGAAACTATATGTTTGAGAAAATAATTGGACAAGAGCAAGCAAAACTTTCAATTAAAGACTGGTACTTGCACGAAGACCAACCGCTTCTAATCTATGGTAGTAGTGGCTTTGGTAAGACAATGTTTGCTGAAAGTTTAGGTGCCAAGACAATTGACACAACCCAAATGAGAGGCGACCGTATGAACAGCATCTTAAAACCCATCAAGGAAGCTGAAGACGGCGACATATTATTCTTTGACGAGATACACTCACTACAAGCCAAAGTCTTAGAAGGACTTTATAAGATTATAGATAAGGGTACATTTTACGATACAGATTTATGTATGGACTTACCATTACCTAAAGTTAGATTTGTATTCGCAACAAATATTCTAAACCCTTTACCTGAAGCCTTCATAAATAGATGTAGGTTCGTAGAGCTACAAGAATACACACAGGACGAATTAGCGAAGATAGTACATATAAGATACCCTGAGATAGATAAAAAGTCTATACCAGCCATTATCAAAGCAGCCAAGGGTGTACCAAGGACAGCTTTATCATTTTCAAAATCTGTTATTGCTGGTGCCAAGACCGATAAAGTTTTAGCAATTGATCAGGAAGAAGTGAACAGGATATTAACATCACGTATGGGTGTAGATACTGATACTGGTCTAAACGCAAAAGAATTCAAAGTAGTACAAAAGGTAATCGAGCGTGGACGTTTGTCAACCACAGCAGTAGCAAATGTACTAAAGACTACGATCAAAGATGCACAGTCACACTATATTGAACCACTTCGTGCAGCAGAGTGGTTAGCCGTGAGCCAAGCAGGAGTAATTCCAGGAATAAAGGCACACGCCAACTACAAACTATTTATTAATCGTGACGAAAAGAAAGGAGTATTATAATGGAAATATGGAAAGACATAAAAGGTTATGAGCGGACTCTACCAGGTATCAAATCTTGGTAGAATTAAATCTCTATATTTTAGCAAAGAAAAAATATTGGTAGCACATAATTGTAAAGGTTATCAACGAATAGGTTTATCTAAAAATGGTAAACAGAAATTATATTTTATTCAGGTACTCGTAGCAGAAGCATTTATACCTAATCCTGATAATTTGCCAGAAGTAAATCATAAAGATGAAAACAAACTGAACAACGCAGCGGATAATCTTGAATGGTGTACGCATCCTTATAATTCTAATTATGGTACAAGAAGAAAACGAATCAGTAACGCACATATAAATCATCCAAATCAATCTAAACCGGTTCAATGTATAGAAACTGGAGTAATATATCCTTCCGCTCATGAAGCAGCTAGGCAAACAGGTTTAAATTTTAGTATGATATGTGCAGTGTGTAGAGGAAATAGAAATAAAACAGGTGGTTATCACTGGAAATTTAAAGTCTAAAACTAAGAGCGAGGACGCCTAAACCTCGCTCTTCTCTAGGGCTGTGCCCTGAACAAATGTTCGGTAAAGACGAATGTGGTGTGTAAAAAATGTGTATGTATTTTTTATATTACCCCGGCGTTGTTCACTTTTTAAATAATCCGGAAGAAAGGAGATGAGTTTATGAATTATTATAAATTATTAGATGAAAAAGCTAAATTAGGACT
>Ga0265300_10004476_pt1 | contig 11115 bp, 13 predicted proteins | sample AusTroGonzalo_MG_FD_193482 | JGI IMG/M metagenome (GOLD analysis project Ga0265300, IMG submission 193482) | Bovine rumen microbial communities from tropical cattle in Woodstock, Queensland, Australia - Gonzalo_03 | ecosystem: Host-associated > Mammals > Digestive system > Stomach > Rumen ... | reverse complement strand
ACCACCGCCACCAGCCGCCGCCTTTAACATAACCGGGTATCCAATTTTTTCCGCCCAAGCATAAGCATCTTCGACACTTTTTATTTCACCATCAGACCCTGGTACAACGGGCAAACCACATTTTATCGCCATCTGTTTGGCATTAACCTTGTCACCCATTTTTTCAATCATATCGGGTTCTGGTCCAATCCAGATGATACCATGTTGTTCAACCTTTTCTGCAAAATCAGCGCGTTCAGATAAAAAACCATAACCCGGGTGAATTGCATCCGAATTAGTCAACAATGCCGCAGTTAATATCGCACTATCATTAAGATATGAATCGCGCGCAGCCGCCGGCCCAATGCATACAGATTCATCAGCCAACTGTACATGCATTGCATTTTTATCTGCGGTTGAATATACCGCAACCGTGCGAATTCCCATATCGCGACATGCACGAATTACTCGCAACGCTATTTCGCCACGATTTGCAATTAAAACTTTCTTTATTTTTGTAGGCATGGCTTATTCAATAACAATCAATGGTTGGTCAAATTCAACAGCACCGCCATCAGAAACCAAGATTTCTTTGACAACGCCATCAACATCAGATTTGATTGGATTAAATGTTTTCATTGCTTCAACCAATGCCACTGTATCCCCGACATGCACGGTTGCGCCAACCTTTACAAAAGGTTTTGCACCAGGTTCTGAGGCAAGGTATACAACACCAACCATTGGTGATTTCAAAACATGACCAGATATTGCAGGGTTTGCTTCTTTTTGTTCAATTGGCACGGTCGTATCACATACATTGCCAGACGCGACCACAGATTGTTTTGATAAATGAATTCGTCTGTTGAAAAGACCAAACAAGAAATTGCGTTCAAAATCAATTTCTGTAATTCCCATGTCATCCATCGTCTGTGACAATGATTCAATGGTTCCACGAAAAGACATTTCTATATTCCTTTTTGTTTATAAATAAATAATTATGTCTTGGTATTCAAGATTCTAGCACATAAACATGTAAAGTCAAGGCACCGGATCATATCCACATCCACCACCTGGTCTACACCGTAAAATTCGTCGAAAACCCATATAACACCCACGCCACACACCATATTTTTCAATGGCTTGAATGGTATATTCACTGCAACTTGGGGTAAAACGACACGCGTTTTTACCGCCAATTACTGGGGATATATGTCCTTGATAAAAGCGCACCATCGTAACTGATGTGCGAACTAAGATTGATTTTTTATTCGGCATCGCTAGATGTTTTCTTTTTTAGATAAATCAATGCACGCGCCATAGCATCGCGTCCCTCATCACGCGTTGCATCTAAAATAGAGCGCCTTGCTACAAAAACATAGTCCATATCATTTAATAAATGTTTTTCATTAAAACGAACCCAATCGCGCAACAAGCGTTTTGCCCGATTGCGTTCAACCGCTAATTTGAAGGTTTTTTTTGTTGCTGTCACCCCATAACGAGGATTGTTTGGAATTGCACAGGGTTTCATGCGCACATAAAACAATGCCGATTTTGCAACCGGGTTTTCGTCTGTCATTAAAAAATCACTATGTTTCTTTATTGTATCTCGCATAGGGGCTATAATAGCACAATATATAAATAATCAAACTTTTTTGTGGTGCGCGCCTTGATTTTTTGAAATCTGCGTTTTATAGTGCAAAAAAACGGTAATTTTGGGGGCGAAAATGTATAATTGGTTAATGAAATTCTTTTCCGCAGATATGGCGATTGATTTGGGAACGGCAAACACTCTTATTTATGTTAAGGGTCGTGGAATTGTATTAAACGAACCATCCGTTGTTGCTGTCCAGGAAAATAGATTACAAGGACGCAAGGAAATATTGGCCGTTGGTGCCGAAGCAAAACGTATGTTCGGCCGTACACCTGGACGCATTACAGCGGTTCGTCCATTGCGCGATGGTGTTATTGCTGACTTTGAAGTTGCCGAAGAAATGATTAAATATTTTATTCGCAAGGTTCACCACCGCAGTCCATTGGCCGCCCCACTTATAATTATTTGCGTACCATCATGCGCAACCCAGGTGGAACGTCGTGCTATACAAGAGGCCGCCGATGCCGCCGGTGCGCGTAAGGTTTACATTGTCGAAGAATCAACTGCCGCTGCTATTGGTGCAGGTCTGCCAGTTGAAAAACCATTGGGTTCAATGGTTTTAGATATTGGTGGTGGCACGACAGAGGTTGCTGTTATGTCATTGGGCGGCATTGTTTATTCCAAGGCCGTGCGAACAGCTGGTGACCAAATGGATTTAGATATTATCGGTTTCGTTCGCAACAATAAAAATTTGCTTATTGGTGAAAATACCGCCGAAGAAATCAAAAAGACAATTGGATGCGCTATTGCACCAAAGGATAAAGCAAACGAATTATCCATGAAAATAAAGGGTCGTGATTTGTTGTCTGGCACACCACGCGAAACAATCATTACAGAAACACAGGTTGCATCGGCACTTAGTCAAACTGTTACCAAAATCATCGATACTGTGCGCGAAGCATTGGCCAACACCCCAGCAGAATTGTCGGCTGATATTGCAGACCTTGGTATCGCAATGACTGGTGGCGGTTCAATGTTGCGCGGATTGGATGTTGCGATTCGTGCGGCAACGGGCCTGCCTGTATTCTTGGTTGATAATGCGTTAGAATGCGTCGCATGTGGTTCCGGCAAAATGTTAAGCAGTTTGGATAAAAGTAAACATATCCTGCAAACAATGTATTAATAAAAAACACCGGTAAATACCGGTGTTCTTTTATATCTGGTGGGTGGTATTGGGCTCGAACCAACGACCTCCACGATGTCAACGTGACGCTCTAGCCAACTGAGCTAACCACCCAAAGCAAGCGTGATTATAACAAACAAATTTCAGATTGCAATATTAAAAAACAGTATCTATAATCTGTATCGTAACAGGTGTTCTGTTGCGGAGGCCTAAACAAACTCTTAGTAAGCGCTTAAATGTGCGAAAACATTCCAACTTGACGGTTGGAGTGTGCGAATATATTGAATAAGCACGGACAATCTTACTATTGTTTGTTTAACTCCAACCGCTTGAATTTTTCCAGCGGTTTTTTATTTATTAGCACAGGGGGTTACCATATGAGCAATCTTGGTATGTTTGAATCACAATATCCCGAATTACAACGGTATTCACTGGATGAATTGATTACATTTATATATGACAAACTACAAAATCACAAAGAAATAAAAATTCAAAGCACAATGCTTTTTCTTATCCAACAAATCTGGTTTAACCAAATGCATCGTATAACACAGGAATAAAAAACCGGCAATCGCCGGTTTTTTTTATTATTTTTCTTTTGCTTGTACAATAAATTTTTCCGCTGGCGCAAGTAATACCCCCAATGTTTGAACAAAACCTGTTGCAGCTTTTAATTGAATCGTTTTATTCAACTTTTTAATTTCTGTTTCAATTTTCTTTTTATTCACATCATCGCCACGATAATATCTTACTGATAATAACATCAAGGAATCTAACAGACGGTTAAAACGCACACCTGTTATTCTGCTTACTTCCAACAAATCACCAAACACACTGTCGCTATAACCATCGGTAAAATACTTTGCAGGATTTTTTGCAATCTTACGTAATACTTTGAAACTGCGCTCTAAATCACCATATGCTTCATGAATATAAGTTGGGGCAGAATTCTTTGGTTTTCTTTGTTCCATTTTACGCGATATCCATTTAACAATCGCATCAAACGCAGATTTGATTGTTGCATCAATATTTTTCTGTTTTTCTATTTCTTTTATGGTTTCTTGTGTTCTCGTTTTTTTCATAATATACACCTCTTTTCCTTATTGTTATCACCCACATTTTACCACACTTTTATGAATTTGCCATATTTTTGTGGTGTTTCTTGATTTCTGGCTTTTTTATTCTATAATTTGTCCAATCGAACAACGGGAATAAAAATGACAAAGAAAGTTTTGATTACATCGGCACTGCCATACGTTAATGGGAATTTACACCTGGGGCATTTGGTTGGATGCTGGTTACCAAGTGATGTATATGCACGATTTTGCCGCGCACGTGGTGATGATGTATTATTTGTTTGTGGCGCAGATGAACACGGAACACCCGCTGTCGTCGGTGCGGCTCGCGAACACATGCCTATTATTGAATACAACAATAAATATTATGAAAAACATCTTCGTGCTGTTCACGATTTTGATTTGTCTTTTGACTTATATGGTCGTACACACACTGAATTACAGGAAAAATTAATTCACGATTTGTTCACTCGTCTTGATTCCCAGGGTCTAATCGAAGAACGCGAAACAATTCAGCCATATAGCATTGATGACGGTATGTTTTTGGCGGATCGCCAGTTGATTGGAACATGTCCAAAGTGCGGATATGAGGCTGCACGTGGCGACCAATGTGAAAGATGCAGTGCCACATACGAAGCAACAGAATTAAAAAATCCTCGGTCAACAATATCTGGATCAACAAACATTGAAATGCGTCCAACAAAGAATTTGTTCTTTATGGCATCCAAGTTGCAAGATGAATGGAAAAAATGGCTGGGCGATCATGCACCAAAATGGTCTAAAACCGCATCTGCAATCGCACTTGGGTGGGCGAACGAAGGATTGCGCGACACATCGATAACGCGTGATTTACCATGGGGAATTTCTGTAAACAAACCTGGTTATGAAAACAAAGTTTTCTATGTTTGGTTCGATGCTCCATGGGGCTATGTTTCAATTTCACAGGCGGCGAATAAAGATTGGGCAACATGGTGGAAAAACGATAAATGCCACTATGCACAATTTATGGGCAAAGACAACGTCAAATTCCACGCTGTATTTTTCCCAGAACAGCAACTTGCTATGCACGACGGTTGGAAAACTGTTGATATGTTAAACTCCATGAATTTCCTTAACTTTGAAGGGGGCAAATTTTCTAAATCTGCACATCGGGGTGTATTTTTGGACGATGCACTTTCAATCGCACCAAGCGATGCCTGGCGTTATGCATTAATGGCGTCTGCCCCAGAAACAGATGATACGGACTTTACATTTGAACGATTTGCCGATGTTGTGAACAAAGATTTGAACGGTATGCTTGGCAATTTCGTTTCACGTGTTTGTAAATTGACGGCGAAAAACTTTGGTGAAAAAGTGCCAGAATCCGCCGGCATAGACGCAGATTTGCAAAAACAAATAAACGAAAAACTTGCTGAATTAACAACTGCACTTGATACATGTGAATTTCGTAGTGCAATTGTTGCATTGCGTTCATTATACGCAATTGGCAATGAATATATGACAATTAATGAACCGTGGACTCTGGTTAAAAATGGTGATATGGTAAGGGCTGGTGCAGTATTGAATACATGTTTCCAATTGATTGATTTATATGCTCGTGTATCTGCGCCATTTATTCCAGATGCCGCCATAAAGATGCAAAATATATTCGCGGGCAGACACGATTTATCATGGCCAACGCAATTTGAATTACGTATTGCTGATGGCGAAGAATTTACTGTGCCAGAAAACCTGTTTAATCGTATTGACGATGAAACAGTTGCAAAATTGGTTGAAGAATATGCGCCAAAAACAGAAAACCATATTACACCAATCGTTGCAAAAGTTGTTGATGTCAAAAACCATCCGACAAAAGAAAACCTGCATATACTGACCGTTAATGATGGCGAAAAGGATTTGCAAATCGTATGTGGCGCACCAAATGTGCATGCTGGGTTGGTTGGCGTTTTGGCGCCGATTGGATGCATACTGCCAGGACAAAAAAAGCCAATTTCACAACGCACTGTCGCTGGGGTTGAATCATACGGCATGATGTGCAGTGCAAAAGAATTAGGTATTGGGGATAATGGGGACGAGATTGTAGAACTAGATTCAGCCGTTAAAATCGGCGAAAGATATAAAGGATAATACATGTCAAATCTACCATATCCGCAAAATTTTGTCCAAATCTGTACAGAATTATTGTGCATCTCAATGGAAGAAACACGCGAAGAATTTTTTGCGCGCATGCGCATATTCAACAAACAAAAATCAAAATAATGCCAAATAAAATCAAACTTGTTTTGGTGTCTTGTTGTGCACCGTGCAGCGCTGGCGCAATAAAACAGCTTGCAGACGGCGGTGTTCCTGGCATTGATGATTTTGTTGTTTTGTTTTATAACCCAAACATTTTTCCAAACGATGAATATATAAAGCGTATGAACGAACAAATTCGTTATTGCGAAGAATTGGGCGTAAAATATGCCATTGGTGAATGGGACCACGATAAATGGAAAGAAGCGATCAAGGGTTTAGAAACCGAACCTGAACGCGGAAAACGTTGCGACGCATGTTTTGCATATCGTTTTGCATACGCGCGTGATTTCGCGCTTCAACATGGCTATAACGCGGTTGCATCTGTCCTTGGTGTATCAAAACACAAGGATCAATCACAAGTGGACGCGGCGGCGCGGCGCACCCTTGGCGACATTGAATATATTCCAGTCATGTGGGACGAAAATCTGCGCCAATCAATCAATCGTGCATCGAACTTTTACCGCCAGAATTATTGTGGCTGTGAATTCAGTTTTCGGCAAACCCCACAACCCGCAATTCTTGGCATAAAAAGTTGCGAAACCGAAACCGGCACACTATAATTTACCTATAAAGGTGTTTATAAATGCATTTGGTATCAAAAGTTGTTTTTGATTATAATATTGTAAACGGCGATTTTGCTGGTGGCAAAAACCTTTCTAGTCTGGAAGACTTGAAAAATGCCATAAAGAAAAACACGACCTATGAAAAACCATTTCTGGTGCGTATTAACAGAATTGTTAAAATTATGGATACAGATTCTCCGATACTGCATGACGGCAATCCGTTTTGTGTCATAACCAAAGACAAATTCAAAACTGTCCAATTTGACGATGAACACTTTGACTTTATTGTTATGAACAAATTAATGTATCAACAAGATATGCGCAAAATGCTTATAAAAAAATACGGCAGCACCCTTAATTTAGAAAACAAAAAATTAATCGATAATGTTCCTGTGTTATATTTTGGGGTTATTGAAGACACGCATTATGGATTAAAAGACACTGATGGCAATCAAACAACACAAACTATCCGTTATGTAAATTGTCGCCATTTAACCCCTAAAGACATTGTCTTGAACAAAGATTTTCATCAAATTTGGCCAATTAAATCAAAAAAGCCATTACTTGCATTGGAAAAGTTTTTGCGCAAGACCAAAGAAACAATTCGTCAAAAATAAAAGGAAACAAAATGTCATCTATATTCGTTTTTCCAGGTCAAGGCGCCCAAGCCGTTGGGATGGGGCGCGAACTGTATGAATCAAATGCAGCAGCCAAGGCCGTATTTGATGAGGTTGATGATGCATTAAATCAAAAATTGTCTGACATTATTTTCAATGGTCCAATGGAAGAATTAACATTAACCGCAAATGTTCAACCCGCAATCATGGCAACATCTATTGCTATGTTGCGTGCGTCAGGTGAAAATGTTCCAGAATTTGTTGCAGGACATTCTTTGGGTGAATACACGGCACTGTGTGCGGCAGGCGCAATAAGTTTATCCGACACTGCTAAACTTTTGCGGGTGCGCGGTAATGCAATGCAAACAGCTGTCCCAGTTGGCATGGGTTTAACCGCTGTTATTCTTGGATTGGATATTGATGTTGTTCGTGATGTTTGTGCAAAAACAGATTGTGATGTCGCAAACGATAATTGTCCAGGCCAGGTGGTTATTTCTGGTGCAAAAGAAGTTGTTGAGGCAACAATGGAAAAATTGAAAGAAGCGGGCGCAAAACGCGCAATGCCGTTGGCATTATCTGCCCCGGTTCATTGCCGTATGCAAGGACCTGCAGCGGAAGCTATGCGCAACGCTTTGGAATCAGTTAATATTGACACACCAAAGGCAAAGTTCATATCAAATAAAACTGCTGATATTATGACGAATCCAGACGACATAAAAGACGAATTGATATATCAAATGACACACGGTGTTCGTTGGCGCGAAAGCGTTCTGAAAATGCACGAACTTGGTATTACGGATATGATCGAAATAGGGCCGGGCAGTGTTTTGACAGGGTTATGCGGACGCGTTTGTCCCGAAATTAACGCAAAGAAAATGGAGATATAAGATGTTTGATTTAAAAGGCAAGGTCGCTTTAATCACTGGTGCAACTGGTGGAATCGGTGGTGCAATCGCCCGTAAAATGAAAGAAGCTGGCGCAACGGTTGTTGTGTCGGGTCGTAATATTGCGAAATTAAATGCTGAATTTGATGATTCATATATCAAAATTCCATGCGATTTGTCCGAAGAAGGTGCTGCGGTTGAATTGATGATGAACACAATTGATGCGGCGGGCAAAATCGATATTTTGGTTAACAATGCTGGTATTACCAAAGATACACTTATTATGCGCATGACAGATGAACAATTTGACGATGTGTTGAACACAAACCTGAAATCTTGTTTCAAATTGTGTCGCGCGGCTATTATGCCAATGATGAAAAATCGCTTTGGTCGCATTATCAATATGGCGTCAATTATTGGTGTTATCGGTGGTGCCGGCCAGGCAAATTATGCAGCATCAAAGGGTGGTATGATTGCAATGACCAAATCTATTGCGGCTGAGGTTGCATCCCGTGGCATCACAGCAAACTGTATCGCACCGGGCTTTATCAAAAGTCCAATGACCGATGTTTTACCAGACGAATTAAAGGAAACATACCTTAAACAAATTCCGGCGGGCCGTTTTGGCGAACCAGAAGATATTGCGAACCTTTGCGTATTCTTGGCAAGCGATGAAGCATCATATATCAACGGACAAACAATCAACATCAATGGTGGAATGGGACGGTTTTAATTTATGATACATTATGATGTGATTATTGTCGGTGGGGGGCATGCCGGGGTTGAAGCCGCCGCGGCGTCGAGCCGTCGTGGTGCAAAGACGCTGCTTTTAACCATGCGCGAAAGTGATATTGGTGCAATGTCTTGTAACCCATCAATGGGTGGACCCGGCAAATCACAAATGATTGCTGAAATTGATGCGCTTGGTGGTGTTATGCCGCGTGGGGCAGATGCGGCTGGAATTCATTTTAGAACATTAAACGCATCACACGGTGCAGCAACGCAAGCCCTGCGTGCACAAATTGACCGCAAACTTTATCATAATGCAGTTCTGAAAATCTTACATGAATATAAAACATTAGATATCATGTATGAACCGGTTGAAACCATCGACATCAAAAATAAAATTGTAAATAACAAATATAAATTTGGTGCGATTGTTTTTACAACTGGAACATTTTTGCATGGTCTTGTCACACGTGGCGCAGAAAAAATTCCATCGGGTCGCATAATGGACAATGGCGAATACCAATCGCCAGACACTAATATTTCCGATGTATTGCGGGACGCGGGTTTTCGCATTATGCGTCTTAAAACAGGAACACCGGCGCGTATTTATCGCGACAGCATTGATTTGTCTGTTTGCGAATTACAACCGGGCGATCAACCACATGATTGGTTCAGCGAACCAAATGCGGAAAATAATTTCGATGCGGTGTGCTATATCACACACACAACAGAAGAGACACACAAAATCATTCGTGAAAATATATCAGATGCTCCAATGTATAACGGCGATATTCGTGGTATTGGTCCTCGTTATTGCCCCAGTCTGGAAGACAAGGTTATGCGTTTTCCATCGCACACATCACACCATGTGTTCTTAGAACCCGAAGGTTTAGACAGTGATTTAATCTATCCAAATGGAATATCGACAAGTTTTGGCAGTGATATCCAAGATAAATGGATTCGCACGATTCCAGGTTTGGAAAACGCACGTATTGCACGATATGGATATGCAATTGAATATGACGCAATTGACGCGCGCGCATTAAACGACAAATTACAAAGCAAAGATATTCCATACATGTTCTTTGCGGGACAAATAAACGGCACATCCGGGTATGAGGAAGCCGCCGCCCAGGGTATCGTTGCGGGCGCAAATGCCGCCGCATACGCGACAAATGGTGCATACCTGGAATTAGACCGCACAAATTCGATGATTGGTGTTTTAATTGACGACATTACAACACTGGGTATTGACGAACCATATCGTATGTTCACATCACGTGCGGAATATCGGTTGAATCTACGTGCCGACAATGCTATCGCACGTCTTGGTAAAATGGGTGTTAATTGTGGTTTGATTACAGAAAAACAATACGATAAAAAATACGAACTGCATGAAAAAGATATAGAAAAAAACAACAAGTTTTACGCGGGCTATATTCAGCGCAACGAACGGGAAATCGCCGCATACAAGCGGGACGCCGAACTCAAAATTCCAACAAACTTTAATTATACGGGCCTGTCTGGACTGACCAATGAATTGATTGAAAAATTAACCGAAACCAGACCCGAAAACATTGCCGATATGTCGCGTATACCTGGCATGACGCCGGCGGGAATTATGGTGGTATTGCGAAAAATTAAAAGTGGGAGCAATTAGAGAGAATAATCCAAAAGAATAAAACCATGGAAGCAAAAGAATTAAAAAGTATTTATGAAGAACTGTCAAAAAATAATGTTGTTATAGAGAAACAAAAACTAACCAAACGGTCAATCATACATTATACGTTTGGAAGGTATATCGTATCATTCCAAAACTATGGGCATGGTCAAAAATTTATAGGTATCTATGAACACATACAGGGTGGTGACTACTCTGTTGAAGATTGGGACAGCAAAATGCCATGTGGCGAAGACAATGATGTTTATCGTATTTATATTGCCGCAAAAAATAAGTATGATGGAAAAGAATATATCGATCCGTACAAAACGATTATCTCTCAAAACATGCAGCAAAGAACCAAATAAAACAATTCTTTGCCCAGAAAATTCGCGAAAATTATAAATAAAGGAAAAATAGAATGAAAGAAGGCCTTAAAAGAAGTATTTATCACGAACTGGCAACACATGATGTTGTAAAAGCAGCAGAGACACATACAGACACAGGGACTTATAGTCACATGAGTTATACTTTTGGT
>Ga0265300_10004474_pt1 | contig 11118 bp, 7 predicted proteins | sample AusTroGonzalo_MG_FD_193482 | JGI IMG/M metagenome (GOLD analysis project Ga0265300, IMG submission 193482) | Bovine rumen microbial communities from tropical cattle in Woodstock, Queensland, Australia - Gonzalo_03 | ecosystem: Host-associated > Mammals > Digestive system > Stomach > Rumen ... | reverse complement strand
CGACGATTTGCCCAACGGAATTATCGTTTGCAATTTGCACTTTTGCGGTATCAGAACCGGCTTCTTTTGTAATTTCTTCCACTTGATTGATATCCAATCCCAAGATAGCCGCCATCGCTCCGCCCGCAGGACATGCCTCTGACATTGCCTTTCCTCTGATCCGCAGAATTCTCGCCGTATCTCGCAGTGAAAGAGCTCCTGCCGCGCACAGAGCTGTATATTCTCCCAAAGAATGACCCGCGAAATACTTAGCTTTCTCTGAAAGATTAATCCCGAATTCTTTTTTCATTATCTCGACAAATGCCATACTGACTGTCATCAACGCCGGCTGAGTGTTTTCCGTTCTTTTTAACTCATCTTCAGTTCCTTCGAAAATCAATTTCGATAAATTAAACGAAATCGCATCGTCAACTTCGTGAAAAACATCTTTTGCTGAAGAAAAATTGTCGTAAATATCTTTTCCCATTCCGATTTTTTGGGATCCCTGCCCCGGAAATACAAAAATCATTATTTTCTCCTCTCAAATTTAATTATTATTTATCGTAAGGATGATTATCCATTATCTTTTCGATACGATAAATCTGTTCAACCAAAATCAGACGCGCCAACATATGGGGCAAAGTGATCTTTCCCAACGAAATTACACGATCGCTTTGTTTTTTCACCGAAGAATGCAGACCATCCGCTCCGCCGATAAAAAATACAAAAGATGAATACCCCTCGTTGGTCTTCTGTTCTATAAATTTCGCGAATTCATGACTCGTCAGAAGATCTCCTGTTTCGTCCATTGAAATCAAATACGAATTTCTCGGAAGATCAGCCAGCAACAGTTCTGCTTCACCTTGTTTTATGGAATCTTCAGATGCGCTCTGCGATCTTTTAAAATCCAGTTCATTTATTTTTATTTGATTATGAATACGATTTTTATATTCCTCAATCAGCTCCAAAGTCGGAGATCTTTTTAATTTTCCGATCGCATTTATCTGAAACTTTATCATTTTGTTTCAATTGATTGAGAATTTATTCCGCAAATCGTCTTACCTTGCTCATCGAACAGATAGCAACGGTCATATCCGAAACACAAACGTGCTTTTTGCCCTGCTTGTTCCAGCACTGTTTTTTTCGACTTGGACATGATTTGGTATCCGTCTTTGAGGTTCACATAAACAAAGCCTTCTCCGCCCAGATTTTCAGCCAGGACAACCTCTCCGTCCAAACGATTGCCCGAACACTTCGCGTTTTGCGCGACAACATCCAGATCTTCGGGACGAATTCCAAACAAACACTTTGTTCCTTTCTTCAAATCCAATTTTTTATTGATAGAAACGATTTCTCCGGTCTCTAATTTAAAGTTAGACATATCTCCCTTCTGCCCCTCGAAAGTCACAGGAAAAATATTCATCTTACTCGAACCGATAAACTGAGCGACAAAGGTATTCACCGGAGAATTATAGATCTCCAGAGGCGATCCCTCCTGCTCCACTATACCGTCATGCATCACAACGATTTTATCCGCCAGAGTCATAGCCTCAGATTGATCATGGGTAACATATACCATTGTTGTCTTGAGCTGCGCCTTCAATTTCGCAAGTTCATATCTCATCTGACATCGCAGAGAGTAATCCAAATTCGAAAGGGGTTCATCAAATAAAAAAGCATAAGGATTTCTGACAATCGCACGACCTATCGCGACTCTTTGCCTCTGACCTCCCGATAATTCTTTTGGCTTACGCTGTAAAAGATGATCGATCTTCAGAATTTTCGCCGCCTCCTCTACTCTTCTTTGGATCTCATCTTTCTTCAATTTACGAACCTGAAGAGCAAAAGACATATTTTCGAAAACCGTCATATGAGGATAAAGTGCGTAGGACTGAAAAACCATAGCGATTCCTCGACTCGCCGGCGGAACATCGTTCACCAAACGATCTCCTATGTAGATATTTCCCGAGTCAACATCTTCCAACCCACAAATCAGTCGCAAAATCGTAGACTTTCCGCACCCAGAAGGACCAACCAACACAGTACACTGACCATCTTCAATCGTTAAATCCACATTTTTTATGATAGGACTGTCCCTGAACGACTTACTTACTCCTTCTAACTTTATCGATGCCATTTTTCTTCTACTTTATTACTTTTTCTCTTCTGATTTATTACCCTCGATTTTACTGTTTTCAATCAGTCTCACCGCAGATACCACCTTTTCATCCTTACCGACCTTGAAGAAAATCACTCCCTGAGTCGCTCGACCCGTAATTCTTACACCGGAAACAGGACAACGAATCAGTTTTCCACCGTCAGTAATCAACATCACGTCATCTTCTTCATTCACCGGGAATACAGCAATGACTTTTCCGTTCTTAGAACTCATATCCAGGTTTTTCACACCTTGAGCTCCTCGACTCATGGTTCTGTATTCGAAAGAAGATGTCCTCTTTGCGTAACCTTTTTCGGTTATGGTCATCAAAATCTGTTCCAGCTCCTTCATTTCTTCATATTTCGCAGGAGGATCCATCTTTTGATCTAGATCAAGCTCTTCACCTGTACGCCTCAACCAATTTGAGTAACGAACATATTCATCTCTCTCTTCCGCGGTTGAAGTTCCGTTATTCAGAACAGCCATAGAAATAACTTCATCATCCCCGAGCAGTTTAATAGCGCGGACTCCTACAGAATTTCTGCTGGAAAATACTCTGAGAGAATCTACAGGGAATCTAACACTCTTTCCAAGCTTGGTTGAAATCAAAATATCCATTCCTGCCTTACAAAGAGCAACCGCAATCAACTTCTCATTTTCGAGCTTCATTGCGATCTTACCTTTGGAATTAATACTCGCGAACACACTCAAACTGTTTCTTCGAATTGTTCCTCGAGAAGTCGCCAACACGATATCGTAGTCATCCCACGTCGCAGGATCATCCGGCAACGCCAAAGCCGTGGCCAAAGTCTCATCAGCCTTCGTCGGGAAGAGATTTACAAGAGCTTTTCCTTTCGACTGCGGAGTTCCCAACGGCAATTTGTAAACCTTCATCTGATAAACTATTCCGGTCGTTGAAAAGAACAATACCGGAGTATGAGTACTCGCGACGAAAACGTCCTGGACGAAATCTTCATCTTTTGTTGTCATTCCGGTCTTACCTTTTCCGCCTCGATTTTGAGCGCGGTAGGTGTTCAACGGAACTCGCTTGATATACCCACTGTGACTTATGGTTACAACCATGTCTTCTTTCTGAATGAAATCTTCGTCGTCCAAATCAGCGCTGTTTTCTTCAATCGAGGTAATACGAGGAGTCGCGAACTCTTTGCGAACATCAATTAATTCAGTACGAACTATCTTCATAACTCTCGCGCGCGAAGCCAAAATACTCAACAAATCTTTAATTTGTTCGGACAGTTGAGCCAACTCGTTGGAAATCTTTGTTCTTTCCAACCCCGTTAATCTGTGCAACTTCAAATCCAGAATCGCTTGAGCCTGAACATCCGTCAATCGACATTTTCCGTTGGCATAGATACTGTTCGGATCATCCACAAGCTTGATTAACGGCTCAATCTCGGCAGCATCCCAATCGATACTCATCAACGCTTTTTTAGCGGAACCCGAATCTTCACTCGTTTTAATTATACGAATAACTTCATCGATATTCGCCACTGCTATCGCCAATCCGATCAAAACGTGAGCTCTGTCCCTCGTTTTGTTCAAATTGAAACGAGTCCTACGAACAACAACTTCCGTTCTGAATTCAATGAAAGCCTGCAAAATTTCAACCAATCCCATAAGTTTCGGACGACCATTGTGCAAAGCAAGCATATTAATTCCGAAAGACGACTGCATCGGAGTAGCTCTGTAAAGCTGATTCAATACTATATCCGCGTTAATGCCTTTCTTCAGCTCGATAACGACTCTGACTCCGTCTTTATCGGACTCATCCCTTATATCTGATATACCTTCGATAGTTTTATCGTTCACCAAATTCGCGATTTTCTCTATCATCTTCGCTTTATTGACTTGGTAAGGTATCTCAGTAGCGACTATCGCTTCACGATCTTTGCGAATTGTTTCTATATGAGTCTTGGCTCGGATAGTAATGGAACCGCGTCCTGTCTTAAATCCGGAGATGATCCCGCCTCTCCCGAGAATAATACCCCCGGTCGGAAAATCAGGTCCCGGAATAACTTGCATCAATTCTTCCAACGAAGCTTCAGGATTGTCAATCAACATCACGCAGGCATCAATGACTTCCCCGAGGTTATGAGACGGAACGTTAGTCGCCATACCCACGGCAATACCGTTAGCTCCGTTCACCAAGAAATTCGGGAAACGAGCCGGCAACAAAACAGGTTCTCTCTCTGCTCCATCGTAGTTAGGTTGAAAATCAACCGTATCTAAATACAAATCCTCCGTTAATTTATGAGCAACTTTGGATAAACGAGCCTCGGTATAACGAGAAGCCGCGGGAGAATCTCCGTCCATTGATCCGAAGTTTCCCTGACCACTGACAAGAGGAACTCTCATAGAAAACGGCTGAGCCATACGGACCATGGTTTCATATATCGCCGAATCTCCGTGAGGATGGTATTTACCCATAACATCACCGACGATACGAGCAGACTTACGAAACGGTTTGTTGTAGTCGTTTCCGCACTCCGTCATACTGTAAATAATACGGCGGTGTACCGGCTTCAAACCATCTCTCACATCCGGAAGCGCACGTGAAACGATAACGCTCATCGCGTAATCCAGATAAGAACGCTTCATCTCCTCATCGAGGTTAACCGGAATAATATCCTCGTTTTCCACACTCAAAAGAACTCTCCTAAATACTGCCTAAACTAATTAAAACGGAATATCGTCGTCTATTCCTGCCGGCGGCTGATCAGAAGGCATATCCGCCATATCTGAAATATCATCGCTCGCGCTTCCTCTGGAATCCAGCAAAGCGACTTCCCCCTTAAAACGAGGAATAACTACTTCCGTTGTAAATCTTTCGATCCCGTCTTTGTCTTGCCATTTTCTGGTCTGAAGTTGTCCCTCCACATAAACCTTCGACCCTCTTTTCAGATATTTTTCGCAAATTTCCGCTAAATTCGGATTGAAAACGACCACTCTGTGCCATTCTGTTCTGTCTTTTCTTTCTCCGGTAGACTTATCTCTCCAAGATTCCGTCGTAGCCACGGAGAAACTTACTATTTTACTGCCATCTTGACTCGAGCGAACCTCCGGATCCCTTCCCAAGTTACCCAACAAAGTTACTTTATTGACACTTCCAGCCATAACTCCATCCTCTTAAACTCTTCATATTATATGGACGCGATCAAATTTTTTCAACCGACCTTTAACCTTTTAGAAACCTTTTCAGTGCACGATTTAAATTTACTATTGCTAAAAAATTTTAAACGGTGTATAAGATTCCCAGAGTTTGGGCACATAGCTCAGAGGTAGAGCACTACGTTGACATCGTAGTGGTCGTAGGTTCGATCCCTGCTGTGCCCACCATTAGTTTTTTGGCAACACCAAAGGAAGGTTTGAGTTGGCTCCACAAGTAAAAATAGATACAGAAGCTGTTCGTGCTCTTGCTGAGCTTCTGAGAGAGACAGATCTTACGGAAATTGAATATCAAGAAAATTCAACAAGAATAAAAGTTTTGAGAACCGTTCAGCAGGCGGTTGTACCGGTTGCTGCAACCCAGGCTCCGGCGCAAAATGCTCCGGCGGCGGTTACAGAGTCGGCTTCGTCCGCGGAAGAAGTTAAGAAAGACAGTTGGGCAGGTCATCCGGGAACGGTTTCGGCTCAAATGGTCGGAACAGTCTACTTGGCGCCTGGTCCCGGATCAGATCCTTTCGTCACTGTAGGCAGTAAGGTTGATGAAGGTCAGACTTTGTTTATTATCGAGGCCATGAAAGTAATGAATATGATAAAGGCCCCGAAATCCGGAACGGTTAAACATATTTTTGTAAAGGATGCTCAGCCGGTAGAGTATGGAGATCCTATAGTTGTAGTTGATTAATCCATGATAAAAAAAGTACTGATCGCGAACAGAGGAGAAATAGCTCTTAGGGTGTTAAGGGCGTGTAAAGACTTGGGAATTCAAACAGTTGCTGTGCATTCCACTGCGGATGCGGACGCCATGCATGTAAGACTGGCGGACGAAAGCGTTTGTATCGGACCGGCAGCTCCAAGAGAGAGTTATTTGAATATTCCGGCGATTATTTCGGCTGCTTGCATCACCGGAGCGGACGCTATTCATCCGGGATTCGGATTTTTGAGTGAAAACGCAACCTTCGCTCACATGGTGGAGGAACACGGGCTGATTTTCATCGGACCGAAAGCCGATCATATCGTTATGATGGGCGATAAAATTATGGCGAAGAAGACGGTATCTCGTCTTGGATTGCCGACGGTTCCCGGTTCCGAAGGAGCACTTACGAAGGTTGAGAAAGCGCTCAATCTCGCCGAGGAAATGGGTTACCCTGTCTTGATAAAGGCGGCAGGTGGTGGCGGCGGAAGAGGAATGAAAGTTTCCCGTTCAAAAGATGATTTTGTTGAAGCTTATGAGACCGCCAGACGTGAAGCCGGTATTTCTTTCGGAAATGATAAGGTATATTTGGAAAAATACCTGGAGAATCCAAAACACATTGAATTTCAGGTTATCGCAGATCAATACGGAAATGCGGTTCATTTGGGAGAGCGTGACTGTTCCATGCAGAGACGCAATCAGAAAGTTTGGGAAGAAGCGCCAAGTTTGGTATTATCTCCGGAATTTCGAAAAGAATTCGGAAATAAGATTGCGAGAGCCATTTCCGAAATGGGATATGTCGGTGTCGGTACTTTAGAATTCCTGTACGAAAACGGGCAGTTGTATTTTATCGAAATGAATACGCGTATTCAGGTTGAGCATCCTATAACAGAGATGATCACGGGAATCGATATTGTTCGCGAGCAGATTTTGATCGCCGGCGGAGAAAAATTATCTTTCACTCAGGATGATGTGACTTTTACGGGGCATGCAATCGAGTGCAGAATCAACGCGGAAAATCCGGACACCTATATTCCTTCAGCAGGTACAATTAAAAATTATCACTGCCCTGGAGGACCTGGGGTGAGAGTCGATAGTTTTATATACGAGGGATACAAAGTTCCTCCGTATTATGACAGTTTGATTGCAAAGTTAATCATCCACGGAAAAGATCGTCAGCAGTGTTTGGCTCGCCTTCGCAGAGCCCTCGGTGAATATGTTATTAGCGGAATTGATACTTTGATTCCTTTGCATTTAAGTCTTGTAAATGATCAAAATGTTATAGATGGTAATTTCAACATACATTTTTTGGAGAAGTTTTCTCGAGATTTAGAAAAAGAGTAATTTTATTTCGAATTTTTTAATTGGTATGTTTCAAGTGCTTTTTTCGGTTTTAACTGAAAAAGTTTCTGCTTTTGTTTACACTTGTTTTCTGATTGTATATAATGCACGAAATGGTTATTGTAACCATATGAATTTTTGTTCTGCGAAAACCAAATGATCGAGTTTTCGCGGATTGTATTGAACGGAATGTTTAAAAGAGTGTTATGCCTGTTTTGGGATTAGAGTTTTCAGTGTTTTTGTTGCAGCGAAATAGAATTTTTTCTACGCGAAGCGCCTTAGGTTATGATAATAGACTTTTGAATATTCCTATTCAGAATTATGGAGAAGAATATGTCAAAAGATATGCTAATAGATTCGGCTCACGCTGAAGAAATAAGAATTGCTGTTGTTAACGACGGAAAGTTAGATAAATTTGATTTCGAGACGCGGTCTAAGGTTCAAGTTAAGGGAAATATATATTTAGCGAAGGTAATTCGTGTTGAACCTTCCCTGCAAGCGGCTTTTATAGATTACGGCGGAAATCGTCACGGTTTTCTGAGTTTTAGTGAAATTCATTATGATTATTTCCAGATTCCGGTTAATGACCGTCACGAATTGGAAGCTCATTTACAGAATGCAATAGCCGCTCATGTTGAGGAAACGGGTCAGACTGCTGAAGAAATGGATCCTCGAGAAATCTCCAGACTTCGGTATCAGTTCTACCGCCGATACAAAATTCAGGAAGTGATCAAGAAAAGACAGATCATGCTTGTCCAGGTTACAAAAGAAGAGAGAGGAAACAAGGGAGCCGCTCTTACAACCTACATTTCGTTGGCTGGACGTTACTGTGTATTGATGCCAAACACCCCGAAAGGCAGTGGTGTTTCCAGAAAAATTACAAACAGAAAAGATCGAGAAAAGCTGAAGAAAATCGTATCTGAACTTCATATCGAAAACGGAAGTACTGTTATTCGTACCGCCGGAATCGGTCATACAAAAACCGAAATCAAAAAAGACTTCGCTTACCTCACAAATGTTTGGAACGAAATTCGCGAGATAACATTGAAGTCTTCCGCTCCTTGCATGATTCATGAAGAAGCCGGAATCATAAAAAGATCTTTGCGTGATATGTATTCGAAAGAAATTGATACTGTCGTGGTTGAGGGAGAAAAAGGCTACAAAACAGCAAAAGAGTTTATGAAAAAACTAATGCCGAGCCACTCGCGAAAAGTTAAACTGTACAACGACAAAAGCATCCCTTTGTTCAGTAAATATAAATTGAATGAACAAATAAATCAGATCTATTCTACTCGAGTGGATCTGCCTTCGGGAGGATATTTGATTATCAATAATACCGAAGCTTTGATTGCTATCGATGTTAACTCCGGAAGATCCACCAGAGAAAGAAATATTGCGGGGACCGCACTAAAAACAAACTTGGAAGCTGCACAAGAAATAGCCAGACAATGTCGTTTGAGAGATTTGGCAGGGTTGATTGTCGTTGATTTCATCGATATGGAAGAAAAGCGAAATAATATCCAAGTTGAAAGATGCATGAGAGAATCGTTGAGAAACGACAAAGCAAAGATTCAGGTGGGAACGATAAGCAATTTCGGATTGTTGGAATTTTCCAGACAAAGATTACGTTCCAGCATAGCTGACGCCAATATGATTATATGCCCTCACTGCCGCGGAACAGGATTTATGTGGTCCGATGAATCTTTGGCTGTTCAGGTTTTGAGAAAAATCGAGGAAGCATGCATTGATTTTGAATTCAAAGAAATTATTGTTACTTTATCCGCAAATATCGCTTTGTATATCTTAAATAACAAGAGATCATTTATTTCTGCTATTGAAGCCAGAGGAGATTTAAAAATTACCTTCAATGTAGACCATCGTATCGCGGCAAACGATTTCAAGATTGAGCAGATTTTCAAACCTACAGCATTAATGGTTGAAAGTGATGACGATACTGAAGAAAGTGAAAGCGAATCGGAAAAAGTTTCTGAGAAAAAAGCTTCCAAAGGAAAGCCGAAGCCGAAAGAAAAGAATGTAAAAGAAACTTCTGAAGAAAAATCGAATTCTCAGAAAAAGAAGAAAATGATTCGTCGTCCGAACAAAAAACAAGATGCTCAAACTTCGGAAAACTCTGAGAAAAAATCCGAAGAAAAAGCTGTCGAATCAGAAGAGTCTGTCTCAAAAGTCCACAAGATCGCCAAACGTTCTAATCAGAGAAGGAATTCTCGAAAAGAAACTGTCGAGATAACTTCTTCAGAAGAAAATTCTAAAAAATCGAATGTCAGCGAATCTTCCGAGGCGAAATCTCCAAAAAAAGCGACGAAAAAATCAAAAAAGGTCGCTGAATCGCCGGTTTCTTCTTCGAAAGATGAGTCACAAAAAGAGGATGTTTCTGAGATTCCTGAGTTAAAAGAAGGAAAAGTTGATTTTGAAACCAAAATTGAGGTCAGTGAATATCAAAGAGATATGGTTTCGAAGATCATGCAGTCTTATCAGGAAGAAGATCCGAGAAACGCAGATGTTCCTCCCAAGGTTAACAAAAAGAAGAGAAGCGGCTGGTGGCAGAAGCTTTTGAAAAAACCGGGAAGCGATCGATAGAGGGAATCATGAGCGTAAAAGTTAGATTCGCCCCCTCCCCTACGGGATTGCTTCACGTCGGAAATGTCAGAATCGCGATTTTGAATTATTTGTTTGTTAAAAATCAAGGCGGTAAGTTTGTGCTCCGCATTGACGATACCGACAAAGAGCGTTCCACAATTGAATCTGAAAATTTAATTTTGGAAGATCTGAAATGGTTGGGATTTAAGTGGGATGAATTCTACAAACAATCCAATCATTTCCAAAAATATAACGATGCCCTTGAGTATTTGAAATCCATCGGCAGAGTGTATCTTTGCTACGAAACGAAAGATGAACTTTCTTTAAAAAGAAAAATTCAGGCTTCGCAAGGGATACCTCCTGTTTATGATCGCGCGTCTTTGCGGTTATCTGATGAAGAAAAATCTGATCTCGAAAAAAAAGGCGTTCGGAAATATTGGCGGTTTAAACTTAACGATACCGAAACAGTTGAATGGAATGATTTAGTTCACGGAAAAATTTCAATTCCACTGAACAGCGTTAGCGATCCGATCATAATCAAACCGGATGGTTCTTATGTTTACACATTCGCTTCTGTTGTCGATGATATTAACATCGGGATTACTCATATCATTCGCGGAGACGATCACATAACAAATACCGCCGCTCAAATTGATATGTTCAAAGCAATTTCCGGAAACTCTCCGCAATTTGCTCACGTTCCGCTGTTATCTTCAATCGACGGACAGGATGTATCAAAAAGAACGAGTTCATCCCTGAGTATGGTAAACCTGCGCAATGCCGGAATGGAACCGCAAGCAATTATCAATGTATTGTCATCGCTGGGAACTTCCAACAACGTCGATCATAGAAACTCACTCGAGAATTTAATCGAAGAATTTTCTTTTGAAAAAATGAGTTTATCTTCTCCGAAATTTAATGTCAGAGATGTAGAACTCCTAACGAAAAAGATTATCTCCGAAAAATCTTTTGATGAAGTAAAAGATAAAGTTTCTCAAAAAATCTCCAAAGAGTTTTGGGAAACAATCAAGGGAAATATCAACACGTTGAAAGAAATTGATTTTTGGTACGAGATTTTTTATAGAGACGTGCCTCCTTGCTTTGAAAAAATAGATCGAAATTATCTTTTTCAGATGCAGGAAACTCTATCTCCAAATATTAATTT
>Ga0265300_10004473_pt1 | contig 11119 bp, 7 predicted proteins | sample AusTroGonzalo_MG_FD_193482 | JGI IMG/M metagenome (GOLD analysis project Ga0265300, IMG submission 193482) | Bovine rumen microbial communities from tropical cattle in Woodstock, Queensland, Australia - Gonzalo_03 | ecosystem: Host-associated > Mammals > Digestive system > Stomach > Rumen ... | reverse complement strand
GGAACACCGTAAAAAATTGTTTGATATTGAAGACTATTCCTCCCCTCTACAGAATCAAAGAGCCGCATCCAGTCTTTTTTTCGTTCTTCTTTAGTTTGATAAGTTTTTATTTCTTCCGAAACCTTGATAATCGAAATGATTAATTCATTCTGATTTTTTACATTTATAGCATGTGCGAACCAGCACGCTTTTTCCCCGATTTTTTTACAAACCTCATCATAAAATACACGATTGTTCGCTTTATCGCCAATTTTTAACGATTTTGGATACTTTAGTGTTCTTCGGCCATTATGATCGCCACCACATTGTTTACAAATATATAGCGCAAATGGTTTATCAATTTTGTATATGTCAGGCTTTTGAAGATTTTTCCCTTTTACCTCAATAGAAACATTTTCGAAAACAGCGGATTTAATCAGTTGATACTTCGTTTGATCTTCGCCTTCTCCAGATTCATCGATATCATCATTTTCACTTTCATTGGCGGAGTTTTCCTCATCGTCAAACGATGCATTGTTTGCATTAACAAGCATCCCATCTTGCCCAATGGTATATTGTTTTCGATTCCGTCCATTCCCTAGAGTGCATGAAAAGTTGTCAAAGGGGACGTGGCAATAGTCCATTGCGAGCAACAAATCTGCAGCCCCAACTCTAGTTATTCTCTGCTCATTGGTTTGGGATTGTCCAAGCTCGGTTCCCCAGTTTGCAGTACTGCCGCCGCCGGTTATTTTTGATCCGAAACATAACGAAACAATAGATATGTTCATCGTATCTGCCTCCATATATGCTTAAGAAGTATTCCTACAATATTCACGTCCCAGCCATTCCCGGCTCTTTTGGACAGCTGTGAATAAGACTGTTCGTCAAAGTTGATTTCGCACTTTGTTTTGTCGCGAGATATATCAAAGCCCATCAAGCGGAACTGTTCATGAACAGACATTTTCCGGACTATTTCCTTGCCTTTCCTTTCTCCCGTTTTCTTGGGCGGCTCTATAACCCGCAGACTATTGTGCTCTGGCTGCGTAATTGTGATGCTGAAGCCATCTTTTTTTATTTTCTTGTTGTATACATCAAAACACAGCGGGGTCTTTACAACAAAAGAATCAATATGATGCTTTTCTTTAAGATGTTCTATCTGTGCATCCGACAAATAAAGCGACTTATCAGGTTCGTAATCTAGAAAGTCCGCCATTTTTTTCTTTCCGCGGCGTTCTTTCGGCTTTAGCTTGAAATTTTTCGGCAAGCCGCCACGACAAGCAAACATCCAAAGGCGCTCTCGATTTTGGGGAATCCCATAATCCTTTGAATTCAAGATCACCTGGGCCAAGGTATTCTCTTCTGAAGTTCCGTAACCCATTTCAATCAAATCCTTCACAAGTTGATCATGAATGGGCTTGAACTTGCCGGAAGTAAAGCCCTTGACATTCTCCAAAAGAATATACTTAGGCTTCTTGACGCGACAGATACGGATAATATGACCGAGCATCGCACCTCGACCATAAGGATCTTCAGTTCCCTTCTGCATTCCCGCGGAAGAGAATGGTTGACACGGAAAACCGCCTGTAAACAAATCAAAATCCGGCAATTCTTCAGGATTAATCTTTGTGATGTCGCCCCAATTCTTTATGGGATTCCCCTTTTTATCCTTATGATTTGCGTCAAACAGGCTTGATGCATATTTATCGAATTCCGAATAACCAACAACCTTATAGTCAAAATCCGGAACAGCAGCTTTCAACCGCTTCAGACCAAAGGATGCACCACCATATCCAGCAAAACCTTCAAATACACGTAACTTTTTCAGTCCCATTTATGAATTCCTTATATTTCGATATAAATATATATATATATAATGTCACATAGTGACATTTTATGCACTATTATTGCAAAAAACTATTCTATTCCGTTGGTTTTTAATTTTTTTATAGTTTCTTTTGCGTTTTTCAACTGATATTTAGTCAACTCTGTGTATTCCATTTTGCAGTATTTGATGATGATTTCCAAGTTTTTTTTGTCTTGCGCAGTTACAACGCGCTGCTGTATACCTCGTTCCAGCAAAGAATTCCAATATTTATGACCTTTCTTAAAAATGTCGACTTCGCTTTGGATGGAATCCGCAAAGCGCTGGTCTTTTTTGCTCGATGTTTCGCTAATTTCTATGTCCTCTGGGCTAACCAGAATTTCTTTGAGGCTATCGGAGATTGTGTAATCCTTTGATTTTACTGCTTTCCAGCATGCCTCTTGTTTACAGTATGTTCCTATATTGCCTTGAGTTGCGTAAATACACTTAAAGACGATTTTTCCAATTGAAGCGACGTCCTTCTCGAATTGGCTTGGAACTTCTTGTTTTGCCCAAATATCGCCATAATCGATCCGAAGGTTTAGGCCTTTTATACATTCAACAAGCTTCGCAAATGTATATGCAACGATTTGAGGGCGATAGGCCTTTCTTTCTTGGTACCAGATTTGATCTGAAATCGTATTCTCAATAAACGCGAAGAGAATTTTTTTTCCGATTAAAGATTTGTAGTAGTATTCGTTGAAATAGGACGGATCATTTTCCCACTGTTTTTCCATTCTGTTGTGGAAATGTGCTGCGTTGACTTCACCACCCCAGGAAACATAGTGGGGTAATGCATCTGCTGCGTTACAGTATTTCGCCAGATCTGTAAGTGAAAATTTTTTCTCTTTTGGATTTTTTGCTTTATACTCGTCACGCTGTCTTTTTGTCGTCATTTGCATCATTGGTTGATCGTACTGACCGCGTGCGCGTTCAAAGAACCATAATTGCTGAACCAGCTGGCCAACGGCTTTAGGCGCATAAATTTTTCTGGAGAAATCTTCTATTTTGACATAGAATGGATGGCTGGAATTCAAATCGGCTGTTTTTACCTTATTTTGGCTATTCGCATAGGTGGCAATATGCCGAATAAATTCAGGATCTGAATGCTGAATAACGGTCAACTTCATCTGAACAAAGATGCCGGACAAATCGGCGCCGTCCTTTATACTCGTTGCGGCTAATGTTGCCGTAGTTTGTCCGCCATTGATAATTTGCAAATCTTTAAAGGAGGTTATAAAAAGAGCGCCATTACTTTTTTGAAGCGTAATTTCCTTTGCTGTTGTCGAAATACCATTGTTGTACGTGAAAAATTTTGATTTATCATTCAAAATTGTGCCACGAATCCCCTTGTTTACACCGCCATTCAATTTTAAGAACGAGCGTACGTTTGATTCGAGCAATTCTGAACTATGCGCCTTGTATATTTCAGAAAGAAACTTTCCAGGAACTATTGCCAAGTATGAATCATATAAGTCCGTCTCAATATCGGCTTTTATGCACGGAATTCCCTTGAATCCATAGTCTTCGCAATTAATAATAAGCTCATCTTTCTGGAATCCAGCAAGTTTAGACTTATAAATCCCCTCAATGTCAAGAACATCTAAATCAATAGAGTACGTTCTGTTTTTAAATGTAAAATCAGGAAGTTTTAATTTTTTTACGGCTTTACTTAACTTGTTTGTACTGGCAATGAATAAATGCAACCTACTAATTGCGTCTGATTGCTCATTAATCTCATTTGCGAATTGGACGGTTTCATTTGATTTCTCGCAATCAAAGAAAAATCCTTTTAAGCTGTTTTCAAAGAAGTTAATGAGTTGCTGCGATAATTTTTTTAGTGTTTCATTGGTGATGCTTTCTATATCGACCGGATTATAATCCGCATACATTAAATTAAGCGTGTTAGACGGAATATCCAGAAATCCAGCGTTTATGTGCATGTTTTTGTATGCACGCGTTCCTTCCGAATAATCCCAGAAATGAGGCTCCATGTCTGTAATTAGTGAATAGTCGTCTCTTAAAATCTCTATTGTTTCATCAATAAAAACATCAATGGGATAAGGATGCTTTGGGTCACTATCCGCAGCAGCATTTATATCGTTGATAAATTCAGGCCTAAAATCTTCAAGGCTAATCATTTATAGTAACCTCATATTTTTTTAATGATTCTACAGAAAGAGAATATTCGACATCATTGATTTCTGGGAAAATGATGTTTTTTCGTGTCAACCTTGGAAATTGATCGTCAACTTTGAAAAAACTTGTTGACTGAATTGTGAATTTTGTATTCAATGCTTTGTCACTAGAAAAAACGCCTTTAGATGCAATCTTCTCTGAAAAGATTGTTTCCAGTTGCTCGTCCTCGATTTTATCTGAGATGGAATGAAAGATCTTTTTTATAGAACAATCGGGTCCATCGAATTCTTCGGACATCTTTTCTGCTCTGTTTATAACTAGTAGGCCCTCAAATTCTGAATCTAATTGCGAAATAGATGATATTTTAACGGTAGGGGACTTGGTTCCTATTGTTTTTATTTCGTACCATTTTGAGTTAATGGAAAAATCTTTACTTGTTCCCTCAATACCGGACCAAGCCTTTATGGCTTTCTCTATACCATATTTATTAATCATAAAGTGTTGTAGAAAGAATAATTCTCCGTACAATCCTTGGATGTCATCTAAAGACAAATCGGCCTTGGTGCTTTTTTTAAATAACGCCTTCCATTTGGCATATTGTCGGCGTATAGCCAAGAACGCTTGTTCTTCGGTTAATGTGTATGAGACGGATTCTACAATGTTCTCGCAAAACGCTGCAAAAACATTTTCTTGATCTGTTAACAAAACATCAAAGCAAAGCCAAAATGCACCCGTTTCATCTGGCCCCTGTACAATATTGATGTTATTCGTAGATTCTAATTTTGGTGGATGACTCGTTGAAAGAAATGACAGTCTTAGTTGACCATTGTTATTGAATCCAAAATAAATAGGGAGAGGTGATTCGACATCAAATCGTTTTTGTTCGCCTTTTTTTTGTTTTTTTAGATCTGCTAACATTTGGTAGATGCTAAACATAATAGTCTGCTCCTTCTTGGTCGTCGTCAACTTCAATTCCTTCGGTCAATTCCTTGATCTTTTGCATGTTGGCTCTATAAACCATTCTTTCAGGATCCTCCTTTTTGGGGAAACCGATGGCAAATGCAAATAGAAGGTTTTCGCCCAATGCGTCCTTTTTTTCCTGTTTTTGCGGGTCTATTTGCAATGATTTCTTTTTATTATTTTTTTCACTATCATAATTTGTCTTCAGATCTATGGGATAAATGATTAATAGAGGTCGTTCTCTCTCCTCGCAAAGGAAATCCTTTACGATAAGATCTTCATGTTCGGGATTCTCTTCATGTCTTTTTTCAATTAATTGTAATTGTTCAATTGTTAATCCAAATTTAAATATGCTTGGCTCCATAACTCTGTTGTTGTTACGTCCGATTCTAAAATTATGTTCATCAAAATGGAATTGACGATAAACAGCGTGTGTTTTCAATTTTCCGAAATCAAACGTTCTGTCAGAATCGCCGACAGCGACGACAATATCCCAGTTTGTAAATATTTCCGACTTGGCAATATACTTCGATAAGCCTTCGACGTCAAATTTTTTATTAACATATGGTATTTTTAGTTTGCTTACAAAATCTGCAACAAGATCTTTTTCGACATTCTTTTTCCCGATATATTTTTTATCAACCATTTTATTGACTTCGATCTTATTGAGGAAATCAATTATTAGTTTTTTGTTATAATCGTTTATTTCTTTACGTAAATCTAGTTTAGATGTGTCTGCAGCGACACCCCCATAATTCAATTGGACTATCACTTCATCTGTACCCCTCATTTTATTGCGGCTAGTTATTAACAATGATGTCTCTAGCGTGTCTGGGCTTTCTTTTACCATTAATCCAAAATCGCTGGGTTTTTTCCCTTTGATTTCCATTTCCTTGAATTGTTCTTTTAGATTTTCAATGGCATCTAATACGGCGCTAAAATTAGCCATATTTGTTTGTGTCATGTATATTCGGCATAAGTCCTCATATTTTGGGCGATAGCCGAACCAACGGCACATCTGCAGCAGCGTGTCATATGCGGTTGCATTGCGACTATAATAACTAACCATCAATCCTTCGAGAGTGAGGCCGCGCGAAAGAACGAGACCACCAATGGCGATGACTCGGGCTCCTTCTTTTTTGTAATCATCGTAATCAAATCTTTTTTGCTTTCCATTTTTGTCGAATTTATTGGCTTGACCATTACGAGAATTTATTACAACAATCTGAATTTGTTTTATTTCTTCCAGTATGCCTCGCTGAATTTTTTTCCATGAAACCTTTTCGTAGTCGTCAAATCCGTTTCGAACATCACGATAGAATTCGTCTTTAAGAAATAAGTCGTGTATTTTACATAATTCCTTATTTGCGGTAAAATCCTTTTCTGATTTGAGTGCAGTTTGCTCTACTGCATTGGTTATTTCATCAATATAATCCTGGACCTTATAAAGGATCCTATTCTGAACATCATTAAACCGCGTGATATTTATCATCATGGAACGGTGCTTTGTCTTTTGTCCTCGAATTGTACGGATTACATTGTTAATTAAAAAACAATGTATTGCTTGTTTTAATGATTCCGCCATTTCGTTGAATTGAGCGTCTCGCTTATGAATAACAGGGAAAAAATTATCTTCCGTTCCGTAAATCAAGCGCATGCAATGAGGAATATCGTCATCGTTTTTGGGAAAAACTTTTCGCCCTCCAAAATAGTCACTAGGTGTATGTAATTGCACAATGAAATCCGAAGGGAATAAGTCTTTGTTTCCAGACGCATCATCCTCGGGATTAATGAAAATGTTGGCAAAAGGTGTTGCTGTAAAACCGACATATGTAGCAACGGGGAAATTATTGAAAATTTTTCGAATACATCTATTTATTACCGATGGTGGAACGCCATCCTTTTTTGTGTTAATAGATGCGTTATCAGCTTCATCATCAATTATAAGGATGCTATTGGAGTCAAAGTTTCCGTTTGCATGTTTTGCCATTTCATCAAGAGTGCTTTGCAACTTTCTTCCAACGGCATCTAAAATATCTTTATTCTTTTTTATGACCAATACGACTGGTTTTTTCAAATCGCTAATGCCACTATGGCTTGTTTCTTGGATAAATTTTCCAAAATCATGCGCCTGGTCTGTTAAGGGGATGACGTAGTATTGATGTGAATGTTCACCTATGCCTACGTATTCTGTTTTTGTTCCGCCTATGCTATCACTAATAGCCCCGATTGCACCATAATCAGTTCTCTTTTGTGTTTGTACGCGTAGAGAGTCTGTCAATCCCGCTAACAATACAACAATTTTATAGCCATAATCATAGGCCATGTTGATTAGGCCGAGATAATTAGCAGTCTTTCCAGATTGCACATCGCCTATCACGAGCCCTTTTCTTTGGTCCAAGTTTGCGGTTGTTTTAGGGTTTGCACACCTTGCTAGGATTTTTTCGCATATTGTTTCTATGCTTTGTACGGTTTTTAAAGAAAAACCATCTTTTATCAAATAATGCTTATAGTGTTCAAAATGTTCATGTTTTTGATTGGGATCGCTTTTGGCTTTGTATAACCAATGCTCGGATTCTTTTTGCTTTTCAATAATATTTGAATCAAATCCTTTCATCCCGATATGGTTTTCGTATTTTTTTACAACTTCAGATAATGCTGCTTCTTGGTCTTCTTGGGAGAGTTTTTTCCACTCAGAAGCATATGACACATTAAACATTTGCTTCGCGAAATTTACTAATTCGCTGTGTTTTTTCTTTTCGCTATTTAGAATGATACATAGAGTATCAAATATATTTTTTACGAGTTGTTGCGTCGCTTCATTTAACATCTTCATTGAAACACCTTCTTCTTTATTAATTCCTTTTGATTGTAGAAATTCTGATATTGTTCGGCTAGGAAAAGTTTTTCGAAAACATCGTTATATGCATCACCATCTGCTAGGGATAAGATTGTTTTTATTTGTTCGACAACTGTCTCTAATTCAATATCATTTGAAGTATTTTGAATATCTTTATTTTCGGCTAGATCATTATAGATTCGCATTTTAGGGATGAAAGATTCTAACTGCGACAAGATAATGCCCAACAAATTGTTTTCATTTTTTCCGATGTTTTCTTGCAACTGAATAATTGCCGGATTCTTTCTATTTATTTGATAACGAATTGCTCCGCTTCGTCCTTCTATTCTTTCCCACAATGGCACATCCCCCCGTTTTTCTTTCGAGCCAGGGAAAGTTGTGGCCTTTTTGCTTTTTGTTGTGGCTTCGGTTATAGAAGCGAAAATAGCATCCTTAAGACTATCCGGTATTTTTGCTGATGATTTTTTTACGTCAAGCGTCCATACTGAATCTAGGGTGGAAGGAAAATTAATTTCAACTCTAGCGAGTTTGTTTAGTTCACTTTTGGGTTGCATTCGCATCCATCCACCCCAGGAGATCAATCGTTTGTTACGATATATATAAAAACCCTGATCGTTGGCCAAACTAACAGGATTTCCTAGAAGTTTCCGTTCTTCTGTTGATAGTGAATTTGCGTATGGTAATGTGTGTGCGGTAATTTCTATTTTTTTCCCATTATATGAAACGATATTTGTTTTCCCTGGTTGCCGGCCACGTGCAGAACGAAGGAAGGGATCTCTTTTTTCTATTCGCAAGTTGTTAAAGTATATTTTTATGGAATTGTAAAAATTATGGAAGACCAGTTCAACATGTTTTTTTGAGTCTGCAACAAGTTGACGGAAATTTCTTTCAAAATTCTTCTTCTCGATACGATCGAAATCATTCCAAATAACTAATGTTCCTGATTTAAACGCATCTAATTTGTCAATGCAAGGGAGCTCCTTGATTTCAGTTGGATTTAGAATTTCCAATTTATACTCATTATCTTTTTCTATGACGTCTAAATCCAAACACATGGCGAAAATGCGTTGCGAACCTCGCTGCTTGGTGGCGACAGTAACTTTTCGACATTGAGACAATGATGCGGATTTTAATCCGAGACCAAATCGTCCCAATTCTTTTTCAGAATCTTTTTTTTCCGTTCTATCAGAACCAAGTAATAACGCATTGTCTAGGCCATCGTTGTCCATGCCTTTGCCGTTATCTAAAATGCAAAAATATGGCATCTCGGCCAATGGATCGCTTTCTACAAAAACTTCTTTTGCATCCGCTGTTATGCTATTGTCGATAATATCTGCAACTGCTGTAGAAAAGCTATATCCTATGGCTCTAATACCAGTAATTAGCGCTCTGGCGGGAATAGGACGTTTTACTTGTTTACTCATACTACACCTCAGATATGTCAAGCACTAGTGAACGTATCTGTTTTTTTGATTCCATTGCTTGTTCATTATTAAGTTCATATATTTTTTTTCGACCTAAAACATCTGTTTCTAAGAAAATAGTGGCATAATCATTAAATTGATTTACGAACTGAAACTGTTGGTATGATAAGACGAATTTTTTGAGTGATGTTACGGAATGTTTGATAATCCCAAAATGCTTTATTCCATTTACTTTATATTCAAAATCATAAATAGAATAAGGATATTCCTTGTATAAATTTTTGCAACTATCTATTCCTTTTTTACTCAAATATTTGACGATATCCTTATAGGCGTTATCTTTTTGCTCGTGCATTATTTCTTTGAAGTTTTCTGGCCCAACGTTTTTATAGCCGAGCTTCTGACGTAAGGCTATGATTTCTGTATCATAGTCATCATAGTTTTCTTCAAAAATATATGTAAACTTCGAACCGGTCCCTTTCCTGTTGACGAAAACCTTTGAGTAGGGAATCTCTTTAGGACCTACAATTGTAGCGTCGAAGTTTAAATAGCCGGTATCGGTATTGTATTCAAAAGCCTCTATTACAAAGGCGTAGTCATTAAGGGTTTTGGAAATGTTTTGAAGGATCTTGCGGTTGTTAATGTCAATATATTCGTCAGAATATGAAAGAGAGGGGGGATAATGAATTTTTTGTCTCCCGTAGTGAACGTTTTCTTTTGAGGTTTCTTCTCGAATATATATACAAAAAGAGTAATCTGTGTTTATTGGCAAACCATTCACGGACACCTTATTAAAACAACAAACTCGATTTATCTTTGCTTCAGCACGAGATGTTCGTAGAATTTCGTTTATTATGCCCTCTCTTGAAATACTCTTTATATTTTCGGGAATATTGTTTATTTGCGCAACATCTTCATGGATCGATCCGCATTGTTTTAATATGGAGGAAACGGTTGCTGTGTGGCCTCGCTCATTATCGTTCTTTATATTAAAAAACAATGATTTTATTTCTATAGGGATGCGATAATTCATAAATAATTGTCCCAAAATTCTGTTAGGTAAAATATTTCCTGAGCATCTTCGTATTTTCGCATAATTGTTTAGAATATGTAATCATATGCTATTCTATTGCTATGAAAATATATTATTTAAAAAGAAAGGTAATCTCGTATATCCCCAAAAACACGAAATAAACCATAGTATCATTCTAAAATAGCCCGCATCTCCGGGTTTTAGGGGCGGATCTCCTAGGCGAGGGGGGGAGGCTTCCCCCGCCGGGCGGAGGGAACTTTTCATTCCTGCACCAAAATTATGACGTCGTCCCCATCAAACTCCATGTTGAAGGCTTGCCGGTAGCTCGATTCCAGCGCCTCTCCGGGGGTGCAGTTTTCCCTGAACAGGACCATGCCGCTGTCCAGGCATTCCATGTCAAGCTCGCCGTCGATGTCGATGCATTCCGGCCGGAACGTGGACCACAGGCAATAGTCGGTGAACCCTTCCCGGATGTCGCAATCGAGCAGGTTGTCGCCCGTGCCCGCCTGGACTTTCAGGAAGGCGCCCCTGCCCTTGACCCATGCGAGTATCGCGCCGCTGAACGTGTCTTTTTCCATAAGGCCTCCGCCCCGAAAGATAGATAATTTTAGTGACAGAAAATGGCATGTTAATTATACCGAATTCGGTACAATTAATTTTCGAGAAATCTCTTGACAGTGACCGCGCGAGGATGTATATTTAGTGAACAGGTGTGCAGATTCGTTCCTGCGCACCCAACCTGAGATTACGACAATCCCTGCGACAGTCGGCATAGGCCTTGCGGCCCGTACGTGCATCCGCGGTGGGGTTCATCAACCTTCTTGTTGATGTTGTTGGATAGCTGGCAGGAACACGACCTGCTC
>Ga0265300_10004471_pt1 | contig 11121 bp, 14 predicted proteins | sample AusTroGonzalo_MG_FD_193482 | JGI IMG/M metagenome (GOLD analysis project Ga0265300, IMG submission 193482) | Bovine rumen microbial communities from tropical cattle in Woodstock, Queensland, Australia - Gonzalo_03 | ecosystem: Host-associated > Mammals > Digestive system > Stomach > Rumen ... | reverse complement strand
ATGGGTGGAAAGCTTGTAAAAGAAAACAGTGCATATGTTAACAGCAGCCGTAGATTTTTCTGCGGCTGTTTTGTGCTATAATAATAAAAAAGTGAAATCGACAAATCTTGCTAATGTTTTTTAAATCAGGAGTTTATGGAAACCACAACGGAGGTACACGCTATGGAACTTCGCCTGCTGCAGTATTTCCTGGCAGTATGCCGGGAAGAGAACATGACCCGCGCGGCGGATATGCTGCACCTGACCCAGCCCACCCTGAGCCGCCAGATCGCGCAGCTGGAGGAAGAACTGGGCGCGCCGCTGTTCATCCGCGGGCGGCACCTGGCCCTGACGGAAGCCGGCATGAAGCTGCGCCGCCGGGCGGAGGAGATCATGCAGCTGATGGACAAAATAGAAATAGAGTTCAAGGAACAGGAAGAAGTGACGGGCGTGGTATCCATCGGCGCCGGCGGGCTTTCTTCCTTCCGCTCGCTGTCGGAATTGATTTATGGATTTCAGAAACTGTATCCCCGGGTACAGTTTGACTTTTATACTAACAACGCGGAGTTCGTGAAGGAACGGCTGGACCGGGGTCTCCTTGACTTCGGCCTTCTGCTGGAACCGGTGGAAATCTCAAAATACAATTACATCCGCATGAAAGAGAAAGAGCGCTGGGGCCTGCTGATGCGGACAGATCATCCGCTGGCGGCCAAAGCGTCGGTTACGCGGGAAGACATCCGGTCGGTTCCCCTGACCACCAGCAACCGGCTGGCCATCCAGCAGGAAATCAACCATTGGTTCGGGGACATGATGGACGAACTGAACATCGTGGCGACTCACAACATCATCACGAATGTAGTGGACCTGGTGGACATCGGCGCGGCCTGCGCCCTTACCCTGGAAGGGGCGGTGAACCTCTTTGAAGGCGGACGCCTCACGTTTCGCCCGGTGTCGCCGGCGCTGGAAATGAATACGGTATTGGCCTGGAAAAAGTTCAATCCCTTCTTCAATGCAGCCGGAAAATTCCTGGACTATTTCAAAACCATGTATGCCGGGCATACATGAGAATTGCTAACAGGCATTAGACTTTCAGAATAAAAGAAAATATAATGAGCGCAACAGAAAGCGGCGAACGTTTTGGCGTCCTGTGGGACGAGACCGGAAAAGAAAACGCTGTATTCTGTAGCGCTCATTTTTTATTAGTCGGGGGAAAACATGGAGAAAGAAAACAGGAAGAATGAAATTCGCCGTTTGGAACAGGAACGGTGCCAGGCGCTGCGGGATTACCACGAAGCGGCGGAAAAGCTGGATCAGATTGATTACCAGCTGTTTGAATTGAAAAAAGAAGACGGGAAAACCAAAGGAAACGCGGATTGATCCGGTAAATGCGCAAACCCGTTCAACCGGTGTTTCCTGAGGACGGATGATCAAGGAGAGGTGAACATGGACAGGAGAGAATTTTTAAAAGTGACCGGGACCGGGGCGCTTACGCTGTTTTTGAGCGGCTGCGGGATCAACGCCGTGAGCGGCGATAAAAAGGCCGGCGCTGCGGCCAGCCCGGAAGCAAAGCCCGGCGGCGTGTCCCAGGGTAAGAAGCTGAAGATCGTAGTGCTTTGCGGCAGTCCCCACAAAGCAGGCACGTCGGCGCTGCTGGCGGACAAGTTTATCGAAGGAGCACAGGCGGCGGGACATGAAGTGTTCCGTTTCAATGCGGCGTTTGAGGACATACATCCCTGCAATGGCTGCGACGCCTGCGGTATGAACGGCCCCTGCGTGATCAACGACGCCATTTCCCAGAAGCTGATGCAGAAGTTAGTGGACTGCGACATGGTGGCGCTGGTGACGCCGCTGTATTATTACGGGTTCTCCGCCCAGATTAAGATGGTCATCGACCGTTTCTATTCCCAGACCGGCGCGATCCACCGCAAGAAATCCATGCTGATGGCCACGGCCTGGAACAGCTCGGGCATCACCTTCAATGCGCTACAGGAGCATTATGATACACTGGTGCGTTACATGGAGTGGCAGGACGTTGGCCGGGTACTGGGCTACGGCTGCGGTTCGCGCTCTGCTATCGAAGGCACGGAGTTCCCGGAGCAAGCATTCAATATCGGGAAGAAATTATAAGAGAGTACAGGGAGGCGCAAAATGAAAATTGTAGTTGTAACCGGCAGCCCTCACAGGGCCGGTACGTCGGCGCTGCTGGCGGACAAATTTATTGAAGGGGCTGAGAGCAACGGGCACGAGGTGTTCCGTTTCAACGCGGCATTTGAAAACATCAACCCCTGCCGCGGCTGTGACGCCTGCGGCATGAACGGCCCCTGCGTGATTCCGGACGCGATTTCGGAAAAACTGATCCAGAAACTGGTGGACTGCGATATGATCGTGCTGGTGACGCCGCTGTATTATTTCGGCTTTTCTGCCCAGATCAAGACGGTCATCGACCGTTTCTATTCACGGACAGGTTCCATCCACGGGAAAAAGTCCGCGTTGCTGGCCACGGCCTGGAATAACGACAGCTGGACCATGACGGCGCTGAAAGCCCATTACACTCGTCTGTGCGAATACATGGAGTGGCGGAGCCAGGGTGCGATTTACGCCACGGGCTGCGGCACCCGGAGCATGATTGAGCGCTCCGATTATCCACAGAAGGCGTTTGAATTAGGCAAAAGCGTGTAAATTTTGTTAGCCGTTATTGCGGCACGGCAATGGCGCAACGTTTACAAAACGAAATTACAAACAGGTGTAAATCATGGAAATCGGATTAGGCGAATTACTTATCATCGTTGTTTTGGCAGTACTGTTGCTGGAACCGAAAGACCTGCCGCGCATCGCGAAAAAGTCGGCCGCGATGTACCTGGCGGCGCGGGGGTTTATGAAAAAGAACTGGCTGGCCCTGGCAGAGGGCGCGGCGGAAAAACTGGAGGAATGAAAAATGGGACGTATCGGAACCACAGAACTTTTGGTGATTTTACTGATCGCAGTTGTTTTATTTGGAGGCAGCCGGGTGGCCGGCCTGGGCAAGGCATTAGGCACCAGCCTGAGGGAATTCCGGGCAGAACTGAATAAAGGGACGGAGAAAAAAGATGAGATCGCCGGGACCGTTATCGCAGAAAAATAATACAGCGGATTGGGATGCCGCCAACGGGCAGACAGAGAACTGCCAAACGGCAGACGGCGCTGCGGCAAACGAATCTGCAACGGATATGGAGCTCTGGGATCATATCGGGGAAATGCGCCGCCGGATCCTGAAATGCGTGGCTGCCGTGATCGCGGCCTTCGCCGGTCTTCTGTATGTCGGGCCGGAGCGGGTCATGGATCTGGTCAGCGGGCCGGTGAAAGCCCAGGGCGTGCAGTTCATTTATCTGGGGCTGGCAGATGTGCTGTATGTCCAGTTAAAGGTTGTCTTCCTCTGCGCGGTGCTGCTGGCGTCTCCGGTTCTGCTGTGGCAGCTGTGGGCCTTTGTCCGGCCCGCCCTCTATCCGGAAGAACGGACGCTGGCCCTGGTCTGGCTGTTTGCGGCGGTTTTCCTTTTTGCCGCAGGGGTGGCCTTCGGCTATACGGCGGTCTTTTTGTCGGCCCTCAGTTTTTTTGTGTATGTGGGGGCGGACATGGCGCTGCCGCTTCTGGCCATTGACCGGTATGTGAACTTCCTGCTGGCGTTTGTCATTCCCTTCGGCCTGATTTTTGAAATGCCCCTGGCCTGTACCATTTTAGCGAAAGCAGGGTTGCTTCATTCGGAAACCCTGCGGAAGGGACGTCGCTTCGCGATTTTGCTGAGCTTTATCGTAGGGGCGTTCCTTACGCCGCCGGACGTGGTGAGCCAGATCATGATGGCGCTGCCCACCGTCCTTTTGTTTGAGATCAGCATCGGCTGTGTGAAATGGGCGGAGAGACGGCAGCCGGAATGGCAGGCACAGGAGTGAAAGAAAGGAGCGTAACTTTTATGCAGATTAAATGGAAAAGAATAGCGGCGGCTATCGTGGGCGCATCGGTTCTTGTTACAGCAAATTTTACGAATGTGGAGGCGGCACCAATGACAACTCAAAAGAAAGCTCAGAAAATTGTACAGACGGCAGGCAGGGACAGGTTAGGCGATTTCGCGCCGGACTTTGCCCGCTACAACGATGACATCTTATTTGGCGAAGTGTGGTCTAAAAACGACGTGCTTTCCCTGCATGACCGCAGCATCGTAACTGTTTCGGGATTGGTTGGCAGCGGCGTTATCGACAGTTCGCTGAAATACCACATCCAGTCGGCGAAAAACCATGGCGTCACCAAAGCGGAAATGGTGGAGATCATCACCCAGCTGGGTTTCTACACCGGCTGGCCCAAAGCGTGGGCGGTCTTTAACATGGCGAAGGAAGTGTACGCAGACGAGGCAACGGCAACCGCTGTGGCGCTGACAGACAAAGACAAGTACCAGCAGGAAATCATGTTCCCCATCGGCGCACCTAACGTGGCCTACGCCAGGTATTTTATCGGACAGAGCTATCTGGCTCCGCTTTCCACTACCCAGGTTCCGATTTACAATGTAACTTTCGAGCCCGGTTGCCGCAACAACTGGCATATCCACCACGCAAAATCCGGCGGCGGCCAGATGCTGATCTGCGTGGGCGGGGAAGGCTGGTATCAGGAAGAAGGCAAACCGGCGGTAAAACTGACGCCCGGCACGGTGGTCAACATTCCCGCGGGTGTGAAGCACTGGCACGGCGCGGCGGCGGATTCCTGGATGAGCCACCTGGCCATTGAGGTGGAAGGCGTTGAGACCGGCAACGAGTGGTGCGAGCCGGTATCTGACGCAGAATATGGTAAACTGAAATAACCTGAAAAAGCGAAATATGAGGATAAGGTAACGATCATGAAAAGAGTCATAGTTGTTTTGGTATCAATTGCCATGTTATTATTAGGTGCAGCCTGCGGTGCGGAAACACCCGGCAAGAAAGCAACGCCTGAGGCGCCGAAGGCGCAGGCCGGTGCGGCAGCCGCAACGGCAGATAAAAACGCGGCGGCCGGTTCAATCAAACTGAAAATTACTGCCAAAGGCAAAACCCTGACGGCGGTAATGGAAAACAATGCTACCGTTCAGGCCTTTGCCAAAAAACTGCCGGTGACGCTGAAAATGGAAAACCTGTACAACCGTGAGATGTGCTACCACTATGGCAACGGCGCATTTCCTACCGGTACGCTGCGTTCCGACAGATACGAAGTGGGGGACATCATCTACTGGCCGCCCCGGGGCAGTTTTGTGATTCTGTACGCACAAAATGGTGAAGAGTTTGAACGCCAGCACATGGGGCGCATCAGCGGCAATGTGGACTTCTTCCGCAATGCCGGGGATGTGGACGTGACCTTTGAGTTGCAGAAAGAGTAAACGTTATAACATATTCTGTAAGGTAAACACATGAGAACATTTTTGAAAATTCTTTTGCTTTTTATTCTGGTTGCTGCTGTTGGCGCGTTCTTTTACAGCCAGCGCCCGGAGTTTGGCCGTACGCCCACAGGCAAACGGCTGGAACGGATCCGGCAGTCGCCCCATTATTACAAGGGAAGGTTCTGGGCTATCAACCCCATCGAAAAAGCAGTGGAGACCAGCCAGTTCCAGGCAACCATGCGCTTTTTGTTCGGCGGTACGCCGGAGCGGCTGGCGCCGGCCGTACCCATGCTTTCCAGCAAGACGGATCTGCGTAAGCTGGATCCGCGACAGGATGTTGTGGTGTGGATGGGGCATTCCACATTTTATATGCAGCTGGGCGGCAGCAGGATCCTGATCGACCCGGTCTTCAGCGGCTGGGCTTCGCCGCTGCCCTTCATCAACAAGGCGTTTGCAGGGAGCAACGTCTATACGGCGGAAGATATCCCGGAGATTGATTTGCTTGTCATCTCCCACGACCACTGGGATCATCTAGATTATCCCACCCTGATGGCGCTGAAACCAAAAATCAGAAAAATCGTGATGCCTCTTGGCGTGGGCGAGCATTTTGAATACTGGGGCTTCGACATGGATACGGTGGCGGAAGAAGACTGGAACACGTCTGTTAAAATTACGGAGCAGCTGACCGTCCATATTTTGCCGGCCCAGCATTTTACCGGGCGTTTTCTGAACCAGAACCAGTCGGAAGCCTGCGCCTTCGCGTTTATTACGCCGCAGCGCAGAGTGTTTTACAGCGGCGACGGCGGGTACGCCAAAGAATTCAAGGAGTTCGGCAACACCTTTGGCGGTTTCGATCTTGCCATTCTGGAAAACGGACAGTACAACCGGGACTGGCCGAAGATCCACATGAACCCGAAGGAAACGGCCCAGGCGGGCGCGGACCTGAAAGCGAAAACGGTGCTGCCCTGCCACGGAGGAAAGTTCGCCCTGGCCCGGCATCCCTGGGATGAACCGTTTATCCGGTTGACGGCGGAAAGCAAGGACAAGCCCTATAAACTGCTGACGCCCCGCATCGGGGAAACGGTTGTCGTCGGGACGGAGGCAACGGCGACAAATCACTGGTGGGAAGAGATGAAGTGAGGAGAGAACAGCAGCCGTAGATTTTTCTGCGGCTGTTTTGTTTTATTTGACAAAGGCGACAAATTGATCAGGGAACATATTTGCTTATAATGCAGTGGAATGTTCCCTAATTTTGTCTTGACGTTTAGGGAACATTTCGTTATAATTAACAAAAAATGTTCCCTAAAACGGAGGATGCTTTCATGTCTGTATTTGATGAGATTCAGGCAGCTCTTCGAGAAAGAGCAGATTTGAATGCACGGCTTTCACTGATCCCTTATGAAGGTACACCTGAAATCAAGGAATTGAGTGGCCAGAAATACCTGTATACACGCAAACGTGTAGGAAGCAAGGTTACTTCGACCTATGTCGGCGCATACTCTGATGAACTTTATCAGTTGCTTCTTCGAAACACACGGGAAGCGCGGGAACTCCGAAAGCAGCTTCGAAAACTGGATAAATCGCTTGCGGAACTGGGGTATCAGGGAGGCGAGCTTCCTCCCCGTGTGATTCAGAATCTGGATTTTGCCAGAGCCAATATGAAGGCGAACATCTATGACCAGGCTGTTCTGGAGGGCGTCGCCACATCGTTCCCGCAGACACAGGAGATCATAGATAACGGAAAAGTAAATGGCATGACAGTATCTGACGTCCAGAAGATCCTGAACCTAAAGCACGCCTGGGAATTTATATTGGATCCGGACGTGATACAGGCAAAAAGCGATTATTACGTCCTCTGTCACATCGCCCGTTTGGTCAATGAAGGCTTTTTCGCCGACGGCGGGAGGATCCGGGGTGTTCCCATAACAATTGGAGGCTCTTCCTATATCCCTCCTCTCCCGACAGAGTTTGAGGTCAGGGAAAAGATTGAGGGCATTCTGCAGTCGGATCTGGACGATATCGACAAATCGATCCAACTCTGTCTTTATACAATGAAGACGCAGGTATTTATTGACGGAAACAAACGGGCTGCTGTAATCTATGCAAATCATTTTCTGATTGCCCATGGGCAGGGATTTCTGGTAATTCCCGAGGCACATGTTTCTGAGTTCAAAAAGCTGCTTGTGGCCTACTATGAAGGACAAGATGCAGGAACTATTACGGCTTTTCTGAAAGAGAACTGCTGGAAGACGTTTTAACAAATAAGGAAATTTCTAAACCGGGAGTCTGCTATGGTTGAAATAACACTCATCCCTTTGACTTTGGTTGACAGGGAACAATTCATTCTTGATAATCAGGAAGCCTTTAATTATGGCGCGCTGGAAGAATTTGGCCGCAGGGATGACCATTTTGAGGAAAACGGACAGATTATTTCCCGCGAGACAATTGAACATTCTATTGACGGCGGTGAAGCCTACCGGATTATGATGGGTGGGCAGCCTGTAGGAGGCGTGGTCATCAAGGTTGACGGTAACCGGGGCGAACTTGAGCTGCTGTTTGTATCTCCCAGGGCGCACAACAAGGGTATCGGTTATGCGGCATGGCGGGAAGTGGAGAAATTGCATCCGGAGGTGATGGTCTGGGAAACCGTTACCCCTTATTTTGAAAAGCGGAACATCCACTTCTATGTCAACCGCTGCGGGTTCCATATTGTTGAGTTCTTTAACAGCCATTATCCTGACCCGGATGATCCGGAGGCGGGTAAGGAATTGGATGAACAGTTCCCGGACGGGGTGTTCCGGTTTGAAAAGAAGATGGGATGAAGGATCTGTATCATTAAGTTTACAAATCGGGGTTTTACGGGGGAAATACTCTTGAAAATTATAGATGAAAAACCATACATAGTGCGGAGGGTTACATGGAAATTCGGTTACTGAAATATTTTGCGGCTGTATGCGAGACGCTGAATTTTCGCAAGGCCGCGGATATGCTGCATATTTCGCAGCCTTCTTTAAGCGCTGCTATCCGGAAGCTGGAGGAGGAACTGGATGTCCGGCTTTTGTACCGCGATAACAAGACCGTGATGCTGACACAGGAAGGCGCTGTATTCTATAAAGAGGTGCGCGGGATTCTGGATAAAGTTGCAGTCGCAGAGGATCGCATGCAGGATATGAAACGGGACGAGCAACGCCAACTCAAGCTTGCGTTCCCGTCTACATCGGGGGCGTGGCTGTGGCCGGAGCTGCTGGAGGATTTTAAAAATGCAAACCCGCATATTGAATTGCAGGTTTTCGATATGAGTTCCTACGATATCCTGCGGGGAATCCTGAACGATGAGCTGGAAATTGGCTACGGCGTGCTGGATATCGATATCCCGGAAGCCATCGTCGAGACGCGGACGCTGTTGGAAGATGAAGCGAAACTGTTGCTCCACAGGGACGATTCGTTGGCGCAGGAACAGGTAATCGATATTCAGTCCCTCGCAGGCAAACGCATCGCTATGTACAATGCAGGCAGTTCATTCTGTGAAGCGGCGTTTCTGGATTTATTAAAGAAAAACAGAGTGGAAGCGGAACTGCTTTATGTGAGACAGCAATCCTCCGTGTTCAATCTGGTGGCACAGGGGCTGGCTGTGGCGGTGACCTTGGATGAAACGGAATTGGTTCGTCACAACACGGTTCTCTGTCTCCGGAAATTTACGCCGTCGCTTCCGTACCGGTGCGGGTTTATGTGGAAAAAGAACCGCTACCTGTCAGAAAGCGCAAAAAAACTGTTGGACTATTTTACAAAGAAATAAAGAAGGCGGATTGATAGTGTTCGCAAGAGCAAGGGCTGGACAAAATTGTGGATAAAACCGCATTTTGTTCCAGCCCTTTTTATAATAGTTTTTGCCTATCGTATCATCTGTTTTTAATATTGGTAATAATTTTGTAAATCTGCTATCATAATCGTGAGCAAAGCAATTGGGATGCAACGGCGAAAAACGGTTATTATTCAAAACCGCGCTGCATCCGCAGTACGCAAAACAAATTCAGCGGTTTTTAACGGGAAAGTTTTTTAGCGTGAAAGGAGAGCAAATCATGGCATCGTTTGTTATTGATTCAGAATTATTCCGTGACCAGTACGGCACCGAAGAAATGAGACAGGTTTTTTCCGACAGGCAGCTGATCCAGAACTGGATGAGCGCGTGGGTGGCGTTGTCCGCGGCGGAAGCGGAACTGGGCATCGTTCCCAAAGAAGCGGCAGAGCAGATTAAAAACTGTGCCAAAGCGGAAAACATGGACATGGATACCATCCGTAAAGGATTCTTCACCACGTCCCATCCGCTGATGCCCCAGATCCGCGAGTTCGAACGGGTATGTGGCAAGGAAGCGGGAGAATGGATCCATTGGGGCGCCACCACCCAGGACATCATGGACACGGCGGTAGTTCTGCAGATTAAAGACGCTCAGGCCATTATTGAAACCCATGTGAAGGAACTGCTGCGCCTTGCGCTGAAACACGCCGTGGCCAACCGCGACGTGACGGCGGCGGGGCGGACTCACGGCCAGCATGCGGTGCCCATTACCCTGGGCTATAAGATTGCCATCTGGGCCAACGAATTCGGACGGCATCTGGAACGGCTGGAGCAGGGGAAGGAACGCTACCTGGTGGGCGAGCTGTCCGGCGCGGCGGGTTCGCTGGCTTCCCTCTATGAAAATGGCCTGGAGGTGCAGGATAGGTATTGCAAGAACCTGGGGCTCAACACGCCAACGATTACCTGGCACGTACAGCGGGACGGCTTCGCGGAGTTCGCTTCCATCGTCTCCATGATCGCGGGTACGGTAGGTAAGATCGCCAACGAATTCATCAACCTGGAACGGACGGAAATCTGCGAGCTGGAAGAAGGCTTCAGCATGGGCAAGATCGGTTCCAGCACCATGCCCCATAAACGGAACCCCATGGTCTGCGAAAATATCCTGGCTACCTGCCGTATCGTGCAGGCCAACGCGAATCTGGCCTTCGGCGCCATGATCCAGGAACACGAACGGGACATGTCCTTCTGGCAGACGGAGTGGAGCTACATCCCGCAGATCTGCATCATGCTGGACGGCGCCATGGCCATGCTGAAGCAGATTTTGGAAGGCATGATCGTCCGCAAGGATCACATCCGGCGGAACCTGTACATGACCAAAGGTTTGATTGTATCCGAACGTGTGATGCTGACCCTGGGCAAATACATCGGCAGGCAGACGGCCCACGATGTGATTTACGAAGCCTCCATGAAAGCCTTTGAGGAAGACACGCTGCTGGGGGATATCCTGAAACAGGATGAACGGGTGACCTCCCGCATCCCGGCAGAAGTGTTGGAAGAAGTGCTGGAACCCATGAATTACACCGGCAGCTGCGGCAAGATGGTTGACCAGGTCGTGGAGAAGTGGGGAAATATCTGAAAAGCAAAACGGAAGTTGCAGATTTTTCTGCGGCTTCCGTTTTGTGCTATAATTATTTTAAAACTTTAAACTGTTTTGATATAGATATAATTAATGAAATGGTGTTTATGATGTTTATGAATATAACAGGATATTCAATTGCAGGTGATGAGCATGAAACGAAAAACAGCAAAGGAGATTCTCGCAGATTCTTTTCAGGAGCTTGCGGCGGTAAAAAACGTCAATAAGATTACAATACAGGAGATTGTGGATAACTGTGGGTATTCACATGCAACCTTTTACCGGAATTTTAAAGACAAATATGATCTTATTGCATGGGAATACGCCAGAGCTGTT
>Ga0265300_10004466_pt1 | contig 11124 bp, 18 predicted proteins | sample AusTroGonzalo_MG_FD_193482 | JGI IMG/M metagenome (GOLD analysis project Ga0265300, IMG submission 193482) | Bovine rumen microbial communities from tropical cattle in Woodstock, Queensland, Australia - Gonzalo_03 | ecosystem: Host-associated > Mammals > Digestive system > Stomach > Rumen ... | reverse complement strand
TTGTCGTTAGCGCGCTGCCGCCGAAGCCGCCGCGAAGGCCGCAAGCAAGGCTAGCGCGGTAACGACAAAGAGCATCACCGCCGGAAAGAAGTTAAAAGCCGAAGCGGAACAGAAGGCCGCCGCCGAAGCCGCCGCCGCCGCCGCCGCCGCCGAACAAGCCGCGACGCAAAACCAATTGGAACAGACGCAAGCCGTATTGACAAGTAAATACGCCCCTTGGGTTTTGGGCGGTGCCGGTCTGTTGCTTGCGTTGTCGATCTTGAAAAAATAAGAGAGGTCTAAAAATGTACGAATATGTAACAGACAACGTCTTAAACGCGATTTATGCGCCAAACGACCGTTTAGGCGTCGAGCTCATGGGCGCGTCGTTGTGGAACAAATTGAAGCAGTCCGTCGCCCAACAGACTGTAAACAAACTTAATAAGACTTATTCAGGGAATAGAAATAAATTTCTTGAAGCCGCAAGGAGAGCCTCAAGAAATTCATCTTTGAATTCAAGCGGCGACCCTATTAAAATATTTCGCAACGCTATGAAGGTATCGCGTTTAAATGATCCGTTGTGTGCCGAACTTTGGGGCGTAAACGAAGATTACGCCGCTGAACTTTTGGGTTCTTATGGTTGGAGTGATTTTACAAGACAAGTCAAAAATTTAACCCATCAGGCTCTAGAAGCCGGCGAAAATATCCCGGTTATTGACGCCGCCGTTGATCGATTCCGCCAGATTGAAAATCTATTTAGTTCTGGATCAAAAGCCGCTGACACGGTGCAAACCGTCTACGACAACCGCGGTAAAATTCTCATTATTGGCGGTTTGGGTGCCCTTGGTCTTTACTTGCTTTTGAGGAAAAAGAAAAAGTAATGTTGGCTTGGTCTTTGACAGATTCGCAAGCGAAAAACATTTATAACGCGCTTTATAAATGGTACGATTCGCCGTCCAATTTCCCGAACTACCAGACGGGCGCGGGGGTGTTTTTTGGCTATGCGAACTACACTTTAGACAAGTTGTATTATACTATCGAAGCCGCAAAAAAATATTATTCATTGGGTTGGTTTAACGATAATTTCGACCAAAGAAACGCCGCTATTGACAAGTTATCAACAATTCTTTACGACGTATTTGCGGGGCAAGTTGAAAAGGCGGGGATTAAAAAATTCTTGACTTGGATCTACAATTTTGCAAAGCAAAACGAAAGCGCGGTAAAGTATTTTTCAGGTGGTGCCGGTTTTGGTGTTCTTGACACGGCCGCGGTCGTTCTCGACGAAGTGGCCGTTAAACCTATTAAAACCGTTGCCGAAAATATAAGTTACGCGGTAAGTTACCCGTCGTTAAAGTCGCTTTTGCCCGATAATATGACATTGTTAAAATGGGGTTTGCTTATTGGCGGCGGTCTGTACGTCTGGAAGTTCCTCGAAAACCGAACAAAACGAATTTGATAAACATTAAACAAGAGAGGTCTAAAAATGGCTAAACGCATTAAGTCGGCCGGCCGCGCAAAGACGCGCACGGTAACAAAGACAAAGATCAAGAGGGTGTATGTAAAGGCAAAGCGCGCCGCACGTCGCGCACGTCGCGCCGCTACCCAGCCCGTAAGTAAAAAGGACATCGTTCTGGCCGTTGCCGGTGCCGGCGTCGGCTCTATTGGCGGTGCTATCGTGTTGTCGAAGTTGCCGGCAACTTTGCCGCCCATGGCGACTAACGGCGGCGTTGCAGCTCTTGGCGGTGTTCTCACGGCCGTTGGCTTGAAAAAGAAAAACAAGTTGCTTATGGGTGCCGGCCTTGGCATGGCCGCCGTGGGCGTCCGTGGCATTATTGCGGGTTTCGTTCCGGCAATGGCCGGATATGACGGCGAAACCTACGCCTACGTTCCCCAGATTCCGGCCGCAAGCATGGCCGCACCGTTTGCCGCACCGTTCGCCGGCGAAATGAACACTTACGAACCGCTGAACGCACCGTTTGACGGCGAAGAAACAATTTAACAATAAAAAAAGAGAGGTCAAAAAATGGCTATTACCGATTCCGTACCCGTTGCCCCGTCCGCCCCGGTTCTCCGTTCCTTCGGTGCCGGCGGTCAACAGTATATTGCCGACATTTGGGGCGGTTTTAACGTGAGCGCAAAGCTCGTAAACCCGCTTTTCACTTTCCGCGCTACTGACACGTCGATTCCGAACGCCGAACAGTTGACGAACCTTACCGAAGCCCAGAAGATCGGCTCAACCATGGAATTCAAGGCCGTGCAGTTGGGTTTGCGCGTCGTTCCGCTTGCTTCGGGTGCCGTGCTTGATCCGGCCGTTGCTGAAGATATGAAGAGTTTGTTGGCGTCCGCCGTCGTTACCCTGACTTACGGATCCAACGAAACGAAGATTGGCGAATTCTCCGGCCTTCACCTCATGGCCCCGGTTGACTATGTGGCCGCCGACGCTACCAACACTTGCGCCGCCCAGAATGGCGCGATCAATTCCGCAAGTTGGATCAACCTCAAGGAACCCGTTTGTATCGAGGCTAACCTGAATATCGGCGGAACCGTCAAGTTCACGCGCCCGGTGCCGGCTTCTCTCTACGCAACTGAAAATACTTTCGGTTTCGTGGTGATCATGGCCGGTTTGAAGGTTGTGAAGTCCTAAATGGGGTGGTTTACGTCTACTTAATTGTAGACCTACCAACGCGGGGGGCGTCGCCCCCATGCAACCGCCCCCCGCAATTTTTTTTTCATTTTAAAAAAGGATAGATTTTATTATGAACATGGCCGAAGTAACAAAAAAACTTGCCGACTTGAAGCAAACCCAGAGTTACGAAAAGACGTTCGACTTTACGCGTTCCTTTGTCGCAGAAGCTGGAAAGGCAAATACTTTTGCCATTCCCATTACCAACGAAGGGCCGTTCCTTGAAGAATCTTACAATATCCGTTGCACATCTAATAGCGTGTTGACGCGTACTTATAAGGGTGTAACGACCACGAAAAACATTTGCGCCGTTAAACTCAAGTTCAAGTCGCAAGCCGACAACGCCGCACAAAGTAACGACTATATCCCGGCGCAGTTGATCGCTACCCCCATGGGCGACGAAATGCCGCGTTATGGCGCAAGGCCGTTTGTTCATTTGTACCCTAAGGGCGATGTTCTTTTGATTGAGTACGATAACCGCGCCCCGGAACCGCTTATTAAGCCTACTGCCGCGTATCCGACGGACGGCGACGTTTACACCATGGAAGACGAACTCGTCGAAATTTGCTTCAACGGCAAGTTGTACCCCCTGAACAAGTAAGCGCGGGGGGCGTCTATGCTCAGATCATTTGCCGAAAGCATTTACCAGAAAGTAAACGACGTAGAGCGCGGCCGGTGTATCTACTCCGACGAACAACGCGACGAAATACTTTATACCGCAAAGCGTGTACGTTCGAAAGATTATATCTTACCGTTCGATATGTACGACGGCCAGATAGAAACGCGCGGCGTAACGACAACTGCGAATTGGTATTTTATTTTGACGGGCGCGGCCGTGTTTTTCGAAAATTGTCCGGCGTCCGATTTGCCGAAGATTGGCGTAAAGTTTCAGGATTTTACGCCGTCTAGTCCGTTTGGCACCGTTGCCGAAGACCTGAACGACGTAAACGCCGCTTTGGTGTTTGGCCGTGAAGGTTTACCCGCCGGCCGTTGGGAAGAATTTAAGAACCTTTATTTTTCGCTTGCTCAAAGAATTACTATTAACGTCGAAGCTATACCGAAGAACGCCGAACCGTTCCGCGGTTGGGTGATCCTGACGGGCCTTGAATTTGATTTGAGCAACGACGCGGGGGAGTAAATGGCAAACACTTTACACTCTCTTTTTCCCTATTCCCGTAATCGTTGGAATGACTTTACCGTTTTTCCGTGCTATACTGAATTTAGCGCGCCGGTCGTTCTTGGAAAATATATTTTTTCGGAACAGACGACGCCGGCCGTCGAATTTGGTAAACTGTTACAAGGACAAACGGGAATTATCGCCGGCGTAATGATTTCCGCCAATTGTAGCGGCGCGGACTTTTCCGCCGCCGTTGACAAGCCGCTTAAACTCCAGATTTTGCACGGCGGTAACAATACGCCTATTAACATGGCCCCGTTCCCCTTTACGGAATTTTCGCAAGGCGACAATTTTACACAAAGTTGGGAGATCACGGGCGCGTCTACGAAGCAAGAGGAATCTTTTAAACTTGCGGTTGCCGGCGAACTCGACCAACTCCAGAACATGACATTAAACGAACTTGTTTTGAAAGTATCGTTTAATTTTATCCGTGTTGGTTCGGCAAACCTGAAGGGCTAAAAATGAAGGTTGAATTGGTCCGTGAGAATCCGACGCAAAGCGGCGCGATCTTGTCGCGCGTCTTTGTTGACGGTTCTTTTTTTGGGCACGGTCTCGAAAACAACCTTTACAAGATACCGGCCGGCCGCTTCGACCTATACGCCAAATATTCGCCAACCTTCAAAAAGAATAAGGTATATATCGAGGTGCCCGGCCGGTCTAATATCATGTTCCACGGCGGCAACGCGGCGGGAGATACTAAAGGGTGTATTATCGTTGCGGCCAACCGCACGGGCGAAAGCGTAAGCGGTGATTTGTCGCAAAAGTTGTACGATATTGTAGACGCCGCCGGCCGTTCTGGGGAACCAGTCGGGCTAGTCGTTAAAAATTCAAATACGACATTATTTGTCGCGCTTGGAATTTTGGGGGCCGTGGGGCTTTTGTATTTCACACTAAAAAGGTAGGTCAAAAATGGGTAGAAAACCGAAATTAAACGCGCCGCAAGACGTGCCGGCCGTCGAAGATGAACAAGACTTTTTCGACGAAGTTCTAGCCGGTTTCGACGAAGAAAACGGCGTCGAGATCGAAGGGCGGATTTATCGCAAGACAAAGCCCGAAGATAGTATAGGGCGCATGAGCTTCGAAGCGATTGCCAAAGTAAACGAGATTGTAGACGAAGATTGGATAGGCCGCCATTTTGGCGGCGGTAACTACTTTATTAAATGGACGTTTAAGCAAGGCGACCGAAAAGAGATTAGGCAAAAGAATTACGCCGTCGGCCCTGAATACGACAAGTTTGTAAAGGAACCGGCCCCGGCCGTTTCTGGGGCCGTTCCGGGCGTTTCTGGCCTTGACTTGGGCGGCATTTTAGGTTCGCTCACCGTCGAAAAGATCGCGGCCATAGGTAGCGCGATAAAGCTAGTTAAAGACATTTTCGCGCCGCCGCCGCCGCCGGCCCCGGTTGACATTACAAAGTTACTTGAAATTATAGCGACTAATTCGAACAAACAGAGCGTAAGCGACGCGATCGTGATTGAAAGTATGCGCGCTATGAAAAATACGCAACCGCCGCAAACACTCGCGCAACAGATCGCGGATTTTAAGGCTTTGAAAGAAACATTTAAAGACGAATTTACAAACGATTCGACCGAAGGGGGCGACGAAATGAATTTTTTACTTGAAAAGGCAATTGAATATTTGCCGCTATTGCTTCAAAAGAAAAATAACGATTTTAGGGCCGTAGGTGCCGAAGCGCGCGAAAACCCGCTTATTAAGTCGATTATTAGTTCAAACCCAGAATTAACGCAAAAGTTTTTCGAGCAAGCGCGCGCGACCTATGGAGACGCGGCCGTGCAACAGTTGGCCGCCGGCTTTGGCCTGAAAGCTACTATTATTCCCGCCCAGACTGGCGAAGGGGTGCAAAATGGATCCGAAGAAAATTAAAGGCACGTATATTTTACGCGCGTCATTAAATGACGTTGTAAGCGGCTTTTCGTTTACGGGCGCAGACAGAAACATGGAATTGTCGCCGACGTCCGATTTCTTACTAAATCTTTCTTGCGCGGACATTAACCGCCCGGTCAACACGGCGGTAAGTTTGATTTCTAACAACGTGTTGAACATCAAGGCCGCGCGCATTTTGACGCCCGGCGCGGCCGGCTTGCGCGGCGCGCTAAATAGTCAAGTCGCCGCCAATATTACTATTGTCGGCCGTGCGGCGGCCGACGTTACGTCAGATTCCTTGGGCGGCTTTTCGTTCGCGCTTGACAATTACAACGAATGGCAAGACGTAAATGTAAAATATTTGCCGGCCAAAGTGAACGAAAATTATTACTTGTCGATTAACAAGGACTATACAAAGTTCTTTATTGACGATTACAATATTCAAGACGATTACGTCGGCCAGAATTTCACGGCCGTTCTGGAATTGCTTGTCGATACGGCCGGGGTGTTGGATAACGCGGGGGGTGTGGTATGAGCGGGATTTTTAAGGGTGATTCGATCTATAAAAGCGGCGGCGGTGGCGGCGGTTACAAGGACGGCGGCCAATTGGTAGACGGGGATTTTATCGAGGTGCAAAATAATAGTGTTTCTAGCTATGAAAATATTAGTAGAAACACAATAAATTTTTTCCTTGATCCGAATAGTGGAGAAATAATTAATAGCGTTATAGAGCTTTACACACAAATAAATTCAAATGTGTGTGTTTACGTTCTAAACAATGGAGTTTATTTACCGTTGTCTTATACGGGAAGCAACGCGATAAATGCAAACGATAATTACAAAGTAACTATAATTGGTAATTCTTATACCGTCGAACAAGAAACAACAGTAGATGAATTTGTTATAGAAATCGGAAACCAATATTTAAAGGCTAAAAAAATAGGTAGTCTTTATTGGACGTTGGAAAATTATAAAACATGGTGGTCTGTAACTGACGTTAATAGTTTTACCCCTATAAATGGTTGGCGAATTCCGTCAAACGATGATTTTGTTAATCTTAAAAACCAATTAGACCCAGACGCCGGTTACAAAATGAAATCTACATCGGGTTGGTATAATTCAGGAAATGGAAGTAATGAAAGCGGCTTTAACGCTTTGCCATTAGGTAGATTAAACAGTGGCGGGTCGGTAGTTGAAGACACGCAAAACGCTTATTTTGTAACAACTACTAACAGCGGCGACGGAAAAAGGTACTACGCGTGTCGTTACAATAGTAACAATTTAGATTATTATTTTATGTCATCATCAGAAAAAATGAACGTCCGTTTGTGTAAGGATATATAAAAAAAAACACACCCCGCAAACCTGAAAAGGTAGCGGGGCGGTTAACGATTGCCGTTTAGTGGTCGCGGCGAAATGAAATATAGATAATTTGGTGTCCGTTAGCCTATTATCTTTTGTAAAAAAAACGAGCTTTGGCCCGGTTTCTTTTCTTTTTTCAAAAATAGATAATAAATAACCAAAAAACAATACCAAAAACGTATTTAAAAGGCTGAAAAAGCCTTTTTTTTGTATATTATTAACGACTTGCGGGAGGTAACGGCCCCGTAATGGTTAGTTTAGTGGTTTAGGCGTCGTGGCTCCTAATGAGGGTAGCGGCACTAGGCCCGCAAAAAAGCGGGAACGATAGAAAGGCCCGTTTAATCATGCGGGCGACGCGCCAACCCCGCTAGACGCGCTATAATTGCGCGATCGGACTAACTCCGACGAAATGGCCGTAAAAACGGCGGCGTGATTTATGGCGGGGGGGCTAAATTCCAGCTATACGACGATAGAGCGAAATTTTGCCAACCAATTTTTCAGGATCATTATTTTTTTTTGATTCTGGGGGGTTGGGGGGCTTGTATCCGCTACCAACTCCAGAGCGTGTAAACGCTCGCCGTTCCGCGTCTACGTTGCGGCGCGCTCGCGTGTAGCGCGCCGGGTTGCTTCGACGGTCTGGCCGTGCCGGTTGACGGTCAAACAACGCCGTTATATTTCACCCTTGGCCCCGTTGCGGCCAGACCGGCCCCGGCGGTTCAATGGAAAATTTACCCGCTTACGTATAAACTAACCATTGAACGCCGGGGCGCATGATTCCCAAAAAAAATTTATACGTAAGTCGTGCGGAGCCGGCAATAGCAAACGCCCCGCGCCGGTGCCCTATTCCGTCCACGTGCGGCCAACCGTTCACCCGCTAACCGTTCCGCGCTTGGCCTTGGCGCGCCGTTGTTTCCGCTTGCTTACGTTGTGCGTAGTGGCGCGCGGCCGTGGCGGTCGTTCAGTTGCGGCCGTTCAGGTGCCGGCGTTTGTCTTTGCCGTTCAATAGTGAGTAGTGGCCGAATATTCCAACTTGGAATAAAAAAACAAAAAATACGTTGACGTGTTGTGTATAATTGTGTATATTTGTGTATGTGGCGGGGGAATGTTCCCGCGCCAAAAAAAAGGTAGGTCAAAAATGGATTACGAGAAATTACATGAATTGTCTGGTTCTTTTAGAACATGGGCATATTTTTTATTTGAGAATGGTATATCTTTGTCAAAAATTGCTTGCAATTTAAATCATGGAGAATTTGAAAATGGTTATGTATTGCGTTCTTATAAAAACGAGCTTTATAATTTAAGAAAAAATATGGAAGATCTTATTGAAAAGTATAATGAATTAGAAAAATTTTGTAATGAAAACAACATATAGGGCGAATAATATGGAAATTCTTTTTTGTGAATATAGGTGTGAAAATTGCGGCGTCGGAGTCGAAACTATGCGTTCTGTACATTTAGACGTTCCTTGTAAATTGTCCGTTGCTTGTCCAGAATGTAAGAACGAAAAATTAGTTTTATTAAGTTGTACAAGAATGGTTAGTAATGAGGAAGATGAAAATGAATAAATACGACTTTTTATTTATTGGTTTTGTAGCGTGTTGCCTTGGTTGCGCGCTTGGGCGTCTGTTGGTTTATATCGTCATGGGGTTTTAAGATGAACGAACAGACAAAAAAGGAATTTTTGAAGGCCGTATATAATGGCGCGTTGGATATAGTTAAATTGGCCGTCCGCGATTGGAACCCTAAAGCGCGATCGAACTTTTACGCATTTCTGGAGAGGTTGAAAAAATGAAAAGAAAACAGTTACTTATAAATGAAAAAGATTTTAACGACCTTAAAAGGATTTGGCGCGGCGGCTTGTTCCGGCTTTGTAGTGATTCACTTTTTATAAGGGCACTTATCGAACACGAACTAACAAGGGAGATGAAAAAATGAACTTTTATAAAGTTATTGAAGAAGAATGCGATGGTAATTTATATCTTAGAAAAAGAGATCTATATTATAATTTAGATATAGTTCAATGTTTTGTAATTGATGATAAAAAGAGAGTTGTATATTTTTATTATAGTTCAGACGATTATATTTTAACACCATTAACAGACGAACTAATAAAAAAAATGAAAGAAATTGGGGTTTTAAAATGATTAAGAATATAAGAATTTGCGAATGTTGTAGACGCGTAATGCCCGTTTTTTATAATGGGCTTTTTTGCCCGGATTGCATAAAGGCATTGAACAACTACAAGAAAAATGGAACGCCTTTTAAAATAGGAGGTACAAATGTCAAATAAAAAAGTATATTATCAAGGGTGCATTAGTCCAGATTGGCGAACGTGTTTTTACATGGAATGCGTTGAGCGCGACAAGTGCCCGCAGTTTCAGGAATACGACCGACAAGAAAAAGAAACGTATTTAAAAGAGAGGGTAAAAAATGGCTAAAAAAACAACTTTGAAGAAACAAAAAAATATCTTTGGCGAAAGAGCAAAATATCAAATAGAATTTTCTGGAAAAGAATTATTTTTAATAAAAATTGCTTTACAAGAATATAGAATAGACCTTGAAAAAGATATTGGAATTTGCAAACGATATACTTATTATCCTACAAATAAAAAAGCGAATGATGAATTATTAAAAAATAATATTAAAGACATTGAAAAATTAACAAAAGATATAAGTAGTTTTAAATGATCCTGACAACCGACAAATTAAAAAGCGTTTACCAGACGGGCGCGAAAATGCGCCGTTTGGTTCGCGACTATTGGGCCGACTTGGGGCCGTGGTTGGCCGTGCCTTTTCTGGAATATTACAAGTACGTTTGCGCGTTGCCCTATATTAGCGATCCTGACGGCGTGGAGTTTGTGAGCCGGCCGCGCCTGACGTTGGATCCTAATTACAAGATTGCGCGCGATTGCGACGACAAGGCCGTTTTACTTGCGTGTTGGTGGAACGGCCACGGCGATAAATGCCGGTTTGTCGCAAGTTCGACCAAACCGAACGGCCGTTTACATCATGTATTTATGCAACACGAAAGCGGCCTTTTTCTTGACGCTACTTACAAAAAGAACGAAAATTTTATAGGGTTTTACCCGTATTTTACGAAAATTACCCGAATAATCGCGCTTACTGATTTTTTTTAAGTTGCTTTTGCTTTGATTTTGATTTATATTACTTACGTAAAACTTTTTTACGTAGGTTTTTTTTATGGCCGCAATGCTTGCAACTTTGGAAGGGAACGAAAAGGGCATTACATTAGATGACCTTTTCGACGTAAACGACTATTTGGGCGTTAAATATTTTGGCCCCGAAGATTGGAACCGTATTAAAAAGTGCGCTTGCATTATTACGATGAAGGCCGCTAAAAACCCGGTTCTTTTTTATATCGATTCCTTGAAAGACGATTATAAGGACTATAAACCGTCGCAACTTGCTAATTGCGTGTTCGGTTTCAACGACGCCGCCGGCGTCGAACTCATGGGGTCTTTACCGTGGGAACGACTTAAAGTCAAAATGGATAACGAACTTTTGGGGTGGCCATCTATTGGCGGTGTAGTTTCAAAAATCGGTAGCGGTCTAAAGACGGCCGCCGGTGTTGCCTACGACATTGCCACGGCCCCGATCAAGGCCGGCGAGTACATTATGGAAAAGACGCCGCTAAAATACACGCCCGGCGCAAAATGGTATAAGACAACTAAAGAATATAAAGAAAAATACGTTGATACCCCGGTTAAATCTACGACGCAAGCGGTCGTAGATAAAACTAGTGGAACCCTGTATAAGATCGCGACCGAAACGCCGCTTAAATATACGGGAACGGGGCAAATTGTAAAGTATATGGAAAAGGGCCGCGAAGCCGCGGGAGTTACTAGCCCCGGAACGGCCGAAGTTTACGAAAGCGAAGAAGAAATTATTAGACAGAAGCGCGCTGCCGCCGAAGCCGCCGCGAAGGCCGCAAGCAAGGCTAGCGCGGTAACGACAAAGAGCATCACCGCCGGAAAGAAGTTAAAAGCCGAAGCGGAACAGAAGGCCGCCGCCGAAGCCGCCG
>Ga0265300_10004460_pt1 | contig 11132 bp, 9 predicted proteins | sample AusTroGonzalo_MG_FD_193482 | JGI IMG/M metagenome (GOLD analysis project Ga0265300, IMG submission 193482) | Bovine rumen microbial communities from tropical cattle in Woodstock, Queensland, Australia - Gonzalo_03 | ecosystem: Host-associated > Mammals > Digestive system > Stomach > Rumen ... | reverse complement strand
ATGGGCGGCGGCATGATGTTCTGATCATCCCCCAATACCAAATACTTAAAAAATCAGGAGATCCTTTACGGGGTTTCCTGATTTTTTATATGTTTGCAGTAAATATCTGATAATATGAAAAAAGAGAAGACTTGTTTGCACTTGGATGAGATTGCTGCGGCTCTCTCCAAAGCAGATGCCGGACGTATGAATCCGGAGTTGTCCCCAAAGGACAGAGAGATTATGGAACAGGCATGCGTTACTCTCCGTGAGGCTGAACGCAGGGCCATAGTAGATGTTGAGACCGGCCTGGTGGAACGGTTTACCAAAAGCGCTGATGATATCAGGCTCAATGCTAAAAACATCAGGGCATTGGTTGCTAAACTCAACAAAATCCCCAAAACACTGGATATTACAGAGAGTGTTGTCAAGGAGTGCGTCAAGGTGCTCAAGACAATTGCCTTGTGGTGTACCATGTTGTTTGTACTCGTGTATCTGAGCGGATGTTCGTCTATGAGCAAGGCACAGCTGAAGCGCGTCAATTCACTTGCGGTTGTGAGTGACTCAGCTGTTACCGGTCCCGGTAGCGTGATGCGTTTGCTTGATGAGGTTCGTATGGAGCGTGGTCTGATTTACGCTGCGTCCCTTCAGGGTACAGAGTCCCGTATTCAGGAACTGAACGGGCTGGCTGATGCTGTCAGTGAACAGTCAAGACTTGCAGATAAGGCTGATGTATGCATAAGCATCCTGGAGAGTTACGTTAGGGCCTTGCGTTCTGTAAGCAGTGAGACCAGATGGAAACAGAACGGCACAGAACTGCGAGGTATAGGACGCAATATGGATTCGCTTGCTATCGCATATAACAAGCTTGATTGGGGCATCATGTATGAGCCAGGTATAGCCAAGCAAGTAGGCAAGACCAGCGGCTATCTTGCAGAGCAGTACGGCAAGCACCGCCAGCGTCGTATTGTCAAATCAATACTTGAACATGGTGATACTCTTGTGGCCGCCTGCTGTAACACCCTTGTGGCAGGCCTGAAATCAGATGAGTTCAGAACACTCATATCAAATGAACGTACCGGCCTTGAAAACAATTACAGGGCCTATCTGAACTCAACATCGCTGGTAGATGTGCAAGCGCAGCCTGAGTTTGACCGTATTTACATAGAGAACCGCCTCAAGATAGAGAAGGCTGATGCCCTCCGCCTGCGTTGCATCACCATGCTGCAGAGCTTTAGTCGTGCTCACACAGCACTATGCAATGAAATGAATAACCGTCGTACCTACAGCGAGTATGCAGAAGAACTTTACAATCTTAATACGCAGGTCTTAGCCATTTCAAATTTGCTTGGAAATAAGTGAATCAAGCCAGCGATTTTGAAAGGAAAAAGACTATACTATATCTGGGAGTGTAGCACCCACGCGCGACCAGTGGGAGGGCATTCTCCCAGATATAGTATAGTCTTTTTCCGCTCTTTACTTCTTTGCAGGAACAAGCTTTATAATACCAATAGAGTTCTCCGGCAAGGTAAGCGTGAACTGCTTCTTGATGGTACCCAGGTCTTTGGTGTGGGGCACTACGGCTTCAGTGTAGCTAACGCGGTTGCGGTTGCCGCCAAACCCGCCAAACTGTCCGGGACGGCCTCCGGGACCTAAAGCCTGAGCCTGTGGCTGTGCACCGGCATAGATGTTCTGGTCACCCTGGTTCTTGACCTTGGTGTCATGTGAGGAGATGAACTCTATACTTGCGGCGTATTGCTTACGATTCTGGCCCTTACCCATATTGATGGTCAGTTCCTTGTCAACAGCCTCAGAGTTTACGAACTTGATGTAAACCTCACCGGTGTTGGTATCAACGGTGGGTGAAGTGTAGATGCTCTTGTCGGCCTCAGCACCGTTCATTACATCAGTCATCTGGAAAGCGCGGTTTCCGGCCTCTGAGAATAGTTTCTGATAGTAATAGTTGGTGGTACGCCACAGGCCGCGGTTATCAAACCAGATGAGGTTGGAGTTCCACTTGTTGAATCCCTTCTTGCAGAACAGAGGTGCGTATGCTGCCATTACAACCATATCGGAGTTTCGCTCCAGGCTGGTCCAGTAAGCAGCCTCAGCCATGGCCGATGCATAATCGTTGTTGCTGTTGTTGTTGGCAAACTCGCCCACGAATACACGGGTGGGGCGGTTGCGGTCATAGGTAATGCCATCGGCTCCGCGAACCTTATCAGCATTGTAACGGTCACCGTTAGTGTAGAACCACTGGTTGTTGCGGTAGTAGTGCTCATCAACCACGGTGTTCTGATACTTCTCATCAATCTCATGCATGTTGGCGTTGAACTCACGGCCATCGGCAGCAGAACCGGCGGTTGATACGATGATGATGTCTGGATACTTGGCCTGCACCTCTTTATATATGATGTCAAAACGCTCCCAGAACTCAGCGCCCTGGTTCTCGTTACCTATGCCTAAGTACTTGAGATTGAACGGCTCGGGGTGTCCCATATCGGCACGCATCTTACCCCATTTGGTATCGGTGCCGCCGTTGCAGAACTCAATGAAATCAAGGGCGTCACATACAAATATGTCATGGAAACGCTTGCGGTCAGCCTCAGTCTCCAGCGGTGCTACGTAAGCATGTCTTGCAAACTGGCAGGTCACGCCGTTGTTGAGTACGGGCAGTGGTGTTGCACCAAGTGATTCTGCCATAAGCAGATACTCATAGAAACCAACGTACTGTGATGTCCAGTAACCCCAGTGGTTGCGAAAACCTATACGCTCTTCCTCAGGGCCGATGGAGTTCTTCCAGAATGGCTGTCCAAAGTAGTTGGGACCCTCGCTGGCGCATCCGCCGGGGAACCTCATGAATGTGGGGTGCAGATCAGCCAGAGCCTGCATCATATCCTTGCGGAATGGGCCGTATTTGCCGTCCATCCAGAGTTGTGAAGCCTCAGGCAGCAGGGTAACGTAGTCAAGCCAGAATGTACCGGCTGCGTTTGCCCTGATGGCCAGACGGCTGTCAACTGAACGCTCAGCCTTGAGTTGGCCTGTGTATTTCTTCCAGTCATTGCCCAAACGTGAAATGGTTATGGCGTTTGAGTTGGCCTGACCGTTTGCATCCTCCAGTTGTACAGTGATGGTGCCGGGATATGACTGACCTGCAAGATAGAGTGTCAGGTCATAACTTACACCCTGAACAGCTGGGATAGAGGCCTTCTGTGTGTTGTTTGAGTAGTAGTTGCCCTGACGCTCGTTGCCGTAGGGCGCGGTACCGTAACCATTGGCGGCAATACCGAATCCCTGACCGGCATCCTCAATGTCAAAGCGAACACTGTACTGCAGGTAACGCAGCTCATCATCATACTTATCGTTGGGATCATAGTCATAGTAACGGGGCATGTTCTTTACAAGAGGCTTGTCAGAAACGGCGTGAGCCTGACCTACAGCGCCTTCGCCCTTGAGTACTGTCCAACCAAAGAATACGGTGTCGGACTGTGAGAACTCCTTCTCGGGGCCATCGGGCACCTTATATGCCTGGAATGAGTGGTTCTGGATAAGCTGTGCGCAGATACCGCCGTCAAGTGACTGGTTGATATCCTCAAAGAATATACCTGCCAGGGTGGGGCTGATCTCTATTCCAAGACCTTTCTTGGTAAGGTCAAGGGTTACTGAACGCTCCTGGACGGGCTTGAATCCCTGCAGCTGGAGCATCTTATCGGCCATACGGTAGCCCATAAGGCGCATACCCTCAGTGCTGAAGTGGAACTGGTCACCGGTGCTCTCGCAACCTAATGATGAGATGACGTATCCGTTCTTCATGACCTTGGGCAGGTTAGCCAGTACAACCTCGTTGAACGCGGCGCAAACACCGCCCTGCTCGGCCTGTTTGAGCTCACCGGCCAGCAGAGGTATCTCATCGGGGTTAAGGCCCAGGTCTGCGCACAGGTCATCATGTATCTTCTTGAGGCGTGTGCACCACTGGTCATCATCGGGGTTGGATTCACCCTGATGTACCAGCATACCCTTTATGACACCACTCTTCTGAGCGATCTTGGCCATATCGACTATACGCTGGTAGCAGTTCATATCATACTCCTTGGCCATGTTTACAAGCCAGTTGCGGCTGGGGTCGGCAGCCTCCATTGCCAGATATTCCTCACAGGCATCCTTGTCCCAAAGTTCCAGTTTGGCACCGGCAACAGAAACATTGATTACGCCTACACGGTACTGCTCCGGCAGTTCCTCTATCATCTTGCGGCCAAAGAAATCCACAGGACCCATATTGTTGCTCTGACGGCAGATAGGGGGCGTTGCGGTGTACCATTCACCCTTTACGCGGTTGTAACGCGGCATATCCACGGCCGATACAAACTGGAACCTTGGATCGTTCCAATCCTTGTCCTGATCAGCAGGAGTGGCACCGGCCTCCATATTGGACTGGCCAAAGCATAGGTAGATAAAGAAATTGGGGTCAGGCTGTTGAGCCTTGAGCGGCAATGCAAAAAGCACTGACGCAATGACAGTCAATAATTTGTACTTCATTATGAATATTAAGTTTAGGATTAAATCTGTTTATTCAGCCTTCGCGGCTTTTTCTTTTTCAGCTTTCTCTTTTTCTTCTTTAGCCTCTTGTTCCATAGCCAATTGGCGTGAATTTCCGTCATGAAAGAGGAAAGATGATGCCAGCACCATAATAGCGATAACCGTTACAAGGACTGATACCCATATTAGCCCAACACCTACTGCTATTCCTATTATACTGGTGCAGAATATACTGGCTGCGGTGGTCAGACCGGATACATCATATTTGTTCTTTATGATCAGGCCGGCGCCAATGAATCCGATGCCGGTCACCACTTGGGCGGCTATACGCCCCGGGTCACCGTTTATCAGGTTCAGATTGGTCTGGCAGATCCATATTGAAGCCAATGTGGCAAGGGTTGACGCTATGCAGATAAGCATGAATGTCCTCACTCCGGCCGGATGTTTGTGTATGTATCGTTCAACACCTATGGCGCAGCCGAGCAGGGCACTGATAAGAATTCTTATTATTGCGATATTCTCAGTAAGCATAATGGTTGGTTTTTAAGAAAAACAAAGATAGAAATTAATTGAGAATTTTGAGTTGAAAATTGGGAATTGATTACCTTTACGGAAAATAATGTCTTATGAGAAGATTCACTTTGTTTATCGCTGCCTTAGCCTTAGCGCTAAGTGCAGGCGCCAAGATTATAAAAAAGGACCAGATGAGCGCTGAGAACCTGAAGAAGTTTGCAGGTTCAGTGTATGCGTATGAGGCTCCAACGGAACCTCTCACACCGGCTCCCAAGGGGTTCAAACCGGTTTATCTTACACATTTTGGGCGCCACGGTTCGCGTTTCCTTGATAACGCATCAAACTATGACCGCCCATACAATATCCTTAAAGAGGCCGATGACGCCGGAGCATTGACCGCTTTCGGCAAGGACGTGCTGCGCCGCGTGGAGATAATCCGGGCCGAGGCTGACCAGCGTGCCGGTGACCTCACTCCCAAAGGTATGCAACAGCACCGTGACATAGCCCGCCGTATGGTAGAGAACTATCCTGAGCTGTTTACCAATGACAAGACCATAATGGCCCGATCCACTACATCACACCGCGTGCTTGTGAGTGAGTATTCTGCCCTGATGCAGATTCTGCGCATGCGCCCCAAAATAAAGTTCGATTATGACTCCAGCAACCATGACGAGCCCTGGATGTACACTGAGGATAAGGCCGTATCGGCCCATAAGCGCAAGATAAATGCTGCCGTACAGGAGTTCAATCAGCGTCACACGCATCCGGAGCGCCTTATGAAGGCTCTGTTCAAGGATCCCGAGTATATAAAGACCGCTGGTGGACGCGACCAGAGCAGCAGCCTCTATTCCGCACTTTATGACGTTGCATCATACGTTCAGGGTTCTGATCCCGGCGTTGACCTGAATGACGTTTTCACATACGATGAGTGGTATGACCTGTTCCTTATGAACAACATGCGCTGGTATTCACAGGCAGGATATTCACCGCTTACAGACAATGTGGTGCCTTACGGTCACTGTGTTACCCTGCAGAACTTCATTGATTTTGCCGATGCTGCTTTGGCCGGTAATGGGGTAAGCGTAATGTTGCGTTACGGTCATGAGGTTACTCTCATGTCATTCTTCTCATTGCTTGATTTGAATGATTCAGGTTACAGTACCGATGATCTGGAGAGTGTGGCCGACCATTGGGCCGCCTACAATTACGCCTATATGGGCGGTAATGTGCAGTGGGTGTTCTTCCGCAACAAGAAAGGGGAGGTGATTGTAAAGTTCCTGCTTAATGAAGAGGAGGCCACACTGCCTGAGTCCGTTCCGTTCTACAAGGATGCCAAAGGCAATGAGCAGCGCCCGTACTACCGCTGGGAGGATGTTAAGAAGTTCTATCAGGCCAAGATTGACTACTGGGAGGATTTCAAGGCTCATGACGATACTCCCGTTGAGGAGACTCCCCGCCGCAGTTTCCGCCAGGAGATCAGTACAAGTTCCAGTTCGAACTGACAAAAACAGTACAAAAGTCTGTCCCCAATTGTATTATTAGAATTAAGATTGCACAGAACTTTTTAGGGTATCGGTCTCGGAAACCATGGCCGCCCGTGGGCTTGTGAACGGGAGGGGCCCGCGCCGAAGGCGTGGGAGGGATAGCGCGAAGCGCGTAGTTTCAGAGACTGATACCCTAAAAAGTTCCCCAGATTCTTGCGCTATTTTGTATCGACTTGGAGCCTTAGCTCGCGGAACGGGCGGGTGGGGTCGTTGGTTGTCAGGTTGATTGAGCCCAAGGTGCTGGTGTGAGGCTCACGGGAGTTTGTTATGGATACTGTTACTTTGAGTTCCTTGCCTGGCTTGATTATTTGACCGGTTTCAATGCTGATGGCTGTACCCTCCATGGGCTCAACATTGCGGAAAATAAGGTCGGCATTTCCGGTGTTGCCAATCACTATGTTTTGTTTGTAAATCTTGCCGGGAGTTTTCTCTCCAAAATCCACGTAGGCGGGCTCAACACGCAGTACAGGCTTGGGATTGTTCTCATTCAGGGAGAACTTTTCTATGCGAATGGCATTTACCGCAATTGGAGTTTGACTCTTCGCGCCATCAGCCACTACCCATATAGTGTCACGAGCCATTCCAAAGTGTTTTTTTCCTTTAGGGATATCATAAGTGACACGTATGCTTACAACCTCTTGGGGGCCGATGCTTTCAGGGCATTCTACGCTCATTCCGTAGCGGTTACCTGTGGTTTCTGCGGATAGTTTTACCGGTTTGTCACCAACATTTGCTATACGTACTACCTTGGTTACACTCTCCCCCTGGTTAATATAACCAAAGGTACATTGCTTGGAGTTTGTTTTTATGGTTCCGGCTAGAAGGTGAGGGTATATCTGTTCCAGCCCCATGGGGATAGGGTTGACATCGGCCGATATCATAAGGCTGGCATAGTTGCGGCGGTCCTTGGTGAATATCTCAACCTCGCGGAATACGCGTCCTTGAGTGCGTGTGGGGTCGAACACTACAGTGAGCTCACCGTAATCTCCTCCGTGTATGGGTTCTGTGGAATATTGCACAGTGGTACAACCGCAACTGGTGGCAATGTTGTCTATCTGAATGGGATTGTTTGATATGTTGGCAAACCTGAAGGTGTGAGAAACAGGACCGTCAGCCTCTTCAATAGTGCCGAAATCCCACTCATAGGTTTCAAAAACCATTGCCGATGAGGGTTCATCCTGCGCCCAGGTTATGCTGCATATTGTAAGCAATATTGTGGTTAGTAAGGTTTTAGCTTTCATATATCAGTAAAATAGTTTTTCGTGTTTTATAGTCGTGGCAGGACCGTGTCCCGTATATGCTATGGTCTCCTCGGGCATGGTGAGCAGCTTGGTGCGGATTCCTGTCATAAGTGCCTGGTGGTCACCGTCAGGGAAATCGGTACGGCCGTAGCTGCCCTGGAAAATCACATCGCCCGTAAATATGCATTTCTGCTCCTTGTTCCAGAATACCAGGCTTCCGGGAGAGTGTCCGGGAATATGCAGCACATGCAGTGTGGTATGCCCGAAACTGACCGTATCACCCTCATTGAGCACGTTCTCCGGTTCTATGGGATTGACATGTCCGTTATATTTGATTCCGAATACCGCCATCCGGGCATCAATGGTCCTGATCCAAGGCATATCCAGATCATTGGCCTTTGCCTTTATGCCGTATGTATCCTCTACAAAGGAGTTGCCAAAGACGTGGTCAAAATGCAGATGGGTATTGAGCAGAAGCTTTACCTGCAGATTGTTATCGCGGATGAATGCAGCCAGCTTATCGGTCTCACCCGGAAAGTAACAGCCCGGGTCAATGATAGCCGCCTCATTGGTCTCATCCCATATGACGTAGGTGTTGACCGGCAGGAAGTTGAACTCAAAGCATTTGACCTGCATCATATCTGCACGTAAACGGTTTTCTTGTCCTTGAAGAACTCCTCAGTAAAGTATTTGCTTATCTCTGTAATCTCTGCCACTTTCCTGAATTTGGCTGTCTCTGCGCCTAAATCACCGCCTTTGAGGCAGATGACGCCGTTGGGGTAGGCGTTGCGCTGTGTCTTGCGGTCGAGCAGGCGGCCGGCCACAGAGCAGAGGTCTGGCAGGGGCATGACACCGCGTGACAGTATGAACTCATACTTGTCCTTATCATCCTCTGCGCGCTCGTGGCGGCATGTTACGTTTTTGAGTCCTATCTGGCTTGCGATATCCTGAGCCACACGTACCTTCTTGCCAATGCTGTCTATCAGGGTGAAACTACACTGCGGGAACAGAATGGCCAAAGGTATGCCGGGCAGTCCACCGCCTGTGCCAACATCTGTCAGACGCGTGCCATCAGCAAAATTTATCACCTTGGCAATGGCCAGTGAATGAAGGATATGATGCTCATACAGATTGTCAATATCCTTACGGGATATGACGTTTATCTTGCTGTTCCAGTCTGTATAAAGCGGACCGAGAGCCTCTAGTTGCTCGTACTGAAGGCTCGTCAGGTCCGTGAAATATTTCCTTATCAGATCCATTACTTGAGATAGTAAGTAACTGATGTAACCACTCTTACGTTCTTTATCCAGGGAGTATTTGAGTCGCGGTCATAGATGGAGAACTGGCCCTGTGATGCGGTCTGTATCTTACCCAGTTTTGAGCCGGAATCATCGGCAAACTTCTGGGCAACCTCACGTGCGTTACGGGTAGCCACCTCAACCATCTGCGGTTTGAGCTCATTCAGACCGTTGAAGTCATACTGTGTCTGGTGCTCATAGTCACTGCCGCTTATGGCGATGCCTTTCTTGAGCAGGTCTCCCTGCTTGAGGATAAGCTGACGCACAAGCTCCACATTGCTTGAACTGACGGTTACAACCTGCTGCATCTGATAGCGGTATGCAATGTACTCATTGGAGTAACGGTTGGCGTTACGGTCATAAACGGTGGGAGCGGCTATGCTGATCTCGCTCTCCTGAATGCCGCCATCCTTGAGGAACTTTACAATCTCCTTGCTCTTGTTGTCCATTGAAGAGTAGAGCTTGATAAGGTCATTATCTACGTCCTGAATTACTAATGGCCAGATAACATGATCGGCCATAACCTCCTGTGTGGCAAGGCCTTTAACGTTTACAACGCGCTTGGTTCCTGTGAATTTGTTCACAGACAGGATAATGCAGACACCCAGTGCCAGCAATCCTAAAAAATTACCTGAACTTTTCATAATGACTGTTTGTTTTTAATTGTTCTCCAAATCATTGTAATCCAAACTATTGTATAACTGTACACATTGAAAAACAGTGTGTTGTTTATCAGTCTGTGAACGCTGGAAGGGCAAAGCACATCGGTAGGGATGATGCTGAACAGTACGAATACAATCCAGAACATGATTGTATCAAACAGAGTATGCCTCTTCCAGGTGTACCAGCACATCATGTATCCAGATAGGGCTATAACGTATGTATGCGGCTCAGATGCCTCACTGAACAGGATTATATAGCCCATGAGTACTCCCAATATCTGCACGCGGAAATCAAGTTCATTCCAGCGTTTCTTAAGCGCAAAGAACATTACAATAAGCATTACCATGACCGATGCCTGGAATATGCGCATGTAGGGTAGTACGCCCGGTATTGCAAATACTATTGAAGGATATGTTCCTGTTGTGTCGTGATGACTACCCAATGCGTTGAACCAGTCCATATACCATGGAATCAGTCCGTCAAAACCGGTTTGCAATACCGGCAGCAGGAGCAGTCCCAGGCCGCACAACACTGCATAACCAACATTGCGCCAGAACTTAGGATAGCATAACAGGAGTCCCAACTCAACTATTCCGTAAATCTTAGTGGTAGCTGAAATCATTATGAGTAGAACTGCCCAGAACGGCTTGTCCTTTTCAAGCAGTATGAATGCCCAAAGGAAAATGTAGCACACAACCACGTTATACTGGAAACAGAATAGACTCTCTACAATGATAAGTGTAAGATACAGAGCGATTTGTGTGGATTTATCCTTAAGACGCCCGGGCAGGTTCCTGATAGCCAGGAAGAGCAGGGTATAGTTCATGAAATTCCAAAGGATACCGCTTATCCAACGTGGCAGGAATGCAAACGGGGTAAACAGCACATTGAACACCGGTGAGTAGATGAAGAACCGGCCGTGGTGTATCTCCACGTATTCCTGGGTATAGGCCGATATGTGCTGCCAGAACAACTGGGTGGCATGACGGAAATCTACCAGATTCTCTGCACGGCCGCGTGCCAACTCAATGCATGTGGCAGCCATACCCAATACCAATCCTATGAGATATACGTTTCTTGGATTGGTAAAGAATAACTTGAATTTATTAGCGTTATTGCTCATTGTATCAATTGTTTACATCTCTTGTTTAAAAGTGTGTGAGACTGCCAGTTCGCTGTATGTGGCAAACTTTACACCACGTTTCTTGAAGTCCATTATTACCTCGCGCAGCCTGCGGTACATACCTTCGCCGGCATTGTTCCTTATTATGAACGGCATCTTGAACTCAGGGTGCTCACCAAGCGGGTAGAACTCCCACGGATGGAAGTATGTGTTGAAATAGCCATCATGGTGATGT
>Ga0265300_10004458_pt1 | contig 11135 bp, 13 predicted proteins | sample AusTroGonzalo_MG_FD_193482 | JGI IMG/M metagenome (GOLD analysis project Ga0265300, IMG submission 193482) | Bovine rumen microbial communities from tropical cattle in Woodstock, Queensland, Australia - Gonzalo_03 | ecosystem: Host-associated > Mammals > Digestive system > Stomach > Rumen ... | reverse complement strand
ATAGTCATATTCAAATGCTGCACAACATACTGTATGGAAGCGTCATCATGTACTCTTTGCGGACGATTGTATGTAAAATCTATAACAGCCACATCATCATTGCCATCGATGATGAACCATGGACCATAGTCGCGAGTCCAATAAGAGTCGTGAGGAATAATCCAGAACTCAACATTGCTCATATTCACTCCATGTTGGGATAATCTTGAATTAGCTATATATTGCTCAGAAGAGTTGTCCACCAACACCTTAACCTGGGTAATCTGTGACAATTGAGCCACAAAACTCACAGGAATTCCCAGTGGATAGCCAATCATAACTCCCATCATAGGCTGAAACTCCGCCAATGCGGTAATCGGTCCCTGCGGCGCTGCGGTAGCATTACGAGCCGCCTTCTCCGGCAAAGTGTGCATCAGCAACTGCTCCTCGGCAGTCAGATGGTGCGGAAACGCAGGATGTAAATCGTAAAGTTCTGATTGAGCGAAAACACTATGGTTAACCATCCAGAACAAGCAGATAAATGAGATTATTTTTTTCATATCAGGTGTTTTTTCGGGCGGCAAAAATACGATTTTTTTGTATTTTTGCACAGAATTTTTTTCTTACATAAATGAAATTTATATGTCATTAATCAAATCCATCTCCGGCATCAGAGGCACCATCGGCGGTAAAGTCGGTGACAACCTCACCCCCATCGACATTATCCAATTCACCAGCGCTTTTGTCACATTTCTGCGCAAAGATGACAGTCAAAAGAAGCTCACTCTGATTGTGGGCCGCGATGCGCGCATCTCTGGTGACAAGATCAACCACTTGGTTTGCAGCACCTTGCAATTCATGGGTGTGGATGTCGTGGATTTGGGTCTGTCCACCACCCCGACAGTGGAAATGGCTGTCATTCAGCAACATGCCGATGCCGGTATCATCATTACCGCCAGCCATAACCCCATGCAGTGGAATGCCCTGAAACTGCTCAACAACAAAGGCGAGTTCATTTCAGGAGCTGAAGGCAAAGAATTGCTGGACATTATTGACAAACAAGATTTTACCTATGCTGACATCAAGAATTTAGGCAGCTATACCTTCTATGACCATGCCATCGAAGACCATGTGGATGCCATCATGAAACTGCCGTTGGTAGATGCCAAAGCCATCGCCAAAGCCGACCTTTCGGTCATTGTGGACTGTGTGAACTCCACCGGTGGTATCGCCCTGAAACCCCTGTTCGAAAAAATGGGAGTACACAAAGTGAAATTCCTGTATGGCGAGCCGACCGGTATCTTCCCACACAACCCCGAACCGATTCCAGAGCACCTGCACGAAATCTCCAACGAGATGAAACGCCACTCCTACGATGTGGGCTTTGTGGTGGATCCCGATGTGGACCGCCTGGCCATTGTGAAAGACGAGGGAGAGATGTTTGTGGAGGAATATACACTGGTGGCAGTAGCCGATTATATTTTGCAACATGAAAAAGGCAATACCGTTTCCAACTTATCCTCTACCAGGGCTTTGCGAGACGTAAGCCGCCAATACGGAGTGGACTACAACGCCTCTGCAGTTGGAGAAGTGAATGTGGTGGCCAAGATGAAAGAAACCAACGCCATTATCGGTGGTGAAGGCAACGGAGGGGTGATTTATCCCGCCTTACACTATGGACGTGACGCCCTCGTTGGCATTGCACTGTTCCTTAGCTATATGGCTACCAGCAAGAAGAGCTGCTCCGAAATCCGCCTGCAGTATCCGGCATATTTCATCTCGAAAAACAAGATTGAATTACAGCCCACGATGAATGTGAAACATATCCTGGACAGCATTGCCGAAACCTACAAGCAATATGAGGTCAACCGGATTGATGGTGTCAAGATCGACTTTGACAACGGCTGGGTACACCTGCGCACCTCCAACACAGAGCCCATCATCCGCATCTATGCCGAGGCTGGCACTGAAGCCCAAGCCGATCATCTGGCACAGAAAATCATGATGGATATCCGGGAAGCGATGAAAGAATAAAACTGCGAACAAAAGTTGATTTATGAGAAATCCCATAAAAATTCCAAAGGTCACAGATGATGGAAGGTCCTATACCACCCTTAAACACTTTCTCTTGTCGCTGCTGGCTACAACAATCTCCATTGTGCTAACCTTTGGCACCTCTGCTTTCATAGAAAAGCGTGAGAAGGAGGCTGCCAAAAGGGAAATGGTCATGATGATCATTTATGATTTTGACAAAACCATTGAGAAACTGCAACATGCCGACACCGTCTTTCATCAGGCAAGTATAGTGCAACAAACTCTTGCCATCCATCCGGAATACTTCGACAGTCTGCGTTTCAAGTTCATGCCTGCCATTATGGTTTCCCAACAGATTTCACCAAAACAACAGAAAAGATTTTCTCTTCCAGTATCGAGACCTTCAGCACCCTCGGTAATGTCATTTTTGTACAAGAGGTTTCCTCTTTCTACAATTTGCGTCAAGATTACCAAGAAGGAATATTGGATAAACTTGAGAAGACTATAATTGGATTAGACTGTTTGAGCTCTGTAAAAAACCTATTCATTTTCGACTTCCCGGAACTTTATTACGAAAACACGTTTTATTTGCTTGCTATGCAAAAAACTCGTGACCGTTGCTTGAAAATGATGAACATCAGCGAAGAAGAACTGAAAGAATTCAACCAACAACAAATGCTGAACGAAGAAGATAGCGAAGAATCCGACACCCTTCAATTTCAAATAGCTAAAGAAATGATAGAAGCACAAGAAATTATCAATCAAGCCAGAGAGAAATTTGAACAGGAAGAATAGCTTTTTTTGTAACCCACGTTGATTTTTTACATTGAAAAGACAGAAACTATTATGACCGAATTTGACACACGGAAAGGACTGCGCCACAGCGAACAGCTGGTAGTGGAACACAAAGACACCGCTGCCGTTTACGGCTCGGGAGCATTGGAGGTGCTTGCCACCCCCGCCATGATTGCCCTGATGGAAAAGACCTGCCTAATGGGCGTCTGCGACAAGATTGGAGAAGGCAACACCACCGTCGGCATTGCCGTCAACATCAAGCACTTAAAGGCCAGTCCGGTAGGTGCCAGCATCCGCTGTGAGGCGGAACTGATTGAGGTGGACCGCCGCCGTTTGGTATTCGAAGTTAAATGCTTCGAAGGCGAAACACTAATTGGTGAAGGCATTCACGAAAGATTCGTCGTGGAGAGCGAAAAGTTCATGTCTAAATTCCAATAATCCGTTGAAGAAATTTCTGTTGATATGCGCGGTTCTGCTGGTGGTTCTTTCCTCCTGCTTCCGTAAGCACGGCAGGACACACCACCACATCGAGACCGAAGGCTACACCCTAACGGTCAACGGGCAGCGCATATTCAGGGACAGGCAACTGGCTGCTATACCCAAGGACACCATTCTGACATTCGGTGACACCGTGACTTCGCACGATGATGTAACATCGGTGGCAAATCAGATTGAAGGGCTTTCACAAGACGAATATTTCTACAGCGAGCCAGGTCATTTCAAAGGCGATTACATACTAGACCTTGAACTCATTCATCATCCAGGTAGCGACCATGCAGCCAATGCCAGCGCTGTACTGGCAAACTTGCGCGATTGGGGTTACATCGATATTGACACCACCGATTGGCAGAAAATCATCATTGTTCGCAAAGGAACTTGCCTGAAAGATTACACTATAAAAAGCACCAGCAGTTATGATTATTCACCATACGAGATATATGTTCCTGACGAACTGGTGTCAGACAGCATTGACAATTTCGCATTAGACCAATGGATGTTGGGATTGATGGACTGGCCTCTCAGCCACCCCGATGAGCTGCTCGAATTCCTCACCACCCACGGCTACGACACCATAAATGCTGGTTTTTCACATAGACAAATCTACCCTCATGCCTCCCGAAGTTATAAAAACAGTGAGTTTATCTATTATGGCGGTAGAGCTGCAGCAAAATCAAAGAAAACAGCAAGAAAAATCACAAAAGAGATACGATCCTTATGACAGTTTTACTATTTTTGCGGAAAATTTGAAGAACGACTGATGATGATTGACCAAATTATTGAATACAACAAAACATTCGTAGCGCAGAAGGGCTACGAGAAGTATATCACCGACAAGTACCCCGACAAGAAGTTAGCGGTGCTGTCGTGCATGGACACGCGGCTGACAGAGCTGTTGCCTGCTGCCCTCGGATTGAAAAACGGCGATGCGAAAATCATCAAAAACGCAGGAGGACTGGTAATCTCCGCCTTCGACTCCGCTATGCGCAGCTTGATTGTGGCCATCTACGAGTTGGGTGTGCAGGAAATTATGGTGGTAGCACACTCACACTGCGGTGCCTGCCACATGAGCTACGACCACTTCCACCATGAGATGATTGCCCGCGGCGTGACGGACGAGACCCTCGACACCATACGCAAGTGCGGCATCAACCTTGACCACTGGTTAGAGGGTTTCAAGGATACCCCAACTTCCGTTCGCAAGACTGTGGAGACCATCCGCACCCACCCGCTCGTCCCGAAGGACATCGTGGTGCGAGGGTTCATCATTGACTCGGAAACAGGAGCGTTGGAAGAGATTGAGCGGTCATAGATATGCCATGCATTGCGTCTAAACTCAGATGCGAAAACTTCACAAAAATACATAGTTTCCGCAGTCAAGTTTAATATCAAAAGACACAACACATCAAACTTAGGTGCGGAAACTGCATAAAAATATATAGTTTCCGCACCTAAGTTTATTTTATTTAAAAAATTTCGTATTTTTGCAAGCGAAATAAAGAAGTCGGTATGGACAAGAATCTTTTTATCGGGCGTGAGTACGAAATCCGTCAGCTGGAAAAATATCGCAACTCCAAAGAGTCAGAGTTCGTCATTATTTATGGCCGTCGCCGCGTGGGGAAAACTTTTCTTGTGAAGGAATTCTTCGATGACACTTACGATTTCAAGGTTACGGGACTATACAAGAAACCCAAGAAGACACAACTTAAGAACTTCTATCTTGCCTTACAGGAATATGGTGCTGAAGTCAAGAAGGTTCCTTCCGATTGGTTGGAGGCTTTTGCAGAATTGAAGAAGCTCCTTAAAGGGATTAAGGAAAATCGCAAGAAAATTATATTTATTGACGAACTCCCTTGGTTAGACACGCGCCAAAGTGAGTTTTTGGCCGCATTCGAATCATTCTGGAACGGATGGGGAGCACAGCAGAACGACATTATGTTGGTGGTATGCGGTTCTGCCACCACATGGATTACAAAAAAAATCCTGTCCGACAAGGGTGGCTTGTTTAACCGCGCAGCACGGAGGCTTTACCTGATGCCGTTCACCCTTCAAGAAACAGAGCGATATTTGGTCTCGCGGGGCATCCACTGGAGCCGTTACGACATCGTAGAATGTTATATGACCATGGGAGGCATCCCGTATTATCTAAAACTCCTCGACAATGAACTTTCCTATCTGACACGATTTTCTTCAAACGCAAAGGGCCTCTTTGGGATGAGTTCGACCATCTTTACGAGACACTTTTCGGGACTTCAAAAGGATATATGAAAATCATAGAGGCGTTAGCCACAAAGAAATCGGGTCTCACCCGAAAAGAAATCATTGATGAAACACATCTGGAAGACAATGGGCTCCTCACGGAGATGCTGAAGAACCTGTCGGACAGCCAATTTGTCAGAGCTTACAACACATTCGGTTACAACGAGAAAAATGTGGTGTATCAGCTCTCCGACTATTTCACACTGTTTTATCTGCGCTTCATAAAAGGCAAGCAAAATCCCGATGAGCATTTCTGGACGCATTTCCTTGATAACCCGGCAAAGAGCAGTTGGGCTGGACAGACCTTCGAACAAGTCTGCAAGGACCACATCAACCAGATTAAAAAAGCGATTGGAATCAGTGCCGTGTTGACGGACATTTCCGCATGGAAGGGCTCATCGCCAAGTGGCAAGGCACAGATAGACCTTGTTATCGACCGTCGCGACCGCACAATCAACATTTGCGAAATCAAGTTTTCGGTGGGAGAATTTGTTATTGACAAGGATTACGAGGAAAAACTAAGAAAAAAGATTCAGGTGTTCCGCGAGGCCACTAATTCTCGCAAATCCATGCAATTGGTCATGATTACCACATTCGGTGTCAGACAGAATATGCACAGCGGTATCATGCAATCGCAAGTTCGAATGGATGACCTGTTCGCGAGTGAGGCGTAAATATTCGAATATGGAAATCACCAAGCTTTTGGAATACGGCAATCGGCAGCAGTTGCGCAAGTGGCTTGAGCAAAACACGGCCACGGAGCGTTGCTGTTGGGTGGCGACCTATCGCGGCAAGCAACCACCGCAAGACAATTGCCTGCCCTACATCGAGGTGGTGGAAGAGGCGCTCTGTTTCGGATGGATCGACTCAACGGTCAAGCGGCTGCCTGACGGGAGGTTGGCACAACGTCTGTCTCCGCGCCGCAAAGGCAGTCACTGGACGGAACTGAACCGGCAACGCTGCGCCGACTTGGAACACCGCGGCCTAATGACGGAGGCGGGACGAAAAGCGATAGGCTAAACATAAGTTTTATACACACCACAAAAGATGGCTATGTGGGCGGCTGGCTCGATACTACCGACAGCCTTTATTACTTCGACAGTTCCCGCCTTTCCCCCGAAGACTCCCTCTCCGCCGCCATCCGTTTTGGCGTTGAAAACAAACAGCTTGCGGTGTATGTGCTGTCAAAAGAGGCCGAAATCCGATTGGATGCTCAATAAACTTTCGATTCCCATTTTCTAGAACCCCACTTTCACCCCAAAGTGGATTTTCCCTGTCTTGAACGAAATGGGACTATTGTGCTGATGCCCAAGAGCATAGCTCAAATAAAACATTCCCGCTTTGGTGTCGAAGGACAGACCCAATCCAAAACCAAAGGGAAAATCATGAAAATAGTTGTTCGGAATGTTACGCTCGTACCAGGCGGCGTTGAAAAAAGCGTTGATATAGGACCTTTTGGCAAAGAGAAAACGCAACTCGGTCAGGGCGATAGCATACGAGGAGCAATACAAAGCCTGCTCGTTGAAACCTTGCAGCGAATTCATGCCGCCGATACGGTACAACTCATTCATATACTGATGATTACCGAACATCGTTCCACCATTGGCCCCCAACACTAGCACCCATCTCTTGTGAAGCGGGACAAAGCCCGTCAATTCCGCCCGTAAACGGTAAGTACTCGACCGCATTTCCAAGCCCTCATACAACGACTCGTCAGCCTTGGCATTCTTGACGATTTTGCGTCGCCCCACGCTGCCGTTAATCATAAAAGACACACCTTTCCGAGGATTATAAATATAATCCAACTTTCTGATATTGAATTCAATACCATACATAGACTTGTTATAATCCATCAAGCCCGAAGACGGTGACAAAGCCGAAGCCGCCAAAACACGTGAGGTGGTGTAATCAAAATAAACCTTGGCATAGCTATTACCCATAAAAGAGTACTGCAAGCCAATCAAATAATTCATGTTCAAATAGCTGGTATCTTTTTTGTCCAGCAAAAACTGTCCATCCACCCCCAATGGCGTACGGAACAGGTAGGGAAAGTTCAGCGCCACCGTCAGATTCTGCGAATAACGCTCCGTGCTCCGCCATTGCAAAGCGATACGCTCTCCTATCTTGAACAAATTCCGCAAATCCAGATTCAACTCACCATTCAGTGACACCTTGCCGGTACGGTCATCCACCGGCACAATACCCAAATAACCATCAAATTGACTGCATTTCCGTTTGTTAAGATACAGATACAGATAGCATTTGTCGTTGACAAACTCGATGGACGAAGGCGCCGCTTCCGTCACAAAAGGCAATTCCTCCAGTTTGGAAGGGATATCCGCTACCACACTCTCCTTATAGGCTTTCTTACGACGCCATCCCAGATAGGGATAGAGATAACTTCTTGATAATTTGGCATCTCCGCTCACGATAATGCTATCGAACGCCACATACTCATGGCAATCCACCAACAACTTGGCGGAGGCTTGTCGCTCTCCCATTTCGAGACTGTCCAAGCGCACCTCCACAAAAGGGAAACCGTTGTTTTCGTAATAAGACACAATCTGCTGCGAAAACTTCGGATAGTCCTCCAAATTCAGCAAATCATGGCGGCAATACGACAAGGTGTTGGACTGGCGCAGCAGCTGGTAAGTCGCCGAATCAATAGACAGTGCCACCGCATAATGCGATTTTCTCCCTTTATTTTGTCCAAATGCCGAAACAAGGCCAAGGACAAAAAAGAGTAACAAAATTGTTAATCTATTTATTTTCAGCAACTTATTATTCTTTTTATTATTGATATAATATAAAACTACAAATTACGTTTTTTATTATCTTTGCAAAATTAAAAAAAAAGACGATATGAAAAAAATAATGATTGTAATTGCTTTGGTTTTTGCCGGACTTTTGGTATTCTCCGCATGTGACACACAACACAAATGCGCTGCTTACGGTCACTATACCGAGGTAGTGAATGTGGATGACAATAACAACCAGCTCTAAGCCAAAGGATGGTGTCCGGTGAAAAAATTTCAGGTTTCATCAACAAAGGAAGTCTGCTTGCAGGCTTGCTGATGGCTCTTGTTTTTGTCTCACGGGCACAGGATGTGGCCGACTCTACCGAACATGTGGTCACAGCCAAGGAATGGAATTTCAATCTCGAGATCAACACTTCGGGAGCAGGAGTATGGTTTCAGCATGGATGGACACCGGATTACTACAACAAGCACTTTATAGAAGTGGGCGGTGCGTACAACCGGCATCCGAAGGCGGTGCGGGTCAAGAGTTCCCTCTATGGTGGAGCAACGTCATTCTGCTACGGGAAATTGTGCGACCTCTTTTTGCTGCGGGCAGGCTACGGCTACCAGCGCACCATTCACCACAAGCCTTATTGGGGTGGGGTCAGCATCCGCTACTCGCTGTCCGCGGGCATGTCGCTGGGACTGGTATTCCCCACCTACTTGCGAGTGGTTGACGACTACGGAGTAGTAAGCGTACAACGCTATGACCCAGAAGAAATTGACGCATCCGAAATTTTAGGACACGCCCCGTTCTGGACCAACTTAGCACACATTAGCTATCCTCATCCGGGATTTTATGGCAAAACGGGCTTTACGTTCGATTTCAGTAAGAATGACCTGACCATCCATGCATTGGAAATAGGTGTTTGCTTCGACATGATTTTTCCTTTTGTGCAACAGATGGCCTTCAACAAAGCCAAACCCTTCTACCTCGCCGCCTACCTCTCGTACGATGTGGGGAAGAAGAAGAGGATATACGAGTGATCAGTGATCAGTGGTCAGTGGTCAGTGGTCAGAATTCAGAATTCAAAACTAACCCCTAAAACCTAAAACCTAATCCCTAAAAACAATTAGCACATTAAAAGATACAACAAATCAACATAAAACAAAAAAATTATGACAAGAGACACACAGATTTTTGATCTCATTCAGAAAGAGAGAATCCGTCAGACGAACGGTATTGAATTAATCGCTTCAGAAAACTTTGTAAGCGAACAAGTTATGGAAGCTATGGGTAGCGTGATGACCAACAAATATGCTGAAGGTTATCCTGGAAAACGTTACTATGGCGGTTGCCAGATTGTGGACCAGAGCGAGACCATCGCCATTGAGCGTGCAAAACAGCTCTATGGCGCTTGCTGGGCCAACGTTCAGCCTCACAGTGGTGCCCAGGCCAACATGGCCGTTTTCTTGGCTTGCCTCAACAGTGGCGACACTTTCATGGGCATGGACCTGAACCACGGCGGTCACCTCTCACACGGTAGCCCCGTCAACTTCAGCGGTATCAACTACAAAGTGGTGGGTTACCAGGTGAAGGAAGAGACTGGCACAGTGGATTATGAAGACATGGAGAAGAAAGCTCTCGAGTTCCGTCCGAAACTGATCATCGGTGGTGGTTCAGCATACAGCCGTGACTGGGATTGGGCTAAAATGCGCGAAATCGCCGACAAAATCGGTGCCATCTTGATGGGCGACATCAGCCACCCCAGCGGCCTTATCGCCAAGGGTTACCTGAACAATGCCGTTAAATACTGCCACATCGTGACAACCACCACTCACAAAACTCTCCGTGGACCTCGTGGCGGTCTGATCCTGATGGGACAGGATTTCGACAATCCTTGGGGCAAAACCACCCCGAAGGGTGAAATCAAGAAGATGAGCGCTCTGCTCGACAGTGCTGTATTCCCCGGCACACAGGGTGGTCCCCTCGAACATGTGATCGCCGCCAAGGCAGTGGCTTTCGGTGAAGCATTGACCGACGACTACGACCGCTACATCCAGCAGGTGATGAAGAACGCCAAGACCATGTGCGCCGCCTTCATCGACAAGGGTTACAAGGTTATCAGCAACGGTACCGACAACCACCTGATGCTCATCGACCTCCGCACCAAATTCCCCGAAATGACTGGTAAGGAAGCTGAGAACGCATTGGTATCTGCCGACATCACCGTGAACAAGAACATGGTGCCTTTCGACAGCCGTAGCGCATTCAAGACCAGCGGTTTGCGTGTGGGTACTCCCGCTATCACCACCCGTGGCCTGAAAGAAAACGAAATGGGCGAAATCGTTGAACTGATCGACGATGTATTGAGCCACATCAACGACACCTCCGTTGTTGACAAAGTAAGAGCCAAAGTCAACAGCATGATGTCCAACCGTCCTTTGTTCGCTTGGTAATATTTGAAAATATTTGAATCACAGGACTTTGCCATAGAAACAACAGACCGCGCAAGCCATCAATGTTTCGGGCAAAGTCCGGTGATTTTCTAAACTTAAACCAACTATCAATAGTGGAAATCAACACACGAGCCATCAAGCAGCGTTTCGGCATTATCGGCTTTGACCCGGAATTAGACCGGGCCATCAGCATTGCCGTGCAGGTAGCACCCACGGATTTACCGGTGTTGATTACCGGCGAAAGTGGTGTGGGCAAGGAAAACTTCCCTAAAATCATCCACGAGCATAGTCCCCGCAAACACGGTGAGTACATTGCTGTCAACTGCGGCGCTATTCCGGAAGGAACCATCGACTCTGAGCTTTTTGGCCATG
>Ga0265300_10004457_pt1 | contig 11137 bp, 12 predicted proteins | sample AusTroGonzalo_MG_FD_193482 | JGI IMG/M metagenome (GOLD analysis project Ga0265300, IMG submission 193482) | Bovine rumen microbial communities from tropical cattle in Woodstock, Queensland, Australia - Gonzalo_03 | ecosystem: Host-associated > Mammals > Digestive system > Stomach > Rumen ... | reverse complement strand
CACAGGTGATCCTACCGACCGCTACTTCACCAACATCGCTTGGGCACCTGATAATAAGAAACTCTATCTCATTGAACTGAATCGTGACCAGAATCATGGTTCACTTGACGAATATGATGCTGCCACAGGCGAGAAACTTCGCACCCTCTTCACGGAGGACAACGACAAATACTTCGAGCCCATGAACCCTATCCAGTTCCTTCCTTGGGATGAGGGCAAGTTCATCTATCAGACACGCAAGGACGGTTACAACCACATCTATATATATAATAAGGAAGGGAAATGCCTCCAGCAGCTCACCAAGGGAAATTTTGAAGTCATCAAAGTGTTAGGCTTCAACAAGGAACAGAAGACCATCCTCTACACCTCCAACGAGGCACACCCCTTGCAGCAGAATGTGTTCAGCGTGGACATGAAGGGAAAGCGCACTCTGCTGGGCGACAAGACGGGTTGGCACATCCCCACTCTCTCCGAGTCAGGTCGTTTCTTCATTGACAATTATAGTTCGCCCGAGGTGGCTCGCAACATTGACGTCGTTCCAACTTTCAACTCTAAACTTTCAACTCTAAACTATTTCACTGCTCCCGATCCTTGGGATGAGTTCAAGGCACCAGAAATCAAGACTGGCACCATCAAGGCGGCTGACGGGGTGACCGACCTTTATTACCGACTGATTCTTCCTACGGATTTCGACCCTAACAAGAAATATCCTGCCGTCGTGTATGTCTATGGAGGACCACACGCCCACAACATCGACGCCTCCCGCAACTGGGGAGCACGCGGATGGGACATCTGGATGGCGCAGCAAGGATATGTGATGTTCTGTCTTGACAATCGAGGCAGTGAAGATCGTGGACTTGCCTTCGAACAAGCTACTTTCCGTCAACTGGGTGTGGAAGAGATGAAAGACCAGTTGAAAGGAGTGGACTATCTCAAGAGCCTGCCCTATGTGGATGGTAATCGTCTGGGTGTGCACGGCTGGAGCTTTGGCGGCTATATGACCACCAGCCTCATGACCACTTATCCCGATGTGTTCAAAGTGGGTGTGGCAGGAGGTCCTGTCATCGACTGGCACTTCTACGAGGTGATGTATGGCGAACGCTACATGGACACTCCACAAACCAATCCCGAGGGATACAGGAAGACCTCGCTTCTCAACAAGGCCAAGAACCTAAAAGGTCGTCTCCTCGTCATCTACGGAGGAAACGACCCTATCTGCGTGCCTCAGCACACCCTTTCTTTCATGCGTGCCTGCATCGATGCCGACACCTATCCTGACCTCTTCACTTATCCAGGTGATGAACACAACATGATGGGTACTGACCGTGTGCACCTACACAACACCATCACCCGCTATTTTGAGGATCACCTGAAATAAGGTTTTCTTAATCTGTCAGGTGGAGGATAAAGCGGACTCCCTTGGTGAAAGAGGGGTCAATGTCAAGATCACCATTCATGTTGAGCGCCATACGCTTGCAGATGGGTAGGCCAAGACCGTCACCTGAGGTGAGGTCATGCACTTCGCGGAAAGCCTTGAACACCTCTTCGTGCAGTTCTTCTGGGATGGAACTACCGGTGTTCGACACCAGGAACTGATGCTTGTGCGCACCACGTTTCTTGTACTCCAAAGTGATGTGCCCACTCTCGGGGGTGTAGTTGGCGGCATTCCCCAGCAAGTGCAGCAGAATGTGCGACACATATTCCTTGTTGATTTTCATGGTCATCTTGGGGGCATCAGCCTTCAACACCACGTCGCTCTTCACCTTGTCCTGCACTTTTTGTATCAGTTCCTCACAGAAGGATGCCAATTGGATTTCCTCACGCTCCAACGTTTCATTAGAGTTTTCCAATTCGGAGAGGGTCTGAATATGGTCGGTGAAGTTCAGCAATGCCTTCACTTCCGGAGTACTGCTATCCAGTTTTTGTAAGGTGGGGGCTAACTGAGCGGAAATATTGTTGATAAATTTTGCCTGTAAAGCATTGTTCTCGCTTAAATGACGGATGGTTTTCTTTTGCTTGCGGGTCAAGATGATAGAGCGCATCAACACGATGGCACCTAACACCAATGCAGCAGCCAAGATTACGGCCAAGATGCTCAGACCTACAATCACAGCCTGACGAGCCGTCAGCGAACTGTCCTTCTCGGCAATATCGGCCTCGTTGTCGGCAATCTGTTTCTTCAGACCCTCCAATTTTTTCGCCACCTTCATTTCGCTGGCTTCATTCATTTTGTTCACCATCTCATTCAGCGTGGCATTCGCCTTTTCGTTCTGCCCCAAAGAGTAGAAATAAACTGATTGATTGAAAAGATGGTCGTTTTTCAGGTCGATGTCATTCGCTTCATTGGCATATTTCGCCATGTTGTTGAGTTGCGCCGATGCCTCCTCGCCCTTCTTCTGTCTCGTATAAATATAGAAGCGCTCTTTTGCCGTCTGATAGTGCAATGCAGCCCGCTGTCCCTTGTCAGCTTTTGTATCAATGCTTTGATCAATACGGCGCAACAGGTCCAATCCTTCCTTGTAGAGGTTATCTCCCTGATAATACAAAACTGTAGCCTTCAATCCACATGCCACACCCTCTTGCGTCTGTCCTTTTTTCACATAATCTTCATAGGCACGCAAATAGAATGCACGGGCATTCACCTTGTTACCTTTTCCATCTTCCCTTTCGGCTTGCACTTGCAGATTGCTTTTCTTCGCTTCCTGTGCATGAACAAAAACACAGCAGCAAATCAAGCTCATAATCAGAACTAAACAATTCTTTCTCATACGCGTATCTATTAATAAGGTTATTATATCGATTAGAAGATTATTACCTGCAAAATTAGGCTTTTATTTCATTTCCACCAAATATAAAAGAAAAAATCTTCGTTGCATCTAAAAACTCTCAACCCTAAACTCTCAACTCAGACTTTTTTCACTACCTTTGCATCATCATTAATATCAACGAACATGAAAGCAATCAGTACAACAAAGGCACCAGGGACTATCGGTCCCTACAGCCAAGCCATTCAGGCAGGAGATTTTGTCTATACATCAGGACAATTGGGACTTGACCCAGCAACAGGAACATTCCCAGAAGGGGGCATCAAGGAACAGACACGTCAGTCATTGACCAATGTGGCAGCCATTCTGGAAGAAGCAGGTTCGTCAATGGCGAAGGTGGTGAAGACCACCGTCTTCTTGGCAGACATGAACGACTTTGCTGAGATGAACGGCGTGTATGCCGAGTTCTTCTCAGAACCCTATCCAGCCCGTTCAGCTGTAGCTGTGAAGACATTACCCAAGAATGCCTTGGTGGAGATAGAAGTGGTGGCAACCAAATAAAAACAAGGGAGGAGATGCACAACATTTCCTCCCTTGCTTTATTCTGTAACTTACTGAGCTTTCTCTTTCACGTAGAAGGAAAGTTCCACCTTGTAAGTCTTGTTCTTTTCCTCAATCCGGGCAGCCATCGTAATCACATAATACTTCACTTTCTTGAATTCTCGCACATCGAAGATAGCTTCTCCATCCTTCATGAACTTGTTACCCATGTCGGCACTGTCCCACTCATAGTTGATGTAACCCTTACTGAGATCAGACCAGCTCCACTTTCCGATGTAGTTATTGCCATTTTGGAAGTAAAGAATGAACTTGCCTTCGCTTGTGAACTGAATGCTGGTGATGGTGGTACCCTCATCCAAGTCTTCAGTGATGGTGGCAACCGTCTTTGCATAATCGAGGATGGCATTCAGGCTGGCTGCTGAGTCAGGATTCTCGAAGTGTCTTACCGCAGTCACTCCATCCTTATGGCGGAGGCGAGTGTTCACCACTACCCACTCACGGCACAATTTGGCAGACACCTCATCACTTGCCACCTTCTCCTTCACGTCTGCCTCAAATTCCTGATCATCCATGTCGTCAATTTCTTCACCACTCATCAGATGGATCTTAGCTGACATCTTCTTGCCCGACTCTTTGTTCTTCAGTTCGATGGTGCAATAAGCACTGTCATCTCCATCCTTGATGATGGTGTAGGTATTGTTCTTGCCATCAAAGGTGTAAGTGCCCACGATATACTCATCGTCATCCCCTTCGGTACGTCTTTGATATGACTCTGCAGGAATGGCCTTGTTCAGGGTAATGATGGCTTTATTCGTTTCCGTTATAGCCACCTCCTTGAAAGGAGCATCATCACCATCGAAGACAAGCGTGAAAGACTCTTTCAGGTTATTACTAAGAGCAGGAGCGTCTTTGGAAGCCGCAGATTTATTCTGCTGAGTGACATCGTCACCATCGCTGGTACATGCAGCAAAAGCCACGACCATGCAGATAGCTGCTAAATAGAATAATTTCTTTTTCATATCATTTCTAAGTTTTAGTGTTATTGATTTCTGTTAGTCAGTTCTTTAGAAAATGTTGTAATAGATTCTGAAGTTGAGCACAGGATAGACGGTGAACTTCTCAAGTGCATCCACTGCATCGTGGAAATCCTTGTCATCCACATCTTCTTTCTGCACGCGAACCCATCCTTCGTCATCAGGCGAATAGACCTTAATCTTAGGTTTGCCCCAGAACATCACGCCAAGGTCAAAGGCACAACCCACCTTGTGCTTGGAGGAGATAGGACGTCCGAAACCTAAACCCACATAAGGCTTGAAGCTCTTGGTTTGCAAGCGCAGACGAACGAGGTCATTCTCGTCAGGACGAACAAATACACCGCCAATCTCAAGACCTTCCTCTGGTTCCACTTTCAACTTCTCTGTGTTGTTCGCTGTACCCAGATTAGGAAGACCCGCATAGAAACCTCCCGTCACGTGGAAGGAACTATGCTTGAAAGGGTAAATGTCTGCCAACACCTTGTAGTCAGACATGTGGACACGTCCCTTCACATCCACATTTTCCTGGTTACCACGCACTTTGTAGTTCACATCCGTCTTGATGCTGAAGCGAGGCAAAGTGGTGAAACCCGTCCTCAACGTGACATAATGGGTGAGAGGCGAGGCAATTTCAAAACCCCAACCCGTGGTTCCCACTTCAGCGCCAACCGACACATGATTGAAGATTTTTTCTTGAGCAATAGCAGGACTTGCCAGCAACAGGGCGGCAACAAATCCCCAAAAATGGAAAACTTTTCTCATAAGCAGTTTTTTTAGGGTTATTATTACATTTTAATTCTATCGGGAATGCATGTTATTTCCCCACGAATGCCTTGATGTCAGCATCGGTCGCATTGTTCATGCGCTTGCCTGCCTTGAAGGTGAGGTTTGGATAAGCTGCCTTGAGCTGGTTCACAGAATTGTCGATGGGACTGCTGCCTGAAGTGGCAAAAGGAATAATGGTCTTGCCCTTGAAATCCTGTGACTCCAAGAAAGAGAGAATGATGCTGGGAGCACGATTTGCCCAGATGGGGAAACCGAGGTAGATCACATCATACTTCTTGATATCGACTGGTTTGCCTCCCAACTTTTCACGGAATGCAGGGTTACCCATTTCCACCACAGAACGTGCCTGGCGGTTGCGGAAATCGAGGTCCTCTTTGGTGTAGGGCTTCTCTGGTTCAATCTTGTAGAGGTCTGCTCCTGCAGCTTCCTGAATCTTCTTGGCTGCGGCTTCTGTGTTGCCTGAGGCAGAGAAGTAAGCTACGAGCACTTTCCCCTTCTTTGCGTTTTGAGCACAAAGCGTCATGCTGACTGCCATAAGGGCGATGGTCAGGATGGTTGTCAATTTTCTCATTGTCTTGTTGTTTTAGATGGTTAATAAAAAATTATAGTTGTCCAAATATTTCTTCTGGACGGTCGATGATGACCTGGGCTCCTTGCTCAATCAGGAAGTTCTTTTCCCTAAATCCCCAACTCACGGAGATACAAGGCAATCCTGCGTTCTTGGCTGTCTGCAAATCCACCTCACTGTCACCTATATAGATGCATTCCGAAGGTTGAATGAGCCGGTTCTGCAAAGAAGAGAGCTGACGAATGGCTTCATACACCATATCAGGTGCTGGTTTCCGTTTCACAGCAGGTGATTCTCCTATCGCTACATCCACCACATCAGCAAAGAACGCCGCATGCAAGTCTTTCACGGCTGGATCAAGCTTGTTGCTCACAATGGCTGTGAGAAAACCCCTCTTCTTGCATTCCCTCAACATCTTCTCCACCCCCTCATAAGGTGCGGTCTTCTCCATCGAATGCGCTACATAATAAGAACGGAAGGTAGAAAACACCTGATTTTTCAATGCCTCATCTGCTGCAGGACACGTTTGTTCCACACTCCTGTTCACCAAGTTCCTGATGCCATTGCCTAAGAAGCGACGAGTGTCTTGCTTGGCATTGGGTTGCAAACCTGCCTCACGCAAGGCGTATGAAACGCTGTCGTGCAGGTCATCCAGCGTATTCATCAAGGTTCCGTCCAAGTCGAATATGAGGGTTGTCTTCATTTTGTACGATAACTCTGGGTGCAAAGATACGACGTTTTTCTCATACTATTACTCATCTTTCAATATTTTTTTTTACCTTTGCACATCAAGAACAATACAAAAACATCAAAAATAAGAAAAAAGATGGAAAGACTGACAGTAGTGAAAGTGGGGGGCAAGATTGTGGAGGACGAGGAGAGCCTCCAGCAGTTGCTCAAGGATTTCAGTGCCATCGAAGGTGCGAAGGTGCTGGTTCATGGTGGTGGCAGATCAGCCACAAAGGTGGCGGCTCAGTTGGGTATCGAAAGCACGATGATTGGTGGTCGTCGTGTGACGGATGCGGAGATGCTGAAAGTGGTGACGATGGTGTATGGTGGTTTGGTGAACAAGAACATCGTGGCTCGTCTGCAGGATTGTGCCATCAATGCCTTGGGCTTGACAGGTGCAGATATGAACGTGATGCTGTCGCACAAACGTCCTTTGAAAAAGGTGAAGATGGAGGATGGTTCGGAACAAATGGTTGATTTCGGCTTTGTAGGCGATGTGGACCAATGCGACGGTCGTATGCTTGCCACGTTGATTGGCGAGGGCGTGGTGCCTGTGATGGCTCCATTGACTCATGACAAACAGGGGCATCTCCTCAACACCAATGCAGACACCATCGCTGGTGAGACAGCCAAGGCACTGGCACCTTACTTCGATGTGACCCTCATCTACAGCTTTGAACATGCTGGTGTGCTCACTGATCCAGAGGATGAAGCATCCGTCATTCCTCACATCAATGCCGAGAGCTTTGAACAGCTGAAGGCTGACGGCACTGTGAGCGGAGGTATGATACCGAAGATAGAGAATGCGCTCGAAGCTGTCAAGGCTGGTGTGAAAAGAGTGATTATCACCAAGGCTGATGCCATTGATGGGGAGCACGGCACGGTGATTAGTTGAAAGTTGAAAGTTTTCGTTAGGGTTATCGTTAACGTTAAGGTTAAGGTTTAAGAGATGGATTTCAAGCACGACATCCTACCACTGAAGAACATTATCTTCAGAACCGCATTACGCATCGTCCTGAACAGGGAGGAGGCGGAGGACATCGTGCAGGACACCCTCATCAAGTTGTGGGAACGGAGGGAAGAACTGGAGAAAGTGGATAACTTGGAGGCCTTTGCGCTGACAATGGCTCGGAACCTCTCCATCGACCGCAAGGAGAAGTCGGAGAATCAGAACATCTCGTTTGACGACGAGGTGCATGACCTTCCCGATGAGGGTCAAGGTAGTTCCGACAGTCAGGTGATGAGGGAAGAAACCCGTGGATTCATTGCCAACATCATCAATGCATTGCCTGAAAAACAACGTACCATCCTACAATTAAGAGACATTGAAGGAAAAAGTTATAAAGAGATTGCGGACACGTTAAGCATTTCAGAATCAGATGTAAAAGTAACGCTCTTCCGTGCGAGGAACGAATTGAAAGAAAAAATTTTGCAAAAAAAATCACTTTTTCTGTAACTTTTCTTTCGGTTATCCGTCGTATGAATAGAGAGTTCAAAAAAATCACTCAAAAAATGGATTACAAGTACATAGAACAATTACTGGAAAGTTACTTCGACTGCCGCACCACGTTGCAGGAGGAGCAAATTCTCCGTTCGTTCTTCTCACAAGAGGATGTACCTGCCCATTTGGCACAATATGCTGACCTCTTCCAATATGAGGTAACTGCCAAAGAGGAAGTATTGGGTGATGACTTTGATCAGCGAATCATGGCGCAGATTGAAGATGCCACAACAGAGGTGAAAGCACCAAAGGGACGCATCATCAAGATGACCTCTCATCGTTTCGCACCGTTCTTCAAGGCTGCCGCAGTGGTGGCGATGGCACTCACCATCGGACGCGCTGCAGAACATGCCATCGGAGAACAGGCAGCTGAAGAGAAAAACCATGCAGTGGCGATTGACCCTTACATCAAAACAAGCGATGTACAGCAAGCCATCCGCGTGAAGGATGTGAGTCAGGCAGAAACCAAGGCTTCCAACGACTCCATCATCAGCATCGCCACGAAGGATGAGATTCAATGATACAAGCTCTCATGCACGGAAGAAAAAAACTTTTGCTTTTACTTATAATAACAATTAATGCTTAACTAAACCAAAACCTATTGAAGGTGAAGCTGTGAAGCCCACCACCTTCAGCTGAAAGAGCTACGGCTCTGGAAGCAAACAGGCTCTCAGGAGCCAAAAAGGTTGGACAAGGTTCCAATTCTCTTAAAAAAAACCAACTTCGTGCAACAGGCACGAAAAAAGAGGCATCTCAAATAGAGGTGCCCCTTTTTGTTGGTGTTATCGCCATGATATGATGGCCTTTTCTGTGATGCTCAGGGTGAAGTTTGCCCGTCATTTTCGCTGGATGATGCGGTTGGTCACCCGCTCGGCAGAAATAATGGTGCCATCCTCTCCCAAAATGTCCACATTCCACACATGCGTGCTCTTGCCAGCATAAATCAGTCGTGCTTTGCCATAGACCTTTCCCTCTGTGGCAGACATCGCCACATGGCTGGCGTTCACTTCTGTGCCACACACGGCAAGTTTCTCATCGTAGTTGGTCAGATGGAGCGAACCCACACCTGCAATGGTCTCTGCAAGTGTCAGCGACGCACCTCCATGCAGCACACCTAAATATTGGCGCGTCTGTGGTGAGATAGGCATCTCAGCCACAGCAAACTCATCGTCGGTGGGAATGAAACGAATGCCCAGCGTCTCGATGATGGTTCCCTGCATGCGAGAGTGGAGAAAGTCACATTCTTGTTGCGTCAGCACGGTTTAATTTACAATTTGACGATTTACAATCGTACAATTTTCAATGTACAATTTACGGGAATGGCCGTTATTTGGAGAACTCCTGGTAAATCTTGCTGGCAATCTCCTGCATCTCCTCAGCAGAAAGGCTGAGCTTTGGATTGGCAAAGTTCATGTCCTTCTCGCTCTGCATGGGGATGAGGTGAATGTGTGCGTGGGGCACTTCCAGTCCCAGCACCGCCTGACCCACTTTCACACAAGGGAATGCTGCCTTGATGGCAACAGCCACTTTCTTGGCGAACACCTCAAAACGAGCCAACTCATCGTCTTCCATATCGAAGATGTAATCCACCTCACGACGTGGGATGACCAATGTGTGCCCCTTCACGAGGGGATTGATGTCGAGGAATGCGTAGAACTCCTCGTTTTCAGCACATTTGTAGGAGGGAATCTCTCCTGCTGCAATCTTAGCAAAAATACCCATGATTATCCAAAGTTGATGCTCATAATTTCGAACTTCATCACGCCACGTGGCACAGTCACCTCTGCCACATCACCCACTTTCTTGCCCAGAAGACCCTGTGCAATAGGTGTCTTGATGGAAATCTTGTTCTCGCGGAGATTTGCTTCACCTTCGCTCACGATGGTGTAGGTGAGTTTCATGCCGTTATCCACATTCTTCAGTTCCACCTTCGAGAGAATCTGCACCTCATCTTTCTTCGTCAATTTCGAAGGGTCAAGAATCTTCGTATCAGCAAGAATTGCCTTCAGTTCAGCAATCTTAGTTTCCAACTTTCCCTGTGCCTCCTTAGCGGCATCATACTCTGCATTCTCTGAGAGGTCGCCCTTTTCGCGCGCCTCAGCAATCTGGCGAATCACCTCTGGGCGTTCCACCTCTTCCAATTCTTTGATTTGGGCACGAAGCTTGTCGTAACCCTCTTGCGACATATAACCCATATTGAATTTTATGTTTTGGTTTCTACGTTATTAAAAGTTTGCCTTTTTCGGATGTAAAAGAAAAGAATCCCGACACCCAATGATGTCGGAACCCTTCCAATCTTTTTCCGCTGCAAAGGTACGGCTTTTCTTCTATTCTACCAAATTTTTCACCCAAAAATCAAAAACTGAGGGCAAAACCGCCTAAGAAATTGGCTCCAATGTTGCGATAACCGAAGTAACGGTCATAGTTTTGGTTCATCAGATTATCACCCTTGATGAAGACAGTCAGAGGCAAATCAACTGGTACTGTATAGCGGATGCTGGCACCAAAATTCACAGTATTGGGACGCTTATATGCAGGACCTGGCGCCACACCTTCAGGAATGCTGTAGCAATCCAACAGCCAATCAACTCCCACATACAAATCCTTGATGAGTTTGAAGTCAGCCTTCCAATCCATCGTGAAGGCAGGGGTGATGTACGAACCCTCTATCCACTTGGCACCATCCGCTTTGTTGCTGTTGATGTTCAGACGGTTTCTTGCCTCCACCTTGACGATGTCAGCATAGTGGTAGGTGAGGTCGGCATTCAGATAGAAGCACTTGTTCTTCGAGAAGGTCATCATAGGGTAATACAAGCCATTCACTGTGTTGGAGAGCTGAGTCATATCTGCATGATGAGTCGATGTGTCGAAACCACCACCAAGGTCACCACTAAAGCCGTTGTAATCCTTGAAACGATAGCCCACAGCGGCATCCACCTGATGGAACGCTTCTTCCATCTTCAGTTTCTGACCTCCCGTGTTCAGCACGAAATAAGGATGAATGGCTGACAGATGATGGAAGTTATTGTCCTCCTCATACCCACGCACTTTCACATACACGTCGCTCTTGGGATTGAGGTGATAAGTGAGCGATGCATCAGGTGCCACATGTCCTTTCGTGCTGACAAACACACCCAGTTTCACCTCCATCAAGTCATTGTTATATAAATAATGAGGCGTGAAGCGCAATCTC
>Ga0265300_10004456_pt1 | contig 11140 bp, 10 predicted proteins | sample AusTroGonzalo_MG_FD_193482 | JGI IMG/M metagenome (GOLD analysis project Ga0265300, IMG submission 193482) | Bovine rumen microbial communities from tropical cattle in Woodstock, Queensland, Australia - Gonzalo_03 | ecosystem: Host-associated > Mammals > Digestive system > Stomach > Rumen ... | reverse complement strand
CCTTGCCGCGAGTACATACTGAGCACGCTACAAGGCCGATTCGGTGGATTCGCGGCAAAGATGACACAGGGCGCCGAAGGGGAAAAAGCCCAACTAAAAAATCAGCCACGCATTAAATGAACCAATGTGAACTTGACGGGCGATGACAATGTCTTTATTTTTGCACATAACCAATTAACAACCACATATGAAGGATAAACAATATATGGAGTATATTTCTCCTGAATGCAAGCTAATTGTGGTAGAAACAAGCGGAATGATACTCACCGGGTCCAATGAAGGCGGAGGCGGAAACGAGAACTACGCGCCGCTTCAAGATCCATTTAGTGGTATCGATCCCTTAGGCCCTTCAAGTTTTCCCTTCTAACAGAAAGTTTATGCGCCGTTTTTTTATTCCCTGCAGAATAGTATTATTCATGGCAGGAGCATGTACCGTTCAGGAAAGTGAAAAGCTTTGTCAGTCTGAAAACCATCAGGAGCTGGTTTTCACTGCCGAGTCTGGCGAAGTGCAGACTAAGACTGCTTTCCAGGCCGATGAAACCTCCATTTGGTGGAGCCCTTCTGATCAAATATGCATCTTCTATGGCAATTCCGAAGGGAGCCGCTTTACGGCGACTAATGCTACTGAAGAAGTGGCAAAGGCGGAATTTAGAGGGATATTAAATGCTTTTACTGGCGAAGCAGAGACCGGCGAAGCATGTAACTTTTGGGCTATCTATCCTTATTCATCAGCAGTAAGTTGCGACGGATCTTCAGTCGTGGCAAAGTTAAGCGACAAGCAGGTGGCAAAAGCTGGTTCTTTTGCGCCCAACACCAACATCTCTATCGCCAAGTCAACGGGGCTCAATTTATCTTTTTTCAATGCTTGCTCATGGTTCCGTTTTTCTTTGATGAAAGAAGGTGTCAAGTATGTCACTCTAAAAGGTAATAACAGCGAAGACGTAGCTGGAAAGTTTAGGATTTCCATGGATAATAATGGAAGACCAACTGCACCTGAGGTGATAGAGGGTGTAAAATCTATCATTTTAACTCCGCCTAATGGCGAAGCCTTTGAAGTGGGGCGAATGTATTATATAACCCTTCTTCCTCAAGTGTTTAATAATGGTTTTACTGTATCTTTTGAAACCGATACGGAATTAGGAAGCCGTTCTATCACGTCAAAGGCAACATTTCTTAGGTCAAAATATAATACTGGTGTTGAGTTCGATAAAGTAATCGAATGGACCTATGTGGGAGGAGTGAAGGCTGTTGATCTTGGACTTTCAGTAAAATGGGCCTCAGTTAATTTGGGCGCCAACAGTCCGGAAGAAACGGGAGACTTCTTAGCATGGGGAGAGCTGGAGCCAAAATTAAACTATGACTGGTCGACATACAAGTGGTGCATGGGGACCGAAAAGTCCTTGATTAAGTACAACTCCAGCAACACGTACGGTGTAGTTGACAACAAAACCGCTTATGATTCATCGGATGATGCAGCAAGTGTTAGATTGGGGGATTATTGGAGGACACCTACCTCGGTAGAGGTTAAGGAACTGATAGACGGTTGCACGTGGGAAAAAACAACTCTAAATGGCGTAGTCGGCTATTTAGGAATTAGCGAAGCGACGGATTGTTCTATATTCTTCCCTTTAACAGGTGTATTTCGTGGAGCATCAATTAGTGAAGTAGGGGAAACTGCTGTATATTGGACATCAGAAGTCCACAGCCCAGCTAATCAAGCTCATAGTTTTTATTTCATGAGTTCCAAATACTCTTCGGATGGTAATGACGAACGCAGATATGGTTATTGTGTTAGACCTGTATGTGATAGGGCACCTGGCGAATACATATCCGTATCAAAAATAATAATACCTAGTACACTTCAGTTGTACACCAGTCAAACAACAACAATTACCGCCACCATTCTTCCTAAGCTCGCCCAGGGCGACAAAACCTTATCATGGTCTTCTTCAAACCCATCAGTTGCTGGTGTAACTCAAACAGGTATGGTTGTTGGTGTTTCAGAAGGAAGTGCGGAAATTACCGCTGAGTGTCAAGGTGTTTACGCCAATTGTGAGGTTACAGTGACACCTATGATCAATGTCACAGGAGTATCTCTAAATTATCACTATACTAGAATGCCGCCGGGCGACATGCGTGTTTACGGTGTCACTGTTTCACCGAATAATGCGTCCAATAAGAAGGTTAAATGGTACACTAGCGACTCCAAGGTCGTGGAAATAGAATCCTCAACTGATAATCAAGTGAGAATACGAGCAAATAATTATGGTGCGGCCAACATTACTGTAAAAACAGAAGATGGTAATTATACCGACGTATGTCACGTTGTTGTTGTTAGCGAGTGATGATGATTATATCTTTTAATAACAAGCATATGAATTACAATGAATTATTAATACTGTCATCTTTTCTTGATCCCAAATATGATCAAGGACCTGTTCTCGTAAAAAAGAGCACAATGGTCGCCATCCCGTCTGAGAATACTGAACGACTATGCAATCTATTCTTCCAAGATCAAGATTACAGATATATTTCACGAAAGGATTTGTTTCGGTACTATCACCGGAATACGGAATTGTTCCTACTGGCTATTTTATTCTGGGGCTTTCCTAAGAATCGTAGAGATAGATGTACGGCCGCGTTTCTGAATTGGCGTGAACTTGTTAGATTTGTCCGTTATCTGAAAAAAAAACGGAATCTGACATTAGATGATTTCACTAATCTGATTCCAACACTGGATCGTATGCCTGATTTAGGTATTTCAACATTTTCTAAAATCTTCTATTTCTGTAAGGTCTCTATAGATACTAATCCATGCGTAATACTTGATTCTTATGTAGTCAAAGGCATATCAAATTTACGAGGAGATGAATTTGAAGATATTATGTCATCCGTTCTGCATCAAAGGTTTCTTAGCTATCATTATTACCCTCAGTATTTAGCTGCAATCCATCAATTAGCGGGTAATAACTCGGTGGATTCTGTTGAGTATACCTTTTGGTTAGCCGGAAAGAAAGAACGTTAAAAAGTCTTCGTTATTTATTATCTTCGCACTAAATGCCCAACACCATCCCAGAAATAGCCACACTCCTGCGGGAGGTGGAGAAGAAGTACGGGCGGAAGGTGAATACTTCCACGGACTTCGAATCCCTCTCGGTTGTGATCGAGAGGGACATCAACGAGTATATATCGGCCTCCACGCTTAAGCGGCTGTGGGGGTACGTGAGCCTGAAGCCGGCGCCGCGGGTGGCCACGTTGGACGTGCTTAGCCGGTTTTGCGGGTATGACAGTTTTGCCGATTTCCGGGATAAGCTGAAAACCCTTCCGGACATCCCGTCCGACTTCTTCAGCACCACCTGCATCTCGTCGGCCGACCTCCGGGACGGCGAGATGATCCTCATCGGCTGGGCACCCAACCGGCTGGTCCGGCTGCAGTTCCTGGGCGACGACAGCTATATGGTAGTGGATAGCCAGAACGCCAAGCTCCAGGCCGGGGACGTATTCCGGGCCAGCCTGTTCCTGCTGGACTACCCGCTTTACATTGACCATATCGACCGGGCCGATGGCCCCACGCCCTCCTATGTGGCCGGCAAAACCGGCGGCCTCAATCGCGTGGAAAAAGGATAATACTTGCAGAACTCGCAAAGATTCCCTATTTTTGATAGTCGATGCGAAAGATCTGCTTCATATGCTTATGGACCGTTTTGATCTCCGCTTGCCGGGGGCAGAACGGTAAGGAGTTTATGGCGCCGGAAATCCTGTCCGTAGGGGCCGAAGTGAATGGGGCCACGGCGGTGCTAAGGGGAACGCTGTCGGTCAGCCGGGTGGACCGCTGCGGATTCTCGCTTTCCGACGGTGAAACAACCCTTCTGCTGGATGCCACGCTGGAGGACAACGTTTTCTCCGCCACGGCAAAAGGGCTGGTTTTCAATAAAACATACCGATGGGAAGCCTTTGCCATGGCCGGCAGCAACACGATCCGCTCCCAGGAACAGGTTCTCACCGTTCCGGAAGGAGCCATCCCCATTCCGGACCCGGCTTTCAAGGCATACCTCGCGGAACGATTTGATACAGACCAGGACGGAGAACTCTCCCTTTTGGAGAGCAAACAGATCTGGAAGATCAGCGTCACCTCCAATCAATTCAACATCAAGTCCCTGAAAGGAATTGAGTATTTCCAGTACTTGGAAGTGTTGGAAGTGTTTGGAGACTGGGTGGAGTCAAACCCAGATCTGTCACAGTTCCCGTATTATTATATTAGCCATCATTACGACTGGGGAGACAACCGCGGTCCTCTAGGCACCCTGGAAGAAGTGGATGTCAGCAATAATCCCAAACTACGGGTTCTGAGACTAGGTAACAACAGTGCCCTGGGAGATAAACAAAAGACCCTGGACCTTTCCAACAACCCCGAACTGGAGGTTTTGGAACTCCATATGACCTATCTGTTTTATCCGGAGATTTCCCATCTGAAAAACCTAAACACGCTGAATCTCTCCCACCTGCGCGGCCCTCTGCCCGATATCAGCATCTTCCCCAAACTGAGGTTTCTGGATATCGGCTACGAACAGTCCTATCGGCGGATGTACATCGACGTGTCCAACTGCCCGGACTTGGACCATCTTTGGATTGGTGGCGTGGCAGAAGGTTTTTCCGATCTGGCCCTGAATCCCAGGCTCACCCATCTGCAGGTGATGAATAACGGCTTACAGGAACTGGACCTGGGTAAGACTCCCTTGCTTACAGAACTCAATGCCTCCTATAACTATCTGCGTACAGTGGATGTGTCCTACAACCCGTATTTGAAAGAACTGCGCTTATCCCCCATGGAGAACGACATGCTTGACACGCTGTTCATTGCCCCCGGTCAGGTGATTCCGGGTGTTACGGAGAATCGCAGCACGGAGTTCATCCCGGAACGGACAAAGATTGTGGAGAAATCCCCGGATAATGCCATCCCTATTCCGGATCCGGCCTTCAAGGCTTATCTTCTGAAGGATTATGACTCCAACCAGGACGGAGAAATCTCCCGTTCTGAAGCCCAGGTCATCTGGCGCATCAGTTTCTGTACCAATGAACTGGGCGTTAAATCCCTTTCCGGAATTGAGTTTATGCCTTATCTGGAGGAAATTAACTGTCCCGGAGAGTTTCTGGAGGATGTTGATCTAATAAATCGTGAACATTATTACCTAAGTAATAAATACGATAATAAAGGCCCAATTGGAACTCTGGAGTCGTTGAATCTTTCCCACAACCCGAAACTGCGTGTATTGAAGGTGCAGAACAATGCTGCCTTAGGAGATTTCCAGCATACCCTTGACCTTTCCAAGAACTTGAAACTGGAAAGCATAGATTTAGGTTTTACAGCCTTGCAGATGCCGGATGTCTCTCATCTCCCCGGCCTTCTGGAAATGCGGTTCAGCAATATATGGGGACCACTTCCAGATTTAAAACCATTCACTCAGTTGCGGGCTCTGGATCTCTGTTATGAGAAAACCGGCAAGAGGATGGATGTGGATGTGTCTCACTGCCCCTATCTGGAAGAACTGTATGTAGGGGGAATTGCCAGGACGATTTCCGATTTGTCTCTCAACCCGGAATTGAGGATTCTGATGGATATAGGTAACGGATTTACCGAAAGGGACTTGTCCATCCTTCCCAAGCTTGTCGATTATCACGGACACCATAATCGTTATCGGACTTTGGATGTTTCTGCCAATCCGGATTTGAAATTGATAATGGTTTCGCCAATGGATGACGATCTGCTGGACACGCTGTACATTGCGCCCGGTCAGGTGATTCCGGGCGTTACCGAGAACCGTAGCACGGAGCGCATTCCGGAACGAACCATTATTAAAGAAAAATCAGTCAAATAAATCTGTCGCCTGGCGGAACAGGTCGTCGATGAGGGCGGTATCCACCGCCACCTCTTTGGCCGATGTGGCCGCTTCCGGACGAGGCTGTTGTGTGCGGACGGGGAGTTCCATCGGTTTCGCAGCGGCCGGGGCAGCCACTGGCTCCTGAACGGGAAGCACTGCCGCAGTATCGGCCTGAGACACCACGGGTGAGGTCTCCTCCACCTGGCGAGGCAACAGCGGCAACAGAACCATAAGCACTACCAGGCCGATGAAAAGGATGCCCGCCCATAGCATGGAATGGCTATGCAAGGCTTTTTTCACCGCCGCCACTGACTGATACCGGTGCCGAGGATGGCGTTCGCAGCACTTTCGGATTACGCCCCCGTGCCGGCGGGAAAGGGAGGTCATCACCAGCCCCAGGGAATAGATATCGCTTAGTTCATCGGCCACACCGCCAGCCAGCACTTCCGGCGCCGCATACGTTACCGTTCCGGCCGATGCCTTGAGGATGGAATGAGAGGCCGTATCCGAAAAGCCGAAATCGATGAGCCGCACATGATAGCCGGTATGGGTAACCATGATATTGGAAGGCTTCAGGTCCCGGTGCACCACGCCCCGGGAATGAAGGTAGGAAAGGGCGTCGCAAAGCTCATCTAAAATGCTATCTTCCAGATCTTTGCCTAAAGGCCCCTGCTCTTTGAGCACTGCCAGCGTACGGCCGTCTATCCACTCCATCTCTATACAGTTTCCCAGGCCCTCTTCCTTGACAAAGCCATAATACTCCACAATGCCGGGATGCCGAAGGGAATAGCCGATTTCGAATTCTTTTCGCAGCAAGTCCTCGTACAGCCGATTCCCCCGATACTCCGCCTTCAGGCATTTAAGCGCCCGGAATCGGCCCATACGGTCTACCCGCCAGATTTCCACAAACCCATTCTGGGAGCTGTGGACAAGCTGAAGAGAGGCACTCTTTTGAGCACCGTCCTGAGAAGTGAAAAAATCGGAAGAATCCTCCATTTAACCGCAACGATTGAGATGTAAATATAGTAAATAATTCGTAAATTTGTAAAGATGAAAGGGTTGTTTTCATATGCATGGGTGCTTCTGACCCTGTTTTTCTTCCAGCTTGCGCAAGCACAGGACCGGTGGGACCTGGCCCTGGACCGGTACGAGCGAATTTGTGAGGAATGCCTGCGGCTGCGCAACCTGGCAGCCCGGGGGCAAACCGTGCCGGCCAACGACCTAAGCACCCTGCTGGGAGAACTTTCCACCCTGCGTCAACAATTGCGGCAAGCCGAAGGCAGCATGAGCGGCCGGCAGCAAACCCGTTTCCAGAACATCCGCCAGCAGTACGCAAGCCTGTTTTTCGGCGGCCGGCGGGAATTGGCCTCCATCCCGGCCGGGCCGGAAATCCCCAACCCTTTTCAACTGAAAAAGTGGCCCATTCCGCCGCTTCGATATAAACATCGGCCCGTTACATCAACGCTCCCGGAAAGGCCCCTGCAGTTTACTCTGGCAGCGTTCTGCGGCCTTCCAGATGTAAATCTCGGTCTGATGGCCGGCATGCAGAAAGGTTCCTGGGGCGCTTATCTGAAAGCCTCCACCACCCTTTCCCACCGCACGGCAACGGGACAATGCCTTTCCACCGGAACCTCCCCTTCCGGGGGTTACGTCTGGACCAGTGGGAAAAGTAGCCTGTCCCGCCTGAGCGTAAGCGGCGGCGTGCTCTGGCAAGTCTTCCCCTTCGCTTCCGTCTATGCGGGAGCCGGCTATGGCATCTACCGGAGACTGTGGGAAGATGCGGCCGGACAATGGCTGGAGGTATTGGATCTCTCGGCCCGCGGACTGGCTGCCGAAGCGGGCATCCAGGTTCCCCTGGGACATTTTCTGCTCATGGCCGGCGCCTCCACCATCGGCTTCCGTAACATCCATGCCGAAGTGGGTATCGGCTGGACCTTTTGATCCTTTCCCATCATAATCCCTTTGGGAGAGGTCCCATTTGCGGATTGGATTAGATTGATTGTAAGTAGCGCTTAAAAGCAGGAAGGTCCTTTTGGATAATGTTCCAAATGGTTTTCATATTCACCGTGTAGTAATCATGTACCAGCACGTGTCTTAATCCTTCCACGGCTTCCCAGTCAATATCTTTATGAGTCGCGATGAAATCTGTGGAGAGCCTGTATACGCCTTCCCCTATGCATTGTAAGTTGTATATTACCGCATGGCATAGTATTTTATTGCTTTCAAAGGCCTCACAGGTGTCTGTTCCTTGCATGAAAGTTTCAATATTTGCGATGGCTTCCCGCATCAATTCTATCCTGGCCGGGGCGTTCAGCTTATCTCTCATACACTAAATATTTGTCTTGTTCGGCCGACGGAAGAGCAAACGGTTTGAGGTAGCCATTCTCCACAAGATCCACCTCCCGGCCGATAAGTTTCTCCAGATTCTTTTTGTACCGGATAATGTCCAGAAGAGACAGATTGGAAGAATGGTCATAATCTACAAGCAGATCCAAATCACTTTCCGAGGTTTCCTCTCCTCGGGCGAAAGAACCGAAGACCCAGGCCCGAAGAACCGGAATACTGGCAAGGTACTTTTGCGTAGCAGAGAACATATCCAGACGCCTGGCATCCAGGGAAGCCAAACTTGTAGACAACTCTTCCTTGACACCTCTTCTGGCAGCGTAGCGTTTCATCCGGTTAATATTCACGGGATATACCTCCATGGCCTTTTGAAAAGCCAGCTGACGTTCCTTTTCGTCCCCTCCCTTTCGAATCAGATTATCAACCAGCATCTTTTCCAGCGTTGGAATGGATAAATCGTTTTCTACCATAACAGGCGCGTCCGAAACCAGGGCACCAACAATGATGTAACCCTCCAAAACTGCGGGAAAGGATTCTTCATCTTTCTTACGGACCACCTTGGGGGAATGCCGCCTCAGACATTCCATTACCTGAGGAATGTCACCTTTATAGGTTTCCACATAAAGATTGCCGCCGGCTTCGTGCAAACAACAATTTATATCCACACATTCATCAATAAGCCAGTCATTTACAGTGTACATCCACTCAGAAATCGGCACCTCATACCTGGGCTTATGGATGGCCCGGTACAGTCCCCGCCCCGCCGGTGACAGCCTGCCCTCCCGCAGCAGGCCGCGGATACGCGAATACACCGTAGGCATCGGCACCCCCGGCCAAACGGCCACGAAATCGGCCACACTCAATGCCCCACTCCCCTGAAGCAGGCCCTCTATTTCTTTTTGATACCCGGCCGTTCTCATAAGCACATCTTTTTGCAAAGATAATCATAATTCGGCAATAATTAAAAAGAAAAGGCCGATTTATTTAATACCTCGGTATAATCACATCCATTTTGGGAGAGGTCCCTTTCACAAGCGGGGTACTCTCTCATTTTCCTCCACGTTTTGAGCGCTTTTCGTGGATGGGGAAAGGGAGAATCCCACATCTTTTGTATCTTTGCAGTATGAACGAGTTGGAAGCAACGGTGGTAAAGAATGCGGGCAGCCATTATCTGCTGTCGGCGCTGCCCTCGTGGGAGGTGTTCCCGGCGGTGCTGCGGGGAAAGGTGCGGCTCAAGGCCAGCGAAATCACCAATCCCGTGGCCGTGGGAGACCGCGTGCGGTACGTGCAGGAGGGGGACGGGGCCGTTATTACGGAAATCCTGCCCCGACGCAATTACGTCATTCGCCGAAGCACCAACCTTTCCCGCCAGGCGCACATCATTGCCGCCAATGTGGATATGGCGTGGCTCATCGTCTCGCTCTATTTCCCGGAGGTAAAGCTGCCTTTCCTGGACCGCATCCTGGTTACCTGCGGCGTGTACGGCATCCCCGCTACCATCGTCCTTAGCAAAACGGACCTTTACCGCGAGCCCGCGCAGGAGGAAATTGACCATTTCCGCCACATCTACGAAAGTGCGGGATACCGCGTAATTGAAACTTCCGTAGAAACCGGAGAGGGCATAGTCGATATCCGGGAAGCCTGCAAAGGAGGCGTGAACCTCTTTTCCGGGGAAAGCGGCGTGGGCAAAAGTTCCCTCATAAAGGCGCTGGACCCGGGGCTGGACCCCAAGATCGGCACCATTTCAGCCGCCCACCTGCAGGGAAAGCACACCACCTCGCTGTACGAGATGTACCCCCTTGCCTCCGGCGGCTATGTAATTGACTCTCCGGGGCTCCGGGGCTTCGGGCTGGTAGATCTGGAGAAGGAAGAGATTGCCAAGTACTTCCCGGAGATGCTCCGTGCCTCGGCCGATTGCCGCTTCACCCCCTGCACCCACACCCACGAACCCGGCTGCGCCGTAAAGGCCGCCGTAGATGCCGGGGTCATTGCTCCAGAGCGCTACAATTCCTACCTGGGCATGCTGGAAGAAGATAAAAAGTTCCGATAGAGCTTAGCAGGAAGAATAGAGCTTATGCAGGAAGGTATGTATTTCCCGTAGCATCGGCTATTATTTCGCGGAGGGAAATACATACCTTCCTGCCATAGAAGAGAACCGATGATACGGAAATGACGTTCCCCTCTGAAGAAGAACAATGAAATTGAATAAGGAAATACTGCGTCTGGCGCTGCCCAGCATCTTTGCCAACATCACCGTGCCGCTGGTGGGTATGGTGGATATGGCTGTGGCCGGGCATCTTCCGGCGGGTTCTTCCGCAGCGTTCATCGGCGGCATTACCATCGGGGCCATGCTCTTCGACCTGCTCTACTGGAACTTCGGCTTCCTGCGGGTTGGCACGGGCGGTTTAACGGCGCAGGCCTATGGAAGGCACCAGAAGGAGATTCCCGGTCAAGCCGGGAATGACGAGATCAGTACTATCCTTCGGCGGGCACTGCGCATTGCCTGGCTGTCCGGGCTTGCGCTGATTGTCCTGCAATGGGTGGTGGTGCAGCTGGCTTTCCTGGTGGTGGACTGCAGTCCGGAGGTGCAGCAGCTGGCATCGCGTTACTTCTACATCCGCATCTGGGCGGCGCCGGCCACGCTTTCGCTCTTCGCTTTCAAGGGCTGGTTCATCGGCCTGCAGGATACCGTGCGCCCCATGACGGCCGATCTGCTGGTGAACGGCATCAACATCGGCGCCTCCATCCTGCTGGCGCTGGGCATCGGTGGAGGCGGTGCCATCCTGCCCGCGGCTCCGCTGCTCATTCCGGCCATGGGCTTCCCCGGCATTGCCCTGGGTACTGTCCTGGCCCAATGGAGCGGTTTCACCTACTCCTTCCTGGCTGCCCGCCGACGTTACGGCTGGAAGCCAATCGCC
>Ga0265300_10004452_pt1 | contig 11148 bp, 10 predicted proteins | sample AusTroGonzalo_MG_FD_193482 | JGI IMG/M metagenome (GOLD analysis project Ga0265300, IMG submission 193482) | Bovine rumen microbial communities from tropical cattle in Woodstock, Queensland, Australia - Gonzalo_03 | ecosystem: Host-associated > Mammals > Digestive system > Stomach > Rumen ... | reverse complement strand
CTTTCCCGATGGGCATGGCGCCGCCGCGACAAGCCCCTTTGCGCCCACCGCCATGCCCATCGGGAAAGTCTCGCCGTTAAAGGCGACGAACGCGGCGAGAGACGCGAGCGCAGCCGCGACGCCAACGGCGAATCCAGCGATGGAAAGCGCGAGGGATTCCCTTACCACAAGCCCCACCACTCCTCCCCGCGTGAGACCAACCATTCTCAGGATCGCGATTTCGCGGCGCCGTGCCTCGATGGAGAGGAAAAGAGAGTTGAGAAGAAGCGCGAGCGCCGTCAACGCGGCGGCCCAGAGCAGAAGAGGCTTGGCGCGGTCCATGTTGCGCCCCGCGTCAGAACGGAACGACGGCTCGACATCTTCGGCCGCAACCGGCTCAAACGAGGTCCACTCCTCGCCAATGCCGAACGACGTGTCTCTGGACACGAAGACGTTTGGATAGCCTCGCACCGGCCTCTCCCATTCGAGGTAGCCTGCGATCTTCAGGCGGTGCGCCCCCCTGCGGCCGACGAAGACGAGTTCCTCGCCTATCCTCGGCAGATTCCTTATGCGGCGCTGCGCAAACACGGATTTCGCGACCATGCACTCGTCTTCGCGAAGCCCCATCCCGTCCGCAGTGGCGAGGCACGCCATCATCGGCGGGCCCTGCATGACGCGCCCCTCCGGGCGGAAGTCGATTTGCATGCGGCAGACTCTCGCGCCATTTTCGACCGGGAGCGCCGCGAGAAGCCGCTCCGCAACGCGCAACGCCTGGGCGTCGTTCGTGGCGACGAGCGACTGCATGAACACGACGGCGCCGACGGCCGCCGCGACGCCAAGCACCGCGCAGACGTGCCGAGCCCTCACTTGTAAGTCTCCAGGTAGAAGTGCGAGACGCGGGCCGGGTCGCCGAGCGTCTCGCACGACGCGGCGATGCGGCCGTCCTTCAGAAAATGCACCTTCGTCGCGGAAGCCGCGACCTGAGGATCGTGGGTGACGACAAGGACTGCGCTCTTCTCAGACTTGTTCAGTTCCTTCAAAAGCGCACACGTCGCCTTGGCCGAATCGGTGTCGAGATTGCCGGTCGGCTCGTCGGCGAGAACGACGTCGGGCCGCGCGACGAGAGCGCGGGCGATGGCAACGCGCTGCTGTTCGCCGCCTGAAAGCTCTCCCGGCCGCTTCCCGTCTATGGCGGAAATCCCAAGAGACGCCTCAAGCTCGTCGCAACGGTCCTTCACCTCCTTCGAAGACACGTTCACCCCGTCGAGCGCAAGCGGCAGGAGGATGTTTTCCCTAACCGTCTTTTCCGAGAGAAGGTTGAACGCCTGGAATACGACTCCTATGCGGCGACGGCGGAATTTCGTCGCGGCGGAGTCGCCCATCTTCGTAATGGCGTCGCCTCCGACGAGGATCTCGCCGCCGTCTGCGGAAAGAAGCCCTGCGGCAAGATGGAGGAACGTCGATTTGCCGCAGCCGCTCGGTCCCATCAGGGCCTCGAACGAGCCGGCCTCCACGGAAAGGTCAAGCCCCTTCAGGACCTCCTGCCCGCCGTACTTCTTCCACACTCCCGTCGCCTTCAGAGCTTCCATGCCATGCCTCCGCTAGAACTTTCCCCTAAGCCCGATTTCAAACGTGCGCGGCTCGCCCGCGAAGCACTCGTAGAAGTGCCGCGACGTGTCGAAATACTTCTCCCCGAAGATGTTCCTGACGCCGAGAGTCAAAAACCAGTCGTCGCGCCAGCCGAACTTCGAAAGCGGAATGGACGCATTCGCGTCGAAGACGTGGGATGGATCGAAATAGAGGTTCTCGTCCACGTATGCGCCGCGCATCGTCGCGTAGCTCTTCGAACGGAAACGGTAGCCCATTCCGACGACTACGTCTTCAACCAAGTCGAAGCCGTGCAGGCGATAGGAGGTGTTGAAAGTCGCGGCATGGCGCGGGAACCGCTCGAACTCTCCGGCCGTGCCGCTCTTGGTGCAGTCCTCGTAGAGCGTGTAGGCGTACATGCCCATGACGGTCCAGTTCTCCGTAATGTCGCCGGAGAGAGAGAGCTCCACCCCCTTCGACCTGTTGTGGCCGTCGAAATAGTAGTAAGTGCCCGTCCCCACCGTCTCTGCGACGGGGGTGTTCTCCTGCTCAATGTTGAAATACGATGCAGAAAGCCAGAGTTTCTCCACTGGACGCACCCTAATGCCGCCCTCCCACTGCGTCGCAGTCCACGGATCAGCAGGACGCGACCCGTCGGAGCCCCTGTAGCCGAGGGTAGGGGTCTGGGTCTGAGAGACGTTGCCGAAAAAGACAAGCCAGTCCATCGGCTGCACCGTAAGCCCGCCGCGCGGCGAGAACGCAAACGCGCGAGCCTCATCGTAGTGCGTCGCCACAAAGGCCCCGCTCTTGTTTTTTGACGTCTGCACGTTGTCGTTCTCGACGAAGTAGTCGTAGCGGATTCCTGCGAGAAGAGTAAGCCACCCCCAGCCAATAGAGTCCTGGACCGTCGCGCCATAGCGGGACACCGGGCCGCAGAATCCGTTTGCAGAGCGGTAGCTGAAGTCTGGCTGGACGACAAACGTGTTCCTAAAGCCATACGGCAGGTCTTCAAGCGAATAGACCGAGCGCGCGTATGCGTTGTAGCTATGGAGGAACATCCGGCTCTCGGAGAAACTCGACGTCATGTATTTCTCGCCCCCCGGCCACATCCCCGTGTTGCAATAGGCGAGGAAGCTCCCTGTCGGGTTGCCGTTCGCATCGACGGAATAGCTCGTATACGGCTCCCGAGTCGTCTGCTCCATGTGAGAGTACATGAAGGAGCCGCCGAACTTCAAAAGCCACTCGTCCGTCACCTGCCAATCGACCCAGGGGTTGACCATCATCCCCTTGTAGATGGAGCGATCTTCCCTGCGGGCGGACGACTCGTACCAGCCGTAGCCAGCGGCGGGGCTGCCGCGCCAGACGGGAACGCCGATGTAGCTCGGCGAGTCGGACGATATGAACATCGTCTTCAGGCCGAATGTCACGTCGTCCGACGGCTTGGCGACGAACGACGGCGCGAGAGTGTACTGCTCGCGCGGGCGCGCCCCGTCCTGCGAGCCGCCTGATATGTAGGCCGGAGAATAGATGTCAAACGACGCGGGAAGCCTCAGCGCGAACTTGTCCTCGGCGACAACCTCGTTCGCGTCGATCATGCCGCGCTGCCGCCACGTATTGCGGCCGACGGACGTGTTTTCCTGGAAGTTGACCTCGCTGCCGCGAAGATGGGCGCTCTTCAAATACATGTTGACCGCGCCACCTGCGCCGTTGTTGTTCTGCTGGGCGCCCGCTCCGCCCGAGAGTGACGCTATCGGGCCCTTCACGACCTCGACGCGCTCCATCATGGACGGATCCATGAAGAGCCCCGCTCCGCGCCCGACCGGAATCACGCCGTCGAACGCTGGCTCCGTGCCGCCCATGCCGCGTATGGAGAAAAGCCCGGGCTGGCGCACGAGAAGCGAAGTCCCGCCCGTTTCGATTCCCGGCACCCAGCGAAGAAGGTCGTTCATGTCGGTCGGGTTCTTCTCGCGGATGAAGTCCTCGGTAAGGGTATCGACGACAAGCGGCAGTTTCTCCGGCGGCTCTCCCGTGAAAGTGCCGCCAGAGACCGTCTCGGGCCTGTACTTTGAGAGAGCGCTCGCCTCGACCGTCACAGTTCCAAGATCGGCGACATCGTTCGTTTTGGATCCGCCATCTGCGAAGACCGCGGCATTGCAGCAAAGCGCACATGCCCCGAAGACAATGACATTCGTTTTCATGTAGAATTTTCCTTTCATTCACGAATTTAAACGTCACCGCCCCCGCGCCGGTTCGGCGCAAAAGCGTTTACAGCACGCCTCTCAGGCGAAGGTTTCTCATCGCCTTCTTGTAGGCGATACGGGCGTCGGCTACCGTGCAGGACTTTAGCGCGGCCGCATTTCGCTTCGTGAGAAAATCGTTATTCCAGCTGCCGTCCGCGTTCTGCGTGCGTATGATTTCGCCGATCGACGCCTCGTCGGCGACGAGCGCAAGGCGGTACTCGCGGCCGAAAGAGCCGCTGGACGCTCCGCCGCCAGAAGGAGCGAGCGTGAACAGCGCGGCAAATCCAGCGACTGCGACAAGCGACGCGGCCGCAAGCCAGCAAGGCCTGTGCGATGCGCAAAGACGCCGGATGCGGCCTGGCGTCTCCCGCGCGGCGAGGAGACGATCGGCCACCTCCCGGTAGCCGGGCCCCAGTTCTCGCAGCGTATCCGCGAGGTCTTCAGTCATTTTCTCCCTCCCTTCTCTTCATCGAAAATCTCCTTTAGCCTTTTGAGGGCGCTTGACATCCTCGATTTCACGGTGCCGACCGGTATCCCCAGGATTTCCGCGACCTCTGCATATGGAAGCTCCCTGAAAACCCCAAGCTCCACGACTTCCCGCAACGGCTCCGTCAGCTGCGACACCGCCCAAAGCACATCCTCCCTCTTTCCGTACGTCTTCGGCGGCTCGATCTTCGTTCTTTCCGCCATCCACGACTCCTCCCTCTTCTCCCGTCGCACCCGCCTGCGCAGCGCGTCTATCCTGACCTGGCGCGCGATGAGAAACAGGAAGGTGGTGAGCTTGGCCGTCTTCTGGTACGCGCTGCGGTAGTTCCAAAGCCGCAGATACGTCTCCTGGACAAGATCCTCGCTCTCTGAAGGGGAAACGCCGTGGCGAACGAAAAAGTTCAAAAGTTTTTTTTCGGACTTCCTTGCCTCGGCCATGAGCAACTCGTCATCCGGCGTCATCGGCGTCCGGCGTCAGAAATTAGGCCACTCGGCGTAAGTGCCGCCGTATGTGAGGCCCGACCCGAACCCCACGAGAACGATCTTCATCCCGTCACGAAGCTCTCCTGTCCTGACCGCCTGGTCGATGGATATCGGGATTGACGCGGCCGAGGTGTTGGCCGTCGTCTCGAGATTAAGCCAGAACTTCTCGATTGGCAGCTTCATCCTGCGGGCGGTTGCCTCGATTATGCGGCTGTTGGCCTGGTGCGCAAAGACCCTGTCGAGAGACTCCGGCGTCGTGCCAAGGCGCTCGCAGAGGTCGCCGACGACCTTCGCAAGCTTGCGGACTGCGAACGCGAAGACGTCGTGGCCCTGCAGGGTGAGCTTCGGGACTATCGGCGGCGGCGGCGCCGGGATGCCGGTCGAGGGGTCTATTGGAAGCGCATCCCGCGTACCGCCCGTCCTCACAATGAAGCTACTGCCGTTGCCGTCGGCTCCGAGGATCGTCGTCGCGCGAGTCGTCATCCCCGCAACGCCGGACTTCTCGTCGTTGCCAAGGACAAGCGCGCCCGCGCCGTCTCCGAAGAGTATGCAGCTCGACCTGTCGGTCCAGTCGAGGATGCGCGAAAGACATTCCGAACCGATGACGAGGGCCTTCTTTCCGGGATAGAAGTTGACGAACCCGCGAGCCTGCTCAAGGGCGTAGATGAACCCCGCGCACGCCGCCTGCAGGTCGAACGCACCGGCCTCGGTGCAGCCAAGCCCCGCCTGGACGATGCACGCGGTGGACGGAAAGGTAAAATAGTCCGGCGTTGAAGTGGCAAGGACTATAAGGCCTATCTCCTCGGGCTTCACCGCCGCCGCCTCCATCGCCGCGCGCGCGGCCTTTATGGCCATCGACGATGTCGTCTCGCCTTCGTCGGCGACGTGGCGAGAGCGTATTCCCGTGTGCGAGTATATCCAGTCGTCGGTAGTGTCGAGGGAACGCGCGATGTCCTCGTTCGTTACAACCCTCGGCGGCAGATAGCTGCCGGTTCCAAGAACCCTTATCCCCATTAAAGCGACAGCCCTTTCCTCTTTATGTCATCGGCGTCTATCGCATAGGCGGGGTCAATTTCAAGCGGCATCGACTCCGGGACCTTCGCGCCGGCCGCCTCAAGCCACTTGCGCCACTTGGCCTGCATGTCGGCCTTGCAGGAGGCGGGAGAGTCCGACCCCTCGGCGTTCTTCACAGGCGAGAACTCGTCCTTCTGGTCGAATGCCATGAAGATGGCCTTCTTCGCGTTGGGGAGGATGTCGAAGATGAACTTCTCGAACTTGTAGCCGTTGGGTTCCGAAGGCTTCACCGTCTTCTTCCCGTCGAAGACGGGGATCTTCTTGAAGGCGAGGTGGAGCGGCATCGGCTTCGACGCCTCGCGCTCGAGGAAGACACGGTCGAAGACGTGTATCGCAGGAGAGCCGTACCTGAAGTAGAGCCCGCCGTCGGCCGCCTTGCGCTCGCACTGCTCCTTCGTCATCTCGGTGTATTCGACCATGCGGAAGGACTTGCCGAACTGCATCGGCATGCCGACCTTCTCGTAGGGGTCGCGCTTGGCGCAGAGCTTGAGCGAATACTCCGACTTGTTCGCGACATGGTAGCCGACGAACGCGGGATCGGCGATCTCGACGAGCGGATTGTCGACCTGGAAGAAGAAGACCGACTTGATGCCGCGCTTCTTCATGTCTGCGAGGGCTCCCGAGCGCTTGAGCGCAGCAAGAAGGCCGCCGTGGCCGTCGGGGCTCATGAAGACGTGGCCGGGGCCGTCAAGTATTATCCGGCCTTCCTTGTCCATCCCGGGCCACATGCCCTGCGTGAAGAAAAATACGTCCTTCGGATCAAGCCCGAAAAAGCCGTTTTCCTTGAAGCAGCGGACCGTCGCCTCGTTGTTGGCCTCGCTCGTCATCACGTAGAACGGAATCGGAGTGCCGTATCGCCTGGACCTCGCAAGTATCTTGCGGGCGTGGAAGTAGAAGAGAGGAGCCCCCGTGACCGGGCCTATCGAGTAGCAGCCCTTCGGCCCTTCGTAGCCAAGCCGCGAGCCCTGGCCTCCCGCGACGAGCAGCGCGGCCACCTTCCCGGCCTTGAGCTCCTTCTCGCCCGCGGCGATGCACTTCTTGAGCGCGGCACCCTTGAGGACGGCCACCTTCGGCGCGCGGCCCTTCGACGAATCCGGCGGCTCCCCGCTCGAGGCAAGCGCGGCGGCGCAGCGCTTTGCGCTCTTCGGGTCTATCGTCTCAACCTGCGCCAGAAGCGCGGCCTTCGCCTTTGCCGACAGCTTGCTCCACCCAGCAAGCACATGGGCTTGCCCGCAGCTTTCGAGCATCTTTACGGCTTCAGTGTAGTTCATCTTTGGTCCTCCTCTTTTACGGGTTCAAGTATCCAACGCGTATTATACCAAAACCAGTCGCCCGGGCGGCGGACAATTTCTTCCGAAAGAAGCTTCATCGCCTCCTTCGTAAGCCGCGCTGCCTCCGCCTTGGGATCCGATGCGGAGGCGTCGGGGCGCAACGTCGCAATGTAGTTGAAGACGTGCCGCCCGTCCCTGCGCGACATCGAAGCCACCACTATGGGCGAGCCGCACTTCACGGCAAAGAGCGCCCCCGCGCGGCTTACGTTGGCCTTCCCTCCGAGGAAGTCCGCCTCGACGTCGCGCCGCCTGACGCGAAGGTCCGGGAGAATCGCAAACGCCCGCCCGGCCGAGATCCCGGCCTTGATCTTGACGAGGGAATCGCGCCTGTCGCGGTCGAAGACCTCTATGTCGCCATACTGCCTCGCCATCCACGCGTCGATCTTCGGATTGCGCTGCCGCGCAGCGATCGACATGAGCGGGAGCCCGTATCTCGCCATGCACCATGCAGCCATGTACCAGTTGCCGGAATGGGGAACCATTATAACGACTCCATGCCCCTCGTCGACAAGCTTCTTGAGCATGTCGCGGTAGAGCTCGCCGTCAAGGACGTGCTCGTCCATCCAGCGGCGGTCAAGCCGCGGGGCCCGCATCATCTCGACTGCCGTCATAAGTATGTTCTGGAGCGAGCGCACCGCGATCTTGCGGACTTCCCTCTTGCTCTTCTCGGGGAAGACAGAGCGTATCCGCTCGCAAGTGCGCCTCCGCTTGAGGCCGAAGGCGTAGACAAGCCAACCGAGTCCGCGCGCGACCGCCATCGCCGCGCGGTATGGCACCGCGCCCGCGACGGCGCACACGGCGACTATCGCCGCATACTCAAGATTGTTTCTAATTCGACTTCTGCCCATTCAAGCCCTCACGCGGCGCGAAACGCCCTTAGAAGCTCCGTAGATACAAGAGAGCCGACCGACGACGAGCCGGAGACAGCCTTCTCGCGAAGGGCGAGGAACCTCGCCCTCGCGCGGCGCAGCGCGTTTTCGCTCCACTTCGCCGCAAAGCCAGCGTTCTTCCTCGCGGCATACGGCGACATCGCACCGGCGCGGCCAAGCTTTACGTCGAGGAGCTGGCGGAAGAACTTCTCTATGACGCCCGACATGAAGACCTCGTAGCCGCTCTCGCGCTCAAACCTCGAAAGCGCGGCAAGCGCCGCGCCGGGATTGCGCGCGCCGATGGCGTCGGTGACGTCCCATACCTCAGCCTCCACCTTCGCCCCGGGGCTCGATATCTCGGCGACGTCGGCCGCAGTTATCTCCTTCGCAGACGGCCCGAGGTAGTCGCGCATCTTCTCAAGCTCGCTCCTTAGGGACCTAGAATCTACGCCGACCGTCGCGACAAAGCGCTCCGCCGCCCCGGCCGCGAACTTAAGCCCCATCGCCGCCGCGTCGTCGATGGCGCGCACCACCGCCCCGCGCTGCGCCTCCCACGGCTTTTCCGCCGCGAAAGAGACTATCTCCGCAACACCGGCAAGGCGCTTCGCAAACACAGAAGTCTTTAGCAGCGTCGGCCCGGAGATGACGAAGACCTGGTTCTCAGGTAGCGGGGACGAGGCTATTTTCGCCGCGAACTTCTCAAGGGCCTCCTTTACTTCCTCGGAAGAGCGCCCTCCCGGCAGGAAGTGGACATTCTTCCACCACGTCGCCTTGCTGGGATCGAGAAAGGGTGGCGTCGAGAAGCTCTCGTCAGCCCTTCTCAAGTCGGCAAGCTGAAGCTCCGCGTTCGTGGCGTTTGCGGAGTCTATGACTTCAAGCCCCTCGACTCCACCGATGGCCTTCTTCGCCGTCTCTTCGACGAGAAAGTCGTCTTCGCCGACAATCACGCGGACATTCATGTTCAGGAGCCTCCTCCGCTGCCTGAGGCGCGGTTGCGGAGAAATCCGGCTACGACAAAGGCCCCGCCTATCGCGAACATCGCAACCGATATAGTCTGTGAAATGGAAAGAGGTCCTACTGCCGCCCTCGGGTCGCCGCGCAGGTACTCTATCGCAAACCGTATTACGGCATAGCCCATGAGATACGCCCCGACGACAAGGCCGTGCGATTTACCTCCGACTGGGAACTTCCTGTAGAGAAACTGGAGAAGCGCGAAAAGCGCAAGGAGCGCCGCCGCCTCGAAAAGCTGCGTCGGCAGGACGGGGACGAGCCTGCGGCCGTGCTCGAACCAGCTGGGGCTCCCGACAGGAAAAATCACCGCGCACCACGAATTCGAGTCGCGCCCGTAGCAGCAGCCGTAGAAAAAGCACCCGACCCTCCCGAACGCATGGCCGAGCGGCACCACCGCCGCAAGGAGGTCGGCCGTCGCAAGGATGTTCTCGCGCTTCCAGATGCACCAGGCGAGGAAGACGACGAGGGCGAGGATAAGCCCGCCGTAGAACATGAGCCCGCCTTGGTCGATCCTGACTATCTGCGCAGGATTGGCGGCGAATTCTACTTTCCAGTGCTCGATCACATACGCCGCGCGAGAGCCGACGACCCCTGCGACCATGAGGGAGAGTATGAGGTTGGAAAGGTCCTTCCTGCCGCTTAGCCTCTCGATCAGCCACCAGCAGACAAGAAAGCCAGTCGCCATGCAGGCGCCATACGTCTTGAGGTGCAGGAAGCCGATATCGATGAGGTCGGGGAACATCAGGTAGCGGGCGGGAACACGCCGCCCCTCACTTCGCTTGCGTAGGCCTTGAACGCGCCCCTGACGACGCCGGCGAGATCGGCATACTTCTTGACGAACGACGGAACCTTCTCGTTTAGCCCCAGGAGGTCGTGCATCACAAGCCACTGGCCGTCGCACAACGGACCCGCCCCGATTCCTATGGTGACGATCCCGAGCGCGGCGGTTATCTCGGCGGCGAGCTCGGAGGGGATGCATTCGAGGGTCACCGCGAACGCGCCCGCCTCCTCCACGGCCTTCGCGTCGGCGAGTATCCTCTCCGCGGCCTCGCGCGTCTTGCCTTGCTTCTTAAAACCGCCATACTCGTTCACGCTCTGCGGCATCATGCCGACATGCGCAAGGACGGGTATCCCCGCCGTCACAAGCCGCCTTATGAGGCCGCAGACCGACGCCCCGCCCTCGAGTTTAACGGCGTCGGCTCCGGCCTTGATGATCGCGACTGCGTTCTCCACTGCGCGGTCTTCGCCGCACTGGTACGAGCCGAACGGCATGTCACCTACGACAAGAGCGTCCTTGACCGCCCGCGCGACGGCAGCCGTCGCCGAGAGCGTGTCGGACATCTCCACTGGAAGCGTCGTCGAGTAGCCGAGGGTGTTCATGCCCATCGAATCGCCGATGAGGACGATGGGTATTCCGGCCTCGTCGGCGAGACGGGCGAATGCGGCGTCGTAGGCGGTGCAGCAGCCGAGCTTCTCCCGGCCCTTCGCCGCCCTGACGGCCGCAACATTCCACTTTTTCATGATCTGCGCCGATATGCGCCTATCAGCGCTGGACGCGCGCGTTTCCGGCGTAAACGTCCCAGACCTGCTTTTCGTCGGCGGGTTCCGCGTAGTCGTTGAGGGAGCTTGCCGCCATGACGCCCGAGGCCCAGCCGAACTGGAGGCACTTCTCGGCGTTCCAGCCGTTGATGACTCCGTAGAGGAGGCCGCCCGTAAAGCCGTCGCCGCCGCCGATGCGGTCGAGCACCTGGATCGTGCGCGGCTCTTCGACGTAGAACTTGCCACCTGCATAGACGATCGCGCCCCAGAGGTGCTCGTCCGCCGCGACGACCTGGCGGAGCGTCGTTCCGTACATCTTCGCGTTCGGATACTTCTTCGTGACCTGGAGGATCATCTCCTTGAAGCGGTCGATCTTGCCCTTGAGGTCCTTGCCGCCGGCCTCAGGCCCCTTGAAGCCGAGGCAGAGCTGGAAGTCCTCCTCGTTGCCGACGAGGATGTCGGCGACGGAGGCGATCTTGTGGAACGCCTTCGAAAGCTCGGCCTCGCGGCCCTTCCAGAACGTAGCGCGGTAGTTGAGGTCGAAGCTCA
>Ga0265300_10004447_pt1 | contig 11157 bp, 9 predicted proteins | sample AusTroGonzalo_MG_FD_193482 | JGI IMG/M metagenome (GOLD analysis project Ga0265300, IMG submission 193482) | Bovine rumen microbial communities from tropical cattle in Woodstock, Queensland, Australia - Gonzalo_03 | ecosystem: Host-associated > Mammals > Digestive system > Stomach > Rumen ... | reverse complement strand
TGTGCGCGTCCACGAACGCGAGCTCGCGCGCGACTCCGGCCGCGCGCGCGCGGACGTCCGCGCGCGCCGATGCGTCGAGCAGGCGCAGCCGGTCTGGCGTGTCGTGGAAGCGCGGCAGTATCTCGCCGAGGCGCGGAGGCGGGAGGTCCGAAAGGTCGTCCTGGTACTTCGCGAACGCGCACGCCGCGCAGTACGCCTGGGACGGAGTTTCCACCACATCGTGCGAGACGTAGCCTTCGAGGAACGCGAAAAGCCGCCAGGGGCCATCGTACCCGAGGACCTCCAGCGACTTGACGCCCTTCGCGGACAGATGCCCGGTGACGCGGCGGACCGTGTCCTCGAGCATGGCGAGGTCGGAGAATATCTCGGTGTTGACGCGCTGCAGGATGTACCGCACCCCGCGCCGCGTCTCGACCTTGAACGTGTCGTTTATGTGCCCGGAGCCGTATCGGCCTACGTCAACCTGGTCCGTGACGCCCATCGACGCGAGGACCGAGTCCAGCTCCTCCTTCGAGAACTCCCTGAACCCCATCTCCCGGCAGCTACCTCTTCTTGATGACCGGGATCTGCGCGGCGGCGACGGACTGACCGAGGCGGCGCGCCTTCTCGTCGGGCATGAAGATGTCGATCTTCTCCGCCCACTCGGGATAGACGTCCTTGAGCATCGCCTTGGCGGTCTCGAGGATCACCTCTCCGCCGAGGCCGGAAGTGACGCGGCCGAGGATCATCATGTTCTCGTAGTCGTAGAACTCGTTGTACCACGGGATCGCGTGCGCGAGGAAGCGCCCGATCTGGATGTAGACCTTGAGGGCCTTCGCGTCGCCCTTCTCCATCGCGGCCTGAACGACCTTGAGGCGCTCGGGGAGCTTCATCGCCTTCGGGAACTTGAAGCCGTACTTTTCCGCGAGCCAGTTGACGGCCTGCTGCGAGAACGCCATCGCGCCGACGCCGGCGTCGCCCGACCACTCGCACCTGGGCGCGTTCGGGTTGAAGTCGACCGGCGCGAACGCGAGCTCGGAGATGCGACCCGTCATCCTGCCCTTCATGTCAACGTAGCCGACGGCCTCGGAAGATCCCATCGCGACACCGAGGATGCCCTTCTTGCCCATCGTGATCATGCCCGCGAGCGCGGTGACGTCGCCGTCGTTGTAGATCGCGAACGGCACGCCCCAGTCCTTCTCGATGCGGAAGAACATGTTCTGCGCCGTCTCGAACTTGGACGGGTTCTTCTCCTTGATCGCGCGGAAGAGCGAGGCGATGCCCATCTTCTGCCCGACGAGCGTGCCGGCGGTGGAACCGCCGATCGCGTCGACGCGCGGCAGGGACGCCGCCGCCTCCTTGAGGCCCGCAGTGAGCTTGGAGTAGTGGTACTCGGGGTCGGCCTGGTTGCGCGGATCCCACGGGAACTCCTTGGAGAACACGACCTTGCCGTTCTTGAGGGCGGAGATCTTGAAGTCGCTCGCGCCGAGGTCGAAGCCGATGCGGCATCCGTCCGCGACGGTCTTGACGAGCGCGGGCTTCTCCGTCGTCTCGGGCATCTTCTTGAGCGGGACGACGACCGTCTCGACGGGGCGCCCGTAGATGGACGTGAAGAAGTCGTAGTCGAACGCGCGGGAGCCCTTCTTCGTGTATGCCTTCGCGACGGGCTGCACGACGGCGTCCGGCCCGGCGAGGTACAGCTTCCAGCCGCCTGCCGACCACACGATGAACTTCGCGATGCGGTCCACGACGTAGCTCACGAACTTTGCGGCCTTGGGGTCGAGGCGCTGAGGTATCGGCAGGTCGTAGCGGAAGACCTTGCCGTCCTCGCGCTCCCACGCGACGGCGACCACGTCAGCCTTCGCGCCTATTCCGTCGTATACCTCCCAGAGCGCGCTCATCGGAGCCCAGAACTCGGTGCCGCACTTGGCGCATTTGCATGCCATGTTGTATCCCTCCTTGGTTATGTTGCTTTTGTTTTGTGACTCAAGCCAGTTTGACATCCATTATATCACATTGCGTCGAACGCCGCAAGGATGGACGGGGTGACGTCCTGCAGAGACTCCACCGCGTCGCGCAGCGCCCTCTCCCTCGGGCCGAACGCTATGAACGGAACCGGGTTGCGCGTATGCCCCCTGTCCGTCATGTTCTCGATGTTGCCGTGATCCGCAGTCATCACGAGAGTGATACCCGCCGCTTCGGTGAACCTCACAAGAGCGGAGAGGAACCTGTCGTAGGTGCGCAGGACCATGCACGCGCGCGCGTAGTCCATGGAGTGCCCCGAGACGTCGGTCTGGAAGAACTCGTAAAGGGTGAAGTCGTTGTCGCGCGTAATGGCGAAGAGATGTTCCGCCGCCCGCTGCGGCGGGATGACTGGTATGTCGGGATATCTGTCCTGGATCGTCTCGCGCGTAAGGTCCTGCATCAAGGCGCGGTCCTCGGCCAGGTCGTCCGCAGTCATGATCACTTCCGGAGTCGTGAGGGCCATCACCGTCGTCACGGACTTGTATCGCCTCGCCGCAAGCTCGTCCGCAGAGTCCACGAGGTACGCGTCCGCGAACTTCACGCTCTTGCCGCGCTTCTTCAGTTGCAGGAAGAGGTTGTTGTCCTCTATTATGGTCCGAAGAGACGGCCCAGGGAAACCCTCGCAGTGCCGGCCCATGGCCTTCGGGCAGTTCACGCCAGTGAACATCGTCGCCTGGCCAGTTGCCGACTGCGGCAGGCCCTCCACCCCAAGACAGGCGTCTATCGGCTTAGAATGACGCTCCACGAGACGGCACAGCGTCGGGCATACCTCTACGTTCAATGGGTTGTCCGCCGCCGCCTCGCGCACTCCTACGCCGTCGATGAATAAAAACAGAATTTTCAAGACGTTGTTATTATACCAAATATGGAATGTTCCGCCAACAGCGTTTTTAAAGGCACCACTATCAACAAAACCATCAACATGTGTTTATAAGTTTATAATCTTGTTGATATCTGTTGATAACACCCCCCTTGAGCAATCTGACGGAAAAGTCCATAATATATCGCGTGACGAATCTAAGTCCAGAAGTGTGCCAGAAAGTCAGGGAAGCCCGCCGGGCGGCGGGGCTTTCCCAAAGTGCCCTCGCAGCCGAAGTCGGCTGCAAGCAGTCGGCCTTGAGCATGTTCGAGCAAGGCGACGGCACGAAGCTCAGTGGTGAAACTATCGGAAAGCTTCTGAAGAAGTTCGGGATAGAGGCATCCCTTTCAAAATACAGGGTCACGCCCGTTCAGCCTCCGCGGCGCTCCGCTCGTGGATACTGCCCCAATCCGCTCTGCCCCTCTCACCAGGCGTACAATGTTGAAGGCAGGACTTTTCTCCGTCCCGACCGGGCCGTGCAGGATCCTGTCGGCGGTAAGTTCTGCGCCGTCTGCGGGGAGATACTGGAACTGAAATGTCCCGCCTGCGGAGCGGAAGTCCACGACGGCGCAGTGTGCAGTTTTTGCGGAAATCCCTACGTGGCTACGAGCTGAGGAATCGTCAGTAGGATCTCTTCAGAATCTCGGACGGCATGAGGTAATTCTCTCCGTCCTTATAGGATATTCCAAGTCTGTCGAGCTCGGACATCACCTGGCCAGAAACAAGGTTTCCGTTCTGAGCAAACAGCTTTTCAAGGTTCGCGCGCCTATTCGCCAAAGTTCCGTTCGCCTCGTTGGCCACAAGCACGGCTTCCAAAACCTGCGCCCTGCGGAGCCGCCCTTCCTCCTCCGCCTTGTCACGGGCCTCCTTGATGACTTCAAGAACATGGTCGCGTGTCTCCCCGGGGAATCTGTCCGGTATTTCGACGTCCCTGTCCAGCAATGCAAGGGCATTGGGATTGCGCTCCTGCATGTCCAGTTCCTTGTCGACCATCTTCGAGAGCTCTTCGTTTGCCTTCGCGAGTTCGGCCGTCTTTTCCGTCAGCTGCTGCCTCAGAGTGGCTACCTCGTTTTCACGTTTCTCGAGCCATCCCTTGAGAGTCGCCAAGTCGTTCTCGATCTTCACCTTCTCTGCTGCAAGCTCCTCCACGACTGCCTTCTGCACATCCAGCTCCGGAGCCGTCTCCTCTGCAGCTTCTTCGGTCTCAGTCTCCTTCGGCTCGGGCGGAACCGCCCCTTCGCCGCTATCCTCGATGAACTCTTCCATGTCAAAGGTTTTCATTTGGCGTTTTGTCCTTTCAGCTCGCAGCCTGGATATATGAACAGCCTGCAGTCTATCGGCCCGTTGTAGAACGGCACCCTGTTTCTGTAGTATAGGTTCACTAGTCGCGCCAGGTCTGGATTGCCCGTTATGAGTCCTCCTGTCCACCCCCGGCACCTCTCGTTCATGAAGACGCCTATTCTCTCGTATATCGGAGCGAGCTCCTCCTCTGTGCCGAGGCGTATCCCGTATTCCGGGTTGAAGAACACTGTTCCTCCCCCTTCAGGAACCGGTGAGTCCGCGAAGTCGCATGCACTGAACTCGATGCACTCGGCCACGCCTGCGGCGATGGCGTTTGAGTGGGCGTTATCCACAGCCTCCGGCGAAATGTCGGTGGCTATTATTCTGGGCAGTCCCTCTTTTCTTTCCTCTGCCTTTGCCGCAAGGGATATCTCCTTCCAAATCTGCTCTGGGGTCGCGCCGCAATGCTGCCGCGGAGCTACGACGGGAGCTGATTCCCCTGGTATCATTCTGTTGTATCCCTTAACGGACTGGAACGCGAAATGTCCCTTCAGTGACCCCGGGGCCTTGTTCATTGCTATCATCGCCGCCTCTATGGCCGGAGTTCCGCTGCCGCACATCGGCGAGAGGAATGTGCTCTTTCCATCCCATCCCAGCGCCATTATGCATGCCGCTGCGAGAGTCTCCTGCATCGGGGCCGATCCGGGAATCTTCCTGTAGCCACGTTTGGAGAGAGGTTCGCCAGATGTGTCCAGGTATATTATTACCTGGTCTCTCTCCCAGTATACGAATACTGCCGCCCCATTGTTCTCACCTCCGGAATCCGGCCTGCTCTGGCATTTCTCCCTCATGCGGTCCGCAATGGCGTCCTTGGTGTAGAGAGACGGTATTCGTGTGTCCCTTATTGTGTAGTTGTGAACTATAGAAGAAACGGAAAAATATCCGTCTGCCTCCAGGATGTTCTCCCAGTCTATGCTGTGTGCCAGCTCGTACAGATCGCGTATGTTGTGGCAGTCGGCGCGCAAAAGCGGGACAAGAACGCGATGGGCAGTCCTGAGCTTCAGGTTAAGCTTCATCACGTCTCTCATGGCGCCACGCACCACGACCGTGTTCTCCGTTACCTCCACTATCCTGTACCCGAGGTCGATAACCTCACGCTCCGTCCAGCGCGAAAGCTCCTTCGCGCAGGATATTATGATAGGATAGTCCTTGTCCGTAAAAAGTTTCATCGGCCTCCCTTTTGGCCTGAAGATTCCTACCCTCTGTCCATCAAGATATCCTAAGCGGCATCAGGACATAGAGGAACGGAATGGAACACTTGATTACGGCCGGGGCATGCCCGTCGTTTATCTCTATCTTCACTTCGTCGTCGTCAATCGCCTTAAGGGGATCCATCATGTAGGTTGGATTGAACATTATCTCTATCTTCGCTCCAGCATACTTGATCGGAACTTCGTCGCTCGCGGATCCAATGTCGTTTGCCGCCGAAGTGACTGTCAGCCTGTTGTCTTCAAATATCAGCTTGGTGGAATGCGCCTCGTCCATTGTCATTACGCTTGCACGCTCTAGTGCGTCGAGAAGAAGCTGACGGTCTACTACTATGCTTTCCTTGCAGCTCTTAGGTATTACCTGAAGATAGTTGGGATAGGCATCGTCCATGAGCTTCGAGAATATTGTGCTATTCCCGATCTCAAAGCACACCTGGCTCTTCTGCACCATCATCTTGACCTTGCCCTCGCCGCCGAGCGCTCTCTGGAGTTCCTGCACTGCCTTTGAAGGAAGGACTATGTCGCGTTCGGCGTCTTTCGGAAATTCCATTTCCTTTTCCACAAGCGCCAGCCTGCGACCGTCTGTGGCCACCAATGTCACCTTCATGTCCTTGAAACTCACGAGCACTCCCTTGAGCGTGCGACGCGTATCGTCCTGCGACGCGGCGTATGCTGTCTTTCGGAGCATTTCCTTCAATGTCTGGCTCTCCATCTCGTATACATACGCATCCTCGTCCTTGGGCAGACGCGGAAATTCCGATTCCGGCATACCAGCCAGCTTGAACTTTGCGGATCCAGCCACAATCGTGGCGCTTTCCCTTTCGTCTATCTCGACGGACACAGGACCTTCCGCTGCCTTCGTCATTGAATTGAAAAGAAGCTTCACCGGCAGTGTCGAAACACCATTCTCAATGACTTCGCATTCAACAGACGCCTTTATCGATATATCGAGGTCAGTCGTCGTCATCGTCAGCCTGTTTCCGTTGGCTTCGAGAAGTACGTTCTGCAGAATAGGCAACGACCCTTTTGCAGCAACTACGTTTTGAACGGACTTGAGCCCTTCGATGAACTGAGAACGGATGATAGTGAATTTCATTTTTCCCTCTTTCCTTTGTGTCCCTTTTCAGGGCATGTCGCCAATTGTATCAAATACTGATTGGAACATAAAGTGGATATTAATATTATTTAGTTGTGTAGACAGAGTTGACAACTTTGAAAATCCCAAGATTCATTGAGGTTTTGGGCTGGTTGGCTGTTGATTGACTGTATCATTTTATTTAGACATGTTAGCTAACTTTTATGGTGTGACGACAAGTGTTGACATTTAGGCCTGTTGTATACAGAGTCTTTTAAGCATGTGTTCAGTCCATTTTGTCAGACAGCTTGTAGCCGAATTCAGACAGTATTTCCTCAAGAGTGTTCTTAAGTTCATCTTCCACATCCAGCCTTTTCTCTATAGTCTTGACTCCATGGAGAATGGTGGCATGCTTCTTCTCGAATTCTGTGGCGATCTCCAGCAGGCTCTTAGGAGTGTACTTTCTTGAAATGTACATGGCCAGCTGTCTTGGAGTGACAAGGGACTGAGTTCTGTCAGTTGATAGTATCTGCTGAACCGAAACACCGTACTTCTTAGAGACGCATTCCTGGATTTCCTTGATTGTGAGCTTTCTTAGGGACTGTTCCTTCTCTATGAGGTTCTTTAGTATGACGGAAAGGTATTCGCTAGTGATGTGCTGGGTTGGGTTTATTGAAATAGAGACATGCACTTTTGAAAGTGCTCCTTCCATTGCCCTTACATGGCTCTTAATGTGCTCGGCTATGAACTCAAGCGCATTCTGGGGAATTGAAGGTACCATGTTTTCCGCCTTTTTCTTCAGAATAGCCAGTCGTGTCTCGTAGGCCGGCGCCTCTATCTCCTGCACCATTCCGCCTTCAAAGCGTGATATGAGCCTTTCCTCAAGAGCGGGTAGGTTCTTCGGAGCGACATCCGAAGTCATCACGATCTGCTTGTGCTTAGTAGTCAGGTAGTTGAAGGTGTTGAAGAATTCGTCCTGACATTGCTTGCCTCGCTGCAGGAACTGCACATCGTCTACTAGAAGAACGTCAATGGATCTGTACTTCTCTCTAAAAGACTCCATGCCCTTTTGCTGCAGTGCGTTGACGTATTCATTAAGGAACATCTCCGCTGTCAGGTAGCAGACAGACATATAGGGGTTTTTCTTGCTTAGTTCGTTGCCTATTGCCTGCATCAGATGCGTCTTGCCCAACCCGGTTCCGCCATGTATGAAAAGAGGGTTGTAGCTTTTCTGGCCTGGATTGTTCGCTACGCCCTTCGCTGCGGCGAACGCCCAGCTGTTCGAAGAACCCTGGACGAATTCCTCGAAAGTATAGTTTTCCTCCAGAGGCAATGTAGACTTGAAGATGCTCGTCCTCTGGGGAATCTCGGCCACCGGCTCCTGCTTTCTGGGAACAGGTTCTACCTTTGGAATGTATATTTCCGTCTTCGAATTTGGGTCGTAGTCAAAGTTGATCAGGAGGTTCTTGTCGCCTCCGGCAAGGTCTAGCGACGTCTTGAGCTTGTCCGCGTACTTCTCGCGCAGAAAGTCTGCGGAAAACTTGTTGGATGTCTTTATGGTGAGAACCCCGTCTTTCATCGACAACGAGGATATCATGGAAAAATAGCTTTCAGCCTGCGCAATCTCTTCTTCCGTGCGCAGTGTTGACAGATATATGGTCTTGGCTCTTTCCCAGAGATCCTTCGAGGCCATGTCTATGTTTTCGCTGGTCATATTGGCTTTTCCTAGTTTCAATGCCACTAATATACCATAGTGTGGCGCGAGTTATCAACAATAAGAAGTAAACTGATGTTTTCAGGATATTAACAGAATATGTTGATAACTTGCTGAAGCTAGTGATGGCCTCGCTTGATGATTACAGCCAAAACGGAAATATCTGCAGGATTGACGCCGGGTATACGGCTTGCCTGACTTAACGTTTCGGGTCGGTGTTTTTTTAGTTTCTCCCTACTCTCAAATCTTACAGCTGGGCATTTATCATAGTCAAGCCAACGAGGTATTTTTATGTTTTCATCTTCTTTTGCTCTTTTAGCGGCTTTTAGCTCTTGTTCAATATAAGGAGCATAGTGACGCATAATTCTAATCTGTTCTTCAATCGTCTCTTTTGAATACCAACTGAATACTAAATCGGAGTTTGGCAACGTATCTAGTTTAGCTTCACCCGTACCCGTGAAGAGTGAATCTAAAAACCTCTTTATAGTCTTTGTTGATTCGATTTGACTTTGAGAAAGTATTCCTACGCGTTCGGCATCATCCACAAGGCGAAAGTGGGCATTGTCCTGGCGAAGCAGCAGTCGCCTTTCGGCACGGCTCGTAAACATACGGTACGGTTCGTCTGTGCCCTTTGTAACTAAATCGTCTATCATTACGCCGATGTACGCATCTTGTCGGCTTATAATAAGCGGAGACTGGTTGCGTGCGGAGAAAACGGCGTTAATGCCGGCAATAATGCCTTGAGCAGCAGCCTCCTCGTATCCCGTAGTGCCGTTTATCTGCCCGGCGAAAAATAGATTGGATATGCGTTTTGATTCCAAGGAGTGCTTTAGTTCCCTTGAATCAATTGCATCGTATTCAATTGCATAAGCATAAGCGAGAAATTCTGCATGCTCAAGGCCAGGTACTGAGTGAACCATTTGTTCTTGTATGTCTTTCGGAAAACTGCAGCTTAATCCGTTTGGATAGATTACCGATCCATCGGAAGTCTCTGGCTCTAGCATTACATGGTGCTGGGAGGCATCCTTAAACCTAACTACCTTATCCTCTATTGATGGACAGTATCTGACGCCAGTTCCTTCTATTGACCCCCCGTAGAGGGCTGAGTTTTCTAGATTTTCCAGTATTATTTCATGTGTTTTGGGTGTTGTATGCGTCAACCAGCAGGGGAATTCCCCAATTGTTCCACGTGGAACAATTCTACTGCTGTCAAACTCCCCTGAATCTCCTTTACTACTCGAATTTGGCTGAAGGGTTGGCAATTGTTCCACGTGGAACATTGGTCTAGGATTCTCTCCAAGTTGCTGTATGCACTGTGAAAAATCGCATGAGGAGGCTTTTAGGCGTGGAGGTGTCCCTGTTTTGAGGCGAATCAAGGTAAAACCGAGGCGAGAAAGCGCAGTAGACAACATATCAACAGCTGGGCGACCATCTCCTCCGCTTTCTTTGCTCTCTTTTCCTATCCAAATTCGCCCGCGCAGTGATGTGCCGGAAGTTACAACTACCGTTTTTGCCTTGATATCACCATTGGAGGATGTCCTTACCCCATAGCATCTTGCATGGCTATCATTAGATGATGTATCGGTGGCTTCATGGTCTACAAGCAGATCTATTACAGAGTCTTCAAGAATGGTTAGATTGGGCTGCGCTGCCATTACCTCCTGCATTCTTGCAGCATACTCTTTCTTGGCGCACTGGGCACGGGTGGCGCGAACAGCTGGGCCTCGGCTTAGATTGAGGGTCTTGGATTGAAGGGCGGTCGCATCTGCGTTTTTCCCCATTTCCCCGCCCAGGGCGTCAAGTTCGTAGACGAGATGGCTCTTTCCAAGTCCCCCAATCGATGGATTGCAAGGCATGCGGGCAATGGCCTCCTTTAGGGCCGTTACGAGAAGTGTCCTGCTGCCCATGCGTGCGGCAGCAAGTGAAGCCTCCGCGCCCGCATGGCCGCCGCCAATGACTATTACGTCATATAGAATGCCACCCAAACCCTGTATGTCAGTGTTGTTTTGCATTTTCACATAGATGTTTAAAGACAAAGAGATTATATCAAATTATATACTAGATTGTGAACAATAAAATATCAAGTGTTATGCGACAACAAAAACTTAAAAAAGCGAGAATAACCAATAAAAACGGGGGTCTGATAGGGTCCGTTGCATTTGTCAATATGCAAAATATCATTTCATGTCAACAATTATCTAATAGTTATCAACAGCGGCTTGCTAGTCGACTCGACAGCATGGCGCTAGATGTACGCGACCATTGCGGAGGGGCTGGAGCCCGACTGAAACCCGAGTGGAATCGCGGCGATGCTGGCATACTGCGCTTCCGTGCATAAAGGCCTTGTTGCTCGCGGTCTAACCCGCGGCAAGTGACAGTATCGGCGAAATATGCTATACTCTGCGTCATCTATGAAGAAGGTAATAATCACAGTCGTTGGCAAGGACATCGTGGGCATCATCGCAAAGACGTCCATGTACCTCTACAAGGCCAACATAAACATCCTGGACATCAGCCAGACTGTCGTGCAGGACTACTTCAACATGATGATGATCGTGGACTGCTCCAAGACCAGGAAGTCCTTCGACAGGCTTGGGGCGGAGCTCGCGAAGCTCGGCACCGAGATGGGCCTCCGCATCCGCTGCCAGAAGAGCGAGATTTTCGAGAAGATGCACAGGGTGTGACATGATCAACATCTACGAAGTCATTGAGACCAACAAGATGATTCTCGAGGAGAACCTCGACGTCCGCACCATCACCATGGGCGTCTCCCTCCTCGACTGCGCCGACTCTTCGGTCGCGAAGACCTGCGACTGCATATACGAGAAGCTCATGCGCCTCGCGAAGGACCTCGTGAAGACTGGCGACGACATCGGCCGCGAGTTCGGCGTGCCGGTGGTCAACAAGCGCATATCCATAACCCCGGCTGCGATAGTCGGCTCGGCGTGCTGCAGGC
>Ga0265300_10004446_pt1 | contig 11157 bp, 7 predicted proteins | sample AusTroGonzalo_MG_FD_193482 | JGI IMG/M metagenome (GOLD analysis project Ga0265300, IMG submission 193482) | Bovine rumen microbial communities from tropical cattle in Woodstock, Queensland, Australia - Gonzalo_03 | ecosystem: Host-associated > Mammals > Digestive system > Stomach > Rumen ... | reverse complement strand
ATCAAAGATCGTCTTGTCTCGCTGTTCCTTTCGGAAAGCGGATGCAAAGATATGGCGAGTTTAGATTCTGACCAAATATTTTGAAGACTTTTTTCTAAAAAAAACCTACTATCTACGCAAACCGGTTCATTTATACGGACATACGCAACCAATAAATATTGCCAGGGGCTTTGAGTACTAATTATTGCTTTACACTATTGGCAAAGAATACTTATCTTTGCACCCGAAAACAAAGTACCTTACGGTACCACAAGCTATCGTATATATTTATAAGGTGTGATTGGACTACTGAGAAAAACGCTGATTTTTTTGTTCCTGCTTACAGCGGGAACTGTTGTGTTGTACGCCCAAGAAACAGTAGTCAGGATAAACGGAAATATAAAAGACGAAAACGGCGAAACACTGCCCTATGCATCTGTCAGACTAAAGGACACATCAATCGGATGCATGACAGACAATAACGGCAATTTCTCATTCAACGGCCAGTTGGAAGGCCAGACGCTGGTTGCCTCATGCCTCGGATTCCAGAACTATGAGATACAGCTGTCAAACAAAACGGTTTTTCCTCTCAGAATAACGCTCAAAGAGATTTCTTACCAGATTGATGAGGTCGTTATAAAACCCCAAAAGGAAAAATACACCAAGAAAGGCAATCCGGCTGTTGAACTTGCGAATGAGATCATTGGCCGTAAAGACGACGACAACCCTTTCAATAACGATTATGTTTCAAGAGACCGCTATGAAACATATATAGTGGCGCTGGACAATTTCACGGAAGAGAAGCAGCAGCAGGCTATGTTCCGCAAATTCCCATTCCTTACGGATTATGTGGACACGTCAAAGGTTTCCGGAAAGCCTATCCTGAACGTATCGTCACGTGAACTGGCAGCTACAGACTACTATCAGAGAAGACCTGCAAGACAGAAGCAGACGGTACATGGACGGGAATGGATCGGTATAGAGGACTTTCTGCCCGACGAAGAGGTTAGAGCCGCCGTTGAGGCAACCCTTAGAGACGTGGACCTTTTCAACGAGAAGGTTCTGATCCTACGCAATGAGTTTGTGAGTCCGTTCGCCGACTATGCCACCTCTTACTACAGATTCTATCTTCAGGATACCATAATGGTAGAAGGTGAGCCTTGCGTTGACCTGGCATTTGTACCAAGAAACCTGCAGTCTTTCGGTTTTACCGGTCACCTTTACATTACTGTAGATTCCACCCATTTCGTGAAATGGATTCAGATGAACGTGCCCTATGACATCAATCTGAACTTTGTGGAATACATGAATGTTGAGCAGAGGTTTGCACGCGACAGCGAGCATCCCAGACTACTTACATACGAATGCATTACGGCAGAGTTCAAACTTTACGATTTCATAGACGGCATCTACGGCAGACGTGAAGTCTTTTATTCAGGCTACAAGTTCAACGACGAGGTTGACAAAGAGCCGTTCACACACCAGGAGCACATAATAGAATCGGCTGACGCCTTGAATAGGGATCAGGAATTCTGGACTCAATACCGCAGCGCAGACGGAAGAACGGATGGAGGCAAAACCATGGATGTGAAAGAGATGATTGACAAATTGCGCACAATTCCCGTCTACTATTGGACTGAGCAGTTCATCAATCTCCTGTTCTCGGGATACATACCCGTCAAAGAGGAAAACACACCATTCTATATAGGCCCCGTAAATACCATGATCAGTTACAATGGAATGGAAAAGATCAGGCTCAAGTTCGGAGGAATGACGACTGCATATCTTAATCCGCACCTGTTTGGCACTGCCCATCTGATTTATGGTGTTGACGACAAGAGAATCAAGTACTCAGGAAGATTGGAGTATTCATTCAAGCCCAAAAAGGAACAATGGAACGAATTCCCCATACACTCCCTCAGACTGCAATATGACAACGATATTTATCAGTACGGACAGCAGTACATATATACCAACAAGGACAATTTCCTTCTGTCGCTGAAACGTCTGCCCGACAACATGATAGGTTATGTCAGGAACGCCGAGCTGACTTATACCCTGGAACGGCACAGCGGTTTCACGTTCACAGGAGCGATACGAAACAGGGTAAATGAAGCCACCAAGTTCATAACGATGGAGAAGAGCGACGGAAGCGGATCGGTTGATGAAATCACACAGACTGAATTGGAAATAGGTCTACGATATGCTCCGGGAGAGAAGTTTGTACAACACAAATGGAACAGAAAGAGCAAGACTCCCGAACTTCCGGTATTCACTCTCAATCATACCATGGCCAAGGCCGGCTTATTGGGAAGCGATTACTCGATACAACACACGGAGTTCTCATACCGTCAGCGTCTGATGGCGGCTCCGATAGGTTATTTTGACGTTATGCTGAAAGCTGGAAAGGTCTGGGGACAAGCTCCCTACCCTCTGCTGATTATCCCTAACGCCAACCTGTCATACACTTACCGCAAAGAGACTTTCGAGACCATGACCCCGATGGAGTTCATTCTTGACCAGCATCTGACTTGGGATGTGGTGTATTATATGAACGGACTCATATTCAACCGCACGCCGCTCATCAAGAAACTGAAGTTGAGAGAGGTCCTGTATTGCCGTGGAACATGGGGATCACTCAGCGACAGGAACAATCCCGCCATTGATACAAGCGGTAAGGTATTCTCATATCCGACAGACCGAAGCAAAGCCACCGGAACCGTCATGAAGGAGCCTTTCGTGGAATTAGGTGCGGGAGTGGAGAATATTTTCAAGATTGCATCAGTCAACTTCTTTAAGAGAATGACATACAAAAACAGCCCCGATGTTGACCAATGGGGCTTGAGGATTGCAGTTCACCTGCAATACTAAAATACAGGATTGTTATTCCTTGACAGGTTCGGGCTCAGGATTAACGAACTTGAAATCAGAAACCTCAAACAACCTGAATCCATTCTTTTTCCTGTTCTTCTTTATCAAACGGTCTCTCTTCCTAATAAGCTGTTTTTCTTTCTCGGAAAAGAGAAGTGATGTCATATATGATTCATTATCGTCACTGCCTGTGACATGATCAGTAAACTGTTTCTCAAACACGAGACGTTCCTTGACGAACCACTTGTTGTTGACTACCACATCCTTGACCAACTGTATATCGGATACGAATACCGCTGAATCAAGAAGCGAAAAAGAGGCGGCGCACATATAGACATCAACCTGACGGGAATTCTTTTCCTGTTTCTGGTTACGCATCTTTGCCAGGTCTTTACGGCTCATTTCCAGGCCTTCGCCTTTATTGAGAGTAGGATCCTGCGCTCTGCCTGACCTCTGTGCCGAAACGGACAACGTGAAAAGGAGAAACGCTGCCGCCAATGCCGGTTTAAATACCGTTCTCATATCAACCAAGGTATGATTTGAGCAGTTTGCTACGGGAATTCTGACGCAGACGACGGATGGCCTTCTCTTTAATCTGACGGACACGCTCTCGGGTAAGACCAAACTTATCGCCTATCTCCTCGAGAGTCATCTCACGGCAGCCGATTCCAAAGAACATACGGATGATGTCCTTTTCACGATCTGTAAGAGTTGAAAGGGCGCGGTCTATCTCCTTGGAGAGTGATTCATTCACCAAAGTCTTATCGGCCATAGGTGAATCGTCATTGACAAGTACGTCAAGGAGGCTGTTGTCCTCGCCGTCAACGAACGGAGCATCAACTGATATATGACGGCCTGAAACCTTAAGGGTATCGGCAATCTTGTCGACGGGGATATCAAGTACTTCAGCAAGTTCCTCGGGCGAAGGACGACGCTCGTTGTCCTGCTCGAATTTGGAGAGAGCCTTGCTTATCTTATTGAGTGATCCTACCTGATTGAGGGGCAGACGTACGATACGTGCCTGCTCTGCCAGAGCCTGAAGAATGGACTGACGGATCCACCATACAGCGTAACTGATGAATTTGAAACCACGGGTCTCATCAAACTTTTCGGCAGCCTTGATAAGTCCGAGGTTACCCTCGTTGATAAGGTCAGGAAGGCTGAGTCCCTGGTTCTGATACTGTTTAGAGACTGATACAACGAAACGCAGATTGGCGCGAGTGAGTTTTTCAAGAGCAGCACGGTCACCCTTGCGTATACGTTGTGCAAGTTCAACCTCCTCTTCGACCGTAATAAGTTCCTCACGACCTATTTCCTGCAGATATTTGTCAAGTGATGCGCTTTCACGGTTGGTTATACTCTTTGTAATCTTAAGTTGCCTCATTGTCAGTATGTAGCTTTATTGTTCTAACAAAATTAAAATCGCCTATTATTCTGAAATAAGCGAATTGGGTGCAAATTTACTTAAAATAAAAATATAATAGGGCTTTTTTGACGCGAAAAAATTGAAGTGGTTTATCCGACCACTCCAATTTTTCATTTCCGGATGCAATGCCTAACACTTATTCATCGGCAAGGTCAATCGCATACATTGCTCTACGTCCGCTCGGATATACGCCTTGGATGAACAACACCTGATTGGGTGACGAAACAGCATCCTTATAGATCTTCTCGACATCATCGACAGATTTGATCTGCTGGTCATTTATCCTGAGAATAATATATCCGCGCTGTACGCCGGCATCTTTCATAAGACCGCTGTTAACGGAGCTTACCTGTACGCCATAGCCGATATTCAGCTGACGGCGGGTCTGCTCGGGAACTTCCTGGAATGCGGCTCCAAGCACCTCCATATCGGCAGCTTTGACTATTTCGGTATTGCCGCGGGCATTCTTGAGCTCGACATCAACAGTCTTTTCCTTTTTGTTGCGGAGCAGAGTAACTGTCACCTTGTCACCGGGACGATAGCGGACAATGATTTCCTGAAGCTCGTTCATTGTCTTGACTTTCTTACCGTTGATAGCTGTGATTATATCACCTTCCTTTATTCCGGCAGCAAGAGCACCTCCACCGTCAACAACACCTGAAACGTAAACACCGTCGATGGCATCACCGAAATCAAGGTTTTCGTTCCTGGAATCCTGACGCATGTTCAGGACATCACCGCCCTCGATACCGAGCATGGCGCGCTGAACAGTTCCGTATTCCTTAAGGTCGGCCACGACTTTCTTGACAATAGTGGTCGGAATAGCGAATCCGTAACCGGCATATGTACCCGTAGGTGATTCAAGGGCTGCGTTTATGCCGACCAGTTCACCACGTACGTTGACCAAGGCACCACCACTGTTACCCATATTGATTGCAGCGTCAGTCTGAATGAAAGACTCGATACTTTCGGCTCCCTCATATATTCCGATCTTACGTGATTTGGCGCTTACCACACCGGCTGTTACACTGGATGTGAGGTTGAAGGGGTTACCTACTGCAAGTACCCACTCTCCCAACTTTAGTTCGTCGGAATCACCCATGGGAACGATCGGGAACTCATCTCCCTCAATCTTGATCAATGCCAGGTCCGTATTGGCATCGGCACCGACTAGAGTAGCGGTGAATACCCTGTTGTCATTCAGCGTAACCTGAATCTCATCGGCATTCTCAACGACGTGATTGTTGGTGACGATATAGCCGTCCTTGCTCAGGATAACTCCGGATCCGTATCCGACCTGAGGCTGAGACTGGTACTGGCGCTGACGCGGACGTCCGCCGAAGAAGTATTCAAATATGTCAGGATACTCCTGATAGGTCTGAGTGCGGCCCTTTATCGTGGATTTGATATGGACTACGCCATGTACGGTCTTTTCGGCGGCCTCTGTCAGATCAACAGGCTGCATTTTGGACGCGGATGGCATTGATGCTTGAGAAAGCGTAGTATAAGGAGTGCCTTGCTCCGTTACATATACGACTCTGCTGTTTTTCTTGTTCACAAGGTTTGTGGTTATCACTGATGCTCCTACGCAGCAGCATACCAGAACTACAAAAGAAGTGATAATCCTAATTGCTTTTTTCATAGCTTTATCTCCTATTTTGGTTAATTAATCGGTTTGCATTAACACTTGTCACATCCAAATATATACAACTTTCGGACCAATGTTGCATATCACAAGCAACTTTTGCCAATAATTAACCATAAAACCTCCAATTTAACACAATAGGACCGATAAAAAAACGGGCAGAGTACATGAGACCCTGCCCGTTTTATTCAGTCCGGATTATTACTTCAAGCCGAATACCTCATCGAGAGATATCTGCTGAACGGTTCCGAGAGACTTGAGATAATTCATATCCAAGTCACTGGCATCACCGAGAATTCCGTAGATATAGGTACGACCCTTAATCCACTTCTGCTGACATGCAACCAGATCCTCCATTGTCAAGCCTGCCAGATTGTCATAAACCTTCTTGGCAAGAGGCTCGGTAAGTCCAAGTTCCTTGGCATTGAGGTAGCTATTCAGGACTCCCATTCCGACAGTGCGATTGGTACGAAGTACTGACTCCAAACCAGCCTTGGCAATCTCAAATGACTTGTCAGACTCGGGCATGTCATTTATTATCAGATCAAATGCCTCGACGGCAGCCTTCAGCTTGTCATTCTGAGAACCTATACGTGCATAGAAGCAATATGTGTCATCTGTAAATGAAGGTGATGACAGGTAGGCACTTGCGTTGTAAGCAAGAGCTCTGGCCTCACGCATCTCCTGGAAGACGATAGTATTCATTCCTCCACCGAAGTACTCGTTAAACAATTCGATAGCGGGAACATCCTCCATTGAGAATTTCTCACCACGGTCTGAATACTGGATGTAATTGAACTGGCGGGAATCATAGGGAGCAACATAAACGACAGGCTTATCAACAATCTGTTTCTTGTTGTATTTCCTAACCAGTTTCTCTGGATTATCTGAATATTTGTGATGCTCTGCAAGAATACTCTTGACATCAGCCTCGTTCTGAGGTCCATAGTACAGAATGGTGTGTTCCTTATTGAGAATGTCCTTCACCAATCCCAGCAACTGCTCTGAAGTAAGTGCCATAACCTGCTCATTGGAAAGAGTAACAGACTTGACATACTCAGGACCATACATTACATAACTGTTCAATGCACGTGAGCATGTGTTCTGATTAGTTTTTGCCATCTGACGTGCCATCAGTTCATCCTGCTTGAGATTCTCGAGAATATCCTCATCGGGAATAGCATTGAGCATAAGATCCTCGGCAATATCCAGCATATGTCCGAGATTCTCGGCCAGACCACTGACTGAAACTGTCATTGTGTTGTCACCAACGCTGAAACTGTGGTTTCCGGCAATGATATACTCCTCAAGCGCCAACTCCTCGGCACTACGGGTAGGAGTACCCAGATATGAGAGGTAGTCAAACGCAAATCCAAGTGCGGGATCAGTACTGTTGCCGATGTCGAAACGGAATGTTGCGTTAACGATATCGTTATTCTCATTCTTCTTGTAAAGCATCTCGATGCCCTTCTTAAACTCAGACTTGGAGAGATCCTTCTCATAGTCCACAAATACAGGTTCGATGGGAGCGACCTCAGTCTGAGCTATCTCAGTCAGGAAGGCACTCTGCTTGTCACGGTTGGTGGCAATAGGAGTAATGGCCGGAGCGATGATCTTATTATTCTTGGGATTGACACCCTGGTGCTTGTAAACAACCACATATGAGTTTTCTCCAAGATAATTGTTGGCCCACTCAACTACATCGGCCTTTGTAACCTTCTCCAGACGGTCAAGTTCATGAACCTCATCGGCCCAGTCTGAACGCTTGATGAATGAATTGACCATCATCATGGCACGACTGCTGTTGGACTCAAGCTGACGCATCTGGCGCAGTTTGATATTGGCTATGGCAGCCTCAATCAGAGACTCATCGAAATCACCAGCACGAAGTTTTGCAACCTCTTCCAGAATAAGAGACCTGACCTCATCCATTGACTGACCATCCTTGGGATAGCCCTGGATGAGAAAATCGGAATAATCCATACGGTCATAGAGTTGTGATCCTGCATAGAGAACTTTCTGCTGCTGATTGAGATCAAGATCTATCAGACCGGCCTTGCCGTTTGTCAGGATGGATGAAACTATTCCGGCAATTTCGAACTCCTTGTCCTTTTCACCGGGGCAGCGCCAGCCGAACAGGAGGAAGTCAGCCTCATTACCATAGACATGTCTTTCGACGGCCGATGTCAGCTTCTCCTCGGGCTCATACTTGAACTCAGGAATAGAAGGATTGGGCTCCCAGTCACCAAAATACTTTTCAATGATAGCCACAAACTCATCGGGATCGAAATCACCTGAGACGCAGATGGCGATATTGTTGGGAACATACATGGTTGACTTCTGCTTCTTGATGGCAGAAATTGAGGGATTCTTAAGATGCTCCTGTGTACCGATAACCTGCTGGAGTCCGTACGGGTGATTCTTGTAAAGAACGGAATCCATGGCATAGATGGAATTCTCGGCATCCTCATTCAGATACATGTTGTACTCCTCATAAACAGCCTCCAGCTCAGTGTGGAATCCGCGGATTACAAGATTGCGGAAACGGTCGGCCTGAATGCGGGCCCAGTTGTCAATCTGGTTTGAGGGGATGTTCTCCTGATAGCATGTGAGATCCTCGGAAGTAAATGCATTTGTTCCCTGAGAGCCAATCATTGACATGAGTTTGTCATACTCGTTGGGAATGGATATCTCAGATGCGGCATAACTTAGACTGTCAATAATATGGTAGATTGCCAGGCGCTCCTGAGGATCCGTCTTGGTACGATAGATGTTGAACTGCTCCTCAATCTGGTCAAGCAGAGGCTTTTCGGCAGCATAATCGGATGTACCGAAACTCTCTGAACCCTTGAACATGATATGCTCGAGATAGTGAGCAAGACCTGTGTTATCGGAAGGATCGTTCTTTCCGCCGTTTCTTACCGCGATATAGGTCTGAAGACGCGGAGTCTCCTTGTTTACTGACATATAAACCTTAAGACCGTTGTCAAGAGTATAGATCTTGACCTTCATGGGGTCACCCTTGACCGTCTCATACTTGGAGCAGGAAACGACACCGAGCAGCATAAGGGCTGCTACGGCAAACAATGATAGTTTTTTCATTTAAATATGTGATTTTATAACAATTATTCTTCGGGAAGGAACATGGGATCCCATGCCGGCAGTTTCTGGGGCTTCTTATTAAGCAGTTCCAGGATATCGGCAGGAACATATTTCTTCTCCACCACGAGGCGGAACATATACTCGTTGAACCACTCATCGGTCATAATAAGATAGCCCTTGTAGCCAGATGAGGCGCCCCAGCTGTTCTCAACCATCCACTTTTTGACGGCACCTTCATCATCCAGGTCAACACCCATCAGTGTCATGGCATGTGAAGAGCTACTGGCATGTGTCTGTATACGCTGTTTCTTGTCCATAGGGAACTCAGTGTCAAACAGTGAGGCATAATCCATATTGGCCAGATCAAGCGTGCCCTTATCGGAATCCATATATTTTCTCACATCGCATGAGAAATAGAGGGCGGTATTATCCTTGATGGATGCCACTGCCATCTCCTTGAGTCGGTCCATAGGCAGATTCACATAAACCCAGTTATCACCGTCATAAACGTGACGGTCATACTCGATCTCATATGTCTTATAATACTCACGAATAGGATCGTTCATAAACATGACGTAGTTGTTTTCAAGATCCTGGCCGATGAACTCGTCGTAGAAACTCTTAGGAGTATAGGTCTTACGGCTCACAAACTTACCTTTCGCATCGTAACGGGCCCACTCGAACTCCGTGGGAGGTACGCCCAGGCACTTGACCAGAATTCCGTATATCTCAGTGAGCATCTCGACTTTGCGTTTTGAGGCATCGGCCGGTTTGAGTTCACGCAATTCCAGTCCGAACTGACGCAGTTTCTGAGACAGGATGGAACGCATATCGGAGGTATTGTTGCTCTGATAAGTCTCCGGCATGACATCCTTTGGAACGACTCCGTACTTCATGATCAGGTTGGAGACACCGGTAAACTGTCCTCCGTCACTTATGGGGTTATCAAAGAGCCAGTCAACCTCACGGTCATCGACCGGTTTGGAACGTGTATCGATGATAGCCTGCAGGAAGAGATTGGACTTTTCGAGCAGGTCATAGAACGAGCAGTAATTCTGGGAGAATTCAAACTCGCCGAGATCATGGGTTGATATCATCTTGGCTCTGAGTACATTCAAACCGGTAAAAAGCCAGCAACGGCCCGATGATTTCTGATTTGTAATACCCTTGGTCGTAACCTTGTCTGAAAAATGAGTATCAATCATTGCCAGGTTATCGGCATTAATCGCCAATGTGGCGATAGACTGGCCAGCAAGAGCATTACGTACCGCTTTCTCAGCAGGAGTGTCATTATATCCCTTACGAATCTCATCCAGCATACTATCCGTTATTCCACCGCTCTTCTGTGCTTGGGCAGTAGTGATAGTGAAGATGGTCAGCAATAACAAATATGATTTTTTCATCAAAACAGAATTTATCAGGAAAGTGTATTAAAAGTTGAAGTACTCACCCATGGCTTCCAAATCCATGATTATCTCATTTGTTTGATCCAGATCATCATCGGAAGAGACAGAAGTCTCCCCTTTCCTGGATGCCCGGATATTAAAAGGCATACGAATCTTATATCTTACCGGCTTTCCGTTTTTGGTGGCTGGAGTCCAGCGAGGCATAGTCTTGAACAAATCGACTAAAGCTTTATCTACTGAATCATCAATACCTTTGACGATGCCGATATAAGTCAAGTCACCTGATTTCTCAACAGTAAATTCGATCTCTACTTTACCATCCACAGAACGCCTTTTGGCATCTGCCGGATAGACAAAGTTTTCTGTAATGTATTTACTAAGATTCTTGGAACCACCCTTGAATTCCGGTTGTATTATAACAACCTTTGTCGTGTCCGAAGTATTGTTGACTGAATCAGTTTCAGATTGAGCAATAACGGAACCAGATAAGAACAGCAAGGTCAGAATCAATAATATTTTTTTCATATCCACTGCATTTTTATCAGTTGCAAATATAGCAATAACTTCATATTGTAGGAAAGAATGAGTAATTTTGCAGCCCGAAAGCTGACCGGTCTGCCGCTGTCCCCTATGGGGCTGAGGAAAGTCCGGGCGACACAGAGCATTCCACTTCCTAACGGGAAGCAGTCGGCAACGGCTGATAAGCGCAGAAGAAAACAACCGCCGAA
>Ga0265300_10004444_pt1 | contig 11163 bp, 8 predicted proteins | sample AusTroGonzalo_MG_FD_193482 | JGI IMG/M metagenome (GOLD analysis project Ga0265300, IMG submission 193482) | Bovine rumen microbial communities from tropical cattle in Woodstock, Queensland, Australia - Gonzalo_03 | ecosystem: Host-associated > Mammals > Digestive system > Stomach > Rumen ... | reverse complement strand
TTCCTTACCCATCTGCCGATAGTAAGAGGCTTCCAGTGACCAGAACTTGGGGCTGTACTGGACATAGCCTCCAAGCACCTGTTGCCATTCGGTTCGTTCGTTTTTACCTGCATCGCCACCTTGCATACCGATATTCATAAACAGTATTGAAGCACCCAATGGTATGGGAGCAACGTCATAGTGATACCAAAATGTCTGCATCGTCTTGTAAGGCTGTGCACCTTTCGTGTAGTAGGTGCCACCATTCATGTTTTCTGCATTCTGGTTATACGCCAAGATGGCATGTGCCTTATGGCCATACCCCTCATAACCCAGTTTCAATGCATCGTGCGAAGATCCAGCCATTGCCCAATCATTTGAACCAATGATACGTTCGTCATCGTACGCAAGTATCTGACGACCCACCTGAGTGAACAATCCGTTCTTTGCAGCCAGTTTGGCCCACCCTTCATACACGTTGATGGCTCCCTTGCCCGACTGTCCCCAGACACCTTGATGCTGGATGTTCAGTTTCATCTGCAACCAAGGCTTCTGATCGCCCATGTTGAACCTTTCGTAGCCCACCACAAGCCTCTCACGTCCAATCACGAAATTCGACTTGTTATCTTTATCAGGATCCTCTGAACTCGAAAGCCCACCAGAACGGATTTCGCCACGTGTCATCATCTGCAAGTCCAAGGTCACTTTGTTCTCCTTTTCCTCGCTTTGGCAAGCAGCGCTAAGCGACACCATCAGCAATCCTGCGGTGGCAAAGGCTCTGACGGCAAAAGCATGGGGCTTCATACGTCTTACTGGAAATCAAAAAGGTCAATGAATCCTGTTAACTGGAATACATTCTTGATGTCATCATTCACACTACGCATCACCACCTTGCTACCACTGGCTTTAGCGCCTTTCAGGATGTTGAGCAGAATGCGCAAACCACTGGAAGCGATATACTCCAGATCTTTGCAATCGATGATCACATCTTTGCCGTCACTGGTATAAAGGGGTTTCAGAACCTCTTCAGCCTCAGTAGCAGCTACGGTATCCATTTCTCCTACTAATGTGGCAACATACTTGCCATCGATTTCTTCAATTTTTGTGTTCATAATCTTTATGATTTTAAGTTTTTAATTAACGTCAAAACATTGGTGCCCTCTATACGCTCATAATTGATCGAATCCATCAATTCACGTACCAACAAGATGCCCAAACCGCCTATCTGACGATCTTCAGCAGAAAGAGTTGTGTCAGCCCTTTCCTTCATGGTTGGATCGAAGAGTACACCAGCATCGATAATCTGGAAACGAAGGGTGTTGCCATCAGACATGATTTTGACGGTAATGTCGCCCTCTTTTCCTGCAGGATAGGCGTATTCTATCACGTTGACCACCGCCTCTTCGACAGCCAAACGCAACTGGCGAGCCAGCGATTTCTCGATGCCCAGTTTTTCTGTCGCCGACGTGATGAAGGCACTGAAGCGTGTCACCTCATGGAGATTGTTCTTCATCACCAACGTCTCTGTCAGCACACTCTCAAACTCCTGAGGCATATAGTGGATGACAAGCATTGTAAGGTCATCACTCTGTTCTGCATCTTCCACAAACTGGTTCACAGCATCTGTCATCGTCTGCAAGAGCACTTGAGGCTTGCTTTCAGAAGCAACACTACACAACACTTCTTTCACTCGCTCCAATCCGAAGAATTGACGCTGAACATTCCTTGCCTCCGTCAGTCCGTCCGTATAGAGGAACAAGGTGGAGCCAGTCGTGAGCAGATGCTCATGTTCCACATACTTCACATCGGTAAACACGCCCACAGGCAGGTTGGGTTTGGCATCAAGGGTGCTGACTGTTGACTGTTGGCTGTTGACAATGATGGGCTTATCGTGCCCCGCATTGCAAAAATGAAGTCGTCCTGTCGGTAAATCCAGCACACCAATGAAGAGGGTGACAAACATATTCGCCTCGTTGCCGTGACACGAGGTCTCGTTGATGACCTGCATCATACGAGCAGGATTGTTCTCATGTGCCGAAGCAGAACGGAACAACGAATGGGTCACAGCCATCACCATCGCCGAAGGCACGCCCTTGCCACTCACATCGCCAATGCAGAAGAAGAGTTTCTCATCTCGCAGGAAGAAGTCGAAGAGGTCACCACCCACCTCACGGGCAGGTACCAGCGAGCCAAACACATCAACATCATCTCGTGTCACACTATTCTTCTGAGGCAACATCTGTGTCTGGATTTCCTTGGCAATATGTAATTCGCCTTCGATACGATCCTGTTCCTTCTGCGTTGCCTGCAAGCGTCGGTGACTCTTCACAAACAACTGGATGATGACAGCCAATACGAAAATGCCAGCCAGCATCATGATGATGATGTACTTACGCATGTCATCCAACTTACCAAACACTTCCTTATCATAACACACCAGCACGATCTGCCAACGTGGCTCACGTTTCTTGGTTGCATAATACACATGCCCCGATTCGCCGCACTCCTCATCGAAGAAAGGAAAGCCCGTCACACGTCCATTCGCCTTCAGTTCCCTCTCCACCGTACTGTCGTTCACCATCTCCACAATCTTCCTGACCAAAGATGGACTTGCCAAACTATCATCAGGCCCAGCAATCAAATCGCCGTCTTTGCCCATCACCAACGAAAATGAAGAAGAATTGCGATGGTGCTGATTCACCACTTCGCCCACCCAATTCGTAGCCATATCAACAAGCAACACAGCCACAGGCTCTCCACGCTTGTCTTTCACAGGCATACCATAAGTTGTCACCACACCTTTCGCCCCCTCTGCATCCAAATAAGGCGGTGTCCATTTCACCGTATCGCCCCTCAAGGCAATTTGATAAAAATCTTTTTGGGTATAATCGTGCTTTTCCGATGCAATCTGCTCCACCTCCACAGAGTCTTTTATTTGTCGGCCATACACCTCAAACAATTCCCCTTTCGATGGATAATAATAAGGCTTAAAACCAATACCAGCCCCAACAATGTTAGCACCACCATCCTGCGCCATGCTGGCAACCAACATATTCATATAATCAGGGTCATCCAAATGACGCTGCGTATGCCACACCTGACTGGACACACCCACCTCTGCCTTCACCACGATTTCCTGAATGCGCAAAGCTGAAGTCATCAAATCCTGAAGGGCACTCTTCTCCAATTCCTCCTCCAGCAAACCACGTGTGTATCGATACTGAATTGCTGAAATAACCTCAAGCAACACAGCAGCCAAAATGATGACAATAAGCACAGCCCTTTTTTTGAGCCAGTCAGATAGTTTTTTCATTCATATAGATATTTCGCCACAAATATATATATTTTTCTTGAACTATCAGCCTACAGAACTCAAAAAAATCAAAAATTCTAATTATTTTGTTGAAATGGATACTTTATTAGGGTCGACACTGAGAAAAAGTCCCTTGATTTTTCTGGGGGCATGCCGCCCACAACAACACGTTTTCCTACCGACTTTCAGCACAACGGTACCTGACCCCCGTGGTAACTAGCAAACCTCATATATCTAACATCTTTCAACCATATTACGTCTGCAAAGATATGGCATCAATAAATTAAAACCATCTCATATATTAAATCTATTACTTTACTTATATATAATAGTCTGATGTGATAACCCGAACTTTTCTCTAATTACATTTGTCAATAAGCAGTTAGCACATCTATACATCAATATCCGCTCCTTTTTATTTAATGACTCATGCGATAATATTTTTGTTTTATCCTTGATAAAATGTCTTGCCTCTTTTCTATTGTTTGACAAGTTAATTAAATCATTAATTGTGTAACCATTGAAAACACTAGACAGCTCTGGGAAGTATTCCTCAATTCGCTTATCCGTTCTTGTTTCCATAGGATACATCGCATTAATTATTTCTAAAGCCTTTTCGTCCATTGGTAAAATAGGAATGATGATATTTTCAAATTCAGATGGTTTCCAATGCTGGATAATTGAACTGCCAGCATCCTTTTCTGCTTGCATTTTTCCTGCAAGGGAATTTATTACCAAGGTTAAATAATCAGAAAGGACATTTTCACCTTTAATCGTATAAATGCTATTGCCTAATTATGTTGTATTTACCATCATTAATAGGTGCATCTACAATCGTTGCTGTGTGCTGTTCCTGTCAGAATGTCTTGTATTTACCATCATTAATAGGTGCATCTACAATACCAAAACAAAAAACGCTCTTTGACTTATGCTTGTATTTACCATCATTAATAGGTGCATCTACAATGCTGTTTCTACAACTTGTTAGTTGATAGAAAGATGGTACTCATTTGGTACTTTCAGAACTTGCTCTATACTCTCACGGACAAGTCCGCTACCTGTTATTTTTGCATTTCTGATTCCCATTTGATATTAGCGGTCAACATCCACACTTGGACGATTAACAACCGCAAGGCTTTACAAAACCTTATGTTATTTAAATGCACCTATGGTGGTGCGTTCATTTTTCTTTATCCCTTGCAGATACATATCCATTTCTTCTCTTTCTAGTCGACAAAAGTCTGGATAGTCTCTTTGCATCATCTCCACATCGTAATCCTTCGACAAATCGCCGTCTAGATTCAGATGTTGTAAATTAAATGCGGCCATTAAGTCTCGCTGGTGTTTGTCACCATTCGACAAAGTAATGACACGTTCGTTCAATTTGTGTTCTGTGAACTCTCCATTTGTGAAGTCAAACCTACTTGCAGCATTTTTAACATCCACTTTCTTGAATTGTCCGCCAAGAGATTTTACTTTATTCTCTAATATGGTGGAAAACATTGCAGGGGCATGATTGGCAACAGACTTTCCAAATCTTTTCTTGCTCTGAATCCGTCCCTTCTTATTCAATTTTGTTTCCTTGCTCTTTCGTGTCCAACCACTGACGGGATTATTTTCAACTATAAACGTGTCACCTAGTTCCAAAAGAGCATTTGCAGTTTCTATATGTTGTAACTTCCTGATGGCTGCTTGTTTACGAAGCAACTCTTTACGTTCACTTCGCAATCGTTCATATCGCTTAGAATCATTCCAATATCTGCGTTCTCCATTTTTGCGAGAGATGGGTTTTATCGTACCGTCCTCATTAAAATTCTGAGGATTATTGGCCTTGCGACTTCTGTCCATTTTACGACTGACAACATACAAATCCCTTTGAATGTCATCGCATTTATTTGCCAATTTGTCTATAGAGACTTTTTGTCGGGATGAAACGGCGATGGTAGAAGGACCTAAGTCGATTCCCACATTACCTTTGCCCAACATCCTACCTTTTTGTGGTTTTTCGCCTTCAATTGTCAACTGCACATAATATTTCTCGCGACCACGTATTTCTTTTCTGACAACATTTAATATCTTGATACTGTCAAAGCCTCCTTTTAAGGCAAACATTTCATACTCGGTCATTGAATGTTTGTAGTCAATAGGAAGTGTGATGTATTTAGCGTATTTTCCAAGTTTTCCATTGGTTTTGATAATCACCTCCATAGAATCAAGATGAATTTCCATTCCAATGAATGTGGTATTGTTTGCCTTCCTACTTCCAAATGTGTTTAAGTCTCTATATTTCTTAAATGACACACGCTTCGAGTCTCTATCATATAGATACTTGTTCCATGCTGCCCACATATTGCTTGCCAGTCGTTCTAACATGAACGAATTGATGCCCAAGTCAGAATAAGATTTGTTTGCACCAGCTGGAAGTTTCCCTAATTTTGCGATATACCCACTAAAGCCATCCATTTTAGAGCCACTACTGGCACTCATGGAATATGGGAACTTTATGGCAAAAGGCTCACCATTTCTGCCTACTATATCCTTAAAATAAAATGGATGGCTCTTGAAGAATTCCCTTTTCTCTTTATAGGTGGTACATTGCCTGAACTCATCCATTTGCTCAAAGTATCGATATTGGCGGATGAGCTTTCTTTGTACATAATTATATATTTGGCGTAGATACTCGTATCGCTTGTTGAGAATGTCTGCCTGCCATTTCTCAACTTTCAAAGGAAGTTCCAATACAAAGTTCTCTGTTGCCATAGATAGGTTAATCATGTTATCAGTTGCAAAAGTACAAAGAATGATTGGAACAACAAAAACTTTTCTTTCTTTTTTCAATAGAGGCAGGTTATTTGGCAATAAAGCACGCATATTTCTCAGCAGAGGCAGGTTATTGTGAAATAAGGCCGCCTTATCGATGACGATGACACCGATGACACCGATGACACCGACCTATTTTTGTCATCGATAACGAAAAGTGGACCTATTATTATCTATATTTAAATAATTAGATTTAATAAATAATACCCCTTCTTGGCGTAGGTAAAAAAATAAATACCCCCACTGTCATCGGTGTCATCGTCATCGGTGTCATCGTTTGTGAGATAACTGACGGAAATTTGCTATCCTTAAGGGAAAATTTTGCGGCCCTTAAGGGTAACAAAAAATTGCTGCATAGTTAGGAAAAACTATCTCCCCAGTTGGGCAGCAAAATTTTCCCAACTGGGGCGCAAAAAATGAGAGGCAGGTTATAGAAATGGTCTCGTGGTCTCGCGTCTCGTGGTCTTTTTTCTTCTTTCGGTTGGGGGGTATGTAATTAGGGGGGAGTAGATTTAAACCTGTATAATAAATATATAATATAAATATAATAATATATAATATATATAACTATCGCGCACGGGAGACGAAATTTAAAAAAAAGACGCGAGACCACGAGACCACGAGACCTTTTTACTGGCTGTAGTGTAAAACAGTTGCGAGCTATACTATAGTCAATGAGCGGGCTGTTATATGCGATATGAGCGAGCTATTGGCTTGAACATGAGTGGGCTATTCATAGCAAGGGACGCGAAATTATTCCCAAAAACTGAAGAAAATGGAATAATATTCCAAAAAATCACAAATATTGGAATAAGTTTTTTGGGGGGGTGCCGTAAGGTTTCCTTTAGTTTGAAAAAGGTAAACCTTGTGCTTTGGATGGGGAAATAAACTGAATCTCATTCTATTTCAATTGACTCACGAAATCTTTTATTTTGATGACCGACACCTTAGGCCAAGGTATTTCTTTAAGAACATTAAAATGAGCGTCATTCGTTACGATGTATTCAGCATCAGCCGCTACAGCACAATCTACAAATTTGTTGTCATCTACATCAATTTTGATCAAGGAAAAATGGATATACACTTCTTGATATGTGGTTGTACTTAATCGAGCAATGGCTTCAACCACATTGTGAGCTATCTCTTTTGTCGTTTTTTCTGCAAGAATTTCCTCATACTCATCTAAAATCTCTGTGTTAACACAAAGACTTATTTTACCTGCCATCACGTCTGTCCATATCTGATGATAAGGACTGGATGTAGGCAATGTCTGCAACAGACAATTGGTATCAAGAACGATGCGACGCATAGCGATAAGGGGTGCGCATGTGTTCTGCGCCCCATTGTTCTATGGTGTCCTCATTGATGCTACCATTATCCCAGAGCGCATCTATAGCCTTCTGAGCTTTTTGAGCAAAATAGTTTGCCACAAGATCACGGAATTCCTTGAGATCCGCTTCAGAGGTGATGCTGTTCAGTGCATTCATCAACTCTAATTGTGCCATTTGACTGTAAGACATAATTATTTCTGTTTATATATCAATATACCATTCAGTTGCAAAAGTACAAAGTTTATTTGGAACAACAAAGGATTTGAGAAAAAATTGTTTTCATCAATCTTGTGAAAAGTATTTGTTTGGAGAATTTGTAAAAGGGCTGGTGAAAAACCGTCACTCGAGTCAATTCATCGAATGACTCGAGTCAAATGTCAAATCGACTCGAGTGAAGGTTTTTCGTAGGCTTTCTGACAGCAGGGGCAACCTATATCCTCTAAAAAGGTTACGGCTCGATGATGTTGAAGTTTAACACTGGCTTGTTGATTCCAGAGAAGAGGGTCGTTACAGCATCTTCATTGCCTGTGATCGTAAGACCTGTGAAGTTGCCATTGAGGTAGTTGACAAGAGCGGCCTTGGTACCTTTGGCTGTAGCATCAGCTTGGGAAGAGGTTTCGTTCTTGTAGGTGAGGATAACACCATTGCGACGCACCACGCAACACTTCTCGTCACCGATGATGAAGTTAACCGTCACATCATTATCTTCCACACTATGGCTATCAGTAGCAATGGCTGCATATTCAAATATCATGTCGATGCTACCAGCTCCCAGCATGTTGGCGATGCCTTCGCCTGTTCCATACTGCTTCTCAGTCGGCGTACCAGCTCGCAGTTCCATCGCACCAGTCAGATAGGCGTTACGCCAAGTGCCACTCTCACACTGATAACCCAATTGTTCGAGCGCATCTGCACAAAGTCGACGAGCTTCCATATTGGAGGGGTCGGCATAGACGAGTTCCTTGGTTACTTGTGCCACCCATTGATAGTCACCCTTGGCGTAGTCGGCACGAGCCATCTCGAGAATACGTTTGAAATCACCACCCATGTATTCCACAAGTTTCTTGGCTGTCTCATCAGGATTCAGGAGGTTGAGGTTGACAGGATTGGCGTCGTACCAACCCATATAACGCTGATAGACAGCCTTGATGTCGTGGCTGAGTGTACCATAATACTGACGAGTGTACCAAACTTTATCGAGCTTTTCAGGCAAACGCAAAGTATTGGCTATCTCTGTGGAAGTATAGCCTAGGTTGACATAGTGGAGGGTCTGGTCGTGAATGAACTTATAGATAGCTGCTGTGTTCTCGAGGTATTCTTTGATAATCTCCTTACCCCAATGTGGCCAGTTATGGCTTTGGAATACGACATCCGTCTTGTCAGCGAACTTGGTCTCTGCCTCAAGGATGTAGTTGCACCAGCCCTCAGCATCACGCACAGCAGCACCACGCAGGGTGTAGAGGTTGTGGAGGGTACCTGTGCAGTTCTCAGCCATCCAAAGAGCACGATAGTCGGGGAAGTAAGCATTCATCTCAGCAGGTGCCTCAGTACCAGGGGTGAGCTGGAAAGTGACAGTGATACCATCAATGGTGACAGTCTCATCCTCCGTCACTTCGTAGGTAGGTGGCATCAACGTGAGCGGAGAATTGGTGCTCTCACCCATACCAATACCCATCGCCATACGACCTGTCACGCCTTTAGGCAGGTTGGCGCCATACTGATAGGATGCACGACGTGACATCGCTGCATTACAATAGGCATTCTCAGCAATGACATGCTTCATGAAGCCAGCAGGTGTGATGACAGCAATCTTGCCAGGCTTAATCTGTTCTGCAAGCGGCAGGCTGGCATCAGCAATGTTGGAAGCATTGACGATAGCACCCACACCACCATAGTGGTCAGCGTGGCTATGGCTGATGAGGACTGCTACAATGCGAGGATTGGCATCGATATTGCGCTTGAAGAGTTCGATGGCTGCCTGAGCCACTTCCTTACCCATCAGCACATCGAAAATCATCCAACCATTCTTGGTCTTGATGAAAGTCATGTTGGCCATGTCGTAACCACGCACTTGGTAGATTCCTTCGCACACCTTGAAGAGACCTGTCTGCACATTGCACAGAGCATTCCGCCACAAGCTGGGATTGACCGTAGAGGGTGCTTCTCCTTCAGCAAGCAAAAATTTATATGCAGCCATGTTCCACACCTCCCCTCGTTCATTTGTGATGAGAAGGTCTGGGGTTGCTTCAATCAGTCCACGCTTGGCATTTTCCAACTCAGAATTGTCGGTGAAATCCAACCGCTCGTACCACTCCTTGTTCATGTCGGTAGTACGTTCAGTGGCATCCTTGGCAGCAAGGGGCTTGTCTGGATCAACGGGATCTGGGGTATCCGGCGCCTTCTCTTCTTCCTTGAAGAACACAAGGCTGTCCATCTCAGTGGCCAAAACGGTCTGCTTGACACCATTCTTATAAATGTAATAACCTTGGGCATTTGCCACTTGAACCATGCCACAAAGCAGCAGGGCGCTAATAATATATTTTTTCATCTTTTCTTATTGATTTTGAATGATTGTTTTCCAATAACTACGATATAAGTGCCAGCTGGCAACTGGCTGATGGAGAGCGTTGCCAAACCCTCTGCATTCGCTTTCCCCTGCAGAAGACATTTTCCATCGATGCTATAAAGCAACAGATTTTCGTTACCTCGGGCAGTGATAACAGAGTCTGTAATCTTGAAGGCATCCGTAGAGAGCGCTTTTATGTCTGTCGCCTCATCCACCTCCTCAATGGTCATTTTGAGGTAGTTGTCCAAGGGATAGAGGACAGTCATATCGGCACAAACCAACTTTACATCGCTATCTGTGAACGAAACGATGGGTCTTGCCTCCAAATCGAAGGCAGTGGTACGTTGTGCCTCATGGATAATAACACACATTTTCTTCTCACCCACATCTTCAGATGCCTTGCTGACTTACCCGCTGTTTGCAGCCATCGATGTGGCAGAAGTGAACAATGCCCCTAACAGCATCGCCCATGACCTCAAATTAGTTTTCCTTTTCATTTTTACATCATAATTGATTTTGTGATGATTATTGGTTAGTTGATTGCATTTACTTCCCTATGCCCCATGTTAGGTAAAAATTTAGTTTCGACCACAAAATTACAACTTTTTCTTATAGGAAAGAATACTTTCCCATTTTTTTGCAGAAAATAAAGTCATTTTTCTTCTGATTCTCCTTTTTTAAGCATGTTTTTTGTTTTATAGTTTAATATAGCAAATCGTGGAATTGGATACAAAATGAAAAATGAACGAAGAATAGTATCCGCTTTGAGTGATGAATGAAATGGAAAAAATCTGTTTTCATAGGCAAAATTTTTCTATTCCAAAAGAAAGAATTAACTTTGCACGGGGATTGTCTCCGTGTCGCCGATACTAATATTTATAAATTACTGAATAATAGCACGCTACGGAAATCATGTAAAAATTTTTGTACATTCATTTTCCACCCCTAATTCCACCCCTGAATGAAAATGTGAATTTTTTGTAAACTGATTTTCTTGGTGGTTTGAGGGCAAAAAACGTAACTTTGCATCGTTTTCAAGAAAAGTACGTTGAACTGCGCTTAAAGGTTAAAAGTAATGGGCAAGAAAAAGGCTATATGGATTGTTTTGCTGCTCTGCATGTCGATTGGGATGCAGGCACAGATTTATATTGCTG
>Ga0265300_10004441_pt1 | contig 11175 bp, 24 predicted proteins | sample AusTroGonzalo_MG_FD_193482 | JGI IMG/M metagenome (GOLD analysis project Ga0265300, IMG submission 193482) | Bovine rumen microbial communities from tropical cattle in Woodstock, Queensland, Australia - Gonzalo_03 | ecosystem: Host-associated > Mammals > Digestive system > Stomach > Rumen ... | reverse complement strand
GTCTGCGGACTGGGACTTCGGCTCTGCCGTTCTTCTCTTGCCACCTGTCGGCGTAGCCGCATAGGGGGTCTGGGGGTCTTCCCCCAGAATGTAACTTATAGTCAATATCTCTTGTATAGGATTTATGATCTCATAGAAAACTATGAGGGGTTTAAGATTGCGTCTTTACGGCGGTTGGGCTACGCTTCGGGAATTGCAACAATGGTGCGAATGACGGCGTGCGGGCGTTGAATCTCAACAATGCCGCCACGAATGCGAACTGGAACATCGGCTCTGCCGTTACTCTATCCGTAATCTGTGACAGGGTAAACAACTATGAACCAAAAGCGATCTTGAATCCTACACCGCTGACGGTTGAGACACCGTTTATCCGCTATTAGTAGTTTGGGGAGTGGAAATGAATCCGACACAGGCACGGCGGCACAGGTGGTCGAACCCGCCGCCGTGAGGAGATAGAAGAAAAATATCACCATAGGAGTACTGTCGGGAATGAAACAGTACAAGTATCTGTATCGAAAGATGCTTGACGAGAAGAATGTACGCAAGGCGTACACGCTGCTTCGGAAAGGCAAGACAAAGAGAAAGGAAATCCAATATATAGACGCTCACCTTGACGAAGAGGTGAAAGCGATGATCGAGACTATAAGGAACACAAGACCGGGCAAGGTGGAGCATCCAGAACTTGCCTTCGTGCCGTCCAAGAAAGAACCCCGTTTAATCCGGGAGAAGGGCAAGGTACGGAAAATCTATATGCCGGAAATGCGAGAACAATGGTTACATCATATCATCGTTCTGATATTAGAGCCGATCATAACGGCAACGGCGTATCCCTATTCTTGCGGCTCGTTTCCGGGGCGTGGCGCACACTACGCAAAGAAACGGCTTGCGTCATGGATTAGGGAAGGCAAGGGAATAAGGAACTTCGCAAAGATAGACATAAGGCACTTTTACGACAGCATACGGCTTGACATACTCATGAGGGAACTTGCGATCAGGATAAAGGATGATTGGTTTCTGTATGTCATAAGGGTGTGTCTGTCAGGTTTCAAGAAAGGAATCCCGTTAGGTTTCTATATCAGCCAATGGCTTGCGAATTACCTGTTAGAACCATTAGACCACTATATCACAAAAACGCTGGGCTTCGAGAAGATGGAGCGGTACATGGACGATATCGTGATAATGGATGATAACAAGAAACGATTGCACGGTGCGATCATAGACATAGCAAGATTCATCGGCCGGAGGTTTCGCCTAAAGCTCAAAAGGACATGGCAAGTCTGCCGGTTTCATTACATCAGAAAGAACGGCAGCGTAACGGGCAGGGCGATAGATTACATGGGATTCATATTTTACCGTAACCGGGTAACGATACGGAAAAGAATAATGCTTGCCACTACACGGCTTGCGGCAAAGCTGCGCAAGGAAAAGGAAGTAGGCAGAGGTTACTACAGAAAGCACATCGAGGCGATGTTGTCCTATATGGGCTGGTATTCCTACAGCGATACATATAACTGCTATCTGAAGTACATCAAGCCGTGTGTGGATATAGGCAGGCTAAAAGATATCATATCCAAACTTGACAGGAGGAAAGATCATGAAGGAATGGAAACAGGAAATTTGTGCAACGCAGCCTGACGAATTGCAGTTGATAAGCCCGGACACCTACATCGAGAGGCGTAACATTGAAGAGGTCGAGCATGAGGCTGACGAGACAACCGGCATGGAAGCTTACACCGATTGGAAGTGCGAGAGCCGGGAAATCAGCGTGTCAGAGTATCAGATGCTCAAAAGCATCGAGGCGATCGACACCGCCGAGGCTATCGACAGTTACACATTACAACTGATGGAGGAGGGTCTGTTATGAGCGAATATGTAAAGAGCCTGAAAAGACTGTACGACAAACACCGCATAACCAAAGAGGATGTTGCGGAGCGTGTAGAAAGCGGGAAGATCACCGCAAACGACTATGAGTACATCATAGGAGAACCGTATGGCGGATGATCTGAAAGACTTGAAATACGAACTGTTCGAGGCGCAGAGCAAGATCATACAGCTACAGAAGGAAGTCATAGATGAATTGTTCCTGATAATCATGCTGCATGGCGATATCACGGATGATGACACGGCAGCGGCAGTAGCAAAGATCAATGAGGCGGCGCAGTTAAGAGCAGAACATCAACTATAGGAGGTGGTGGATATGGTTTCGGAAGCTGTAATTGTTGCGGGAATATCATTGGCCGGAACATTGCTCGGTACTTTCGGGGGCATAATGGCGAGTAATCGCCTAACGGTTTACAGAATCGAACAACTTGAAAAGAAGGTCGAAAAGCACAATAACATCGTTGAGCGTGTGTTCAGGCTTGAAGACAACGACAAACTGCTTGAACAGAGGATTGGAACGCTCGAAGCGAAGGAGGCGTAATATGGCAAAGAATCTTACATCTAAAAGCTGGTGGAAAGCTGCTGCAAAGAGAGCACTTCGCACGGTTGGTCAGACTCTCGCCGGTCAGATACCGGCAGGGTTTATAATCACACCCACCATGATACAGAACGCGAACTGGTCATACCTTGATATTGTGCTTGCGTGGCTTGCGACGGGCATAGTGGCCGGAATAATGTCGTTATGCACATCACTCGGCGGACTGCCTGAAGTCAAGGAATGTAGAAAGGCGTAACATATGGATAATAAAGCAATTCAGATTGTTAGCAATTATATCGCTGCTCATTTAGACAAGAGCGATAATATACCTGATTACGATGTATATATCGTCTGGAAGGCAAAGGCTTTGCAGAACTGGAAATATCTTATATCGTCAACATTACTTGATGGAATGTATTATGAACTTACATATAATGGCGATAAGTCAGAATGGTATCTTGACGCATATAAGAAATTCGAGAATCAGGTGATACCTGAAATGTAAAGGACGGTGATCTAATGAGTAAAAAGATATCCGACTTTGTAAAATACCTTGAAAACGAGGTAGACATACACAGTATTTATGTTCTGTCAGGACAGGGCGAGACGATATGCAACATCCTTCCCGATCTGACAAGTAAGGAAACTACAGACAGGGTAGACCAGATACTCACGCTGATATCACAGAACCTCAAACAGTATTCCAGAATCGGAAAATTTGACATGATGACTTCTCACGCCTTTGATTGTTCAGGGTTGGGAACATATTATTTCATTCTGAATGATCTGTTGGATTACGACACCACCGCCGATGGCTTGTACAAGCTGTGCAAGCCGATAGATTCAAGCGAACTGAAGGCGGGCGATATGGTATTCCAGCAGGGCGAGAAAACCGTAGAGGAAAAGGATGCGAACGGGAAAGTAGTTAAGAAAACCGTCAAATATATGCATCATGTCGGCTATTATGTCGGCAATGGATATGTGATTGAGGCGAAAGGCCGCAAGTGGGGCGTTGTAAAAACCGCATTCAAAGGCGGTGGCTGGACACATTGCGGCCGTCCGAAATGGTGGAGCGATGAAAAGGCACTCACTCGCATGCTGAAATATGTTGAAGGCGATCTCATGACCGGGGATGATGTCAAGATGGTACAGGAACAGCTTGTAACAATGGGCTATAACTGCGGCAAGATTGATGGCATATTCGGCAAGAAAACGAGGGATGCCGTTAAAGCACTACAGCAGGATAACGACATTGAACCGGCATCCGGGAATGTCGGAAAGAAAACCTGTAAAGTGCTTGATATAGTTTGGAAGGGATAACAAAAGCCTCCGGGGCGCACGATCATACTCGTGCAGCTTCGGAGGTGTTTTTGTTAATTCCGATTATCTGTTCGGTAATATTTCGGCGAATTGTGCCGATATATGTTTCACAGAGTTTTCAACTGAATAGCAATAGTGCGACAGGCAGAACGGAACGGATGTAACCGTTATGCCGGTATATCGGGAGAGGAGGATAATATGGCAAAAGAATCTCGCACTTACAAACAATTAACCTATACAGACAGGCTGCGTATAGAAAAATGGCATACACAGGGAGAAAAGCCAACAGTCATAGCTTCAAAACTGCGTGTGAACAAATCAACCATATACCGTGAATTAAAACGGGGAGAGTACGAAAGGCTGGATGGTAGCACATGGGAAATGAAGAGATCATACAGTGCGGATATAGCACAGGATAAATTTGAAAAACACAAATCTGATAAGGGTCCAGAATTGAAGATCGGAAAAGATAAAGAATATGCCGATTTCATAGAGAAGATCATCATAGAAAATGGTTACAGCCCCGCCGCCGCTATAGCCGTAGCAAAAGAACAGGGATTCACTACAGTAGTATCCATCCCGACACTTTACAGCTATATCGAGAAAGGCGTATTTCTAAACCTCACTTCAAGGCAACTGCCGAGACATGGTAACAAAAAGCAAAAATACAAGACCGTTGAACGGAAAAAGCCGAGCAAAGCTCCGGCCGGAGAAAGCATCGAGAAACGCCCGGAAGAAATAAAGACAAGGGAAACCTTCGGACATTGGGAAGGCGATACCGTTTATTCCGGGAAGGGCAAACAGAAAAGTAAAAACGCCTTGCTAACCATGACAGAAAGAAAGACAAGGAAAGAGATCATAGTAGGGATACCGAACAGACAAGCCGATACGGTCGTTAAGGCAATAGACGCTATCGAGAAGGAATGGGGAGCAGACAATTTTAGAAAGATATTTCAGACGATCACATTTGACAACGGTACAGAGTTTGCAGCGGCAGATCAATTAGAAAAGTCCTGCATCAACCACAATGAACAGAGAACGAAGGTTTACTTTGCACACCCTTACAGTAGTTTCGAGAGGGGAACGAACGAGGTACAGAACGGCATGATTCGCCGTAAGCATCCCAAAGGTACGGACTTTAATCATGTGACGGATGAAGAGTTAAAGGCTACGGAGGAATGGATGAACAACTACCCCCGGCGGATATTGGGGTATAGCACGAGCAATAAAGCCTTCGATGCCGAACTTATAAAATTGGGGATTGCGGTATAAACGATCACGCCATGTATTATTTCTATAATATTTTCACTTATACAACAACCGAATATGAATAAAACACAGGCAGACGGCGGATTACAAGCGAACTGTCTTTTAGTCATGCAATCGTTCTTTGTATATTCTGTACAAAAACGGTTGTTTAATTTTGTTCAATATTTTAAGAAAATGGTTGCAAAAAATACTTGACTTTGCGATGCTGAAATTATAAAATAAGTGCGACAAAGTTAAACAAGACTTTTCGCCGCATAAGTTCCATAACGCAAAGTGCGTTGAAAGTTAATTGACTTTCGGCGCACTTTTTTTATTTGCGGAAATTTCAGAATCAAGATCAAGAGAGGCATAACAGGATGGTAACGCTGCAAGAGTTTATCGCACTTACGGACAACAACAGAAACCTGAAACTCATAGAGGGAGACAGTAACGAACCTATATTTGTAGGATTCTCGTTTTTACTGACCGACTATGAGCCGGGATTATGGGAGCGAGTAAAGGGATATATCGTGCAGCGTTTTGTTTGTACCGAGGAAATCAGAAGAAAGGATTGGAAAGAGGCAAGGCTTACGCCTCCACTTCAGCCGTACCAGACAGCAGATTATGAATTTACTGATATGAGGATGACGCTGTATTACGAGGTACATATTAAAAAGGGCGAAAGCCCGGAAAGGAGAAACGATGGGATGGATGGTTTATGAGGAAAGAAAACAGATCGAGAAGCTGTATTCTGAAGGAAACAGCATAGCGGAAATCGCCAAAGCACTGAACAAACAGAGAGCCACAGTGTACAGGGAATTAGAAAGAGGATACACGGGCGAAATGGACGGAAACGGCAGAGCCGGATACAGTGCCGAGGTTGCGCAGAAAAGAACATTTGAAATGAGAATGAGCAGCAGAACAGCAGCAGTTGAGAAGGCGGTATAGGAGGGCTACTTATGAAAAAAGAATTAAAGCAGTATATGGCATCAATCATTCTGGGTGTAGTTTTGAAAATCATCATGATGGCGGCATGGTTGGGGATATTTGTGACGGCGGCAGCGATGTTTTACAATCAGCCGATCATATTGTGCCTTATGGCGATGGTTGGTGAGGCGTTTATATTCTCACAGACATATAAATATGTGGGCGAGTGTGACGCTATCACGGAAGAACATTACAGATACAGAAAGATACGGCGGCAGCAGACAAAGAAACTGAAAGCGGAAGTAATACGGCTGATGAATGAGCCGGCGATCTTCAAAGAGCATCAGAGATTAAAGAGGGAGGCATAAAGTGAGATACGATTCAGAACTAAAGGCGGCATATCCGGGTCCTTATAAAGGTTTCCTGATGATTAAGTGTGAGAAATGCGGAAAGGTAAAAGGTTTTTGTGCAAAGCGTGATCTATATGAGTTCAGGTGTGAATGTGGGAGCGAAACACAGATAGAAAATTTGATACCCATGTATATGAACTGTCCGAATTGCGGAGGGCGTTTCAAGTACAGGACAAATATCAGAGACAAGAAACTGACAAGGAAATGCCTATCATGCGACAGTCCGATAGACCTGATCTTAAACAAAAATGAAACGGCATATACCACGGAAGGGGATAGACCGCCGAGAGGTAGATAGTTATGTATATGTGTGAAGCCGAGATTTGCAGTATGTACAACAATGCCATGCACAAGAAAAGGCAAATAAGGATTCTGGCTGATCTTAATCTGTGCGAGAGTAGCGAGATCGTGAAAGTATTACAGGCAAACGGCATAAGGGTTGAGGGGAGCAAGAAGGATAACGGGAGAACAACGAGAGGACATTTAAGGAAAATGGCGGACAAAAATAATTATAAGACCATAAATTTGGGCTCAAAGGCGGCGAACATTCCGAAGGCGATCATGGACGGCTCAAAGAAGATGAAAGAGCAGAACAAGCCCACACAAGATACAGCGGAGGAAATGCCGGACATTGTACGACAGGCTCTATATGAAAAGATAGAACAGCTTGAAAACCTGATAGCCGAGAGAACGAGAGAAAAAGAACTACTCGAACAGGAGATCAAGGACAGGGAAAAGGATTATGTAACTATCTGTAGCTATTTAGGGGCTAATGTTCCAGACGGATACGCCATGTTTATAGGAGGGGCTGTATCGTGAACGAGAATAAAAAGACGATAATAACCCCGATTGCTTCGGTATTAACTGTCATTTTGTTAATTGTGCTGGCAATCATGATGGTTTCCGAAATCAAAGCCGAGGCAGCAGTAATACCCGGGGAACTTATACCGGGCGTAAAGCTGAAACATTATGTGATGATTGACGGCGATAAACCGCTTGCAGGATTCTCGAAAATACGAAAAGAAGTTGTAGACAAGGGCGCAAAGCTACCAGAACAGACGGATATCGAACTGCTCGCAGAGGTTATGTATTGGGAGAATTGGAATACTGACCCAGAACACGAGGCGGCACGGCTGACAGGTGCGGTTGTACTTAATAGGGTTAAGTCTGAAGATTGGCCGGATACTATCGAAAAAGTGCTATATCAGAAAGGGCAGTACAGCACTACAGGGAAATTCTATAGTAAGACGATTCCAGATGAATGTTACGAGATGGCCGCAAACCTGATTAAGTACGGCACAGACGATGTGCCGGAAACGGTTGTATATCAGAGCATGAGGATACAGGGTAGCGGTGTATGGCGCAAGGTGGAAACTGATTACTTTTGTTATAAGTGAGGCATTATGAAGGGAATGTTGGTAGAGTGCGCCGATTGCGGCTATACCTACAGTTTTAATTTTGACAAGACAGCGGAAGAGATCGAGGCGCAAGCTAACGAATTTATACAAAAAGGCTGGAGGCATAGCAGTAATCGCAGCGGTTTTATATGTCCGGGATGCCAGAACGGCACAAGCGATAAATTTTATCAGGATGGATTCTACCAGATATACGCCGGCAAAGCCAAGGTTGATAACAAGACGAAGAGCTATGCCGTACTGATGCAAGACATATCATGTCAGCTGCAATACTTTAATGATCTGGACTGCGGATAATATCAAGACCAAGACAGGAGGAAAGAATGAGCGTAAAACCGATTTTATTCAACGGCGAGATGGTACGGGCTATCCTTGAAGGCAGAAAGACGGTAACGAGGCGATTGATAAGACCGAGATACAAGCCTGATGAATGCGGGTTCCAAGTCGTTACAAGATGTGATACGGGCGAGAGAATATATGTAGAAAAATACGATGAATGGGAAGTTGGTTTTGAAAATCCGAGATATGTTAATCCACCATATCAGGTAGGGGATACTCTGTATGTGAGAGAAACATGGCGGCCGTATAAAGACGGATATCTTTATAAAGCCACTTGTAACGATGATTGGGATGGTTTATGGAAACCATCAATCCATATGCCAAAGGACGCAGCCCGGATATGGTTAAGGGTTAAAGAGGTAAGGATTGAGAAACTGCAAGAGATCACAAAAAAACAGGCCGGAGCAGAGGGCGTAAGTTACGAAACCGATAACAGCGGATTAATGCGGATAAGTCAGTTTATAAAGCTATGGAACAGCACACTTGCCGCTGACGATCTCGAAGAGTACGGATGGAAAGCTAATCCGTGGGTATGGGTAATCGAGTTTGAAAGATGCGAAAAGCCGGGGGTAAGAAATGAAATTACATGACTTTTAACAAGTGGATAACATTCATCCCAACGATTGAAGTACACATAGATAATCCTATGTATATGGAGAAGAATATAGCCTTAATACTAAATATATTTATTTGGCATTTTAGGTGGTTGTTTATCAAGGAGAGAGCGAATGACCAGACTTGAAGAAAATGGAATAGTTGTTAACGAAATAACTAAAAGAGCGGAACGCAATCCGACGGGGACTTATGAAGAACTGGTAATATTTCAGCTTGGCGCAATCGCTACAATGCTTGCCGATATATCTAAAAGCCTTGCTATCTTTGCTGACAGGTTAGAAAGTGAGGAAGTATGAGATACAGATTACAGGTCAAGGAAACGGTAGCCCAACCCAACATATTAGGCAATCACAGCTTCCCTGTATATACATATCGCTGGAAAGACATATATGCGAGTGACAGCAAGGCAGAGTTAGAGAAAATTATGCCAAAAGGAAACGAATACAGAATTGAAGATACAAGGTCATATGAGACAGAAAGCGAGGATGAAGGATGATCTACTGTAATTGTGACAGTTGCGAGTATTACGATGATGGAGCTTGCGCAAAGGATGATATAACGATTTCTGACGATCAAATGACAGGTGCGGGATTTGTGCCGCTTTGTACTGATTATGTCGAGATTAACCCCAGAGATTACGAAGGAGAGACAGAACAGGAATAAGTTCAAGATCAAGAGAGGTGCGTTATGGGATTAAAGACAAAGATAGAATGGTGCGATGCAAGCTGGAATCCCGTTACCGGGTGCAAGCATGGCTGTAATTATTGCTATGCAAGACGGATAGCGGAGCGGTTCAGCGGATATGACAGCGTGACATTGAAACAGGAGGCTTCACTGCTTCTTGACAAGGCACTTGAAAAGCCGGAAATTGTTGAGACACGGGATAAACTTTATTTCGAGAAATGGAGCAGAAAAGACGAGGACGGCAAGCCTACAGCAGATGCAAAGCTGATAAAAGCCCCGTATCCTTTTGGATTTACGCCGACATTTCACAAAGACAGATTACAGCAATTACAGAAATGGGTTAAGCCGAAAGTGATTTTTGTCTGTTCGATGGCTGATTTGTTCGGGGATTGGGTGCCGGACAGCTGGATTGATGAAGTGTTCGAGGCTTGCAGGAAAAGCCCACAACACACATATCTATTTTTGACAAAGAACCCGGAACGGTTATGCCGGTTGGCGGATGATGATAGGCTGCCGAATTGGAGAAATGTATGGTGGGGCAGCAGTCTTGACAATAAAAAGGCGAGGCGTTATCCCGGCCGCTTCAGAGATCATACATTCTTGTCGATTGAGCCGTTGCGAGAGTACATGGATGTAGGTTTAGGCAGTTTCGGGAGTGCTGAATGGATAATCATTGGAGCGGAAACAGGGAACAGCAAGAACAAGATCACGCCGGACAAGGCATGGGTTGATAATATCTGCGAGGCGGCAAACATAACACAGGCAGCAGTATTTATGAAAGATAGTTTAATCCCGGTAGTAGGTGAGGAAAATATGCGCCGTGAGTTTCCGTGGGATATGCCATGGTGGAAGGGGTGAGCCGATGGCACGATTGAGTAAAGAGGAACTTGCAAGATACGGCGGTGCTAATTGGCTGCTTGAATACGCCAAGAAATACGGACTTGACGAGGCAGAGACAGAGCTTGAACGCCGGGGAATTAAAGGAATCCCGATAGGCGTTAAGCAGTCCGATCTTGATAAATGGTGCGAGGAAGAAAAGAGCAACACAATAGCGACAATAACGATGATGGCGGCGTGTACAGTACAGGACGAGATAGGCGAGTATTTCAAACTTTCAGAACAGGAAACAAAAGAATTGGTAAAGCGGTTTATAGGGCGGTTTAACGACAAAACGGAAGTATTGATGTACGGTTTTGCGAATTGGAAGGATTATCAGGCACAATTACTTGACGAGCTGGGCGTTGATATAGGACTGCCGGAAGTGTTCTTTAAGGACATCAGATGCGGAGGTGGTAGTCAATGACAATACATTGTATGTTTGAACAGTCCGGCACTTTCAAGAAAGAATTTCAAAAGCTGGGATACAAGGCACTTGATTATGACATCTTGAATGATTACGGGCAGACAGACAGGGTAATTGATCTGTTTGCCGAAATTGAGCGGGGGGGCAGAACTTACCTTCCGTATTCGATGAAATAGCAAGTGATGATCTTATATTGGCGTTCTTTCCTTGTACGAGGTTCGAGGCAAAGATACCGCTGGCGTTTCGAGGCGAGATGTACCAACAGAAGAATTGGAACGACAGCCAAAAGCTGAATTACGCCATGCAGATGCATGAGGAATTGCACAGAAACTATATGCTGATAAGCAAATTGGTATTGATCGCAATCAGAAACGGCTTGCAGTTGGTGATAGAAAATCCGTATACACAGCCACATTATCTAACCTGTTATTGGTGCATCAAGCCCAAGATCATAGACAAGGACAGGCGGCAGAATGGCGATTATATGAAAAAACC
>Ga0265300_10004439_pt1 | contig 11176 bp, 17 predicted proteins | sample AusTroGonzalo_MG_FD_193482 | JGI IMG/M metagenome (GOLD analysis project Ga0265300, IMG submission 193482) | Bovine rumen microbial communities from tropical cattle in Woodstock, Queensland, Australia - Gonzalo_03 | ecosystem: Host-associated > Mammals > Digestive system > Stomach > Rumen ... | reverse complement strand
ATATTTTGAAATGGATTTAAATGATCTTAAAAACTATATCTGCAAAAGATTAGAAGAGATAGGACTATATAGTTATGATACAGGAAATAGAAGAAAGTGGTATTATTCTAATCCTGATTTGCAGAATAATGGATATGTAAAAGAAGAGAATGAGATTCAGATTGTCTTTGTAGATTGGATGGGTAGTATTACGGAAATGTGGGTTACACACGATTTTAGTCTGCATCCAGTGTGGTATAAGATTCTTAAGAATGATAGAGGCACGAAAGGTCCGAAAAAGTTTGGATTGAATGAGAAAGAAAAAATGTTTGACTATATAGTTGAGCAGATTAGACAATTAGACAGACTTGTGATTGAAAGAAATGAAAAGTTGTCGGAAGACAGAAAGAGAAGAAAGAAAGAAGAAATAAGGAACTGTGTTAGAAATTGGAATGTTTAAGTAGTAGGAAAGATTTAGTAAGAATTGTCATTTTTCTATTGCTTTTGGTTCAATTATTGGTTATTTTAATATTGAGTAGAATCTAAAAACAACAAGGAGCTTTTAATAATATGTTTACCGCAATGTTTAAGAAATCAAAATCTCAGGACTTTCCCGTTGAATGCAGAGCGATGTATTACTTCGCAAAGGGAAGACACGCTCATCAGGCAAGAAAGGGAAGTGGATTTCCATACTTCGTACATCCTCGTGGTGTGGCGTGGTTGGTTAAGAAATATGGGGGAACTATCAGTCAGATCAACGCTGCTTTTGGTCATGACTTGCTTGAAGACACTGAAACGAGTTTTGAAGAGATTGCAGTGATTAGCGGGTCGGAAGAGACGGCAGAGCTTGTTCTTGAGCTTACTAACAACAGACACATCATTGAAGAAATTGGTAAGACTGAGTACATGACTGAGAAGCTCTTGAAGTTGTCAAAGGACGCTTTGCTTATCAAGCTGGCGGATATGGTGTACAACTCGTATGACCAGCCGGCAGAGAAGGCGAAAAACAGAATGTACTATAATGTCTGTCAGTTGCTCTTGAAAAGGAAAGATATCCCTCAGAACTGCAGAGAATTGGCACAGTTGGTCATTTTGGCAGATTAGCAGTCTTCTTACCTTGAGAAAGATTGAGAAGAAAATGCAACGGTGGGGGTTTACATTGTAGACGAAAGTTGTTATATTTACTACGTAAACGGAAATGGTTCAACAAGGAAATTTCAAATGAAGCGAGAAGACAGAAAAAAGCTTGAAGCAAACGGCGACTTTAAGGTCTATAAGGAAAGACAAGTCTACGAGCACTCCAATGACAAGAAGTACTGGAGCAGTAATGGACAGAACGAGATTCTGACAGCCGGCGATATGATTTCAAGGCTGATGCAGCTGCCTCCTGAAACAGTCATTCTGAAAGATGACTCGACTGGTCTCTGTGCACCGATCTTGGCTTCCGAAAATCCTTTCTATGTTCGTGAAGCGCCTGATGGAACTATTGCGGTTGAAATCTAAATGAACTCCGGACTTTACAATGACTGGGCTCTTAAGCGCATGTCGGCGCAGAGCTACAGGATGGACAAGATCACTAAGCGCAGAAAGAACAGAACGGAGCGGATGACAAAGGTCATTATTCCCACTTCTATTTCTTTCATCACTTTCGGTGGCTTTATGATTGTCCCGTTCATTCCGCTCGTCTTTGAGATCTGCTGCTTTCTTATCGCTGTCGGAATCTGCACTTTAATTCACTTAGACGATAAAGACAATAAAAAGGTCTTGAAGATGCTGGATTCTTGGGTCGAGGCAACAGATGTTCGCTTAATTCCCCCAAGTATCAGAGACACATTCAACTCATAAGGAAATTTCAAATGAATTTTAACTTTCTTAATACAGAAGAGCTTCTTTTCCATCCTCGTGCTGAACGTGAAAGGATCTTGTTTGATCTTGTAAAGACTGGACGCCTTGACAGGAGAGTCTGTCACATGCTGCTTGCTGAACTGGATATGAGAGAAGAGGCGTTGAATGATTAGACAATATGAAAAAGAGTTGACTGCAGGCAAGTTCTTTACTCCTACTTATGCGTCTGTTGATAAGTGCTTGCGTCTCGCAGAACGAGATCTTTGGGAGACAAGACTGCGACTTGCTAAGACGAACTTGCATTCCGTTGAGCAACTCCGAGCTGCTCTTGTAAAACTTCTTAACATTGATGAGTGGGGCAAGAAAGAACATCAACTTGCCTTTAATAAGGTAGACGATCTTTGCTGGAGATGGCGAAGAGCGGTGAACGCAATTCAAAAGAACCGAGAAATTGTTGAAGGACTTTAATAATGGCAATGCGTTCTCAATCTTTCTACGCTGCAATAGCAAAGTACTATAGCGCTGCCCAGAAACCATTTGTCGTTAAGAAGCCAGAGTATCCTGCTTTCATTGACGGGGTAGACTGTGTGACGAAGATGGACAGGGCAATACAGTACCGCTTCAGAAAGGCAGAACAAAGAACTAAGAAAATTGACAAGATCGTCACTGCTCTTCTAATTGCCAACTTTCTTATTTTTATCGCATTCGTGCCTGAAGCGTACTATCCTCTCTTTTTGGCAGTACATTTCATCATTCTTATTTCTGGCTTTTTGAACACTACCTTCTTTAAGAAAAGAAGAGAAACGAAAATTCAGCTAGCATTTCGTTTGACTTGGTTTAGTTAGTTATGACCACAAAATTTGATGACTTGCCTGAGAAACAGTTCACTGCTGTCAACTACAGTCACAAGAAACTGCTTGAAGAGAAAGATAACCTCATAAAAAGAGGATATGTATACATTATTATTTCTTCAATCTTGCTTTCATTCATTCTTATCACTAAATCATTAACGATAGTTGACTTTATTCTTGACTGTTTCTACGTCTCATTCATGATAAGTCTCCCTTTATGGTTCTTGTTTGTTCTTATCGTAAATCAGTACTTCAAAGAAAAAATTGAAAAAGAAATCCTTTACCGCTTCTGTAAGAAATATTAACAAAAAGAGGTAATACATTGATGACAGCTAAAGAATTAGAATTTGAAGCAAAAGCAACAGAAGCAAAAATTTATCGTATGAATAAGTTAGATAAGAAAAGAGAATCCCAGCGGGTACTTATCATCACTTTATTTTTTGTGACTTTGTTTTGTGCTCTCATAACTTGTGTTGTTTGGCATTCATGGCAGATAATCTTTTACTGCGGTTTTGGACTTGTTTGCTTAACAGGATTGTTTACTGAACAGCTTTATGAAAAGCGTAGAAAAGAAATTTTAGACGCTTTTCAGAGACAGGATTAGAATATGATTGATCTTGTAGAATACAATATTTTCGTGCGGAGCACTTTTACAGATGTCCGCGACTTTAGAATCGTTAAAGACAGTTATAGTGTAGGCAAAATTACAGCACTTGCTGTAGAATTTCAAGATGCAAAGCGAGATGCAAAGCGTGTCTGGTGGCGAAGATGCATGACTTATAAACCACTTTCTGGCAGAGTTGGTTTTTTCGGACTTGAGGTCCGTGGTTATTACCTGTCTTTATTCCACCCAGAAGAACGTTGCCTTCGTCTTTCTAACTTTGAGACGACCTATGAGACACTTGATGAACTTAAGAATGCAGTAAAAATGGCGTTTGATGTCAGAAATAATTTTGAGCACACATTACGAAAAGAAAAGATCCGCAGTGCTGCTGAAGGATATGAAGTATGATTGAATTAGAAGAATATGCGAAGTTCATGAAAGAATCATTTGCTGGTGTAAGTACAAAAATCAATATTAGAACTGCTACAGATTGGCATGAGCCTTACCCAATTATCCAACTGCATTTTGGTCAGTCTTACTTGAGTTATCAGACGATCTTTACATACAATCCAGTTGCAAGAGAGGCGATGTTTATTCCAGTCAGATTTGGAAACGGATTTTATGAAATAAAAGACTGGGCCGTTGCTATTTCTTTCAGTAACCCAGAAAATTTGCATAAAGCAGTTTATGATTTCATACACGATCTGCATGAATATGAAAAACGTGATAAGATCTTTAAGATGAAAATGGAGGCAAGAAAGTATGCCTGCTGATATGGCTAGTGAAATATTTGAAATAAAGGAACTGGTAGGCCAGTACTTTGACACAAAAGGACCAGATTTTCTTGGGCAAGGCGTTGGACGCCGTTATACATACTTCTTTCTAAAGCAGAATACCTATGGAATGTATTGGGATGTTATTCTTTCTATTGGGAAATCTTTAACTGAAAAACTTGACGTAAAAGGATACCAGCTTGAAATTGATGGAATCATGAGTGCGAACGGCAAAGTCGCTATTGGACCAATTTCAAATCCAATCAGCTTACAAACAAAAGATGAAATCATTGACTTCTGTGTCAAGAATCTTGCAATCGTTGCTGAAGCAAGAAAGATGGAAAAGGCACATAAGATTAAGTCTGCTGCAAAGGAATACCTCTAATGAAAGAAAAAGAATTTAGAAAAGCATGTGAAGAACTTGGACTTACTGTTCTTAAAGATGATAAGAGTTCATTTCTTTCACAGTATCTTAATGTAAAAGCAGCAGACTCAAATGGAATGCAATCTGTCTTTATTTCGTATAGTCATAAAGACGGATTAGCAAAAGTCTTTTCTTATGAAATGACGACAACAGAAATGATCTCAGGCAAGAAGACAATAAAATGGTTCCTTACTCCCACTTGTGCAAAGACTTCAAGTGCTGACATGCTTAAGAAACTTGTACTCAGCCAACTCAAATTTTTAGCAAAGATTCAACAGACAGCAAAGGAAATCGAGATTAAGAATGCCTCGCTTGACTATGAAGAGGAATACAGGAGTATAGAAGATACTCCGGAAAAATTTTTCAACAGAATGGCGGTTTAGGGTTTACAAGTTAAGTAAAATTTGTTATTTTTTATCTGTACGGAATGGGAAAGAATCTAAAATTGAACTTTAGGACTTGCCCATTTTACATCAAAAAAGCAGGAAAAATTACACAATTTCCGCAACATTCCCATAGTGAGATTTGGATGGGTAATTGTCCTGGCTAACTGATTCTACACAAACTTTAGGACTCTTATGAAAGGCATGACTCGCAAAGAATTTCTCGATCTGGCTGACAAGTTTAACTTTTCTACGAGAACTTGGGATTCTACTCGAGAAATAGAAATGTACATCAAGAATAAAGAAGGACACCATCTTCTTCTTGCCAGATATTATGAAATAGAAATGTTTTGCTCATTTCTTAGACGAACCGCAAATGAAGGGGAAGCGATTGGGTGGGGTCTTTTTCCCGGCTATAAGAGAAACTATAAAGATGAACTTGTTGTTTATGATCTTTCAGCTTATGCTCAGTGCGAAGAATTTCAGACAAGCGAAGACTTTGTAGACTTCTTGCATAAACAGCTGAAAGTCATCGCTGACTTCAACAAAGAAATCAAAAAGCAAGAACTTGTTGAATCTTCCAAACTTTACGAGATTTAAGAATGACTTTAGAAGAATTTGAAGTAATCGTCAAGCCGCACATGGACGACTACTTTTTAAGAGACGATATTTTCTCCGGCGGCACACGAGTTGAAGAATACCATATTAAAGGATATGGCAAAGTTCTTGATCCCAACTTCTTTCTCAATTTCTATAAGAAAGACGCTGACCGCGAGCCTTGGTATCTTAAGTATAAGCCACTTAAAGGCTCTGCCGTTTGCTTTCCTATCAAAGAAAATGTCGCTTATTCAGATCCTGCTTGGATCTGTGGCTGGCGTGTTGACTGGGATATGAACAAGATAAGAGTCTTTTCTGATCCCAAGAAGTTCAAGGAATGGTTTGATGACCAGATGGCAAATTTCAGAAAGATCAGAAAAATTGTGAAAGCAAATGATATTCGTAATGCAGGTTTTGAATATGAAAAATAAAGAAAAGCATGAATGCGCCATTTGCGGCGAAGAATATGAAGGTTACGGAAACAGTACTTGGGGCTGGTGGGAATTTAACGGAATAAGTGAAGCAGACAACAAAGGCGAACATAAGCGTTGCTGTGATGAATGCAACATTAAGTGCGTCGTTCCTGCAAGATTATATTTAAGTAAGGTAAATCATGCCTAATGATGAAGAATATGCAAAGCGCGAACTTGCACAGATTAAAGCAGGATTGTTAAGTTCTCTTGTTTCTTCTATCACTAGAAGCAAACAGAAAATTTCACCTGAGGAAGCAAGAAAACTTGCAGAAACTCTTCTTACACAGTTTCCAGATGAGGTTGAACCCGAGCCTCAAAAGAAGGTTGTCTGGCCGCTCAATCCGAAGACTTTGACTTCTGTCACTGCGTATGATTTTATTAAGATCCTCAGTGATCTTCAGATAGTTCCGTCTATCAGTTTCAACTCGACTTTATTTAAAGGAGTTCTTATCGGTCGGAAGTCTCCAGATGTTCCCGACCAAAGAAAGTTGAAAGAACGCTTTCCTAAAGGAAAGGACGATCTTAATGAAGAACTTTTCTTCTTTGGTGATAAGAATCTTAGATTCATTGACAACACAAAAAATCAGGAAATTAGTGAACACATGTTCATCACATTCACTGTATTGAGTTGTGATAAACTCGTTATAGACGAATTTAAATTTACGAAAGCAGAACTTATGCATTCATCTGCTCCTGATCTTGCAGAATTTGAATTTTACATCAGACAGGATAAGAAAGATGACGAGCCACTTAGCTTTAAAGACTTCTATCTTGTAAGAGAAACTTACGGAGTCATTGACGCCGAACTTGCTTTACGTTCTTTGCATCCAGTCCAGGGATTCTCTACGAAAACTTCCGTGCCTGATTCCACAAATGCTCTTGCTATTTTCAACCGTGCTACTGAATTTTTTGAAAGCAGATTTCTTCTTGGATTTAAGAAAAGTGACATTCATTTCAATGATATATCTGCGCGTCTTATCGGTAAGAATGCAAAAGTTGGCAATCCTGGAGATCATACAGATATGATCATTAGATCTGCTTCGGGATTCAGCACTTACATCAATAAAGACGTTATCAACTGCGAAAGATTGTGTCCAGATTATGAGGATCTTCTTTGTGGACATTATGAAAATAAAGAACCGATTGAACCTTCTGCAAAATTCAATCAGAAACTTCTTGAACATGTCTATGAAGAAACTCGTTCTGGCATTCAAATGAATGTCTTTCTTACTGGAGCGAAAGATGTTGATACACTCAAGAAAAGACTTGAAAAGTATCTTCAGTCAATCATTGATGTAAATAAAGAATTTACTGCCAATGAAGAACTTAAGAACAGCATTGAAGCAATAAGTGCAAGAGAAGAAGAACTTCAAAAGCTCAGAAATGAATTGACTGAATTTAAGAACCAAGTTGCTAAGAAGCACCTTAAGGCATTTGAAATTAAAGCAAATAGCGAAGGATTTGAAGTATGATAGATCCGTTGAAACAGAAGATAGATCCGTTGAAACAAAGAAGCGAAATGTTCAAAAACTATCTCTCAACTGCTGCTGAACTTGCAAAAGGCAAGTCTTCTTGGACTACCGTCAATCGGTTGTCAGGAACCTACACAAATCACTATGCCGAAGGCTACTTTGAACATGAGAAACTTTGGAAAGAGTTGGAAGAACAGTCAAAAGAAGCGATTAAGAAAAATCTCGAAGATCCTTCTTTTACTTTGAAGATGGTCCGAGACATGCTGAAAGCAAATGCGCGCCTCAAGCCTTTCGTTGAGAAATGGGAACGAGCAAGAGGCATCATTTTAGACGAACATATCAACGGCGTCGTTGAAAGTGCTGAAATGACTCTTATGAAATTCAGGTATCTTGACCTTTATCCCATCAATGAAAATGGAACTGCTTTCATTCCTTCCGAGTATCTTCTTAACAATGAAGACAAGCAAGCAAGGTACGTCTCTTATAACCGTGTAAGAGAACTTACCGAACTTGATGGAAAAGAACGCCTTTTGTCAGATCTTGATTCTTACAATTTCATTTATGTCTATCGTGACCGCGATGGCAAGCTGAACGTAACATTCGAGTATCCGCAAGTTCTGCAGCCTGTGATTGAGTTGGATAAAGCGGTATTTCGCAAGCCGGTTGGCAAAGCGGTTGAAAGCAGTCTGAATAGCATGAAGAGCATGAAAGCCGAGTTTGAGTTTCATGGTGCTGCACTTTCTGGAAATAGCACGCCAAAAGTCAGAAAGATGTGCGTGAACGCAGAGCTTCTTGCCTATCTTTTTAAAAGTTTCAACATGACTTTTGAATACAAGAAGACTGTTCAGACGCCTGAAGAACTTAAAGCAGAACTTGAAAAATTTGACGCATATCTTGGAAAGATTGATACGATTAGAAACACAATTCAGAGCACTGCTGATAAGTGGAATGAACTTGCTGTGGAGTTTCAAGATCTTCAAGATAAACTCATGTCATCAATGAATAACATTAAAGATTTTGCCACTGCTTCTGAAAATAAAGTGAAGAAAACGATTGAAATCTTGGGCTCGGCTGATGATTATATAGATACATTTGAAAAAGATGATTCTAATTATTGAGGCTGAAAATGATTCCACTAAATACATTTAACGCTATGTTGAAAGAATTTGGTTTTACGAGATTTGGTCGTGAAGACGACTGGAACTTTCTTCTTTACATTAAAGATTTTGGACCAATTTCTTCAGAAGCAAATAAGAAATTCTCCACCCGTTGGGCAACTGGTCCGCTTGTCATTGAAGCAAAGATCATTGATAATCAAGTTTCAAACATTGGTGTGAATGTAACCACGCTTTACTCGCCTACTTACTTTAGACGTTTCGTTAGAGATGTCATTACAGGCGACCGTCCGCTTGATGTTCCTATTCTTTTCAATGGAAACACTGATGACCAGATTAAGACCGTTGATGAACTCTTCAATACTTACACCACAAGCACTGTTGGCTGGAAGAAGCCAGAATACGCAAAAGCAGAAGTCAAAGGTGTCTTTCTTGAAACAGAAGAAGAAGGTTTAAGATGGCTTCTTTCTGTCTTCCGCTTCTACTTGAAGTTCTCGATTGATTTCTTGAATGATCCGCAGACAGAGAAAATGCATAAAGACTTTCTTAAGCTTTATAATGAAACTAACACGCACGGGTCAATTCAGAAAGAAACGAATAAAGAACCACAAGTAAACGCTTGGGGTATTCCTGTAGTTCCTGAAGAAGATATCTTTGATCCGTACCATCTTGAAGGAAAATACGCAAGAACTAAATTTACTGAAACGGAAGAGCAGTTCATCGAGACGATGGTAAACAAAGTCGAGAAACAGATGCTCATTAAACTCAACACACTCAAGGCTTCATTTAACTATGCCGTCTAACAACTTAAAATTTCCTTTTATCTTTGACCTTCTCAAAAGAGAAGGTCTTTTTACTGGTGAGTTCACAACTGAAAGAGTCTTTAACGATATGTGGGTCGCTCACCTCGCAAATGCTGACTTTCTTCCAAAGGAAACGAAGAAGTACTATGATGATCTTAGCCGCCGTGCGAACGCATTGTCAAGATCTGAACTCCCGTTTGGTTTTGACCTCTCATACATGAGAGGAAATCAATCTATCTTTACATTCTATGTTGATGATGAAAGAGATAGAAAGAACTATAACCGGCTTTTAAAGAAAAAACTTGACTTTGTGCACTGGACTAAGCCTGATGTCCGTATTCATATAACTCTTCCGAGGCTGAATTGCATGGAAGACTTTCTAGTCGGTTGGAATTTTCTTGCTTACTTGCGTTGCCTGAATGTAGCTGAGACGATGTCCGAAAAGCAAGATCTTGAGCACATCTTTTTCAGAACATTTGGCGCTGGCGTGTTTAACACTACTGCAGAAAAGCCGATTGTTTGCCGTACAGAAGAAGAACTGATTGCTGCTATTGAAGTCGTCAAAGAAACGCAGAATAAGATTATGTGGTTCTATCGTACAGCAGCTGAAAAGATCTTTTCTCTTTTTAAGTTGTACTACAAAACAAGATTTGACATTATCACGACTTTCCATACCCGTTTGATTGCAGCTCCTGAAGTCAGTAGGTATGAAGAGGAACTAAAGCGCTTCGTCAACTCTTGCATCAGCTTTGACCCTATCTTAGGCATCATTTCAGCAGTAAACCCGCAAGTTTCAACTGGTGAAGAAGCGTTCAACTACATTAAGAACCGCTCAAACAAATTCTTGGACTATCGGAGAAATCCCAATGTAGCAAAGTTTTTGCTTTCAAAAGAAAAAGAAGAAGTTGAACAGATAGTCAAAGGATATGTCACAGCTATCTTCAATACTTACGTCACTATGAATAAACTTGTGGACATCAAGACAGCAGCAGACAAATTTGCTTAAGTCTTTGAAATTATTTTTTCTTATTCATTCAAAAATGCGAAAAATTTTTTATTTTTGTATTGTGAAATCTTAAGGTCATATATACAAAAACATTGAAAGGAGTTCAATATGAACATAGCTATTGGAAAGTTTGGACGAAGCATGTACTTCGATGAATCTTCGTGGTCAATCTATGCAGGCGACGATTCTCCAAAGATCGTGTATCTTGAATTGGCAAGAAAGCACCCGAATGACACATTCTATATTCTTGGTGCGTCTGACTTCACTAAGTGGAAAGACAAGAACACGGGATTCTTCGCTGATGAAGATGTTCCTGAGAACATCGTTGATGTCTGGAACTCTGCTAAGGCAGAAATTGGCGAGAAGTACAACTTCGGTAAGAAAGGCTACACAGAAGAAATGATGTACAAGATTGAAGGCAAGGAGCCGTGGCGCATGCTTGACGAATACGTCGAGACGCATAAGCTCAAGTTTGATCTTGGTCTTTTCATGCAAGGCCCGGACGCTCGTGTTTCAGTCATGGGAGAAGGTATTCCTTGTAAGAACAAGAAAGGCTCATTCTCTCAGTGCTTGATGATGGCTGCTTTGTACAACGGCCCAATGCGTCATCTTATCAACAAGATGAAGTTCCCGTGGTACAACATCATTGAAGACCCTCGTTATGTTCCAGTGCAGGACGTTGACGTAATTCATCACGAAGAGTTCAACTTGTCTCAATGCAATGCGACATACATGCAGTCTTGTATGGATTCTTATACACAGGATCCTGATACTTATGAAAAGAAGCCGTTTGTCTTGAAGTACTACAAGACCGAAAGATGGTTCTTGAGAAACTTAAAGAAGATTGACTT
>Ga0265300_10004436_pt1 | contig 11178 bp, 6 predicted proteins | sample AusTroGonzalo_MG_FD_193482 | JGI IMG/M metagenome (GOLD analysis project Ga0265300, IMG submission 193482) | Bovine rumen microbial communities from tropical cattle in Woodstock, Queensland, Australia - Gonzalo_03 | ecosystem: Host-associated > Mammals > Digestive system > Stomach > Rumen ... | reverse complement strand
TTTGTAGAAGCCATTTGCTCCCTGAGTTGAATTTTCTGTTGCCATTTTAATTTTTAGGTTTTGTTTATGATTATTATTATTGAATTTCAGTTATTCAGTTAGCACATTCTATCATTGGACACCTCTCCGACAGTATAGTTTAACCACAAAGCAAAGAGACCATAAGAATTCAAGTTGCAAAGTTACTACTTTTCTTTCGTTCCACCTTGCTTTTTTGCAACAAACCCTTCAACCCATGTAACATTTCCTTTCAATTTTGTAACAGAACACATCAAGTTACAAACATGAACGGTACCTCACGATAAACAAGATATATATTAGAAAACAGAAAATCATACAATTACGTAACAACCTTTTATAGAAAGGCGGTCAAAGTGGTCATGGTCAAAAAAATAAAACTTACTTGTGGATTTATTCGTAGGTCGCAATGGGAATGTTGTATCTTTGCAGTGTCAAAAAATGAAAGAGAAAAAGGATTTGCGGCTTAGTTAGGAAAAAATATTTTCCTAGTTAGGGAAAAAATTGGAAAAAAATTTGCGCAATTGCAGGAAAGGCAGTATCTTTGTAAATTATAAGAACTTGAGGAATGAACGACATGGTGATTACGAGCGTACAGAACCCACGTGTGAAGGCAGTGGTGGCGTTGCAGCAGAAGTCAGCCGAGAGAAGGCGGACAGGGTTGTTTGTCGTGGAGGGAAGAAGAGAGGTGGAGCATTGTGTGGAGATGGGATTGGAAGTGGTGGAAGTGTTTGTGTGTGAGGATATGGGGGGATGGAGCGGCGACAATGTCGCAGAAAACAGGACAGAAGGGATGAAGGAGGCGAAGGGGGTGAAGGAGGCGAAGGAAGTAGAGAGGATGAGAGGAGTGAAAGTGACGGAGGTGACGAGAGGGGTGTATGAGAAGATGGCGTACAGAGGAGGAACGGAGGGTGTGATGGCTGTGGTGAAGAGCGAGGAGAGACGGCTGGAGGAGTTGGAGCTGAAAGAGAATCCGTTGATTGTGGTGGTGGAGCATGTGGAGAAGCCTGGTAACTTGGGAGCAATTCTGCGGAGCGCAGATGCAGCAGGAGCGGATGCTGTGGTGGTGTGCGACCCATTGACCGACTTGTGGAACCCCAACCTCATCAGAAGTTCGATTGGAGCCGTGTTCACCATGCCTTGCGTGGCATGTGGGAGTGAGGAATGCATCGAGTTCCTGAAGGCACATGGCATCCAGATTCTGACGGCACAGTTGCAAGACTCGGAATTGTATTACGACACGGACATGCGGCGAGGAACGGCGATTGTGATGGGCACGGAGGCGACAGGGCTGACGGATATGTGGCGAAAGGCAGCCGATGCGCATATCAGAATCCCCATGTTGGGAAGGCTAGATTCGCTGAATGTGAGCGTGAGTGCAGCCATCTTACTATATGAAGCAGTGAGACAGCGGGGCGGAACACTGGAGGGCTGAGAAATAATGATAATAACCTAAATCAAATGACAAGAAATATGAGAAAAACGTTTTTCTTTTGCGTGATGATGATGGCGGTGGTGATGATGAACGCTCAAGACGAGTATTACATCAAGAATTACGGCAAGACCGATGAGCTGAAGGTGCGTGGCGGTACATGCATCGCACAGATCAATGGATTCCTTTGGGTTGGCACATCAACAGGTTTCATCGCATTCGACGGCAATCACATACACTCTTACACCATTCCTGATGAGGATGGCAAGGGAGGGTTCTACGGTCGTGTGGTGGCACTGGAGAGTTCATCCGACCAGAACTTGTGGATTGGCACGAGAAAGGGCATCTACGAGTTTGAAATGATCACGGAGAACATGCATCTTTTTGAGGCGTCAGGATTGCCCAAACATCCCGATGTGCGCGCCATCAAATTCGATAAGGATGAAAATCTCTGGGGCATCCTGAATGGTAAAGCCTACAAGATGGACATCAAGAAGAAAACGGCTGAGTGCATCGGCGAGGGCGTGATGTATCCCAGTTGCATGACAATAGCAAAAGATGGCACCGTATGGTTTGGGGACAACAACGGGATGCTGTATCGATATGACGTCTCCAACCGCCGCTTGCGTTCCTACAATGCGAAACCAGAGGGTGTGGAAAAGTTGGCTAACCTGTCGAGCATCACGGAGATGAGAAACGGGAAACTGGCGCTGGTGACCTACAAGAATGGCGTGTTCTTGTTCTCGCCCAAGGACTTGACCTCGAAGGTGTTGATGACGCGTGATGAAGAAGGTGAACCCATCATTGCACACACCTCCATCACCCCCGATGGCGACGAGTTGTGGGTGGGAAGCGAGCGAGGCATCATCATCTACCGCATGAGAGATGGACACATCAGAGCCATCCGCCAATCACGCACGGCTGTTAACTCGCTGTCTGACAATGCCGTACACTCGCTGTTTGTGGACAGTGAAAACGGTGTGTGGGCAGGAACTTTCTTTGGCGGCATGAACCGCATCAGCCTTTCACCTCAGAACTTTTCCGTGCTGATGCCAGAAGACGACAAGGACAATACCGATGTGTTCCGTGAGCTATGCGAGGACCATAATGGTCACTTATGGGCAGGCAGTGAAGATGGCGGCCTGTATTTGGTGGACAGAGAGAATGGTGTGCTGCATAAAGCTGGCGTGGATTGGGCAGGCGAGGAACCCCCATTCAACATCCAGTCGCTGATGATGGTGGATGATGATCTGTGGCTTTCGAGCATTACCAACGGCATCTATGTAGTGGACACCAAGGCCATGAAGTTGCTTCGCCGATACAGGAGAACCAACAACACGGCAGAAGGGAGCTTGATTGGTGGCATCAGCATGTGCCAACAACAGAGCACCATCTTTGTCAGCTCATCAACAGGTGTTTACATCTTTGACAAAAAGGAAGAGTCCTTCATCAAGATGCCAGAGTTGATCAACACCTACACCCATCACCTTTATGCCGACCGCGAAGGCAACGTGTGGGTGGCAACCTTCGACAAAGGCCTTTGGAAAATTCAGAAGAAGAATGGACGATGGAAGGCTGAACGAACGAAGTTCGCCTATCCCTGCACCACTGTCATCATGGAGGATTCAAGAGGAACATACTGGGTGGGCACCGACCTTCATGGCTTGGCTTCCTACAATGACAAGACAAGCGAAACAAAGCAGCAGGAGGAGTCGGAAGGATTGCAGCACGAGACGGTGACAAACATCCTGGAAGACAGCCATCACCGCTTGTGGATCAGCACATTCAACGGCTTGTACAGCTACAACCTTGACAAGAAGATTGTTAACCACATGACATTGGTGAACGGTTTGCCTTCAACTTACCTCAATTATGCATCGGGCTATAGCGACAAGGACGGATTCATTTATATCGGCACCTACAAGGGGCTTGTTTGTTTCACTCCCAATTCATTCGTTCTGTCAAAAGACAGGTTGAAGCCATACTTCCTCAACCTCTACGTGAACGGCAAGCACATCACGCCAAACGACGAGACAGGCATCCTGAAGCAAACACTGTTCGAGACAAAGGAACTGACGCTGACTCGTGACCAGAACACGTTTACCATCATGTACGCCGTTGCATCCTACCGAAGCGGAGAGAACGTGTGGTATCGCTACCGCATGAATCCTGATGAGCCTTGGACGATAACTGATAATGCACAACCCATCCAGTTGACAAACCTCTCGACTGGTACCTATAGAATCACCTTGCAGGCAAGCTACAACCCAGAACGCTGGGAAGGCGAAGCGGCCGTGCTGATTCTAAAGGTGGACACGCCTATTTGGCTGAGTCCATTTGCCTTCATCTGCTATGCAGCCGTCATCATAGGACTTGTTGTGCTCGTGATGTCTTTAATCAAGAAATGGGAAATCAAACAACTGAAAAAGAAGCATAAGCAAAAAGAAACGGAAAATTAAAAATGAAGAAAAAGAGGATTATGATGATGGTGCTGCTGGTGGCGACACTCAATATGGCAGCACAGAAGGAGGAAATGAAGATGCGTGGACGCATCGAGAATGTGACAAACTATAGCGTGCTGTCATCCGAGAAGGGCTTGCGGAAAGTTGGTTCTACCGCGTCTGCGCCACTTCATTGCATGGGGTCTCCCAAGGTGCCTGTGATTCTGGTCCAGTTCCCTGATTTACCTTTCACGATTGGAGAAACAGACGAAATCGTCAACGGACTTTTCAATGCTCATTTCAACGCAGGCGAAGGGGTGATGCCAGGCACATCACATTTCTCCGTAAGAGAATACTTCCGTCAGCAATCCGACAATCAATTCACACCCGATTTCGATGTGATTGGACCTGTGACAGTTTCCCAAAGCTATACCTATTATGGAAAAGATCGTGGAAAATCAAAGGATGTCAACATCCATGAATTCTATCGCGAAGCGTGCAAACAAGCTCTACTCCATGATGTGGATTGGAGCTTGTACGACAACGATGGAAATGGTATTGTGGATTTTGTTTACTTCATCTATGCAGGACCTGGACAGAATCAGACAGGTGTAGAGGCAGAATTCATCTGGCCAAAGGAAGACACGTCGAGATTCACAGTGGAAGGGGACGACTTCGCCGTCACCTTTGGCTCCTGTGGATGCTCCTGCGAATTGTTTAATGGGAATATGGATGGGGTTGGTCTTTGTATCCACGAATTGTGTCACGGGTTGGGTTTACCAGACTTGTATGACTACAACCATAAGGTATACGGAATGGATTATTGGGACCTGATGGATTCTGGAAGCTACAAGCTGAATGGGCGCATGCCTGTAGGATTGTCGGCTTACGAACTGGATTTCCTTGGATGGAGAGATCTGGTGGAACTGACTCCCGATTCCGCATATAGCCTTAAGCTCGACCCATTAGAAACAGGTGGCGTGGCTTATAAGGTGGTGAACAAGGCGAATCCCAATGAGTACTTCATTTTGGAGAACCGTCAAAATATCGGCATCGATCAATACATTGGTTACGCGGTCAGTTCACAGGAACTCGACTTCGGAGCGAATCATGGGTTATTAATCACGCACGTGAATTACAGCCAGTCAGCATGGAGTTCCAATAGGTTGAACACAACAGATGCATCACGTCAGCGCTTCACAATAGTGCCAGCCGACGGACAAACCATTTCCGACAATTATGGTATCGGCGATGAATGGGCAGTCTCACAACATGGTGACCTCTACCCTGGCGACAACAACGTGACAGAGATTAGTTCCTATGCTGTCTTCACAGGGGGGACACTCGGACAAACCATTAACAACATCGTGGAGCATGAAGATGGAACTATCACGCTAGACATCAACGGGGGAAAACCCATCATTGAGCCAGAAGACCCCCTTGTTGAACCAGACATCCCAGAAATCGCATAATCGGACATTCAAGACATAGCATAAAAAGGGTAGACCCAATGAAGTGCGCTAAGGCAACTTCGTTGGGTCTGCTGCTGTATAATTATCCATTCTCAGATGGTAGTTCATCACTTGCTCCAGCGTGAAATGAAATTCAGGGCTGTCTGGCGGCAAGGGGCGATGCGAGAATGTCTGGAAGTAAAGCAGACAGGCATCACGCCACCATTGTGCATCCTTGGCTTGTCGCTCAAAACGCCACAACTGCTCTGCATACTGCTCAGCAGGCACATAGGGCTTCATCGCCTCCCATGTCTTCACGAACTCATTTGCCTGACGCACACCACGATCGTAAGTATAGCAAAGATTATCCCACAGAGAAAGCCCGTTGCTCATCGTATAATCCCAAGGCACGTGATGGAACCAAAGAATGAGATTCTCAGGACAAGTGCTCATATTATTATATAATGTACGCAAAGGCTCAGGATATTGCCCCGCATTGTTTGAGCCGACATCACCCTTCAAACAAGGCTCCTCGTGGTCAGAACGGTTGAATCCGATACCCAAGGTGTCCACACGATGATAGAAACGTGGCAACCAATCTTCACGAGAGCCTCGAGGTGCATACCAAGGTTCAGGACCATAGTGATGACCACCTGCAAAAATGTGATGCAAGCCAAGTGGCATCATGTAATCCACTACAGCCTCACGACTCTTCAACAAAAGTTGAGTCATCGGACGGATGAAGGCTGGGTTGTCTGTCTTGTAGTAGTCACGCAAAAAATCCTCTGCAATCGTTTTGGAAGACACATTGACATCATTCGCCAATCTACCGAAGGCATACCAGTTTGCCATTGCCAAGTCGTTAGCTGTCCAGTTAGGGCTATCACCAATATTAGCGACACCAGCCATTCCGACGAAGTTTGGCATATTTTTATCAATCAAGTTCAATGTATCGAAGAACTCACGCCACATCGGAGCCAAAAAGCAAGTATGGATGCTCTCACCCGTGTATTCCTGCGTAATCTGGAACTCCACCATCATCTTCGTCTTCTTCAACCCGAAGAAGAGAGGAGAAACTGGTTCACGTGGCTGGAAATCCACAGGGCCATTCTTAATCTGGATAATGACATTATCAGCAAACTGCCCATCGAAATGGATGAACTCTTCGAATGCTTGATTGGCGCGATCACCCTCGTATGCACGTTGAGCTGGTGTCTTCTGAGCATCACCCTCCCCTTTCGCCGAATAGACGAAAGCACGCCACATGACGATTCCATTGTAAGGTTGCAATGCCTTTGCCAACATATTAGCACCATCCACATGGGTACGTCCATAATCCATCGGACCTGGTTCTCCTTCACTATTTGCTTTCACCAAGAAGCCACCAAAGTCAGGAATAAGTCCGTATATCTCCTTCACTTTCTTCTGCCACCACAAGGGCACTCTCTCGTCCAATGGATCAGCTGTGTCGAGGTCACCCAATGCCTTGGGAGAAGCGAAATTGACAGAGAGATACACCTTAATGCCATAAGGACGCAACACGTCTGCAATCTTCGCCGTCTTCTTCAGCATATCCGACGAAAGGGCGACAGGCTTGGCATTCACGTTGTTGAGCACCGTACCATTGATACCATACTCCTTGTTGATACGGCCATACTCCTCATAACGGGCTTTTAACTCCTTGGGCATAGAACCTTTACCAGCAGGAATCTCTTCCCATTTCCAGATAGAACGGCCTGCAAACCCACGTTCAACCGTACCATCAGGATTGTCCCAGTGGTTCAGCAAACGCAATTCATAAGTCTGTCCCCAAGTCAGGCAACAGATCATCAACATCATGAGGGTGAAGATTGTCTTTTTCATTATTAATGGCTTTTTCTGTATGAAATTAGTCACGACGGAAAATGTCGCGGGTATATACTTTCTCTTGCACATCATCGAGGCAAGCATCATAGCGGTTAGCAATAATCGCTTGCGATTGTGCCTTGAATTGGGCGAGGTCATTCACCACCTTCGAACCAAAGAACGTCGTACCGTCTTCCAGAGTTGGCTCATAAATGATGACCGTTGCTCCCTTCGCTTTAATGCGCTTCATGATGCCCTGAATGGATGATTGACGGAAGTTATCGGAGTTGCTCTTCATTGTAAGACGGAACACACCAATAATCACTTCCTTCTCCACATCTTGACTCCAGCGGATGCGGTTAGAATAGCTGTAATAGCCCGCCATCTGCAACACGCGGTCAGCAATGAAATCCTTTCTCGTTCGGTTGCTCTCTACAATCGCCGTCATCATCTGCTGAGGTACATCCTGATAGTTGGCAAGTAACTGCTTCGTGTCTTTCGGCAAGCAATAACCGCCATAACCAAAGGATGGGTTGTTATAATGCGTACCGATACGTGGATCAAGACCTACGCCTTGAATGATTGCCTGAGCATCCAATCCTTTCACCTCCGCGTAAGTATCCAACTCATTGAAGTAGCTCACACGCAATGCCAAATAGGTGTTGGCAAAGAGCTTCACGGCTTCTGCTTCTGTCAATCCCATGTGGAGCACGTCAATGTTCTCCTTCATAGCACCTTCCTGCAAAAGTGCAGCGAACGTGTTGGCTGCCTCACGCAGTTCCTCCGCATACTTCACTTCAATACGCTTAGGAGAACCCACAATGATACGTGAGGGGTAGAGGTTATCATAAAGAGCCTTGCTCTCTCTCAGGAACTCAGGCGAGAAGAGCAACTTCATCGCATAACCATACTTCTTATATAATCCCTCAGTATAGCCAACAGGGATGGTCGATTTAATGACCATCACAGCATCTGGATTCACTTCTAACACCAAGTCGATCACCTCCTCCACATGCGACGTGTCGAAATAGTTCTTTACAGGGTCATAATTCGTCGGCGCCGCAATCACCACAAAATCAGCATCCGCATACGCCTTCCGGCCATCGAGTGTCGCTGTCAAGTCTAACTCCTTTTCAGCCAAGAACTTCTCAATATATTCATCTTGAATAGGTGACTTCTTTTGATTGATTAATTCCACTTTTTCGAGAATCACATCCACTGCAGTCACCCGATGGTGCTGCGCCAACAAAGTGGCAATGCTCAAGCCCACATATCCAGTACCAGCCACTGCCACTTGAATATCCTTAAATTCTCTCATAAGTAATTATATCTTATCATTTTGTGCTTTTTCTGCTCTCACCTTCCTGCTATATTCCGAAGGCGACATACCATACTCAGCCTTAAAGTTCTCTGTAAATCGTTTCGGGTTACCATAACCAATCTCCAACGCGATGTCAGCAATCGGCATCGTTGTCTGATCCAGATACTGCTTACCTCGCTTCAAGCGAATCGTACGGATGAATTCAGCAGGACCTTTACCCGTGATGTTGATTAGTTTCTTATACAAATATGTACGACTCAACGACAACTCCTGTCCCAACACTTCCACAGAGAACTCGGTGTCTGACATATGGTCTTCACAAATCTTGATGGCACGCTGAATAAACTGCTCATCCACCGACGTGATGGTGATTTCACTGGGCGCCACATCCATCTTCTCACGGAATTGACGTTGGCGACTCTCACGTTTCTCAATGAATTTCTTCACCCTCAAACGCAACATCTCCACATTGAACGGCTTCGTGATATAATCATCAGCACCCAGTCGCAGACCTTCAACCTCCACTTGGTCACCTCTTCTACCCGTCAGCAGAATTACAGGAATATGTGACCAACGCAAATCAGTCTTGATACGCTTGCAGAGTTCCAATCCATCCATCTTCGGCATATTCACGTCACTCACCACCAAATCTATATTGTCATTCTCCTCCAGACGTTCTAATGCCACCTCACCGTTATTGGCTGTAATGACCGTGTATTCACCACGGAAATAGTCATGCACAAAGCGGCACATATCAGGGCTATCATCCACCATCAACAACGTGAAGCGCTCCTTCTGCTCGCCACCATTCTCTTCTGACAGGTCGTTCCTATTGGCAGTCACCTTCGCTACATTGCTGTCATCAATGCCTACAGGCTTCTCCGTATTCCTTTGTGCGTTGTCAGTTGTCCGCTTGCTGTTATCCGTCACAGGAGCCGTTACTTGTGTCATCACAGCATCTACTGGTGGTACAAAAGCAGGCATCACATTTCCTTTCACCCCGGCTGGCAACATATTCACCTGATGCAACAACAATTGTGCATTTCTCAGAATCATCTGCACACTCACTCTCACTTCGTCAGCCAAAGGCTCTGCTGCCAACTGTTGCAACGGACTAATGATAAGCGTGATGGGCGTGAGCAAATCCCTGCTCACACCACTCAGCACGCCCTGTTTTGTTTCTTCCAATTCAGTTCGGTGCGCTGTACGCATCTTCTGCATCTCCTCTTCCAGCCTCTTGCGCTCACGTGACAACACCCAGCGACTGATCGCGTACGCCACCACTGCCACCAGCAACACACCAAACAAGACGGCCCAGACAAAACCCTGTGAAAAGAGGCCAGTAGCCTGCGCCGCCATCGCTTCTGCAATCAAAATGTTTCCCATTTGCGAGTTCATTATATCCTTTGATGATGCAAAATTAGTAAAAATAATTCATTTCAAGTATTTTTACCCTATTTTTTTCATCATCACGGCTGCAGAAGCTGTTTTTGTTTCCCAAATGGCAGAGAAATTACTCCACCACGATGCGCTCAATCACGATGCCTGGGTCAAGAGGACGGAGCGACAACTGGTGTTTTCCCTGCGTCAAAGCAGGCAACGACACACGCTGCTTATTCATGCGTGTCGTTTCCCATTCGAAGTTCTGGTCATGCGACATCTGCACAACATAACGGCTTGCCTCGTTCACATTCATCGTCTGCACTTCTTTGCCATCCAGCATCACAGTAAGGCGCTGTCCACGTCCATCATTGAAGGGGAAATTTGTCGCCAAGATAATCGTAGCTTGAGCACCATTCTTTGCCTCCTGCACTTGGAACGCATAGTCGATGGACGAGCCCTCCGTACTCTTCGTGTAAGGGAACAATGCCACGCCAGCCTTCCAGATACCCAAGTCTGGCACCACCTGCCACTTGGCTTCCTTCGCATCCTGCTTACCCACAAACTCATCAGCTTCGAGAATGGCGATGGTCTTCTTCGGCACAATCACAAGATCCTCGCCAGCCACAGCATCAGCAGCCTCTACGCGTCTCACCTGCGGCATCGTATTCTGCCTTGGGTTGTTCCACGAACGATAGCCGATATAAATCTCGTCCATCATGTGGTTCCACTTGCCCCCTGCAATCTTGTGGTTATATTCATCGCAGAGTTCTGCCGCACGACGGAAACACACCTCCACCTTGTCAGCCCATTCGTTGGCACGAAGGTCTTTGCGCTGCGCATAATAGCTGTTCATCGCCACTGCATAATACATATTATATAGGTTGCAGAACACGCGGACAGGATGATAGATCAACTCGTTGTAGGCATTGCGGTTCTGCACAGGCATCAACTCTCTCAGGATGGTGGCCTCGCGCTCTAGCTGCTCATACTTGTCCACATACTCCTTCCATTCGCCCGACACAAGGTCGAAAGTGCGGGCATCCAACTGCTCAGGCGTGCGGCGATGCGCATACTTGCATTGCAGATTCAGGATACGGGCAGCTTCCTTGGCACATTTCTCGCCAAACTGCTGACGGCAGAAATTCTCTGTATATTCCATCAGGTTGGAAGGATTGAACTGCGAAGGATTCCAAGCCATCTTGAACCAGAAGTCAATCGGGAACTCCATCGGCTTCAAGTCACCCACGTTGAGAATCCAGAGTTTATCCACGCCATAGGTATAGGTGA
>Ga0265300_10004432_pt1 | contig 11187 bp, 10 predicted proteins | sample AusTroGonzalo_MG_FD_193482 | JGI IMG/M metagenome (GOLD analysis project Ga0265300, IMG submission 193482) | Bovine rumen microbial communities from tropical cattle in Woodstock, Queensland, Australia - Gonzalo_03 | ecosystem: Host-associated > Mammals > Digestive system > Stomach > Rumen ... | reverse complement strand
CGAAATATCATTCGGGTACAACGTGAGACCGCCGTCGACTCTCTGGAGAGCCTTATCCAGCTCCCCCGCCTCGCGTTCGAGATCTGCAAGCCATGCAAACACCATGGAATTGGTGTTTTTCTTGCCTACAGACTTTCTGAGTGATTCCAACGTTACCGCCATAAACACCTCTTAGAGCAAAATTGCTTCGTCCGCCAAAAGAACCGGGATTCCTTCGCGAACCGGATACACCCTGGAATTGTCCTCGGTAGAGAGAGCCTCGGTCAAAGGCTCCGTCACCTTTTCACCGGCAACGTTCTTGAGCGTACCGGCAGAAATAGATTGATTCAAGGCGGCCAAGCATTCGTCAGACGCCAATTTCAGCTTACCCCTGGTTTCGGGGCAGCAAAGAATATCCAAAAGATTTGTATCGAACATAAAACCTTAATAATCAAATACTTACACAAAAAAATAACTCAATTTTTGTGCAACGTGTAAAGAAAATGTAGGAATTTTATGTTTTAGTGCAGATATTTCAGGTTTACAAGGGCAAAATTGCCCTCTTTTGCGCTTCCAATGAGCAAAAACACCCTTAATCCGAGGCTATCGAGCCATTTGATGTCAAAAGGTTCGCGGTAACCGGAAGAATTCGACACCACAAGAAGTTCGCGGCAGCCCGTACGATTGCAGATCGATTCCATGGAGGAAACGTCTCCGAGCAGGTGCTGGCGATTTTCTTCAGAAATTTTGGCCGGGTCAGAGCTCACGCAACCGAGAATTTCGATTCCGGGAATCACATTGTAGCGGTCAAACCAGGACTGCAGAGAATCTTCGGAACCGCCAAGCAAAATGGAACGGTGACGCTTCTTGGCAAAAATGCGGTAGAAATAGTTTATCCAAAATGCGAGACGTCTCCAGACAAACAGCGCAAAGGGAATGACCAAGCTGGAGCATGCCACCACCGTAATCCAGTGCGTGTCATAAGGCAACAGGCTGATTTCGTCAATGTCAATGGGAGTCTGGGTAAAGTAGCGGAACGCCAAGTAGCCGCCCACGGCAAGCACGTTCAAAGGAATCAGGTAGCGCAGCAGACGGTCACCCTTAAGGCTAGAAACCGTGTATTCCCCACGGAACACGAGGAACACCATGTTCACGATAAGCACAAGGCCAAACAGCCACCAATCTTCGAACTGCGAAAAATCTAAAATAGAATGCTTTACGTTAACGGCGTAATTAATGCAATCCGAAGCCGCATCCCCCTGCAAGTTCATGTCGACACAGGAACGGCTGACCGAAATTCCACGGCCAAGGAAGGCGAACGCCCAAATCGCAATGACGCCCAAGTCCAGGAACATTTTCCAGAACTTCGGAATCAAGCGCGAGAACATACCCACAAAGGCGGCAAACAGAATACCGAAGGACACAAGGAAATTTGGAACAAAGTAAAGGTCCTTGTGTTTCTTCACAAAGATAAGCATCGCCTTGTAGAAGTCCACATAAGAGCCCCAGCGGCGCGTACGGCAGCTCTGGCCCTTAAAATGCAGAATGTTGGTCGAAGGCGTGTAGTAGTTTTTGCAACCCGCGGCCTTCGCTCTAAAGCAAAGGTCAAGGTCTTCGCCGTACATAAAGAAGTCTTCGTCGAATCCGCCCAAAGACTCGTACAATTCGCGACGGATGCAGAAGAACGAACCACTGATGGCATCGACTTCAATCATTTCGTCGGGGTCGGCGTAAGTCATGTTATAAGACGCCAACAGCTTGCTCTTCGGGAACAAGGCGGCAAGCCCGATCGTCTTGGAAATTGCAGAAATCGGCGTCGGGAAAGAACGGCGGCAAGCCCACTGAATGGAACCGTCTTCGTTCAAGATACGGCAACCCACCGTACCCGATTCCGGGTGTTCTGCCATAAAGTCGAGCACCTTGGTAAACGAGTCGCGGGACACCACCGTATCGGGGTTGATAAAGAACAAATAGGGCTTGGTCGCATGCTTTTCGGCAAGGTTACAGCCCTTACCGAAACCCAGGTTTTCCTTGGAATCGAGCCAAAGAACCTCGGGGAAATAAGCCTTGATTTCGGGCAGAATCGGCGAAACGGAACCGTTATCAAGAACAATAATCTGTGCATCCACATTTTCGCACGCATCGCGCACGGACTTTAGACATGCCGGGATAAAGTCACAGGAGTTGTAAGCGATGATAATGATGGAGCAAGAATACATAAGAATTCAGATTTCGGAGTTCGGATTTCGGAATTATGCTAAACCCAGGCGGAGTTTCAAAACCAGGAAGAAGGCTTCGGAAATAATGCCACCGCTCATCTTGGAAGTACCGCGGGTACGGTCCGTAAAGATGATAGGAATTTCCTTGACGCGGAGTCCCTTCTTCCAAATCTTGAAGGTAGTCTCGATCTGGAAGCAGTAACCGTCGCTCTTCATTTTGTCGAGGTTCAAGGCCTGCAAGGCTTCGCGGCGGAAGCACTTGAAACCGCCCGTAGCATCGCTAATGGGGAGGCCCGTCACCATGCGGGTATAAACGTTTGCACCGTAGCTCAGAATCAGGCGGCGCAAATCCCAGTTCACCACGCTAATACGGTGATTCTGGTAGCGGCTACCCAAAACCAGGTCAGCATCTTCGGCCGTTTCCAAGAAACGGTTCAAGTCGGTAGGAGCGTGGCTAAAGTCGGCATCCATTTCGAACACGCGTTCGTAATCGCGTTCCAAAGCCCACTTAAAGCCTGTCACATAGGCAGAGCCGAGACCCATTTTGCCTTTGCGACGAATCAGGTGTACACGCGGATTCTTCTTGGTTTCTTCTTCGACCATGTCACCCGTTCCATCGGGACTGCCATCGTCAACCACCAAGATTTCCAAGCATTCATTCTGTTCAAGAATAGCCGACATAATGAGCAGGATGTTTTCCTTCTCGTTGTATGTAGGCACAATCACTAAGCTCTTCGGGTACGCCATAACATCTCCTAACTTAAATCTACAATTTCACGAATGCTTTCAGCCACCGGATAGCTCTGTTTTTTGCTTCCGTTCATCATTTCGCCCAAAAGTCCAAGAGAAATGAACTGCACACCCATCACCAGCGAGAATCCGCCTGCCAAAAGGAGCGGACGCACGTGGAGTGCTCCCGTTTCAAACCATTCGTAGCCGAAATAGCCCGAAATGCCGAAACCCACGAGCATAAAGATAAGGCCCAAGAGTCCAAAGAAATGGAGCGGCTTGGAGGCAAAGCTGCGCATGAACATCAAGGAAACCAAGTCCAGGAATCCAGACACCAAGCGAGACACGCCGTACTTGGAAACGCCATGAATACGGGCGCGGTGAGCCACCGGCATTTCAGTAATGCGGAAGCCCTGCCACTTGGCCATCACCGGAATAAAGCGGTGGTAGTCGCCGTACAGGTGAATAAAGCGCACCACGGAGCTGCGGTAAGCCTTGATACCGCAGTTAAAGTCGTGCAGGCGCTGGCCGCAAACAATGGAAACCGTCAGGTTGAAAAGCTTGGAGGGCCAAGTCTTGTGCCAAGGATCCAAGCGACGGATCTTCCAACCCGAAACCAGGTCGTAGCCGTCTTCAAGAATCTTGATCATCTTCGGGATTTCAAGCGGATCGTCTTGCAAGTCGCCATCCAAAGTCGCCACATACTTGCCGCGGGCCTTGGAGAATCCGAAAGCAAGACCAGCCGCCTTGCCGCAGTTAAACTGGAAGCGGAAAGCGCGAATAAAGGAATACTCCTTGGATAAAGACTCCACCACTTCCCAGGTATTGTCGCGGCTACCGTCGTCAATGACGATGACCTCGTAGGTAAAGCCAGTCGGCTCGATGGCAGCAACAATTTCCTTAAAAAGCTCGGGAAGGTTCTCGCTTTCTTCCTTGACCGGAATAACAAGACTCAAATCCATTCGTATCCTCTTATCGCAAAAATTTACTTGGCAGCTACTACAGCAGGTTCGTTAGCGGAATCCTTTTGAAGGGAATCGGCCGGAGCAGCCGGCACAGGTTCTTCAACCTTCAAAGGTTCGTTGGACATCTGTTCGATCTGGCGAGCAGCCATCATGAGGCGGGCGCGGCCACCGTCTTCGTAAGCCGGGACGTTTTCAAGACCGCGGTTCACCACTTCCTGAGCGTTAGCCTTCTGGCCGGCGGCTTCGTAAACGAATGCGGCAGCCCAGTAGTTACGCCATTCGCTGGGGAACTGCTTCATACCCATTTCGAGGTACTTGCCAGCAGAAGCGGCGATGCTGTCCACCTGAGCCTTTCTTTCGGCAGTGAACGGGTGCGTGTTGCGGAGCGTAGAAATCTTGTCGCGAGCATCGAAAGAAATCTGCAGGTAGAGCGACACATAGCCCGAGAGCAAGCGTTCGGTTTCACCATTGATGTATGCAGTACCGTCGCCGAGGCCACGGAACTTGAACACAGAATCAATGAGGTCAGCCGTATACTTGGCATCGAAGGAGTTGCGCTTCGGGGTCAAATCACCCTTCACGAAATTGTAGACCATGCCTTCTTGCACCATGTACTTTTCGAGACCCATGAAGTTGGAGGTACCAACGGTGGTCGAAATTTCAATGGGCTTGTCCATGTTCTGGAGAGCAAGGTCAATCACCAACTTGTGCTGCGTGAGCATCATGCCGCTACGAGTACGGGCAGCCCATTCGGTAAAGGCATCCCACACCTGGTAATGCACCTTGAACTGCATGAGCTTTGCAGAATCGGCCGGAGAAAGTTCCTGACCTTCCATAGCGTCAATACGGTTCTTGAGCTGCGGCATCAGGCGCTGGGCGTTCTTGACCCAAGTAGAAACTTGATGGTTCGGGTTAGAGGCAGAGCTGTTGTCCAGCACCATGTCGCGGTCAATAGCAGCCTTGTCGTAGCTGAGCTTCAGAATCGGCTCGTTGTCAAGCATCTGCTTGATGTACCAGTCGGTGTTACCCAGCGACAGGTTCACCACGCGCACGTCCTTACGCACACCGGCCACTTCCTGAGCAAACCACAGCGGGAAGGTGTCGTTGTCACCATTGGTAAAGAGAATGGCGTTCGGGCGGCAGCTATTCAACAGGTTGTAAGCGTAATCCCAAGGAACCCAAAGGCCAGAACGGTCGTGTTCCTTGTAGTTCGAAATGCAGGGCACCAAGAACGAAACGGCAACCAAGGCAGCGGCCAAGGGGTTTGCAAAGGCAGCAAAGCTAGACGTTGCCACCAGGAACACCAAGATACCGGCGCCGATACCGTAAATCATGCTCATGACAATGAATGCCGGAGTATAGAAGTAGTCACGTTCGCGCACTTCCAGGTGCACGGCATCGGGGAAAGGAGCACGGCTACCCACCTGGGCAAAGCCGCTTTCAATCTTCTGCCAGTTCTGCCAAATAGCGGAATTGGTATAGCCATCGATTTCGCGCTGGATTTCGGCGAGACGGGCATCGTTTGCACCGCGGGCCTTGAGGGTTTCCATGCGGATCTTGGCATGTTCGATATTCTGGCGCATATCGATGAGTTCGTTCGGGTCCGGCAAGGCCGAAATACCCAAACCGCGGCTGTTCAAGTCAGCCACGTTACGGTTCATCACAGACACCCAGTAGTCGTGATCGCGCTGTTCCATGCGGGTGCCGTCGGCGAAGTTGATATAGAACAACAGGCCAAGAGAGCACAGTGCATAAAGCACAGACATGAACACGCCCACATGACGGTTGCGCTTCCAGACGAACACGCAAGCCATCACCAGGAGGCCGTTAAAGAGCAAGAACATCATGAACTGCGGGAGTGTAGCATCACCCATGAAGCTCATCTGGGTCGGGAACTTGATACCGAAACGTTCCACCGGCTGGTTGTCGGCAGCATCGAAGGTATAGACGCCGTTGGCGTAGTTCACGTCACCCACCTTGTAGGGCAGGTACTGAGCCATCTGGTAACCACCGTAACCCATGTGCGGGAACGAGAGGAACTGGTGGCTAATGCGAGAACGACGGTAGAAGGCACGGCTGATCATGCTTTCGGAGCCGTACTGCTTACGTTCAATGAAGTTGTTGAAGGCGACCCAGTTTTCATCCTTGAAGAGGTTACCCAGCTGGAGGTTACCCTTTTCGTCGCGGATGTTGATTTCGGGGTCGTTTTCGTCGATAACCGGGTTCAATTCCGAACGGATCGGAATGTAGAGGTGCGTGCTGTAGCCGATGAGGGCGAAGAAGGCGAAAGCCAAGGACAGACGCATGCTGCGCTGCACACCCTTGTTCTTGATGGGCTTAGCAAGGCAAAGAATCGAAAGGGCGATCAAGCAGAGGAACGAGATTTCGATAAAGGCAGACACCATGTAGATTACGGAGCAAAGGAGCGTACCCGTAATCCAGATAGGAATGCGTTCCACAATCTTCTTGGGTTCGGCCACCAGGAGCAACACGAACACGGCAGGCACGGTAAGCATCGTGTAGAGGTGAGCGCCCACGCCGAGGAATGCGATGTAGCAAATGAAGATGAGAATGCGGTCGCTGTAATCTTCGTTACGCTTGTTGTACCAAACGAGACCAAGGTAAGAGACAAGCATCAAGATCAACATGGCGATGCCGTAAACTTCGGCTTCCACAGCGTTGAACCAGAAAGTGTCAGAGAAGGTCAGGAGGAAACCGGCCACCAGAGCGGCAGTGCCGAGCACAGCCGTGCGGACCTTGCTGGAAATCTTTTCAGCAAGAGCATCGCTCTTGAGAACGGTTGCCAAAAGTTCCCAGGCAAAGAGAGCCGTCACGTAGACGGTCGCGGCAGAACTCACCACCGAGATGTAGTTCACGCGCTTTGCGATTTCACCCACAAACGGGAGCAGCACGATGACTGCACGGGCGAGGAACACGAAGAACGGAGTTCCAGGAGGATGCGGAATACCCAAGGTATTGGCGCAGGCGACAAATTCGCCACAATCCCAGAAGCTTACCGTAGGAGCCATTGTCAGCACATACACAATCAGTGCAACAAATGCCGCAATGCCTGCGAAGATATGTTTCATCCATTTTTCCTTGAGCATTTTACTTTTCCTTGGGTTCGGTGACAACCATGCCACGGTTACGCATAAAGCCAGTCAAAAGGCCATTGACAAAGGAATCCGAATTGTCGGTGCTATACTTGGCGGCAATCTGCACGGCCTCCGAAATAGCGACCTTCATGGGGATTTCGGGAATGTACGAAAGTTCGACCATCGCAATGCGCAGCACAATGCGGTCAAGGCTTGCCATGCGGTCGATTTCCCAATGGGCGGCCGCGGCCTTGATATTTTCGTCCAGTTCTTCGCGATGGGCCTGCACCAGGTCCACCAACTTCATTCCATACTTTTTCTGTTCAGCGTGAAGGGGCTGAGATTCGAGAACTCCCGGAAGAGCCTCCCCTGCCGTCTGACCCGTGATTTCCATGGCATACAAAAGCTGCATGGCAAATACGCGGGCGGGTCTGTAACTTACTTTCATAATCGAGTCGCCAGTAATTAGATATTCTTGTAAAGGTTTGCCATTTCAACGGCGGTAGAAGCCCAGCTGCTACCGAGGTTTCCGGCCTTGAGGCCAGCGCGGTTCATTGCCTGGTCCACGGTGTCGGTCGTTAAAATTCCAAGAATCACGGGGAGCTTGCCTTCGGCAGCAATGTTTGCGATACCGCCGGTAGAAGCGTTCACCACCACGTCGTAGTGGCTGGTTTCGCCGCGAATCACGGCACCGAGGGCCATCACGGCGCTGTACTTGCCAGAGTCAGCAAGTCTGCGGCAGGCACCCGGAAGTTCGAATGCACCCGGCACGCGCACGACTGTGATGTCCTTGTCGGCAACACCGAGAAGTTCGAGCTGACGCACAGCCCCTTCCAGGAGCTTGTCAGTCACGACCTCGTTAAAGCGGGCAACGGCGATTGCCACCTTGAGGCCCTTTCCGTTCAGGGAATTTTTGATTTCGTTCACCATTTATTTTTCCTCTTTCAAATTTTCTTCGGGCATCGAGCCGTCCACGTGCAACTGGTGGCCCATCTTCTTCTGCTTCGTGAGCAGGTAGAACAAGTTTTCCTTGTTGGGCTTGATTTCGATAGGCACGCGTTCCACGATTTTAAGACCGTAAGCCGTAATACCGGAAATCTTGCTCGGGTTGTTGGTGAGGAGACGCATTTCGCGCACACCCAAGTCAGCCAGAATCTGGGCGCCCGTGCCGTACTGGCGCAGGTCCGACTTGAACCCAAGGTGCAAGTTCGCTTCCACCGTGTCCATGCCCTTTTCTTGCAGTTCGTAAGCGCGGAGCTTGTTGCAAAGACCGATTCCACGGCCTTCTTGACCGCGCATGTAAAGGAACACGCCGCCGTGCTCGCCAATGAACTTCATGGCGGCGGCCAACTGTTCGCCACAGTCGCAGCGCATGCTTCCAAAAATATCGCCCGTGAGGCATTCGCTATGCACGCGCACGTACACCGGCTTGCTAAAGTCCGGATTGCCTGCCACCCAGGCCACATGTTCTACGCCGTCGGTCTTGCTCTTGTAAGCGTAGGCGGTAAAGTCGCCATACTTGGTGGACACATGGGGGGCAGCCACGCGCTGTACCAGCTTTTCGTTCTTCAGGCGGTAGTCGATCAAGTCGCGAATCGAAATAATCTTGATTCCGAACTTCTTTGCCACTTCCTGGAGCTGCGGCATGCGGGCCATGGTTCCGTCTTCGTTCATGATTTCGATAAGGGCGGCCGCCGGGCGCAGGCCCGCCAGCTTTGCCAAATCCACCGCGGCCTCGGTATGGCCTGCGCGACGGAGTACGCCCTCTTCCTGGGCGTACAGGGGCGAAATATGCCCCGGCCGCCCAAAGTCGCTGGGCTTAGAATTCGGGTCCGAAAGAGCGAGAATCGTTGCCGCACGGTCGTGAGCGGATACGCCCGTGGTGCAGCCTTCGATTTTATCGACCATGATGGTAAACGGCGTCCCGAGAATCGAGGTATTTTCAGCCGTCTGCCGCGTGAGGTTCAGTTCATGACAGCGGTTGATCGGCAGCGGTGCGCAAAGCACGCCACGACCTTCGTGGAGCATGAAGTTCACCTTTTCAGGCGTAATCTTTTCGGCGGCGATTACAAAGTCGCCTTCGTTTTCGCGGTCTTCGTCATCGACCACGATCAAAAACTTGCCGTTCTTAAAATCTTCTATGGCCTCTTCAATAGTATTAAGCAAGGTCACGTTCCTTCAGATAATTTTCAATATACTTGCCGAGCATGTCGACTTCCACATTCACGATAGTTCCCGGAACCCAGTTGCGCAGGTTCGTACGAGCGAGCGTCTCGGGAATAATGCACACGCGAATGGAATCTTCGAACTTTTCGGCCACCGTAAGGCTGATTCCGTTCAACGAAATAGAGCCACGGCGAATCACATAGCGACGCAAATCGGCAGGGAGCTTCAAGTCAACTTCCACGCCTGTTTCGCGCGGAGTCACCTTGATGACTTCGGTAATGCAGTCCACATGGCCCATCACAAAGTGACCGCCCATAAAGCTGTCTGCACGACACGGAAGTTCCAAATTCACCAACTTACCGACAGCAGCCTGCTTAAAGCCCGTATTTTCCACCGTCTGGTGCATCAGGCAAAAAGTGGCTTCGTCATCGGTACAAGATTCAATGGAAAGACACACACCATCGTTAGCGACACTGTCGCCCAACTTACAATTCTTAAAAAAGCCCGGTGACTTAAGGCGCATGGTAAGCGCATCGCCCCTACTTTCAATAGAAACGATTTCACCGGTAGATTGAATAATACCCGTAAACATACGGGGGCAAATATAGAAATTTAGGTATTAGAACTTGATCGGATACAGCAAATACCAATGGAATTCGGGATAAACTTGCACGGTGGGGGCCGGAAGTTTAAAGTAATTCAGGTACTTGACAATGGTACGAGCCATGCGGCTCTGCGGGCGGAACGCTTCCAAGTCATAATCCAGCGCAATGTAGACTTCGCGATGCGGCGTCACGTCTTTATCGTGCAGGAACACGCCTTCGTCAATGCTAAGGCCTGCCGCCAAAGCAAGCCAGCTCGGGTAATACGCACGAGCGGCCTTAGGCAACATGCGGTGAATCTTGAAGGATGCCCAGAAAGTTTGGTTGCAGTAATCGTCCGTGAACACGCCTGTTTTACTTTGTCTGTAATACGCCTTGGTGTTAATCCAGTAGCTCCACTTCAAGTCCACATACTTGAACACGGGAATGTAGCGTTCCGCCATGGGCAAAAAGCCGCCCAGCGTTCCAGAAAGCACATCGAAAACGCTAAAGCCCCATTCCGGCGAAAAGCCGTCCTTCACGTCAATCGCCACATGCGTTGCAAACGCAGAAAGACCCGCATACAGATAAGCCCGGAATTCCGAAACGCCCGCCCAGCGGTAGCCTTCGTAAAAGCTCTCGCCCATCATGACACCCGATGCAAAATGACCGAACTTGTCAAGGTTCAACGCGTAATCAAAATCGTTTTCGAAATGGAAATCGTTCCCCTGTTCGTCCCACCAGCCCTTATCGAACACAAGCCAGTAGGCGGCACCGTAAGCAATCAAAACCGTAGAGGCAACACCGATGGTTTTAGGGACAGAAAACTGAACCGTATCGCCAGGGTCTTCGCTGCGGTAATCCCACGTAGAATCGCGCCAAGTCAGCGGGTCGCCGGGAGCGGCATGCAAGGATACCCCCGCAAACACGAGCAACACGATAGAGATTGTTAATGACCGCAAAAAATTCACGGGCTATAAGATAGAAACATTTCTTTACAATTACAAGAAAACCCCGGAGAAATTTCTCCGGGGATTTTCAAAAGCAATCGACTTACGTCAATTAGTTGCGGCCGAGGAGCAGCACGCTGTTCTGGCCACCGAAGCCGAAGCTGTCGGACATGGCGTAGTTGAACGAGTGGCTGGTGTTCTTGTTGGCGCACACATCGAGGTGGATGCGTTCGTCCTGATTGAACACGTTCGTGGTCGCGTGAATCATCTGATTCTGCAAGGACTTCACGGTGATGATAGCTTCGAGAGCACCGGCAGCGCCGAGGGCGTGACCGATCATGCACTTGGAGGAGTTCACCTTGAGATTGTCGGTAGCACCGGCAAAGACCTTTTCGAGGGCGGAGCATTCAGCAACGTCGCCGAGCGGGGTCGAAGTACCGTGGGTGTTCACGTAGCCCACATCCTTCGGGGAAATACCAGCTTCACGGAGAGCCATTTCGATA